>Ga0299912_10005060_pt1 | contig 10818 bp, 8 predicted proteins | sample RVTome_2_FD_207667 | JGI IMG/M metagenome (GOLD analysis project Ga0299912, IMG submission 207667) | Soil microbial communities from uranium-contaminated site in the Upper Colorado River Basin, Wyoming, United States - RVT95D214 (version 2) ... | reverse complement strand
CCATCATGTAACTGAACTTAATCGGCCCTTTCAAGATCTTCAATTGCTTGTATTCCACGAAGGCCTGTGAAATCTCACGCATCTTGGCCGTAAGGCTCTTCGGAACGAAATGCGAGGCTACCACGACTCCAACCACTTCTCCCCCTTCTGAAGGATTGAAAATGGGAGCGATACCAGTGATCATTTCTCCCTCTCCCACCGACAAGATTCTGGAAACCTCCTTTCCTGAGAATCCTGCCTCGATCAGGTCTCCGGGAGGAGGAAGATAGACAGCTTTAAGCGTGGGATCCTCTACTCTCATTGTATCCCTCTCTCTGTTTAAGAATATCCCCAAGGTGCTCAGGTGATATTCTCGTCGTTTCATCTCAAGGGTCTCTCCTAAAAGACCCATTCCCTTTTCTCCCCTGAGGATCCCCTGCTTAGAGAGATGCTTTCCGATCTGTTGAGCGGCTGAAACCGTACTGCTGGCAAAGTCTCGATAATAGGTCTGAGCGATCTCTAAGGATCCCTGAAGGGATTGCTCTACTTGGACACGAAACCAATGCTCAACACTGTTAGTGATAAATCCAACGGCTACAAAAAAGAGGACCGTGGTTGGAACGAGGGAAAGGCTAATGAAGGTTACCACTAATCTGGTCGTCAGTTTTGATCCCAAGACTCTTCGCTTCCGCTCAAAGATCAGCTTTACCAGATTTCGGATCACCAAGAAGATCAAAAGGAGAATGAGAATGATGTTAATATTGATCAGGCTGAAGATAATGATATTGTTGGCAATGGGGATCATCCCTCCTACCTGGGGAAATTTCATTTCAATAGTGGTAAAGACCACGATCAGGATAGAGATGATTCCGATGATCACCAGTTCATTGCGGCGCCTTCTTTGGTCTGGGGAAAGTTCTTTTTTCATTATTATCTAGCGACTCATATGACTCTTTTTTAACCCCCGTCCGCCGCTACAGTCTTACAGAACCTGTCTGCCGACAGACAGAAAGGCGGGCGAGGGAGAACTTTTACGGCGGGAGGGGCTCAATATACCAATCGGTTTCGAAATTCCATAGGGAGACGAAAAAGAGAAGGTATTCTAAATGTAGAGGGAGCTTCACCGTATCTAGCTCAGCCTTGATGCGAAGTTGGGTGGGAACTTGGGATTCGGGGGGCGAAGAAGGAACGATGTCCACGTTCTCCACTTTTGCCATCAGCCCCTTTGCTTCCTCAAAATCAGAAGTCGCAACAGTGGAACCATTTTCTTGCAAAGTCACACGATACTCTGCTCGAATGGGATCGTACTGAATGGCATGATGAAAATGAACAGAAGCCACTTTTCGATCCTTCCACCAATTTCTTTTCTGGTAAACATGCAGATAAAAGGTGAAGGTTGTTCCAATCCCACTCTGAATGGCCTCGTCCATCTTCACCGTAAAACAATTCTCTACAAAGAAGCTAACCTTCCAAGCCCTGCTCGTCCCCTTCACCTGGACATTTTTAATGGATGCCTCTTGGCAAAAGGCTGACAAGGGAAAGGCGCAGATTAGAAAAAAGGTTACCCCCCCTATTAGCCATCGATTTATACATGACGACATAAGTCTTATACGGTTTGTCATTCCGGGCTCGACCCGGAATCCAGTGTTTTTCTGGATTCCTGCTTTCGCAGGAATGACGGCCTTTGCTATGATTAATGTCGCTGTGTATAGTTTCTTTGGTTTCATAATGGTAATTTAAAAATCCTAAATCCGAATATCGCAATGATAATTCGTAAGAAGTAGGGCATTAGGGATTAGATGTTAAACCATTTATGACTTACAACTCAGGCTCTCGCAGGGTTTCAAATTTCGTGCTTTGAATTTAGGATTTCCGTTAAGTATCCTATCACGCTTTTTCTATGAAGAAATGAAAAAAATGAAGGGGATCATCAAAGGCGACCATAAGCCGAGTTCTGTATTCCTTCCCCGCTGGAAGCGGGGTCAGGATGATGGTCATTTATCTAGGATCCTGATTGCTCAGCATCTCAAGCGACCTTACCCGTCCCGCCTTTGTCCTGCCATTAGGCGGGACAAATTTGAATGGGCTCTTCTCACCCCTTTCAGGGGAGCGGGACCTATTCGGTCTTGCTCCGGGTGGGGTTTACCAAGCTACCCCGATCGCTCGGGGTACTGGTGAGCTCTTACCTCCCCTTTTCACCCTTACCCTGTGGAATAGGCGCAGCCGCCATTCCACAGGGCGGTATCTTTTCTGTGGCACTTTCCTTACCCTGTGGAATAAGGGCTTCGCTAATCTTGCAGGGAGAATATGTCAACCTGCTTATCTCAAAAGATGGATTAGCTATTTTCCACCTATTCCACAGGGCAGTCCGAATTACGGACCACCCTGCCCTGCGGAGCTCGGACTTTCCTCCCCTCTCTCATCCTGCAAAGCAGGATGTTATGAGGAGCGACCATCGGTTCGCCTTCGATTCTCCCCTCCTTCCTTTTCCCTTGCTATCCTCCTCTGGATCGCTTGATTGGCCAATCGGTCTGCTTCTTCATTCTGCTCCCTTGGGATGGATTGGATCTCAAAAGAAGCAAATTCTTTTAGATCACGGACCACAACTTTGTGAAGGGCCTTCAATTTCAGATCCTTCACCCGGTACAGCCCCTTCACTTGCCTCTCAATCAGTTCTGAATCTGTAAAGACATGGAGGGACTCCCCTTTCAGTCGCTTTGCCTCCCTCAACCCCAGAAGAAGAGCCCAATATTCTGCCTCATTGTTGGTCTTGTAGCCGAGATATCGGCTCATTTCCAAAAGTTTCCTTCCTTTTCCATTTGCAATCCAAATCCCCGCCCCCGCCCTCCCTGGATTTCCTTTAGAGGCCCCATCGATATGGATGAACAGCTGAAGACCTTCTTGGATCGGAGGCTCTATTCCTAGGCCCTTCATTTCGTTTTTCTGCCTCCCTCCCAATAAAGTATTCGGTTACAGTTGGGACATCGAATGAGGGCATTGTTTTTCTGAACCTCGATGTACATTTGGGGTGGAACGTTTACAAAACAGCCTTGGCAAGTCCCATCTTTTATGGTGACCACACCCACACCCTGTCTTTTCTCCTTTAGGGTACCATAGAGTTTAGAAAGTTGGGATTCGAGCTGCTTAGAAAGGACCTCTCTGCGCTCGGTCGCCCTTTTCCAGACCAGATCGTCATGGGCCATTCTTTCCTGAAGCCCCTTTCTCTCCGCTTCAATCTTTTCCAAGGTAATCGCCATCTCCTTTTCTCGTTTTGCAAGATTCCTCTTGAGTTCGTCGATTTCGTCCAAGACCTGTAGGATCTCCTCTTCCTCCTTACTGCATGCCTTCTTGATCGCATCGATCTCGCTCAAGAGAGCCTGATATTCCTTGTTGGTCTTCACTTCGAACATCCTTCCTTCTGCCCGCTTGATCTTGTCCTGTTCCGAATTAAGACGGCCCTCTCTCTGCCTCCGCTCCTTTTCTAACAACTCGATCTTTTCCCGATCCTTTTGAATTCGTTCCTTCTCGACATTCTGTTTTTCGTCCAACTTCTTCATCTCTTTGGGATACCGATCCCGTTCTTCCTTGATATTCTTAAGGGAAAGATCGATTTTTTGAAGCTCCCAAAGCAGTTCCAATTGCTCTTTCAACGGTTGCCTCCTATCTGATAAATGGATCCCCACGGGTGAGCCCGTGGGACCTCCATGAAATACCCGCCTATGCCAAGGCTTCGGCGGGTTATCCGCCATCAGCGAAATCCGCCGGAGCATCGAAACCTCGGCTCATAATGGATTCCACAAAGATTTACGCATTCATCCATATCCAAAGGCCGTGGTCTTCTGAGTAGGCGGATAACCTTCGTCTTTCTCCTGGAGTGACGTTTCCATCATTGCCAATGGAGTTTAAATAAAAAGAGTGCACCGAACGGGGTGCACTCTTTTTTGCATCCACCCTCCATGAGCGTCTACCTTTTTCTCCGGATTTCATTGAACCGTCCTCCCGTTCTAAATGGGCCCACCTGGGTTCGAACCAGGGACCTACCGGTTATGAGCCGGTAGCTCTTCCAGCTGAGCTATGGGCCCGTCTCTTATTATATTCCATCCCTCAAGGGTGTCAACCCCCCCTAGAATTTAGAGTTCGGAGTTTAGAGTTTTAAACGAATACTCCGAACTCCTTTCTCCAAACTCCGAACTGATTAGCTTTCAACAAAACTTCTCAATTTCTTTGCACGGCTGGGATGTCGTAACTTCCTCAATGCCTTCGCTTCAATCTGGCGGATCCTTTCCCGGGTGACATCAAAATCCTGTCCAACCTCTTCTAAGGTATGATCGTATTTCTCCCCAATGCCAAACCGCATCCTCAAGACACGCTCCTCACGGGGGGTAAGACTGGAAAGGACTCTTCGAGTCTGTTCTGACAAATTGGCGCTGATCACTGCCTCCTGAGGGGAGATGACCGCTTTATCTTCAATGAAATCGCCTAAGTGGCTGTCTTCCTCCTCACCGATAGGCGTCTCAAGGGAGATGGGCTCTTTGGCAATCTTCAACACTTTCCTCACCTTATCCAAAGGCGTCTCCATTTTCTCAGCGATCTCTTCCGGAGTTGGTTCTCGACCAATCTCTTGGACGAGGTACCTAGAGGTTCGAATCAGTTTGTTGATCGTCTCGATCATGTGCACTGGAATCCGAATGGTACGCGCCTGATCGGCAATGGCACGGGTAATGGCTTGGCGTATCCACCAAGTCGCATAGGTACTGAATTTGTAACCTCGTTGGTATTCAAATTTATCCACAGCTTTCATCAAGCCGATATTTCCTTCTTGAATGAGATCCAAAAATTGAAGCCCTCGATTGGTATACTTTTTTGCAATGGAGACGACCAGCCTCAGGTTCGCCTTCACCAGTTCACACTTGGCCTCCTTGGCCTTTGTCTCTCCATCCACAATGGCCTTGACCGCTGTCCTCAACTTCTCAGCAGATAGACCACATTCTGCCTCCATCCGGACAATCTTCCGATGAGCATTCTTAGCAGATCGATCGATTTCTTGAAGATCGGCCTTACTCAATCTTCGATGTCGGATGGGTGCTCTCTCATTCGACGTCTTCGGTCTCTTCTTCCTCAGGCAGGCCCGCGCCTCTCGGATGGAAAGCCCCCACTTCTCTTCTATCTTCTTTGTCTCGTTCACCTCTTTTTCTACACGGGCCAGCATCTGCTTCATCTTTTGTACAATTTTATTAATCTGGGAGTCTCTCAAATTCATCTGCTTAAAATATTCTAAGATTTCTGTCTGTCTCTTTTTGACCTGTCCATGAGTCTTCTTCCTCGGGGCCTTCTTATTTCTCAATAGGCGCCGAAGCCCTTCGTCGCTCCGCCGAATCCGCTCGATCAGATCCAAAATCTTTTCCCTCTGAAATTGCTCTTCTTCAATACTGGTCTCTTCTTCGTCGATCTCGTTGGTCACATCCCGAATCTCTACCTTTCCGGCCTTGATCACATTGCCGAGGTTGATAACCTCCTTGACGACCATGGGACAGTTCAAAACAACGCTTAACACTTCTCTCTTACCACTTTCAATTCTTTTTGCGATCTCCACCTCTCCTTCCCGCGTGAGAAGAGAAACCGACCCCATCTCCCGGAGATACATCCGTACCGGATCCGTCGCCCTGCCAAAGGCCTCTATGCCCAGCTCATCGCCTTCCTCCCCTTCCTTCTCCAGGGCCTTTTCTTCCTCCTCCTTCAATCCTTGGAGATCGTCCACCATATCGATGTCCATTTCGTCAAACATCATAAGGACATCGTCGATTTGATCAGAGGAGACGATATCGTTGGGAGGAATCTCATTCACCTCATCGAACGCCAAAAACCCTTTCTCTCCTCCCATGGAGATCAATTGCTCGACCTCTTTGATCTTTCTTCCCTTCGCCATTGACCACTCCCCTCACTCTTTCCGAAAACTATCTTTTTGAAGACCTCTCTCCCTCTTTGCCAGTTCCTGGTGTTCCTTTAAAAGAGGAACGAGTCTTTTATCCTCCTGCTGTTTCTCCGCCTCTTTAATTCTTTTGAGCGACTCGCCTTTTTCCTTTGTTAACCTCTTTCCATGAATCTTTTTGATACAGTCCTGCAAGATTTTTCCCCGATCTCCTCCCTCCAGCCCGCCCTCCTGGAGGGCAAACTCACACAACTTCCCTCTGAGATCCTCCTCAAAATTGGCTAAGGCCTCTGGCAGATCCAGCCTTCCTTTTTTCTGATATAGATTTTCCAGGATCTCAGCTATTTTTTGTAAGATGGGGCTCTCAAACTCCTTGACGACACCCTCCTTCGAAAGGGTTGGAATGACTTCAGGATGGTGAACCATGAGACGAACCACCATCTCCTCCGACTTTGGAAAACTCCTCTCCATGGGCGGCTTTCTTAAATCCTCTCCTGCCCTGGATGTTTTCTTGGGAAAAGATCGGAGCATCTCATAGAGAAAGGATTCTTTGACATCAAGCCTCTCCGCCAAAGCCTTCGTATAAAAATCTCTTCGAATCTTGTCTGGGATCTTACCGAGAAGGGCCGCGCCTTCCTTCGCTACTCTAATTTTGCCATCGATGGATTTCACATCATAGGTCTTCATCAGCCATTCGAGAAAGAAATCGATGAGAGGAACAGCACGCTCCACCCTTTTCCCGAAGTCTTCCAAATTTCCTTTTCTGAGAAACCCATCTGGGTCTTCCCCTTTTGGAAGGACGATCGTCTTTCCTGCCACCTCCTCTTCTAAAAAGAGAGGGAGAGAGCGAAGGGTAGCCTGGACCCCCGCCTGGTCCGCATCAAATACGGTAATCAAATTTTTCGTATATCGCTTTAGGGTTCGAATATGTTGTATGGTTAGTGCCGTTCCTAATGTGGCAACACTTTGCTTCAACCCATATTGATGAAGGGTTAGCAGATCGAAATAACCTTCGACGATCATAACACAATCCAATTCCGCGGCATAACGCTTGGCCACATGGAGGCCATAGAGAACCTCTCCTTTATGATAGATACTCGATTCAGGAGAGTTAAGATATTTGGGCTGTCCTTCTCGAATGACCCTCCCCCCGAATCCGACAATCCGTTGATGGAGGTCAAAGATGGGAAAGAGAACCCTTCCTCGAAAAGCATCGTACCAGCCTTCTTTCTTTTTCGGAAAGATCAACCCCAGTTTCCATGCCAGTTCGAGAGAAGACTTCTTCTCCTGGAGATATAGGACCAACCCATCCCAACGGTCAGTGGAATAACCCAATCGGTGTTCCTCAATGATCTCCTTGCTGATCCCCCTTTGAGATAGATACTTTCTGCCCTCTTCGCCCTCTCGCCGCTTGGTCAGGAGAGCATGGAAATAGTCTGAGGCAATCTGGTTGATCTGGAAGAGGGCCTCTCTTTGGGCCATCTCTTTCTTTTGGGTCAGAGAGACTTCCCGAGAAGGGAGCTTCACTCCGTAACGCCTGGCCAGTTCCTCGACTGTCTGGGGAAATGAAAAATTCCCTGCCTTCATTAAAAAAGCAAAGACATCTCCTCCTTCACCACAGCCGAAGCAATGAAAAATCTGTTTCTCCTCATTGACCATGAAGGAAGGGGTTCTCTCAGAATGGAATGGACATAGCCCCTTATAATTCTTTCCGGTCTTCTTGAGGCTTACATAATCTGAGACAACCTCTAGAATATTGGATCGATCCCGAATTTCTGAAATCTTTTCTTCTGCAAAAAATCCATTTGCCAATCGATTTACCTCAACTCGACAACCGTAATTCCACGGCCACCTCTTGTCCCCTCTCCAGGAGCAAAACTTTTAACCCCCTGGTGACCCTGCAGGTACTTGCCAATCGCATTTCGCAACCTTCCAGAACCCACCCCATGGACGATATTGACCTTCTCCAATCCATGAAGGAGGGCTTGATCGATGAATTTATCGACCCTTGGAAGGGCATCCTCTACGGTTAGGCCGATGACATTCAATTGAGATGGAGGTTCTTGATCATTCCTCTGTGATAAGGGTTGGGTTTTTGGGATCTCAATTCCTCTCTCCTCTTTCCCATTGGCCACCTTGACGATGTCTGAGAAAGAGGTCTTCACCCTTGCTTTCTCTGTTATCACTTCCACCTGTTTCGAAGACTCTTCCACGCCTACAACAATCCCCTGGCTTCCCAGGGTTACAATTTTAACATGTTCTCCAACCTTTAAGCTACCCAACAGCACAGGGGTTCCCTTCTCTTTGATCGACGGAAAAGATTTCTCTTTTATGGCTTGGATTTCTTTACGATAAACATTCAAAGGGACAAGCTTGGGGAGAGATTTCTCCTCTCGTAGAGTCGAGTCTGCAACCTTTCGCTGACGAACCCATTCCTTCAACTCCTCTTCTACCTTTTGAACGGCCTTTCTCGCCTGGTCATCGGCCTGAGCAAGAATCTCCTGTCTCCTCCTCTTTATCCCGTCCAGTAACTCTTCGAGCCTCTGTCGTTCCAACCCTACCTCGTCTTTCATTTTAAGCAGTTGCTGTCGTTCCTTTTCCGTATCCGCCTTCAACCTTTCCAATGTCTCCAGGGCTCGTGTGACCTCCTGCTCACCTCCATCAAGATAATGACTGGCCATTTCAAGGACCCTTTCCGAGATACCCAGTTTCTCGGCAACCAAAAAGGCATTGCTTAAACCTGACGATCCGTAAGAAAGCGTATACTTCGGTTCCAAGGTTTCCTCATCAAACTCAACGGCCGCATTCTCTGCATCTAGATGGAGGTATCCGTAACCCTTGAGACGATCGAAGTGAGTGGTGATAATGACTGAGGCCCCGCTTTCTCTGAATCGATCCAAAAAACCCATCGCCAATGCACATCCCTCTGAGGCATGAGTTCCCACTCCCAGTTCATCCAAGAGGATGAGACAGTGGGGTCCTGTTTTTCTCAAGATTTGATCTACATGTAGGAGGTGACTGGAGAAGGTGCTCAGATTCTCTCCAATACTTTGCTCGTCACCGATCACCGCGAAGATATTTTCAAAGATCCCCATCTCGCTTCCTTCTGCCACAGGGATGGGAAGACCGCATTGAACCATCAAGGTGAGGAGCCCCAGCGTCTTCAAAGCAACGGTCTTTCCACCCGCATTCGCCCCGCTCAGGATGAGGACCCTGATCCCATCTCTCATTTGGAGGTGAATAGGAATGACCCGGCTGTCTTTTTGAAGTACAAGGAGGGGATTTCGTGCCTCCTTCATATCGATCTTTCCATCCTCATTCAAAATGGGCTGGATACCTTTCAAAAGGATGGTGAGCTTTGCCATCGCATAGAGAAGATCCAACTCTCCCAAAATCTCAAGGTCTCCCCACAGGTTCTGCCTCTCCTCTCTCATCTTCTCTGAGAGGTCTGCCAGGATCCGATACTCCTCCTCCTTCTCTTCTCCCATGAGGATATTGATCTCATTGTTGAAGGCAACGACTTGAAGGGGTTCGAAGAAAAAAGTCATTCGACTTTGGGACTGATCGTGGATGATCCCCTCCAGTCGATGTTTGTATTCGGATTTAATGAGAATCACATATCTCCCATTTCTTAGGGTAATCAACTGCTCCTGGAAGATCGGCTGAAGTTCCCCCTGATGAAGGAGCTGCTCAAGCACTCCCTTTGCATTCTCTCTAACCTTTCTCATCCGATGCCTGACGTCCGAAAGGGCAGGGCTGGCCCGGTCCAGAATTTCACCCTTAGTATTGATGGCCTGGAGGATCTCTTTTTCGAGAGCTTTTAGGGAAGAAAGCCTGGAAGCTCTCTCTTGAAGGTGAGCAGCCTTGACGGCTTCCAGCTTCTGAAAGAACCGCCTCAGCCCTTTGCACAATTCCATTTGCCGATAAATATCGAGTAACTCTTCGACACTGAGGATGAATCCCTCAATATCTAATCTCCTCAAGATTTCCCCAATGTCGTTCAATCCCCTGATCGGAAGATCTCCGACGGTTTCTAAAGTTCCTTTAAGTTCAAGAACTTCGGCTAATCTTGATTGGATTAGGGCAAGGTCTTTGGAGGGCCTCAACGCTTCGCAACGTTTTCGACCTAAAGGGGAGACGGAAAATTCTTTCAATATCTCTAATAAATCATAGAAATCTAAAACCTTGAGGGAACGATCATCCATAAAGCCATAAAGCGTGATAAAAAGGAAATGGGTTGTTGATATTCAAAAGAGGGGAGAATTATGGGGAAAGCCTTTCCTTTACCAGTTGATTGATCAGTTTTCCATCGGCCTTCCCCCCTAGCTTGGGAATGACGGATTTCATCACCTTTCCTAAGTCTTTCAAAGACGAGGCTTGGGTCTCTTCTATACTTTGATCAATGACCCTAAATATTTCTTCCCGACTGATGGGCTGAGGCAAAAAGGATTTTAAAATTTCTATCTCTTTCTCCTCCTTCTCTACCAAGTCCATGCGTCCACCCACTCGAAATTGTTCAACAGACTCCTCACCCTTCCTCACCAGTCCCTGGATCACTTTAGTAATACCCTCATCGGTCAACTGACTTCTCTGTTCAATCTCCTTATTTTTCACAGCCGAGCGAATCATCCGAATGGTAGAGAGTCGTGATTTATCATTGGATTTCATCGCTTGCTTCATTTCCTCAACCAGTCTTTCTCCCAAACCCATCCGCTATCCCCTCTCTGTCATTTTCCGCATCCTTTTCATCGCTCTTTTCTTAGCGGCCAGTGCTTTCTTTTTCCTTTTTATGCTGGGCTTCTCATAATGTTCCCGCTTCCGGATCTCTGATAATATCCCGGTCTTTTCGACCTGTTTCTTAAATCGTCTGAGGGCATTTTCAAAGGATTCATTCTCCTTAATTTTAACAC
>Ga0299912_10005059_pt1 | contig 10819 bp, 8 predicted proteins | sample RVTome_2_FD_207667 | JGI IMG/M metagenome (GOLD analysis project Ga0299912, IMG submission 207667) | Soil microbial communities from uranium-contaminated site in the Upper Colorado River Basin, Wyoming, United States - RVT95D214 (version 2) ... | reverse complement strand
GAAGGCGCTGTTGACGCCCACGTTGCCGCTGCCGACGATGCTCACCTTCTTCATGGTCTCGGCTCCTCATGACAGGTGACGGCCAGGCGCCGCTCCCGGGCGGCTCGCGAACCCCCAATATGCCAAAGACGCCAGTCGGGTTCAAGACGGGGGAGTCATCAACGCGGGCGCCGCCAGGCACTTGCGGGAAGTTGAATCATCAACACCGGCTCAGCGGCTCGGGTTCAGGGCCTGGCTCTCGCCAGGGGCGGCGTCGGCGAACAGCGGCGTGCTGAGATAGCGCTCGCCGGTGTCGGGCAGCACCACCACGATCATTTTCTCAGCGCTCTCGGGCCGCGCGGCCACGGCAAGGGCGGCGTGCAGGGCGGCACCGCTGGAGATGCCGCCGAGGATGCCCTCCTCGCGGGCGAGGCGGCGGGTGGCGGCACGGGCCTCGCCGGCGGAAACGCGCAGGATCTCATCGATCAGCTCGATCCGCAGCAATTCCGGCACGAAGCCGGCGCCGATGCCCATGATCGGGTGCGGCCCCGGCTGGCCGCCCGAGAGCACGGGGCTCTCGGCGGGCTCCACGGCGATCGCCTTGAAGCCCGGCCGGCGGCCCTTGAGGATCTCCACCACGCCCGTAATCGTGCCGCCTGTGCCCACGCCGGCGACGAGCACATCCACGGCGCCCTCGGTGTCGTGCCAGATCTCTTCGGCCGTCGTGCGGCGATGGATCTCGGGGTTGGCAGGATTCGTGAACTGGCTGGGCTGGAACCAACCCGGGTTGGCGGCGAGCAGGCGCGCGGCCTCGGCGATGGCGGCCATCATGCCGCCTGCCCCCGGCGTCAGCACCAGCTCGGCGCCGAAGGCCCGCAGCAACTGGCGGCGCTCCACGCTCATCGTCTCGGGCATGGTGAGCACGAGCTTGTAGCCGCGCGCTGCAGCCACCATGGCGAGCGCGATGCCCGTGTTGCCACTGGTGGGCTCGACCAGGGTATCGCCAGGCTTGATGAGCCGCGCCGCTTCGGCCTTGAGCAGCATGTTGGCGCCGATGCGGTCCTTGACGCTGCCCATGGGATTGAAGCTCTCAAGCTTGGCCACGACGCGGCCGGGCAGCGCCGCGTCCAGGCGACCCAGGCGCACGAGGGGCGTGCTGCCGATGGTATCGACGATGCTCGCGTGGATCCTGCTCATAGTGCGCGCTCCTCGGGTAGTGGTTCATAGTGGCTCGTCGGCCGCGGCGTCGCCGCCGGCGGCGCAGGCTTCGCCCTCGCGCGCCTGCAGGCGGGTCTCGAGGAAGCGGATGCGCTCCTCCAGGCCGCGCAGGCTCTCCTGGACGGGGTCCTTGATGAGGTTGTGACGCAGGCGAATCTCGGCGTCCTCGCGGCGGTCCACGACGCGGGCGGGGATGCCGACCACCACCTGCTGCGGCGCCACGTCCTTGATCACCACGCTGCTCGCGCCGACGCGGGCGCCGTCGCCGATGGTGATGGGCCCCAGCACCTTCGCCCCCGCGCCCACCACCACGTGGTGGCCTAGCGTGGGATGGCGCTTGCCCCTGGCCAGGCTGGTGCCGCCCAGGGTGACGCCCTGGTAGAGCAGGACGTCGTCGCCGATCTCGGCGGTCTCGCCGATCACGACGCCCACGCCGTGGTCGATGAAGAAGCGCCGGCCGATGGTGGCGCCCGGGTGGATCTCCACCCCGGTGAAGACGCGGACCGCGCTCATCAGGAAGCGGGCCGGGAAGCGCAGGCCCCGCCGCCAGAGGCCATGGGCGACGCGATACGCCCACACGGCGTGGAGGCTCGGGTAGAGCAGCAGCAGCTCGAGCCCGTTGCGGGCGGCCGGGTCTCGCGCCAGGGCCGAGCGCAGGTCCTCACGGAGGGTTCGCCAGAGCTTCATCGTTCACCGCTTTCCGCCGCCGGGGCCGGGGCACCGGCGGCTGAAAAAAAACGCGGGCCGGATGGCCCGCGTCCTGTTTTCGTGTGCTGAGGAGCTACCGGACTACAATCCTTCCTGCCAATCCCTGGTATGGAGGGAGCGACAACAGCAGAGAGGAGTGTTCAGGAGTCGGTCCATCGAGGTTCCCTTGTCGCGGATGCTCGGTACAACTATCGTCTATCTTACAAGAATTCCACTACAGTGTCAAATGCGGCGCTGGCAGCCGCCCAGGGGATGGAGTATATTCGCCAGCACGATCCGAATCCCTTCCTCCGCCATCGAGCTCGCGCCATCGCCATGAGTTCCGTCATTCCCAGCAGCCGCGAAGAGCAACTCCGCAACATCACCGACACGGTCTGGACCCTGGAGCGGATGCACCAGGATTCCCCGCTGCCCTTGACCGAGCGGCTCAATATCCTGCGCAGCCACTACGAGCTGCAGCGCCTGCGCGAAGAAGACCTGGACATCCCCAAGCGCGATCGCTCCTTCCTCTACCTGCAGGAAACGCCGACGGCGGCGGTGCTCCTCGTGCCCGGCGGCCACAGCACGCCCGCCCAGTACTTCCAGCTCGGCCGCCACCTCTACCGCGCGGGGATGACCGTCTACAGCTCACTGCTGCCGAGCGAGGCGGCGGTCGGCGCCCAACGCGGGGGCGTGCCCTGGCAGCTCCCCCTGGCCGAACTCGAGATGCGTTACAGCAACCTGGCCCTGCTTGACGTGCCCATTCACCTCGTGGGCTCGAGCTTCGGCGGCATCCTCGCCATTCTCATCGCGGCGAAGCATCCGGTGGCCAGCTTGACCCTGCTTTCGCCGCCCCTGAAGCCCCACCTCACCCTGCGCGAGCGCCTGGCCCTGGGCTGGCGCCGGCTCTTTCCGCGCCTCTTTGAGCGGATGATCGCCGGCAGTCCGCACCGCTGGATGGCCGACCGCTACGGCGCGGTACACGAGGCCTCGGCGCAGCTCTCCGGGCTCAGCACCCCCGTGCTGGCCATCCACGCCAAGGACAACCCCGAGCTCGGCCCGGCCGGCTTGCGCCGCGTGCAGCGGGCGATGGGCAAGCGCGCGCGCACCCTCCTCCTGGACAAGGGCGGCCACTTGCTGCTCGACGGTGCGGAAAGCGCGCGGGTCACGCGCGAGGTGCAGGAGTTCATCCAAGCGCAGCGGAAGGCGGCGGCGCCCCCCCCGGCGCCGAGCCCCCAGGCGGAGTACGAGGACTGATCCCCAGCTCGCGGCAGAAGTGGTACCACTCGCCAACGGTGAAGATCTGGCGCAGATTGAAGGCCTCGCTGCGCAGGGTCTCGAGAATCCGCAGATACTCCTCGAAGCCAATATCCAGCTTTGCCAAGAGCGCGTCCAGCCCGCGTCGACCCTCGCCGAGCCGCGACGCGTAGGCCGCGGCCCGCGCGTAGTAGCTCTTCCCGCGCCCGATGCTCTCCTCGCGGCTCGCCGTCCAGGAGCAGGTGCCCGTCACCGGCCCGCGCAGCCAGGGGTTGCCGAAGATGCCCAGGCTCACGAGCAGGTGGTCCGCGTTCTTCCGATAGATGAGGTACTTGGTGCGGCACTCGCCGGCCTCGCGCACGCGCTCGGCCAGCTCGCCCGCGTAGGGAATGATGAGCGCGTCCTGCCAGCGCTGCTCGCCGCACTCCGCGTAACGGCAGAGCAGATCGGCCAGGTACATGTTGACGTCTTCGTCGGGGCGATGGCAGCCCGTCTCGAGCCCCGCCGAGAGGCGGCTGCGCAGAAGGGCCTCGATCATGAAGGCAAAGCGCCGCTTGCGCCGCTGGGCCTGTCCGCCGTCGATCTGCAGGTAGACGGTATCCATGCGCCTCCCGCCCGCTGAAGGGCGACCCCAAAACAGCAAGGCATATGCCACGCGCCGGCGAGCCGCCGCGCCGAGCGGCGCGCGCCGCAGCGGGGCAATTGCGGATTGCGGGGCGCCGTGCAGGGCGCGATCGGGAGGGGGTGGGCAGGATGGGGAAGGAAAGGGAAGCCCGAAGCCCCGGCAGCGGCGAGCAGCTCTTGCCCGGTCGGTTGCGGACCAAAGCCTGCAATGCCATGAAATGCAGGGCATTATGGGGAAGAATAGCGGTGGCATGGACCTTGCTGTCGCATCGCCGACGGGGGGCGCCGCTGGGCCAAGCCTGGCGGCGAGTGAGCTCGGAGTGCAGAGGCGCACGACTAAGCGTAGGCGGGGAGCTCTGGCGACCTGCAGCGATGGGAACCTGCAACGAAGGAAGATACCGATGGCCGACTGGAAGGAAAGCGAATACTCGAACATCTATGTGGGCACGGAGGAGCAGGTTTCTCCGGTGCTCACTTCGGTCGAGGCAGCCGAGTATTTGAAGATGCACGTGAAGACCGTTTGCCGGCTGGCCAAGGAAGGCAAGATCCCGGCGAAGAAGGTCGGCAGCGAGTGGCGCTTCCTCAAGAGCGTGCTGGATCGCTGGCTCGCCCAGGAAGTGAACGCCTAGGAACTCAGCGACCGGCGGCGGGCGGGCATGGATGCGCCCCGTCGCCTCGTGTCTCGACGGCCGCCCCGCGCGCGGGGCGGCTGTTTTCATTTGTCCGCGCTGGCGCCTGCCCCTAGAATCGCCTCCGCCCCAGCCGGAGGATTCCTTGCGTCATCCCATCGCTCGTTGTGCACTCCTGGCCTTCCTCGCCGTTGCAGAGTGCGTCACGGCGCGGGCCCAAGGGGCCTTGCGCGTGTCGCCTGCGGCGGAGGTCTACGATCAGCTCGAGCACTTCCGCGCCCTGGGCTACTGGGACGGCAGCCTCGAGCTGCGGCCGCTGCGCCGGGACGAGCTGGCGCGGGCGGTGGCGCAGGTGGCGCAGCGACGCGTGGAGCTGGCACCGGCCGATGCGCGGCGCCTGGAGCGGCTCGAGGCGTTGGTCGCCGACTGGATCCCTGCCGGCGACTGGATTTCCAAAGCACCGGCGCGCCGGCCGCCGGGCGCCTTCCCGCCCGCGCTCTGGGAGCTGAGCGCCGGCCTGCGCTACCAGGGTGGCCCCACCGATCTGGATTCGCTGGCCCTCAGCGAGCGACGGCCGCGGTGCAAGGGCTTCCTCCAACTCGGGCTCGACGCCGAACTCGACGGCCGGCTGACGGCGCAGCTCCACTTCTACGAGGACTACAGCCGCCTCAGCCGCCGCGCGGGCGACGGCGGCTGGGTGGACAACCTGCCGCCGTCGGCCAGCGACATCACCCAGGAGCCCAGCGCGCGCCTGGACCGCGCCGTGCTCGCCTGGGGCGGCGACTGGGCCGAGCTGCGCCTGGGCCGCGAGGATCGCCGCTGGGGCGTGGGCCGCCGGGGCAGCCTCTTCCTGTCCGACAATCCCTATCCCCTGGACGGCATCAGCTTCCACTTCCGCACGCGCTACGTCGCCGGCGCCAGCCTCTTTGCGCAGACGCAGCGCGGACCCAAGCCGCCGAGCTACATCCCGGGCGAGGCCTTTCCTCCGGACAGCACGCAGCAAGTCGTGCCGGGCGAGGCCTACGTGGCCGTACATCGCCTGGAAATTCACCCGCCGGGTCCGCTCAGCATCGGGCTCTACGAGGCGGTGGCCTATGGCGGGCGCGGCATCGATCTCGCCTACCTGAATCCGCTATCCTTCCTCGTGGCCGTCACGCAGGACATCGTCGATCAGGGCGGCACGGACGACAAGAAGGTCCTGGGCGTCGATGGCCGCCTCGACCTCGCCCCGCTCACGCTCTACGGCGAGTTCCTGCTCGATCGCCTGGTGGCGCTCGAGGCCGCCGAGCCCGCGGGTGAGGAGGCCGGCATCTCGAGCTTCGCCGAGCTGGCGGGCCTCACCTGGGCCAATCCCTTCGGCCTCGCCGGCGCCGACCTTGACCTGGAAGCCGTCCACCTGGATCCCCAGGTCTACTTCCACCACGACCGCGACATCCGTCGTGCCTTCGTCCGCGACGATCGCCTTGGCGAGGGTCGCCTGCTCGGCCACTGGCTGGGGCCCAACGCCGACGGCCTCTATGCCGCGCTGCGCCTGCCGCCGGCGGCGGCCTGGGGTCGGCTCACGCTGGAGTTCGAGCAGTGCCGCTGGGGCCTCGTGGATGGCCGGCGAGGCGAGGAGTTCGGCTTTATCCGCCTCAGCAAGCAGGACAAGGCCTGGCTGGTGGGGGAGCGCTCCGTCGAGCGGGTCTATCGCCTGAGTTGGGAGCGCCGGGACTGGGTCGCGCCGGGCGCCGGGCGCCTGGACCTGCGCTGCGGCCTCGCCCGCGTGGAGCGCAGCGGCCTCTGGCCCGCCGATGCGGGCGGCCGCGTGCCCGGCAGCGGCTGGCAGCTCGAGCTGGGGCTCGACTGGCGCCTGGAACGCCGGCTGCGCCACGACTGGCGCCTCTAGGGCCGGCCGCGCCCGCCGGGCCGAGCATCCCACGGGGCTTTCGCTAACAGGCTCCTGTTTGTTATAATTGACGGTCCGGCTCGCCCCGCGGGTCGGCGGCGGCGCTGTCCGCCCAGCCAGCCCACTCCCCAGCCCTGGAGACACGAATGCGTTTGCGCACCCTAGCGATCCTCCTCGGGATCCTCGCCCTGGCTGCCCCGGCGGCGGCTATCGACATCTCCGCCCTGCACGCGAACACCGCGAACGGGGTGCCCAACCTGCTCGGCCAGGTCGTCACGGTCAGCGGCGTCATCACGAGTCCGGACAGCATCTACAGCACCTACAACTACGAGGTCTACATCCAGGACCCGACCGGCGGCGTGAACCTGTGGGTGAGCGCGGGCGCGGCGAGCTACGAGGCCGAGCTGGGCGACAGCATCACGGCCACGGCCACGGTGGCCAACTTCAACGGCCTGGTGGAGCTGACGACGCCCTCCTTCGTGCAGGTCCTCCACGGTGCGGGCTACGACGTGCCCGCGCCGGTGGTCATCACCTGTGCCGAACTAAACGGCAGCTTTCACGTGGACCACAGCGAGCCCAACGAGGGCCGGCTGATCCGCATCGACGGGCTGAACATCACCAGCGGCGCCTGGCCGACCTCGCCGCTGGGCTCCAACAGCTCCATCTACGTCACCGACGGCACGGGCACCGCGCAGCTCTTCATCGACAAGGACACGGCGGTCAACGGCAGCCCCGACCCCGGCACGAACTTCTCGGCGATCGGCATCCTCAAGCAGTACGACACCAGCTCGCCCTACACGACGGGCTACGAGATCGTGCCGCGTTTCCTGTCCGACATCATCCCCACCCAGCCCGGCCCGCCCATCAACGGCCCGGTGCAGGTGACCGAGCTCTCGAGCACCGGCGCCACGCTCGTCTTCGAGACGGCCACGCCCGGCTCGAGCGAGATCGAGTACGGCCTCACCGACAGCTACGGGATGACGGCCGGCGACGCCGGCGCCAGCGAGACCGTGCACACCGTCGAGCTCGCGGCGCTCGATCCGAACACCGTCTACCACTTCCGCGCCAAGAGCAGCGACGGCGAGGGCACGCGCTACGGGCAGGACCAGCTCCTGGCCACGGCCAGCGACCAGCCCGGCGAGCTGCATGTCTACATGAGCTTCACGGCGGACGAAAGCTACGCGGACGAGGGCAACGAGGTGCCGGAGAGCCAGAACCTCAGCGCGCTGCTGACGGCCCTCATCAACGGCGCCGACAGCTCGGTGGACGCAGCGCTCTACAGCTTCAGCCTCACGAACGTGCGCGACGCCCTCGTCGCCGCCCACCAGCGCGGCTGCCTGGTGCGCCTGATCATCGAAGCCGACAACTCGCCGGAGTACGCTGACTACTGCGCGAGCTTCGGCATCCCCTACATCATCAGCACCTACGGCGGCAACCACGGCGCCGCCGACGGTTACGGCATCATGCACAACAAGTACGTGGTGATCGACGGCCGCGACGCGGACAAGTACAACGACCGCGTCTGGACGGGCAGCGGCAACATGAGCAGCGCGGGCAGCGACGACGTCAACAACGGCCTGGACATCCAGGACTACGGCCTCGCCCAGGCCTACCTGCTCGACTTCAACGAGATGTGGGGCAGCGACACGCAGACGCCGAACTCGACGCTCGCCCGCTTCGGCTCGCGCAAGCTGGACGACTCGCCGCACGAGTTCCGCATCAACGGCCTGCGCGTGGAGCAGTACATGTCGCCCAGCGACGCCGTCGAGGATCAGCTCGAGCGCACGGTGGCGACGGCGGACTACTCCGTCTACTTCACCATCCTCGCCTTCACGAACTACAATCTCTCGGACGCCATGTACGACCGCCGCGCGGCCTTGGGTGGCGCGATGGAGATCCGCGGCGTCTTCGACGAAAGCCTGGGCGCCTGCGGCACGGGCAGCGTCTACTACGAGATGGCCGGCGATCCCTGTACGACCTACGCCTGGGATCTGCCGGCGGACGTGTGGATCGACACGCCTCTGCCCAGCAGCCGGCTGCTGCACCACAAGTACATGATCGTCGATGCGAACAACCTGAGCGCGGATCCGCTGGTGGCCACGGGCAGCCATAACTACAGCTTCGCCGCCGACGGCTCCAACGACGAGAACACGGTGATCATCCACGACCAGGGCGTGGCCAACATGTACCTGCAGGAGTTCGCCGAGCGCTATCACGAGTCGGGCGGCACGGGCACCCTCGGCACGGCCGTGGGCGTGCCGGACGATGCGGTGCCCCAGGGCGCGCTGCTGGCCGGCCTGGCGAGCTTCCCCAACCCCTTCAATCCCTTCACGAGCATCGCCTTCACGATGAAGGCCGACGCCGCCGTCAGCCTGGAGATCTACGACACGGCGGGCCGCCTGCAGCGCCGCCTCTTTGCGGATCGCCAACTGGGCGCGGGCTATCACCTGATCGGCTGGGATGGCGCGGACGAGAGCGGCCGCCGCTTGCCCAGCGGCGTCTACTTCGCCCGCGTGGACGCGCGGGACGCGGCGGGCCGCAGCGAGACGGCCAGCCACAAGCTGCTCTGCGTGCAGTAGGCGCGCGACGCTTCGCTGAGAAGGGGCCTCCCGCGCGGGCGGGGGGCCCTTTTTTGCTGCGGCGGGACCGCTCCACTCGCTAGACTCCTTCCCGATCCCGCCGACCCGAGCCACACTCAGGAGCCCGCGTGCCCACCCTCATCGCCCTGCGCCTCGGCTTCCTCCTCGCGCGCTGGCTGCCATTCGGCGCCTGCGCGGCGCTGGCGGCGGCGGCCTGGCGCCTGGGCGGGCTGCTCTCCCCGCGGCGGGGCGTGGTGGCGGCGAATCTCGCGGCCATCGCCTCCGCGGGCGGTGAGCGCGGGCGTGTGGATGCGGTCTTCGCGAACTACGGCCGCTACTGGGGCGAGCTGCTGGCCCTGGCCGCGCGGCCCGCGCGCTTCGATCGCCTGCGCATCCGGGTGGAGGGCCTCGAGCACCTGGAGGCCGTCGAGTGCGGCCCGCTCTGCTTCCTCGGCGCACACCTGGGCAACTGGGATCTGCTCTCGCGCTGGCTGGGCCGCCGCTTCCCGGAGCTGTCCGCCCTGGCCGAGGCCCTCGAACCGCCCGCTCTGGCCCGGCTCTTCGCGCGCATCCGCGCACAGGAGGGGCAGCGCACGATCGCGGGCCCCGGCGCGGGGGTGGCCCTCTACCGGGAGCTGCGCCGCGGGCGGGCCGTGGGCATTCTCGTCGATCGGGCGCTGGATCCGGCGAGCACGGCCGGCCAGGGCCTGCGCGCGATACCCTTCTTCGACGGGCCGCGAGCCTTCCCGGCCGCGGGGCTCGAGCTGGCCCAGCGCGCGGGGGCGGCGCTCCTGCCCATCTTCCTGCTGCGAGAGCCGCGCGGCTATGTTATCAAGGTAAGCCCTGCCCTGCCCGCCGGCGCGGACCCGCTCGCCGGCTACGCGCAGGCCCTGGCCGCGGCCGTCGCCGCCTACCCCGAGCAGTGGTGCGTGCTCTACCCCCTGCACGACGGCGAACTGGCGGCCCCGGCGGTGGCGGGGGCGAAAGGAGCGGCTGCTTGATGAAGGTCGGCGTGGTCAGCGAGTTCTACTACCCGCTCTGGGGCGGCGTCAGCGAGCACATCCGCGCGGTGAGCAACGCGCTCGCCGCCCGCGGCCACCAGGTCACGGTGATCAGCAGCCATATGCGCGGCGAGAACGGCAACGTGGGTCCGCGCGTGCTGCGCTTGGGCCGCAGCGTGCCGGTGCGCTACAACAACAGCCTCTCGCGCTTCTCCGTGGGCTGGCGCCTGGGCGAGGAGCTGCGCGACCTGCTCGCGGCCGAGGACTTCGACGTCCTCCACCTGCACAGCCCGCTGCAACCCACGCTCACGCATCTGGCGCTCAAGCACGCGCGCTGCCCGGTCGTGGCCACCTTCCATAGCTACTATCCGCGCGACCTGCTCGCCGAGGCCTTCCAGGTGCCCCTGCGCCGGCGGCTGGCGGCGGCGCGCCTGCGCATTCCCGTCAGCCAGGCGGCGCTGCGGCCGGTGGAGCGGCTCTTCCCGGGCGACTACCGGATCATCCCCAACGGCGTCGACTACGCGCTCTTCGCCGAGGCGAGGCCGGCGGCCCTGCCGGGCCTGGACCCCGAGCGCCTGCGCATCCTCTTCGTGGGGGCGATGGTCAAGCGCAAGGGCCTGCCGCTCCTGCTGCGCAGCTTCGCACGGCTAGTCGAAGCGCGCGGTGACGTGGACCTGCTCGTCGTGGGCGACGGTCCGGACCGCCGGCGCATCGAGGCTGCTTTGCCCGCCACGCTTGCTGGCCGCGTTCACTTCCTCGGCGCCATCACCGATCGCGCGCGCCTGGCCGCCTGCTACGCCGCGGCGGACGTCTTTTGCGCACCCAGCCTCGGCCGCGAGAGCTTCGGCATGGTGCTGCTCGAGGCGATGGCCGCCGGCCTGCCCGTGGTGGGCTTCGACATCGAGGGCTACCGGGACGTGGTGAGCCAAGGCGTCGACGGCTTGCTCGTCGCGCCGG
>Ga0299912_10005058_pt1 | contig 10819 bp, 12 predicted proteins | sample RVTome_2_FD_207667 | JGI IMG/M metagenome (GOLD analysis project Ga0299912, IMG submission 207667) | Soil microbial communities from uranium-contaminated site in the Upper Colorado River Basin, Wyoming, United States - RVT95D214 (version 2) ... | reverse complement strand
AAGCGAAGGTGCATGAAGGACGCGAGGCCCGCAATCGCCTGGTTGAGGCGAATGTGTTCCTGGCTGTGTCTATCGCCAAGAACTATGCGGGACAGGGTGTGCCGCTGCCCGACCTGGTTCAAGAAGGCAACCTGGCCTTGCTCCAAGCGGCGGAGACTTTCGACATCCGGCGGCGCTGCCGGTTCAGCACCTATGCGACCTGGGTGATTCGATACACGATCACGACGTCCATCGCTGACCAGGGCCGCTTTGTGCGCCTGCCGACCCACGCCATGCGCAAGCTGATGAAACTGGCGCGCGCCAGCGACGAGATCCACCAGTCGCTCGGGCGCGAGCCGACCCCGGCTGAACTGGCGCAGTCCACCGGGTTGCCGCTCGATCTCGTGAAGAAGCTGTTAAAGTTCAGCGTGCAGCCGTTCAGCGTCGAGCAAGAAGCGGAAGGCGCGTCACACGAAGACGATGCCGTGGGCGAATGGATCGAAGAAATGCAAGAACTCTCTGCCGTAGAATCAATGGCGGAACAGGAGCATTTCGCCAGGGCGCGTCGAATTGTCGCGAGTATCCCGGCCCAGGAAAGCCTGGTGTTGAGGATGAGGTTCGGCCTGGACGGTGGCATCCGGCACACGCTGGCCGAGATCGGCCAGAGGATGGGCTTTACAGCCGAGCGTATTCGCCAACTCGAAGCGCAAGCTCTTGCCCGCCTGCGCGACTCGAAAGAGATGCGGCGATGTTTCGATGAAGTAGACACGTCGCTCGACCTGGGATCTGATGCCGATCAACCAGCGGCGGGAGAATGATGGTGACACACGGATTTCCCTGGGAGCCTTTTTCAGCCCTCAAATTGGCAAGTATTCTGCGGGCAAATTTGAGCGATTTTAGATTCATATTCGGCCTGAAATGCGCTTGAATACTTGCCAGTTCAAAATGCCTGGGGGAAATCGGTGTGACAAGAAACAGGCGAACACTAGGCTGGTTATTACAAGCAATTTCCCATGTCGCCATCCTTGCCGTCTTTGCGGTATGTGGCTGTCAGCCGTCTGCACCGGCAATGCCACCTGTACCCAGAGCATCGGCGACTGCCCCGCGTGTGACGGCCACACCGCCCGTCGCAGTGCGCAGTGTGCTACTGCCGGAACAGATCTCCACATCCGTTCCTGCGACACTCGTGCCCAGCCAGCTGGAATTTGGGTTGCAAGTTCACGGTTGCGGACCGCAGCCGCCGACTGAAGCGATTGATCTGGTTGCGCAGGCTGGTTTCAGCTGGGTCAAGCAACAGGTGCGGTGGGACGAGATCGAAGGCGTGCGAGGCGCGTATGCCTGGAAGTGCATTGACGACGTGGTAGAACCAGCATACGCCAGAGGTCTCAAGGTGCTGCTCAGCGTGACGACCGCGCCGCGCTGGGCCAGAACGTGGACGGCAGGCGAACCTGGCCCGCCGGACGCCGACTTGCTCGCCGGTTCCCTAATCAACATGGCGACGAGGTATCGCGGCAAGCTCCACGCCATCGAGGTCTTCAACGAGCCGAACCTGGCTGTTGAGTGGGGAGACCAGTTGAACCCAAGCTACTATGTGCAGATGTTGATTGCAGCCAGTCAGGCCATCAAGCGCGTTGATCCGAATATCATGGTCATTAGCGCAGGGCTTGCTCCTACACGTTGGAATGATTGGGGCACGGCGGTTGACGACCTGGAATACATGCGGCGGATTGGGTCTGACGCGGCGTACTATGCCGACTGCATCGGCGCGCACTTTAACGACGGTACATCGTCACCGCTAGTGACCGGCTCACCCTTGGAGCAACTGGTGACGAGTTATCGAACGCTCGTTGGTCAATCGAAGCCCGTCTGCCTTACCGAGTTCGGCATCGCTACACCTGTCCACGGCAAGACGCCCAAAGGTTTCCAGTGGGCCGCGCGCACGACGCCGGAGCAGCAAGCACAGTGGCTCGCGGATGGTATCCGTTGGACGAAAGCACATCCAGGTTTGGTCAGGCTTGTCATCGTGTGGAATTTGAACTACTACAGCGACGACAGCGATCCCAACTCGCTCTACAGCTTGTGGACGCCGATGGGAATGCGGCCCGCGTACGATGCACTGAAAGCAGTGCTGAGACAGCCATGATGGGCAAACGGGATATGGATTGTGTTGACAACCGAAAGACAGGAACAAGGATGATGGTATGAAGAGAACACTGCCGATTGGCGTGATCTATCCACGGTCTGTCTACGATGTGGTGACGGATTTCAACCAGCGGTTGCGTGATGGGAAGCTGTCCTATCGTCCCATCCCGACGGGATTCGCACCGCTTGACACTTACCTGGGCGGCGGATTGCAAGCCGAAGACCTAGTGCTATTGGGCGGGCCGCAGGGCGTCGGCAAAACCGTGGCCGTGCTTCAGATGGCGCGCAACATTGCGCAGGCCGGACATGCGCTGGCGATTGTCGTATGCTTCGAGCACTCGGAGATTTATCTGCTGCTACGTTTGTTGAGCATGGAGTCCATCAGGTTAAACGACGGAACGATGGACGGCATGACGCGCAGGGCGCTGCGCGACGCCATCTTGCGCGCGATGGATGCGCAAGATGCCGGCTCGACACGCAACGAATTCGACATCGGGTTGGAATGGGTGCTCGCTAACATCCCAGGCGCTGAACGAGCCTTCAATCAGATTGCACGATACTGGCAAAGGCTGCATCTCGTGCGCGGCAGCAGCCGCTCGACCACAGTCGAGGTGCTCGAAACCTACATCGAAAAGGCACGCGAGGACGGATACCAAGACGTAGTCTTGTTCGTGGACTATCTGCAAAAAGTTCCGTACCGGCCACCCATCGGCGCGCCAGACCCAGATGCCACACAGCGCATCGGGCATGTCGTCGGCGGACTGAAGGACGTTGCGCTAGCGACCGGCGTGCCGATCGTGGCCGTCGCCGCATCAGACGAGGCGGGGCTGCGATCGGGCAAGGTCAGGCTGGCTGACCTGCTGGGGCCGGTGTTGGTGCAATACGAGTGCGACGTGGGAATAATCCAGAACCCGCACGACATCGGAGCCGATGGGATGCAAACCGTCCTGTGGACGATTGAAAAGAACCGCAGCGGCCCGACAGATGTCGGGGTTCTGTATCGGATGCTCGGACAGTATTTCTACTTTGACCCGCAAGGTGTCCCGTTTCCAGTTCATGAACCGAGCAACGCTATCGAGAGCACAAACGATGAATCATAACGCCCGGCCGGAAACTGTCCGGATGGCCCCGCATAGCGTCGAGGCCGAAGAGGCCGTGCTCGGCTCAATCCTGAATAGCCGTGACAAGACGCACCTGGCCGCTGCCATCGTCAATGCGCTGCTCGCGCGTAGCGAGCCGACATACTTTGAGAACGTGCCTGAACTCCTCGATTATCTGCGCGCGGGGTATAACGTACAAGCGGTGAGGATTTCGAGCGGCGTCTGATACGGGTGAAAGATGCCCCGTCCTGGTGTTAGATGACCTGGGGGCCGAGGCGGGTAACATGCGCCATTCGAGGTAAGCTGGGCGCAGGACAAGCTCTACCAGATTCCCCACACCGATTGGTAGAGCAATCGCCTACCCTCGTCACGACCAATCTGCCGCTCAACAAGCTACCACAGCGCATCGCATCACGACTCCAAGACCGGCGAGTGGCGCGCGTGATCGCCATCACCACAGGAGATAAGTGAACCCTTCGCGTATGGCGCGTGCTGCAGCCTGGCCTATCCCGTTCTTTCTCTTTTCGCAGACCTCGAAAGGTTACGTGTTTGCCCTTCTATGTCAGTCCATGTATACTGTCGGTATGCTGCCCCTACAGGGCAGCTTGCCTCGCGCTGCACCTGGCTTTCATTTGGAGAGTATCCATGTCCACAGACGAAAACAGAGCCTGGCACAGTCACGCCACCACTGAAGTCGCCAATGAGTTGACCGCCCACACAGAAAACGGCCTTTCTGAACAAGTCGCTGCCACACGCGCGCAGGAACATGGCCCCAACGAACTGAAGGCGTTTCTAAAGAAAGCCAAAGACCAGCACCCGCAGGCAACCGGAGGCGAACTGTGCGTCCAAGTGTGGGAGCGATTCGAGATTGATCTTTCGTTGAGTCGTCTGAACGAGTTGCTGCACGCCGAGGGCTTGAGTAATGCGCCGGGCCGCCCGCATAAGGGTTCCACACCTGAAATGTCTTCAGCCGCCGAGCGAGAGGTAGATAACGCGGGGGCTTTTTTCCCCCTCTGGGCGCGTTGACCGAACTCGGCGTACCGGCCGCGGTACAAGGCGTGGTTGAAGCAGCACAAGCCGAGGCCGAGCAGCCGGGACGGGTCTTGCAAGGCGCTTGGCCATGGACGTGGGCCAAGCTGGTCCACCTGATCTTCTTGCCGGTGCTGGACGCCACGCGCCCGAGGCAACTGCGGTACGCGCTGGGCGATAGTCTGTTGGGAGTGTGTCGTATTGCGTATCGCTTCGATACGATGGGGCGCTGCCTGGGCGAGTTGACCCAGCTGCAAGTGGGCGAGGCCATGCGTTAAGCGTTGTGCCGTGCGTGGGTGCAAACCCTGACCCAGCGGGATGAGCCGCTGCACATCTATGTGGATGTGCATCTCAAGCCGCACTGGACACACCGGTTCATGCCGTGTGGCAAAGTGACTATGCTCAATCGGGTGATGCCCTGCACCCGCCAGGTCGTTGTGACGAATGCACAGGGCTATGTCTGGGAGATCCTTGACCAAGTCGGGGATGATCACCTGACCCACACCGTGCCCGCGTTGGAACAAGAACTGGAGCAGGTGACGGATCATCGCGTGACCCTGACCGTGGTGGATCGGGAAGCGAATGGGCTGGAATTGGCTCAAAAATACGCTCAAACTGACCATTTTGCTCTACTGACCCTGCTGGACAGCACAGCGTCGGAGGGGTTGCTCGTCGGCACGCCCGCGTTCCGCAAAGTCTTTCGCCTGACGGGACGCTGGCAACCGCTCGCGGCGCAGCCCGACGAGTTGCTCGCGCCCGCGGTCTGGGCGCCCGAACAAGAAGCCGCGGATGATCCACGTGTCTTTTGGCTGGTTCAGCATGATAACAGACTCAAGCTCTTGGCGGTGTACAGCCTGAGCCAGCCGGTGGTCGAGTGTGCCCCTGAGGTGGTCGCCCTACTCAGGCAGTGGCACACGCACGGCCTATCGAACCCGCTGCCCGCGATCGAGAACGTCATCCGCGAGATGGTCAACGGCGATAACCTGAATGAGAACTATGGTTATGCCTATCGCCTCGTCCCCAACCGCCTGCGTCAACACCAACAGGCCGAAGCTCAGGCCCAAGTGAACACGACCCAGACGCAACTCGCGAACACGCAGCGTCAACTCGAGGCCGCCCGCGTCCAACTGGCCCAGCACGAACAAGCGGGAGTGACGAAACAAGCCAACTTGACCACCGCGCGCGCCGAACGTCAAGCCGAACTCCCAGCCCGTCAGCAGGCTGACCAACCGACATGCCGGGTCGAACAACAACTCGCGCAGTTGGATCGCCAAGCCGACACCCTGACCCGACGCCTGGCGCAGTACGCGGACAAGCTACAGGCGAACACCCTGGCCCGCCTGGAAACCCGACGCGCAGAACTCGAAGTGACGCTGGCTGAACGTCAGGCCGCCTTGACCCAGATCGACATCACGCAACCCATGTTTGAACGCGACCTGGAAAAAGACCAAATCATGGCGAACTTCCAAGCCGCTTTGCTCAATGTCCATCATTGGTGTTGCGACCACTACTTCACGGGCGAGTGGAGCCGCTTGGAACTCGACACCGCACGGCTCGCATCTACCGTCAACGCGGGCGCGTGGTCTATGCCGATGACCGGGTTGACGTGACTCTGGCCGCCTTTGCCTATCGAGCGGAGCAAGACTTGGCCGCAACTGCGTGCGCTCGGTTCAATGCCACACGCGTTCACGATGCGGCGGGGCGGTTGATCGTTATGGCCGTCGCGCCTTTCAAGCACTGTGTTCGGCAATTATGATACCTGTTGCCTGGATTCCTGTTACTGGCATCTTGAACGATTGCGAGTATACTTTGTCTGTGCAAGACCACGGGCGCGGCATGACAGCTCAACAAATCGCCGACGTGGGCGCTTATCTGCAATTCGAGCGCAAGCGCCACGAGCAGCAGGGCCAAGGGTTGGGACTCGCCATCGTCAGACGCCTGGTCGAATTGCGGGGCGGCACGATGCAGATTGACAGTATCTATGGACAGCAGACGACGGTACGTGTCACGCTGCCAGCCCAACCGTTCAACTCAAACTAGAATTTTCATATCCATCCTTCCAGGAGGCCTATGCTGAAAATCCTTGCCATGGAAGACGATGTCTCGGTTCGCGCGAATCTGCTCGAGATCCTGGACGCCGAAGGGTTCTCGGTCATGGGCGCAGAAAATGGTCGCGTCGGCGTCCAGTTGGCGCGCGACTTTGCCCGATCTGGTGATGTGCGACATCATGATGCCTGAGCTGGATGGCTATGGCGTGCTGAGCGCATTGCGCCGCGACCCGGCGACGGCGACGATCCTCTTTGTTTTTCTCACCGCTCGCGTGGACAAGGTCGATGTGCGCCAGGGGATGGAACTGGGGGTTGCTCGGCAGGCGGGACGAGTAGACGACATGACTTGAACTGGAGGACGCTATTCTAGTGTGAGCGAGACACACTTGAACAAAATCGTCGAGGAACTGCTCGACAACGCAAGTTCTCCAGGGCTGGAACGGCCGTGCACGTCTGGTGTTATGTGGACGCTCTGCATGTCTTGACGTTATCCGTCAAAGATCATGGGCGCGGCATGACAGCGGATCGGATTGCTCGGATTGGGGCCTATGTGCAGTTTGATCGCGAAAACCGCGAGCAACAAGGTCAGGGTCTGGGCCTGACGATTGTCAAGCGATTGGCCGAGTTATTGGGTGGAGCATTGACAATTGACAGTGCGCCCGGCCAATTTACCCGGGTGCGGGTCGCCCTGCCCATGCAGACGTCTCCGCGTCGCTTGTCCCGTGAATAGGTGGAGGCGAGTGTGGAAACTGAACCGAACCAACCGCAACCTCTTTCCGACCAACGCTTGCATGCTCGAGAGAAGCGCAGTCGGGCCCTACTCGATACGCTGCCTGATCTGCTATTTGTCCTGAGCCGCGATGGCGTGTACCTGGACTGTCATGCTGCGAACCCTGATTTGCTGCCGATGCCGCCCGAACACTTGCTGGGCAAGACCGTGCGCGACGTAATGCCGCGCCGGATCGCGGAGTGGCTGGAGGCGAGCCTGGCTCGCGTCCTGCAAACAGGCCAGGTTGAGATATTAGAATATCCCCTCACGGTCGCTGCAGAGACACGCTACTATGAATCTCGCGTGACCGCTTGCGGCAGCGAACGCGCTCTAGTCATCGTGCGTGACATCACGGCGCGCAAAAAGGTGGAAGCCGAATTGCGCGATCAGGTGCAACTGTTCGAAAATCTAGTGGCAGTCGCCCGTGCCATGGCCGAGCGACCTACGCTGCCAGCCACACTACAGAACGCGCTAGAGATCGCCATGGCTCTCACTGGCGCCACGGGCGGCGTTTTGAATTTGCTGAATGGTCTTGGCGATATTACGTACAGCGTCCTGTCGTCCGGTCCGGCTGCCACACAAGAACGTGAGCCGCATGTCGCCTCAATCACGGACACAGGGTTGGCCGGATGGGTCGCCCGCCATCGCCAAGCGGTGCTGATCGAAGACATCCTGACCGACGAGCGCAGGTTGACGTTGCCTGACACACGCTATCATTTTCGGTCGGCTCTATGTGTGCCAATCTTGAACGAATCAACGCTCGTGGGCATTCTGACTGTTACCCATCCGCAGTCGGCGCATTTTCATCAACGCTATCTACGCTTGATCAAAGCGGCCGCTGGCGAGATCGCGCTGGCCGTGCGCAATGCCCAGATCTTTGAAGCGCAGCGGCGCATGGCGGAACGGCAGATCACACTGTACGAAGTCCTGCGAGCTGTGAGTGGACTGCAAGACCCGAACAAGGTTGCCAGGTTGGCAGTGGACGCCATCGCGCAGTTCGCCGGTTGGCCTCAAGCCGCCATCATCGTTCCGAGCGAGGATAGCACACAGTGGGTCGTGTCAGCGGCCAGTGGTTACCTGACTCCCGTCGTAGGCCTGACCTGCCCGATCGAGCAAGGCATCGTCGGGCGCGCGCTCAGGACGGGACGGATGCAGAACGTGCCCGACGTAAGTGCCGACCCAGACTATGTCGCCGGACATCCGCACACACGGAGTGAGCTGATCGTCCAATTGCGGCGAGGCCAAGCTATGTCAGGCGTTCTCAGCCTGGATAGCGACCGTGTTGCCGGTTTTGATTCGGATGATGTCTTGCTGGCCGAGTCGTTGGCCGATGCTATCGCGTTGGCACTCGACAACGCTCGCCTGTATGCGCAGACACAGCGACACGCTGCCGACATGGGATCCCTGTACGCTATCACGCGCGCCACCAGCCGGTCTCTGGCCGTCGAAGAAGTTCTTGAACAAGCTTTGTCGTCTGCAATTTCGCTGCTGGCGTTTAGCGCTGGATTGATCGCTTTGGTTGAATCAGATGATTCGATCCAGAGTGAGCAGCAGCAGGGCGACTTGCGCCTTGTCGCTGCGCGGGGGCTACCAACGGACCTGGTGGAACACTTTCGACGCGACGGGCTGCAGGATACCTTGACAGCTTACGTTCATCAGCGCCAGGAGAGCCTGGTCATCGAGGATAGCCAGCGCGGAATGTCGCCGGAAATCAAGCAGGTAGCGGAGCATCTGCTAGACTATGGGTACCGCGCTTACGCTGGTATCCCCTTACTTCACCAGGGTCAGTCACTCGGCGTGATGAGCCTGGTCGCGCGCGAGCCGCGATCGTCTTCGACCTACGATGTGGCGATGCTGGGCACGATCGGCCAGCAAATCGCCAGTGCCGTGGCGAATGCCAGACTATTCCAAGCCACACTGATTGGGCACAGCCGCTCTCAGGCCCTGATCAGGTCCAGTCGTGACGGCATCATTTTGATTGGAATGAATGGGCGCATCTTGATCTTGAACCCGCCGACGCTCAAGCTGTTGCGGTTGCCCGGTCTGCCACAGGAGTGGCTGGGGCGCAAGCTTGGGGAGGCGTTAGCGGTGCTGCGCGTCTTTGCGCCCACGGCTTTACGAGCGGTCCTGGCCGAGAGACGCCGCATCCGACACGAAAACAAGTCGTCTGGCGAGGGCGAAATCGAGGTACCCCCTCACACCGCCCACTGGGTACGTTTGCCTGTGACGACGGGCGCGGTCACGCAAGGCCAGTTGATTATGCTGTATGATGTGACTGCCGAGCGTGCCGCCGAACGGCTGCGTGAGGACATGACGCATACGATGGTGCACGATCTGCGCAACCCGCTCAGCAGCATCAGCGCCGCGCTCGAGATGGTGACGGAGGGAATGTTGGGCGACGTTCCGCTGGATCAACTGGACGTGCTGCGGGTCGCTCTCAACTCGACGCATCGCATGTTAGAGCTGGTCAATGCCATCTTGGACGTGAGCCGCCTGGAAAGCGGGCGTATGCCATTGGAACAACGCGCCTTTGACCTGGCCGCCCTGATCGCTGAATCGCTTCAGGCGCAATCGGCGCTGGCGGGCGAAAAGAACATACGGCTGGAAGCTCGTATTTCCGCCGATCTGCCGCAAGCCTGGGCAGATGCCAAAATCATCGCACGTGTGTTGCAGAACCTGATCGGCAACGCGGTCAAATTCACTCCGGCCGAAGGACGGGTGAGTGTGGCCGCCCAGCCCGACGATGAAACGCCGTCCAAGGTGATCGTCCGGGTGAGCGACACCGGGCCAGGCATTCCACCCGAAATTCAGTTTCGCTTGTTTCAAAAGTTTGTCAGCGGCCGGCAGCCAGGTCGAGGCAGCGGCCTGGGATTGGTGTTCTGCAAATTGGCGCTCGAAGCTCACGGAGAGCGCATCTGGGCAGACAGCGCACCCGGCCAGGGCACAACTTTTAGCTTTAGCCTGGCCGCCTGCCGGTAGCGGCATTTCAGTGTATACTTAGCGACAGGAGACTGAGTTGAGCCCACGCGCTGCCCCGGCCAGGAAGCAGTACATCTACGAAGTCGGGATCATTGACTTTTTCAATGCCCGTCATGCCATTGCGGGTGGAGCGCCGCACGCGCACTCGTGGAAAATCGAAGTCAAGGTCCGGCGGCCGCGTTACCTGGGTGAGCAATCGCTGATTGAGGTCGAAGCGACCCGCAGGATGATCCGCCAGTTGTTTGCGCGCTACGAAGACCGGTTCCTCAACGACATTCCCCCCTTTACCTTCCAGGAGCCGACGGCTGAAAATCTGGTCGCCTACTTTTTTCAGCAGCTCGAAAAAGAGTTCCGTGGAACCAGCGCCAGGCTGCACTTGCTGACCATCTGGGAATCGCCCACCAACTATGTGACGGTGATCGCGGACGAATGAGCCGACGTGTTCCTGACGACCGGCTGTTGGCTCTGCCCTGATTATACTCGCTATACGGGGAGTCGCACCGATGCGCCGTTTGGTTCTGGCCATTGCGCTGCTGATGGCGGCCACAACGTTCGTCTACCGGGGCATCCTGATCGCGCCCAACGCAGAACTCTACCCCTGGGCTTCTGACACGCTGGGACACGTGCTCAAAGTCGAATATTTGCGACAACAGGCAGCGCAGGGAATCCTTTACCCCGATCTTCTGCCGGCCTGGTACATGGGCGTGCAGATGTTGCGCTACTATCCCCCCTTGCCTTACTATGTGCTCGCCGGTTTGACTGAGGTGACGGGC
>Ga0299912_10005056_pt1 | contig 10821 bp, 5 predicted proteins | sample RVTome_2_FD_207667 | JGI IMG/M metagenome (GOLD analysis project Ga0299912, IMG submission 207667) | Soil microbial communities from uranium-contaminated site in the Upper Colorado River Basin, Wyoming, United States - RVT95D214 (version 2) ... | reverse complement strand
CTCGTATAGCTCTTTATGAGTGCCTACCTCCAGAATCATGCCTTTATCCAGTACTATTATCCTGTCCGCTCTTTTTATTGTCGAGAGCCTGTGCGCAATTACAAAGGTGGTCCTGTTTTTCATAAGGTTCTCAATCGCCCCCTGTACCATCATCTCTGATGCGGTATCGAGGGAAGAGGTAGCCTCATCAAGGATAAGTATCGGCGGATTTTTCAGTATTGCCCTTGCAATCGAAAGTCGCTGCCTTTGACCGCCGGAAAGTGTCATGCCTCTCTCACCGATTATTGTGTCATAGCCCTGAGGCAATTCTACGATAAAATCATGTGCATATGCTGTTTTTGATGCTGTTATTATCTCTTCTCTGTCCGCTTCGGGTTTACCGTAAGCTATATTTACAGCCACAGTATCATTAAAGAGAATCACTTCCTGAGTTACTATGCCGAACTGATTTCTCAAGGACTTAAAGGTGGCGGTCGAAATATCCATACCGTCCATATAGATCCGGCCTTCCGCAGGCGTAAAAAACCTTGGGAGCAGATTAACAAGTGTAGTTTTCCCACCTCCGCTTTTTCCGACTATCGCTATTATTTCACCCTTCTTTACCTCAAGGTTGACGTTTTCCAGCGCCTTTCTTTTTGCAAAAGGATACATAAACGATACGCCGTCAAATTTTATCTCTCTGCTGAAAATTTTAAGTTCTTCTGTCCCGTCCACTTCCTTCTGTTCTGACAGCAGATCGTGTATCCTGCTCAATGGAGCTCTTGCCTGCTGTATACCAATATTTACCCTCGCAAGCCTTTTTGCGGGAGTATATATTAAAAGAATGGCAGTCAGAAAGGAAAAGAAATCCCCAACCGAAATAACATTTTTTATTACAAGCCATCCTCCATACCACATAACGAACGCTATCCCTATGCCGCTTACAGCCTCCATAATTAGCGACGCAAACTCGGAGACCCTTATCGCGCGCATATTCTCTCTATAAAAATCTTTGTTTTTCCTTTTAAAACGCTCGCTCTCATCTGCCTCCTTACGAAAAGCTTTTATAATCTTCATGCCCGCAAAACTATCATTAAGAAATTCAGTAATTAAGGATATTTTTTCCTGTGTGCGTTTACTTATGAGTCTTATTCTCTTGCCGAGATGTCCAACCCCATAAAAAGCAGTTGGTAAAACTACAATTGAAATAAGTGTAAGGTCCCACCTGCGCCATAATGCCACACCTGTAAGTGCGATTACTGTTGAACTTTCAATAAACAAATCCTTGATTGTTAAAGATATAACTCCCTGGAGAATGGAGGTATCATTTATCATCTTCGAGATGAGTTCGCCGCTTGAATTTTTACTGAAATATCCCATTGGTAACTCCAAAATATGTCTATAAAGTTTATTCCTGAGGTGCGTCACCATTTTCTGGCCGGCGGACCTCATAAGATATTCGTGGAAAAAAGTAAATATCCCCTTGAATAGAAAAATAAAGAATACGGCTAACGGAAGCAACAATAGCAAATTTATGTCTTTTTTAATAAGTATATCGTCCATCGCCGGCTTTACAAGCCAGGCAAGGGATGCATTCAGGCCGGAAATGATGAGGCTTATTACGACTGCAACCGCAACCCTGTGCCAGTAAGGTTTAACGAGCTGGAAAATTTTTTTTAAGCCTTCCAAATTGGAATTTCCCTCCAGGGAGAATTGAAACGAATTTTTATAGTATAACTAATAGTTATATATATAGAAAAGAGGTATAACCGGCTGTTAGGTCTATGACAAATATAGAAGGAGGAATCTGGCTTTCTCTTTTTTGCGCTGTAATCCTTCTATAATTAAAAATATTTTTTGACTTCAGAATTATCTGAAAAACACGGATTATATATCCATAAAGGTTTTTTGGGATCATCTATAATTAATCAATATAACCATCCATTTCTGCTAAAATAGAAAAACTTACATGACTATATTACACCTTTATCGAAAACCAGCCCTTTCGCTATCAAAGAGAAATGAACTGTTGTCAGTTGCACAGCAAAAGGTCTCTCCTGATATAAAGGACATTGAAACAGAATACTGCTTTAATATTGAGACAATAACTCCTTTTAAAGATGAGGAGCTTAATATAGTTCGATGGCTTTTAGCAGAGACATTCGAGCCGGAGAATTTTTCGGAGAGGAGTTTTTTGATTGGTAATGCAGAATACAGCCCCCCCACCCATTCCTCCCCCTCGAGGAGGGAGGGTAAGGGAGGGGGTGAATATTTTTTGACTCGTCACTGTCTTTTGGAGGTTGGCCCGCGGATGAACTTTACAACAGCATGGTCAACAAATGCAGTATCGGTATGCCATTCTTGTGGCCTCAAAAAAATTACACGAATAGAGCGTTCAAGAAGATATAAATTAATATTTAATCAGCAAATACCCCCCCTCAATCCCCCCCTTGCTAAGGGGGGGCGAAGGAGGGGTAGTTTATCTTCCCTTCAACCTTCAACCTTCAACTTCCAACTTTTTTTAGAACTTATTCATGACCGGATGACAGAGTGTCCCTATCCGGAAAGCCTTACCACTTTTGAGACATGTAAAAAAACAGAGCCTGTTTACATTGTTCCACTGATTGAAGAGGGCAAAGAGGCTCTAAAAAAGATAAACATTGAAATGGGACTTGGTTTGGATGACTGGGATATAGATTATTATTACAACCTCTTTGTTAATAGCATAGGACGTAATCCTACTAATGTAGAGTGTTTTGATCTCGGTCAATCAAACAGCGAGCATTCAAGACACTGGTTCTTTAAAGGAAGATTAATTATTGATGGGGAGAAGATGTCCTATACACTGATGGATATAATTAAGCACCCCTTGAAGACTAACCATGGTAACAGTATCATTGCCTTTAAAGATAACTCAAGCGCAATTCACGGTTATGAGATATTTACCATAATACCTGGGCATCCAGACAGGCCTTCACGTTTTCAAGGTTCAAGACTCGATTATCATATTATCTTTACAGCCGAAACACACAATTTCCCTACTGGTGTAGCACCTTTCCCTGGAGCGGAGACAGGCACAGGAGGACGGATAAGAGATGTTCAGGCCACAGGCAGAGGTAGCTTAGTTATAGCAGGTACTGCTGCATACTGTGTAGGTAATCTGCGAATACCCGGCTATCCTTTACCATGGGACGATCTGTCATTTGAATATCCACCAAACCTTGCTTCTCCGCTTCAGATAGAGATAGAGGCAAGCAACGGCGCATCTGATTATGGCAATAAATTTGGTGAGCCAGTAATACAGGGTTTTACAAGGTCTTTTGGTTTGAGGCTGCCAGATGGTGAAAGACGGGAATGGGTTAAGCCAATAATGTTTACTGGCGGTGTAGGACAGATAGATAACAGACATATCGAAAAGGGGAAACCTGGAAAAGGAATGTTCGTAGTCAAGATTGGCGGTCCTGCATATCGAATTGGCATTGGAGGAGGAGCAGCATCGAGCATGATACAGGGAGAAAACATTGCCGAACTTGATTTCAGTGCCGTGCAGCGCGGCGATGCTGAGATGGAACAGAAGGTAAACAGGGTCATCAGGGCATGCGTAGAAATGGGTGATAAAAATCCTATCTTTAGCATCCATGACCAGGGCGCCGGCGGAAACTGTAATGTTGTGAAGGAAATCGTTTATCCTGCTGGTGCAAAGATAGAAATAAGAAACATCCAGCTTGGCGATAACACGCTATCAGTACTTGAGATATGGGGTGCAGAATATCAGGAACAGAATGCATTACTAATACAACCTGACAGGAGTGAAGAATTTTTTGCCCTCTGTAAAAGGGAGAAAGTTCCTTGTTCCATTATCGGAGAAATTATAGGCGACGGTTATATCGTGCTTCATGATGAGACAGATGGCAGTACATCTGTAAATCTTGATCTTTCAAAGGTTCTTGGTGAGATGCCACAGAAAATTTTTCATATTGACCGAATAAAACCTCCTCTTGAGCCCTTAAGATTACCAGTGGGTATAACATTAAAAGATGCTCTCGAAAGAGTGCTCCGTCTTATATCAGTAAGCTCTAAAAGATTCCTTACCAATAAAGTAGACAGATCTGTTACCGGTCTAATTGCACAGCAGCAATGTGTCGGCCCTCTTCAGCTTACATTATCTAATGCGGCTGTTGTAAGTCAAAGTCATTTTGGATTAACAGGTGCAGCAATAGCTATTGGCGAACAACCAATAAAGGGACTGATAAGCCCACTGGCAATGGCTCGAATGAGTGTTGGTGAAGCACTAACAAATATTATGTGGGCAAAAGTGAGCGCCGTCGAAGATATCAAATGTTCAGGGAACTGGATGTGGGCGGCAAAGCTTCCCGGCGAAGGCGCCAGGCTTTATGACGCGGCTGTTGCTATGAGTGATTTAATGGTTAAACTCGGCATTGCCGTTGATGGAGGTAAAGACAGCCTCTCGATGGCTGCCATGGTTCCTCTTTTATCCGGCAAGACAGAGATAGTCAAAGCTCCAGGGAGCCTTGTTATTTCTGCCTATGTTACATGCCCGGATATTACAAAGGTTATCACGCCTGATATAAAAAGGCCTGGTGAAAGCAGGCTGATTTACATTGATCTCGGCAATGGGAAATATAGAATAGGTGGCACTGCCTTAGCCCATGTCTATGGACAGGTCGGAAATGAATCTCCCGATCTGGATGACCATCAGCTTCTCAAACGCACCTTTAATGCCATACAGAGATTCATTTCAGAGGACCTGATTATTTCAGGTCATGACAGAAGCGATGGAGGATTGATAACGACTCTCCTTGAAATGGCATTTGGTGGGAATTGCGGGATTGATGTAGACATTAATTTCACACCACCAGCCCTCCCCCCCCTTGGTAAGGGGTGGCAAAGGGGGGGTGATAGCTCCGTACTCCATACTCCTTACCCCTTACTTTCTTTATTATTCTCAGAAGAACTCGGGTTGGTAATAGAATACCTGCCGGAAAATGAAGATAAAATCATAGCTGACCTTAAAGATAATGAAATACCGCATCAAATAATTGGGAATACAATGATAGAAAAAAAGATAGATATAAGCGTAAATGGTCATGCTGTTTTGAAAGAAGATATGCGTGTTCTCAGGGCTATATGGGAAGAAACAAGTTATCAGCTTGACAGGCTTCAGGCAAACCCTGAATGTGTTGATGAAGAAAGGGTAGTTAATTTTAATAGAAAAGGACCACAATATAGACTGACATTTACACCAGAGAAGACACCTCAGAAGATCCTCGAAAACGATATTAACCCAAAGGTTGCAGTGATCCGTGAAGAGGGCAGTAACGGTGACCGCGAGATGGCTTCTGCCTTTTATCAAGCTGGTTTTGAGGTATGGGATATAACGATGACAGACCTCCTTGAGGACAGAGCAAAGCTTGAAGACTTCAGAGGTATTGTCTTTGTAGGTGGATTCAGTTATGCCGATGTCCTTGATTCAGCTAAAGGATGGGCAGGGGTAATCAGGTTTAATAAAAGACTCTATGAGCAATTCCAGCGGTTCTATGAAAGGCCTGATACCTTCAGCCTCGGTGTCTGTAATGGGTGCCAGCTTATGGCACTTCTTGGCTGGATTTCATGGAAGGGGATTTCTGACAAGATTCAACCAAGATACATACAGAATAAATCCGGACGGTTTGAATCAAGGTTTTCAACGGTTCATATCCTGCCGAGTCCTTCTATAATGCTAAGAGGAATGGAAGGTTCTACTCTTGGTGTATGGGTCGCACATGGTGAGGGAAAGCTCTATTTCCCGGATAAAGAAATAATACAGGAAGTTTTTGAGAAGGGCCTTGCACCAATAAGATTTGTTGATGACGGTGGAGAATTTACCGAGACATATCCATTTAATCCAAATGGCTCTCCTTCAGGTATAACAGCCCTCTGCTCACCTGATGGGAGGCATCTTGCAATGATGCCCCATCCGGAAAGGACATTTCTAAAATGGCAATGGGCATATATGCCCGAAGACTGGAAGAAAAACCTCGAGGCTTCTCCATGGTTAAGGATGTTTCAGAATGCACGGGAATGGTGTGCGAGTTGAAATCAACTTGCCCATAATGCATCCACGATATTCATTCGTGAGGCCCTGATAGCTGGGAGGACACCTCCGACAAAGCCCATTATTAGCGAAAACAGGAGGGCCTTATAAGTAATATCGAGGGTCAACGTAAAAGAAAATGCAAGTTCTGAAAAAGTCTGAAAGTTCATTGTTGAGATTGTGAAGAGCTGCAAAAAAGATGCAAAGAACAATCCGATAAAACCCCCAATGAAACCGAGGAGCAGAGATTCAATGATAAAAGCTGTGAGAATGCTTCGTCTCTGGAATCCGATGGCTCGCATAGTGCCGATTTCACCGGTACGGTTGGCAACAGAGGCATACATGGTAATCATTGCGCCTATGATGGCACCGAGAGAAAATATGATCGTAAGTGTCATGCCAAGAATGCGTAAAAATTTTGCCATCATCTCCGATTGTTTTTCATAGTACCTTGTTTCACGCAATGCCTCGAGTGTCAGCCTGGGATCGGTTTCAATACGTTCTTTGATTTTTTCGAATTCTGAAGAATCGCGCAATTTAAATATAACTGATGAATAAACAGGCCGCCGGAAGGCCTGCATGAGCTGATCAACATCTCCCCATATCTCTGAAGCGTAGCCTGTATTCCCTGCATCAAATATCCCAACAACTGTCCAATCCCTCATGCCGAAGCGGAGCGTTTCTCCGATGCCACCTCCCTTAAACCTTTTTGCAATACTCTGTCCAGCGATTATCTCTAATGACCCACGTCTTGGCATTCGGCCTTCTATCAATTTGACCTGTGGCCGCAGAGTCATTGAGCTTTCAGAAATTCCCCTGATGACCACATTGGATGGTTTATCGCTGCCCCTTTTGGGAAGCATAATCAGCACCACTAATTCTTTTGCCAATAACGGTTTACCGTTCTGGCCTATTGCAATCTCAGGCTGGGTTTCCACGATTGAAGCCTGCAGACGCTCAACTCCGCTCTGTACTTCAGAGCCTGCTGCCTTGCGGATTACTACTACATTATCATACGAACCGGTATCTACCAGAGTCTTCTGTAATCCCTCGGCCAGCATTAAAATTGCTGCAAAGACAAATACAACCAATGCCATACCTGCTATGGTAAGCGCCGTGGTAAGCCGGCGTGTCCAGAGGTTGCGGAGACTATATGAAAACGGGATCTTCACCTATCCTATCCTCCTCAGGCCGTCAGCTATGCGAATGTTAATCGCACGCCAGCTCGGAAAAATTCCTGCGACGAGTGCAACCAGCAAAGACGCTGCGATATCCATATAGATAGTTTCGGTCGCAACATTGAATACAGGAAAGTAGGTGCTCAATTCTTGACTGAATATTTTGGCAACAGGAAAGGTAAGAAAAATACCGAGAGCAGCTCCTAACATCGTAACGAATATGGATTCACCAAAAATCAGACCTGAAATGTGAAAACCACTGAATCCAAGTGTTTTGAAAACAGCATATTCACCAATCCGCTCGCGGGCAGTCATGGCCATAGTGTTAGCAACAACTGCCATAATAATGAAGATTATCACAAAAGAAACCAGTTGAATGGCGATGACGATTGCTTCTGTCATAGAAATGAAGCTGAGCTGAAAAGATTTTTCTGTTTCGGTTAATGTCTCTGCAAGGGAGTTTTTAAATGCTTTGTCTATTCTTACAGCTACATCAGCTGCCAGGTTCGGGTTGGATACCCCGATCATATACCAACCGACCTGATCTGCCCGTCTAGGGATTGTCTGTTTCAAAGTTTCATTGAGATAATTCCAGTGAAAGACAAATGCAGTTTCATCCACTGTTTCATCTCTTCCCTTATAGATACCACGCAATACAAAATCCCAGTTGCCAGGGAAAATAGTCCCTTTCAAGGTTATGAGATCACCGATCTTCCAGCCATACTTAGCAGCCAGCTTAATGCCGGCAACAGCTCCCTTTCGTTCACGAAAAAAGGCAGCCTTCTGATCTGGAGGAATGACAATTTCCGGATAGAGTTCGAGGTAAGTTTTTGGTTCGACAGCATAATTGGCAAAAAAGTTTTTTTCGTCTATGTAGATGCCACCGAACCAATTACCGTAAGAGACTGTCTTCACCCCCTGAATCTGACGAATCTTCTCTTGATAGGAAAGAGGGAGTGGGAAAATAAGTGATATTGAATTTCTCGTTACAAGACGGCTTGCAGAGGAAGCATTAACACCTGCATACCAGGCGCTTATTACAGTGCGGAGGAGACCAAAGGCGAGGATGGCTATGGTTACACCAAGGACAGTCAGAAAGGTCCGGAGTTTGTGACGGAATGCATTTTTAAAAATCAGTTTGAGAATGTGCATTCAAAACACCTTTGTCAAGATGCTTAACAACATGGGCCATTTTGGCAGCCCTGGGGTCGTGTGTCACCATAATAATAGTTTTGCCTAGTTCATGAACAAGGCGTTCCATGAGCTGGAGAACCTCAGTTGCAGAGACCCTGTCGAGGTCACCGGTAGGCTCATCCGCTACCAGTATTGTCGGGTCCGTAACTATAGCGCGTGCAATGGCTACACGCTGTTGCTGGCCTCCGGAAAGCTGCCCTGGATAGTGATTCATTCGATCAGAGAGATTCACTACATTCAGGGCCATTTCTACATGTTCCCGACGTTCTGCTTTTGAAAGTCCGGTGAGCAGCAAAGGCAGTTCGACATTTTCAAAAGCCGTAAGTACAGGGATCAGATTGTAAAATTGAAAGATAAATCCTACATTGTTGGCGCGCCAGCGGGCAAGTTCATTTTCGGAGAGAGAAGGGATATCAACCCCGCCAACCTTTATAATACCGCTGTCTGCCCTGTCGATGCCTGCGATTAAGTTCAACAAGGTTGTCTTCCCCGAACCTGACGGTCCCATAAGCGCCATGAATTCCCCTTCATCGATATCTAAAGATATTCCGCTTAAGACGGGAAGAATCTGATTACCGCGACGGTAGGACTTATTCAGATTTTTTATTTCGACAATAGGTGACTTGTTGCCCATTACTTTTCTGCAACCTTTATCCTCAATCCCTCTCTCATCTTATTCAGTGGTTTGAGCACAACCCTGTCGCCTGATTTCACCCCGCTCAAAACCTCCACCATATCACCAAACTTTTTGCCAAGCGTTACTGGTGTTTCCATAACCCTGTTCTCCTTAATAAGGAAAACGGTTTTTTTGCCATTGCGATCTCTGATTGCATCTGGATTGAGAGCTGTACGTGGTTTCTGTTCATCGCTTCTTACCTCACGTGATAAGAAAGCTACCTTAGCGCTCATCTCAGGTAATATGCGTCTGTCTTGATCGACAAAACGAACTTTTATCATGACCGTTGCCTTTGTGCGATCAGCAGTTGGTACAATCATATGTACTGTTCCACGGAAACGGGAATCTGGCAGGGCATCAAGCTGTATCTCACAGGGCTGTCCTATCTTCACCTGTTGCAGATTCGATTCTGAAACATCGGCTTCAACCAGAAGAGAATCCATATCAGCAATGGTTACCACAGCAGCCTTGGCATTGGCAGCTGCGCCTATAGGGGTAACGATATCACCGATATCTGCATTCTTTGTCAGTACTACTGCATCGAAAGGAGCGCGGATTAAGGTATATTCCAGAGCGACATTGGCACTTTGAAGAGCGGCAACGCTTGCTTTAATAGCTGCCTCATCTGCTGCAGCCGCGGCAACTGCCTTTTTGTAACGCGCTTCTGAAGTGTCGTGCTCGGCCTTTGATATAAATCCCTGTGATACCAGATCCTTGTTTCGGTTGAAAGAAATGGCAGCGTCATTGAGTTCAGCTTTTGCCTGTTCAAGATTATGACGGGCAGCGTTGAGATTGGCCTCAGACTGATCCCGCGCTGCCTTAACATCATCGTTTTCGAAACGGGCAATCACCTGTCCTGCTTTCACCTTACTCCCCTCTTCAACTGATAGTGATACGAGGCGGCCGGTGACCTTTGAAGCCACTGCAGCCTTACGCTGGGCTACAACATAGCCGCTCGCGTTCAATAAAGTAAAAGTCTGTGATGGATATAATTGCGTGACACTGGCAACCTCAACCTCAACTGCAGGCGTTAAAACCCCTTTAACGTAAAGGAATCCCATTAATAAAATAAAAAAAATCGCCCCCACCATGTAACCCAATTTCCTTCGCCTTAATGGGCTATAAGTTGATTCAGACTTTTCTATCTTTAATCTCGAAAGATCTTCGTTCGCCATTTATATGAGCTCCTTATTCCAGATGGATTCGCAACTTAAATAGATAATATTTTATCAAATCCTTAATTTATTAGCTTTAATTAAAAAGGCACAAATTTACCACGACGGTAACTTGTGGGTAAGGTCACAATAAATTTGCAGGCATTGCAGGGATTTAAACCCCGGCTGGATTAAGATATTTCAGAATGCAATAATGTAGTATGTTTTATGTTGACCTTCTGCGGTCAACAACATATATGCTCTTAGCAAATGTTTTCGCATATTGTTTTAATTCTGCTATCTTTTCTGCTACATCCTTTGGGTCTCTGATAACTGTTCTGTCGGTATTAACAACAGCGATAGATATAGTCATTATAGGAAATATTGCAGGTTTATCTTTTCTGTCTATAGATACTATATAGCCTCTTTCCAGGTCCTCAGGTTCATAATGCTTTACTATGCCTTTATCGAATTTATCTATAATCATTTTACATATAGATTCCATTCTCTCAGGAGCACAGATAATCACAAAGTCATCACCACCGA
>Ga0299912_10005055_pt1 | contig 10822 bp, 8 predicted proteins | sample RVTome_2_FD_207667 | JGI IMG/M metagenome (GOLD analysis project Ga0299912, IMG submission 207667) | Soil microbial communities from uranium-contaminated site in the Upper Colorado River Basin, Wyoming, United States - RVT95D214 (version 2) ... | reverse complement strand
AGGGGAACCCTATATTTGGGCTTGTCTGGGGAAACCAAAATGACAAAGCAAGGGAAAGGAGACTTTTATGAAGAAGAAATATTTTACCCTCTTAGTGATTCTTGTCGTCATCGTTTTCAACAGTGTCGAGGTGTTTTCCGATACCTTTCCATCAAAACCGATCAACTTTTGGGTCGGATGGGGAGCAGGGTCGGGAACGGATATCAGTCAGAGAGCGATTACGGAGCATGCCTCTAAAGCGCTCAAGCAGCCGATCCTGGTTTCAAATGTCACAGGAGGAGGGGGAACCCTGGTATTGGGGAGACTGAAGCCCGAGAAAGCGGATGGATATACCTTAGCCAACACGAGCTCAGCCACTCTGGGCCGGATTCCTCATCTTCAGCCTGTTCCTTACAATGGACAGGAGCCGCTGAAGGATTTCATTCCGGTCATGAGCTATTCCTACTATCTGTATGGCCTTGCTGTGAAGAGCGACTCCCCCTGGAAGACCTTTGAGGAGTTGATTGCATATGCAAAGGCAAATCCGGGGAAGATCCGTTACAGCACCTCAGGGGTCGGGACCGGACAGCATATCGTAATGGAATACCTTGCCATGAAGGAGAATATCAAATGGACCCATGTTCCCTTCGCCACAAGTCCCCAGGCGGTTGCGGCGGCCATGGGAGGACATGTCGAGGTCGTCTCGCAGACTCCCGAATGGAAGGAGCAGGTGGATGCCGGACAGATGAGGCTTCTGGTCTGCTGGAATGACAAGCGGATGCCGTTCTATCCGGGCGTTCCCACACTCAAAGAGAAAGGCTATGACTTCGCTGTTCAGGCATTGATTGTGATTTATGCGCCTGCCAACACTCCGAGAGAGGTGGTTGCAACGCTGAGCAAGGCCTTCCGTCAGGCATCAGAGACTGAGGAGGTGAAACAGGTCCTGAACCGGCTCAGCTATCCCCATGACATCAAGGAGAGCGAGGAGTTGATCCAGATCATCAAGAAAGATTATGAAGTCAACGGAAAGCTCTTCAAGGAGCTTGGAATCGGAATTTACAAGAAAAATTAAGGGGTCGAACGAAGGAGATCAATTGGCATGAGGAATCCAGATCAGTGGTCGAGCCTCTTCTGGTTGCTGGCCGGAATCGGCATTACACTCGGCTCTCTGAAATACGGATTCGGTAATCTCCAGGCGCCCGGGGCAGGGTTCATCACCTTTTTTGCGGGAATGATCCTTTCTCTCCTTGCCGTGGTATTTTTCCTCTCTTCATTGAAGAGAGATGAGAAGCTCCACAAGGGAGTTAAAATCCTATGGGAAGGCCTCGAGGTGTGGAAGGTGATCTATGTGTTCTTTCTGCTCGTTGCTTATGCACTGGTCCTTAAACCTCTGGGATTTCTGATCACCACCTTTGGACTGCTCTGCCTCCTTTTAAAGGTGAAAGCAGCCTATCCATTACTGAAGGTCATTCTTATATCCCTCCTGGTCACAACCGGCGCCTACCTTCTCTTTCAGGTCTGGCTCAAGGTGCAACTCCCAAGAGGGATATTAGAAGGGATCATTTAAAAACCAATGGATATCTTTGACCACATCTTCTTCGGGTTTGGAGTTGCTTTTCAGCCTGTCAACCTTCTCTTCTGTTTCACCGGAGTCCTGATCGGGACTCTGGTAGGAGTTCTTCCAGGGCTTGGCCCGGTGGCCGCCATCTCTCTCCTTCTGCCTGCGACCTTCCACGCCCCGCCGGTTGGTTCGATCATCATGCTCTCAGGGATCTACTACGGCGCCATGTATGGAGGATCGACCACTTCCATCCTCATAAATATTCCGGGAGAAGCTGCCTCTGTCGTGACCTGTTTCGATGGGTATCAGATGGCACGAAAGGGAAGGGCGGGCCCAGCTCTTGGAATGGCGGCATTCGCCTCCTTCATCGCTGGCACGCTGGGAGTGATTGGCCTTGCCTTCCTGGCTCCCCCCTTAGCCTCCATCGCACTAAAGTTCGGACCTCCGGAATATTTCTCCTTAATGGTTCTCGGTCTCACCGTGCTCACCTTTCTGGCCGGAGGCTCCATGCTCAAATCCCTCATGATGGCATGCGCCGGAGTTGTGATCGGAAATGTGGGGCTCGACCTGATCACCGCCCAACCAAGGTTTACTTTTGGATTAAACATCCTCTTGGATGGCGTTGGGCTTGTCCCTCTGGTGATGGGCCTTTTCGGCATCTCGGAAGTTCTTCTGAATGTGGAGCAGAAACTGAGCGAGCGGGAGGTTTTCAAAACTGCCTTGAAAGGGCTCCTTCCCACATTAAAAGATTGGAAAGAGTCGATCGGCCCTCTCCTTCGGGGGTCGATACTCGGTTTCTTTTTGGGAATTCTCCCTGGCGGAGGAGCGGTCATCTCCTCCTTCGTGAGTTATGGAGTGGAGAAGAGGCTTTCCAAGCACCCGGAGGAATTCGGAAAGGGCGCCATTGCCGGGGTTGCCGGTCCGGAATCAGCCAATAACTCAGCCACCGCAGGAGCCTTCATTCCCCTGCTCACTCTCGGGCTTCCATCCAATGCCGTGATGGCCATCTTACTGGGGGCGCTCATGATCTACGGCATGCCTCCCGGTCCCAAGTTGATCTCGTCGCACCCCCAGCTTTTCTGGGGGGTGATCTCGAGCATGTACATCGGCAATATGATGCTCCTCATCCTGAACCTTCCGCTGATCGGCGTCTGGGTCAAAATTTTGAAGATTCCGTATCCCATCCTTTTTCCTCTCATCCTTCTCTTCTGTTTGATCGGAGCCTACAGTCTGAATAACAATCCTGCGGAGATCGGGCTCATGCTCTTCTTCGGACTTCTCGGTTACCTGATGAAGAAATTCAAGTTCGATGGCGCACCTCTTGTCTTAGCGATGGTTCTGGGTCCCCTGATGGACCAGTCTCTCAGACAGTCGCTTCTCATGTCGGGCGGCAGCGGAATGATTTTTTTCACAAGACCGATCTGCCTGGTGATCTTTGTCATCATAGCCCTTATCCTCCTTCTTCCTGTCCTTCCTCTTATTGGTCAGATGCGAAAGACCATGGACGAGGTGAAGGAGACTTAGTCTCTTATGAATAAAATTGTGCGCAAAATGGCAACAAAATTTTAGTAATCGTGAGGGGTCTAAATCTCTCCGAGCCAGAGGCCCTCTGAGCCGGAGGCCGAACTACCTGCCTGCGCGTAGCCGCTTCGGCGAAGGCAGGCGAAATCCGGGCGAAGCATCCCAGCAGGGATCAATTCGAAATAATCTCAAATGACCAAATTTCAAATGTTCCAAACAAAAAGTTTTGAAAATTTGGATTTTGAAAATTCGAATTTGTTTCGGATTTCGATATTCGGATTTCGGATTTTTCAACTCCAATCTCTGTTTGTCCAGGCTACGCCAGGTTAGATTTTAAAACTCCGAAAGGATTCTCTATGAATGTAGGCCAGATCCTGACCATCACGTCGAATAAATTTCCAAAACGGATTGCCGCCGTCTTCGAGAACGAGAGGCTTACCTATCAAGAGTTTAACGAACGAGTCAATCGGTTCTCCCATTTCCTTCTGAGGATGGGACTCACAAGGGGCGAGAAGGTCGCTGTCCTTCTCTTCAATTCGATTCCCCTCGTCGAGATTCTCTTCGCCTCGGCAAAAACAGGCGGCGTCTTTACGCCGATCAATTTCCGATTTACCGCCGAGGAGGTTTTCTATATCCTGGACCATTCCGATGCCCGTTTTTTTATCTATGGAGAAGAGTTTTCTGAACTCGTTGAGAAGATCCGCTCCAGGCTCACAAAAGTGAAGTTTTATTTTTCCGTCGGGGATTCCCTTCCTCTCTCCATTTTGAACTATGAAGCATGCTTAAGAGAGTCTCTTCCTCAGGAGCCGGAGATTCCCCTCTCCGAGGAGGATGAGTGCCAGTTGATGTATACATCGGGAACCACAGGAAAACCGAAAGGGGCTCTTCTCACCCATGGAAACCTCCTCTGGAACCTTTTTAATACCATTCTGGGAAGGGAGGAGAAGGAGGGTGAGACGTCACTCGTCATCGGCCCCCTCTATCATACGGCGGCTCTCAACAACCATTTCCTCACCCGTGTGGCGTTAGCTGGAACCAGCATCCTTGTCAGGCACTTTGATCCGGAACAGGTGATGAAAATCATCGAAGAGGAGAAAGTAACGGTCATCTCAGGCGCTCCTGCCGTCTATCATTTAATGCTCTCCCTTCCTGGGGGACGGTATGACACCCGCTCAATCACAAAATGTACCACAGGAGCTTCCATCCTTCCTAATGAGACGAAAGAAAAGCTGGTAAAACTCTTTCCCAACCTCTCCGGCATCTACGATGTCTATGGGTGCACCGAGGCCACACCCTCCATTGCTATCCTCAAGGCGAAGGACTCTCTGAAGAAAAGGGAATGCGTGGGGCCGCCTGTTCCCTTTCTGGAAGTGAGAATTGTGGATGATCAGGATCGAGATCTTCCAGTGGGAGAACTCGGGGAGGTGATCTGCCGCGGTCCTAATGTGATGAAGGGATATTATAAAGATGATGAGGCCACCCGGGAAGCCCTCCGGGGCGGATGGCTTCATACGGGTGATCTGGCCCGGATGGATGAGGAGGGATTCATCTATATCGTTGACCGGAAGAAGGATATGATCGTCAGCGGTGGAGAGAACATCTATCCGCGTGAGATTGAGGAGGTCCTTTACAGCCATCCCAGGATTGAAGATGCGGCCATTGTCGGGATCCCTGATCCGCTCTGGGGGGAATCGGTCAGGGCGGTCATCGTTTTGAAGAGGGGAGAGACGATGACAGAGGAGGAAGTGATCGAATATTGCAAAAGCCATCTTGCCAGTTACAAGAAGCCTAAGTCGGTGGAATTTGTGGAGAGCCTTCCCAGAAATCCTTCGGGGAAGGTCCTGAAGACAGTCCTGAGGAAAAGATGAAGACTTCCAGGGCAATGGTTCTTGAAAAACCCGGGAAAATGGTTTTGAAGGAGTTTCCCCTTCCGTCGATCGGACCGGAAGAGGGACTCCTCAAGGTGGAGATGGTTGGGGTTTGTGGCTCGGATGTGGGGATGTACCGGGGAAAGACCACGCGGGCTCCTCGACCCTATCCCATCATCATGGGCCATGAGATCTTCGGGACGGTCGTCGAGATCGGGGAAGAAGCATCCAAAAGATGGAACCTGAAAGAAGGGGACCGGGCGATCGTTGAGTATGCCTTCGGATGTGGAGAATGCTTCTATTGCAAGCAGGGAAATTATATTCACTGTGAGGCCATGTTCACCTACGGATCGATGATCTCCTGTAAAGATCCGCCGCACCTCTGGGGCGCTTATAGCGAATATCTTTATCTCCCTCCAAGAGCAATGGTCCACAGGGTCCGTCAGGACCTTCTGCCGGAAGTCGGAGTTCTGATCTGTGCGGTCCTTGGGAATGCGATTCGGTGGGTTCAGATGATCGGGGGAGTAAGGCAAGGGGATATTGTTGTGATTGAGGGGCCGGGGCAACAGGGACTTGCAGGCGTGATCGTAGCCAGGGAAGCGGGCGCGAAGAAGGTGATCGTAACTGGAATGACAAGGGATCAGATTCGATTCGAACTGGCAAAGACCTTTGGAGCGGATGAGATCATCGATGTGGAGAAGGATGATCCGGTCCGGAGGGTGAAGGAGATCACGGGAGGAAGGATGGCTGACCTTGTCATGGATGTGACTGGAAGCCCGAAAGGAGCGATCACTGCCATCGATCTGGTGAAGAAGAAAGGGACGGTTATCCTCCCCGGGCTTTACGGTATGGATCGAGAGATACCTCTGGTCCTCGATAAGATCGTTTATAAGGAGGTGAGAATGCAGGGCGTCTTTAGTCACGACTTCCGATCTGTTCTTCCTGCCATCAAACTGGCAGAATCAGGAAAATACCCCCTCGAGAAGATGGTGACCCACCGTTTTCCTCTTGAGGAGGCTGAAAAAGCAATCAGAGTAGCAGGAGGAAAGATCGAAGGAGAAGACCCGATAAAAGTAGTGATCATCCCTTAAGCATTGAGAGAGCTCTGGAAAACTAATTTTCGCTCTCTGATTACACATCTGCCTGCCGGCAGGCAGGGGTGTAATCAGAGATTTCTTGCCTTTTATAGAAATCTCTTTGAAACTTCTTGACATGAATGGTGATTTATTGGTATGGATGGACTTCGAATCCATGATAAAGGAGGATGGCAATGAAGATGAAAAGAATAGTTTGTTTAGGGTTTGGAATGATTTTCTTTCTTATGTCTCCTTTTTTGGCCATTGGCCAGGAGAAGGTCGATATCAAGATGATGACGGGCCCAATGGGAGGGTCGTGGTATCCTCTGGGTGGGGCAATTGCAGAGTTAATCCAGAAGAACTTCCCCGGATCTACGGTTTCCGTGGCTCCGGGGGGCGGCATGGCGAATGTGGTAGCTGTGGAAGGAGGGAAAGCAGACATCGGTTTTGGGAACTCTTCTTCCAGTGTCGATGCCGTGGAAGGGAGACCACCCTTCAAGGCCCCTGCGAAGAATGTCATGCAACTCGCCAACCTCTACCCCCAATATTTTCAGATCTTCGTTCTAAAGGATTCTGCCATCAAATCCGTCGCGGACCTCAAAGGGAAAACCATCTGTCCAGGACCGAAAGGACATACGGGTGAGCTTGTATCCGAGCTGATCCTCAAGGTTTATGGTCTCTCCTATAAAGACATGAGACATGTGAATCATGTGAGTTATGCGGATGCCGGAGCTTTGATGAAGGATGGGCATGCTGATGCTTGGCTTCCGGGTACAACCATTCCTGCATCGGTTGGGTTGGATTTGGCCACCACGAAAGGGATTCGATTGCTTCCCATACCCGATGATAAGATCAAGGCACTGCAAAAGATGAACGTCGGCTACATCAAAAGGATTATTCCAGCCGGCACATACCCTGGATTCAATGAAGACGTCCAGACGATCGGATACTTCACCCACCTCGTCATCAGCGCAAAACTTCCTGAGCCTTTGGTTTATAAGATTACAAAGCTCCTTGCAGAAAACGTGGGTCCTCTGGCCGATGTGGTAAAGGACATGAAAGGAGTCACAGTCAAAGATCTCGCCCTCGATATCGGCGTTCCTTTTCACCCCGGTGCGCTAAAGTATTATAAGGAAAAGGGCATTATCAAATAAGGGTTCCTCCGGTAGTTTTTTGTGCTGTTTTATATCAAAACTGTGTGAGGCGGGAATGGGACCATTCCCGCCTTTTCTATAGGTGAAAGCCATGGAAAGTTTTATTCGCATTGTGAAAAAGGTGGTGTGGGTCATTGCTGTTCTCATGTCAGCCTACCATCTCTATGCGGGGGCCTTCGGCGCTCCGGAAGCGATGATGCACCGCTCCATCCATCTTCTCTTTACCCTTGTTCTGATCGTTCTAGTGGGCATCACCAGCGGAGAAAAACAGAAGAAGGGAAAGATATTTTTCGACCTCATCCTTCTTCTTCTGATCTTCTTATCTCTCGGCTACATCTTCTTCAATTATGAATATGTGGTGACCCGGTATCCCTATGTTCAGTCCTTAAGCGCCTGGGATTTTATGATGGGCGTGATTCTCACCCTGATTCTTCTCGAGGCTTCGAGAAGGGTGATCGGCTGGGCTCTACCGCTCACCGCCATTGCCTTCCTTTTATACGCCCTCTTTGGCCAACATCTCCCCGGGTTGATACGGCATACCGGTTTTTCCGTCGAAACGATCATTGATCAGCTCTATTTAACCACGGAAGGGATTTTCGGTATCCCCTTAGGTGTTTCTGCGACCTACGTGATCCTCTTTGTCATCTTTGGGGCCTTTTTGGAGCAGTCTGGGACAGGCCAGTTTTTTATGGATTTTGCCACTTCTCTGGTTGGAGGGGCGAAAGGGGGACCCGGGAAAATCTCAGTTGTTTCGAGCGGTCTTTTTGGGACTATCTCAGGAAGTGCGGTGGCCAATGTGATGGTGGATGGATGGCTGACCATCCCTTTGATGAAAAGAACGGGTTTCAAACATGAATTTGCGGCTGCAGTCGAAGCCACAGCCTCCACCGGAGGTCAGATCATGCCTCCGGTTATGGGTGCGGCAGCGTTTGTCATTGCTGAATTTACAGGTATTCCATACATCGATATTTGTAAACATGCTTTAATCCCAGCCCTTCTTTACTATTTAGCCCTTTTCATGGCAATCCATTTCGAAGCCAGCAAGACAGGGCTTTTAGGTGTTCCGAAAGAGGAGAGACCCAAACTCAAATGGGTTATGATAACAAAGGGGCATCTGTTTATTCCTTTGGTGGTGATCGTCTATTTCATGCTGGCCGGATACACGGCAATGTATGCCTGCATCTATGCCACTCTTTCAGTTTTCCTCATCAGCCTTCTCAGGGCAGAAACCCGCATGGGGCTGAAAAAGATCCTGGGGGCCATGGAATATGGCGCGATGAATATGCTTCCTGTGGCAGCGGCCTGTGCCTGTGCCGGTATTGTTGTCGGGATGATCAATCTCACAGGATTGGGTCTCAAATTCACCAGTTTTGTCCTCATCATTTCAGGAAACTCCCTTGTACCTGCCCTCATCTTCACCATGATTGCCGGGATCATTTTAGGGATGGGACTGCCCACGACCGCCGCTTATATTGTCCAGGCTGCCTTATTGATTCCAGCCCTGATCAAGTTAGGTGTTCCACTGATTGCCGCCCACCTCTTCGTCTTTTACTTCGCCTGCATATCAGCCATTACGCCTCCGGTTGCAATGGCGGTCTATGCGGCCGCGGGCATCAGCGGTTCGAACATATGGAAAACAGGTATTGAGGCAATGAAGATTGGAGCCACAGGCTTCATTGTTCCTTTTATGTTTGTCTATGGTCCTTCGCTTCTGCTCATCGGCTCTTCAACGAGCATTGTTACCACCATCATCTCCGCATCGATTGGCGTAGTCCTTCTCTCCGCCGGATTGATGGGATGGTTTTTAAAAGAGGCGACCTATCTTGAAAGGGCGATGCTCATTGCCGGAGCCATCTGTCTGATTAAACCCGGACTCTACACAGATGCCGTCGGATTGGTTTTGCTGGTCATCGTCATCCTTATGCAAAAGTATTGGCATCGTTCGTGACCCCAAAGGAGGATCGTTTGAAGAAAGCAGTGATCGTCAGCGCAGTTCGAACGCCGATCGGAAGATATATGGGGATGCTGAAAGACATTCCTGCTTATGACCTGGGAGCGCTGGTCCTGAATGAAGTTGTCAGGAGAGCCGGGTTAAATCCGGATCAGGTGAATGAAGTCATCCTAGGCCAGTCCTATCAGAACGGGGAGTATGTGAACATTGCACGGATGTCGCTTCTCAAGGCAAGATGGCCGGAATCCATTCCCGGAATCACTCTAGACCGTCGCTGTTGCACCGGACTGGATGTGATCTGCTCTGCGGCCATGGCTGTTCGGTCAGGCCATACGGAGATTGTGGTGGCAGGCGGCGTGGAGAGCATGAGCAGTGCGGAGTTCTACCTTCCGGGTGAGATCAAATGGGGGATCGGAGGAAAGAAAGGAATGCCAAGAGGTCATGGCGACCTTTCCCTGTGGGGAATTCCCCTCTACGACCGGATTCAGCGGGCAAGGGTCATGTCCCAACCTGAAGAGAGATATGGGATCCTGCCAACGATGATGTCCTGGGCAGAAACCGCTGCTAGGGAAGAAAAGATCTCAAGGGAGGATTGCGACCGCTGGGCTCTGGAGAGCCACCGGAAGGCGTGTGAAGCAATGGAATCGGGCAGATTTAAAGATGAGATGGTGGCCGTGCCCGTCCCTCAAGAGAAAAAGGGTGTGATGTTAGTAGATCGGGATGAAACGCCAAGACCGGAAACAACGTTTGAGCAACTATCGAGACTTCAGCCCGTCTTAGGAGGGGTCTGCACCGCTGGAAATTCATCGTCGGAAAACGATGGAGCCGCGGCCTGTGTTGTCACGACCGAAGAGAAGGCTGAGGCATTGGGGTTGAAACCTCTCGCCTCGATCAGGGAGTTTGCCGTTGCAGGCGTGGACCCAAGATATACCTATAAGGCAGTGGACCTCGCTGTCAAGAAGGTTCTGGAGAGGACAGGGCTGGAGATCGATCAGATGGATTTAATCGAAATTCAGGAGGCTTTTGCCGCTCAGGTGTTGGCAGATTTGAAGATGTTGGGACTGAAGGAGAAGGATTATCCCAGAATCAATGCCAATGGCTCCGGCATCTCTCTCGGCCATCCCATCGCCTGCACAGGGACGAGAGTTCTGGTCACACTTCTGCACGAGATGAAACGACGGAAGAGTCGCTTCGGGCTCGAATCGATCTGCGGTGGCGGAGGCCTGGGCATTGCGGCCATCTTCGAAAGGCAACCAAAGTAGCGATCCATTTCACACCCTGAAGGAGCCACCCAATGTCATCCCAATCTCACGACTTAAATCAAATCACACCTTTTGAGGGAAAGTCTCCTCAGTTTGATGAGACCGTATTCATCGATCCCTCGGCGAGGCTGATCGGAGAGGTCATCCTTGGACAGGAGGTGAGCATCTGGCCCTTTGCACTTTTGAGGGCGGATAGCGATCGAATCGTCGTGGGAGAGCGTTCTGTCATTCTCGATAAGGTTTTGATCGAGTCTCCGAAGGACCGCCCGGTCATCATTGAGCGAGAAGCATTGATCAGTCACGGTGTCATCCTTCACGGATGTATTGTCAGAGAAGGGGCGGTCGTTGGAATCGGAGCGATCGTCCTGGATGGAGCAGAGGTCGGGAAGAATTCGGTCATCGGGAGCGGAAGTGTAGTGCCTCCTGGCATGAAAGTCCCTGAAGAGTCAC
>Ga0299912_10005054_pt1 | contig 10823 bp, 10 predicted proteins | sample RVTome_2_FD_207667 | JGI IMG/M metagenome (GOLD analysis project Ga0299912, IMG submission 207667) | Soil microbial communities from uranium-contaminated site in the Upper Colorado River Basin, Wyoming, United States - RVT95D214 (version 2) ... | reverse complement strand
ATGTACTTCCAGCCATTGCTAGACCTGAATCAAATAGAACTTGAACTGTGTCAGGCATTGTTGGATCCCCGGATGTGAAAGTGTGTGCAGCAGTATCAGTATTTGAGAAAATTACTTTGCCACCAACTGCAACTGATGCAATACCTGGGATGTAACATCCTTGAGATGTATCTTCACAACCAGGAGCTCCTGAACCCTGTGCAGTTTCAATTGTAACTTCGTAATCAAGGTCATCTTCTGGAACAGGATAAGGATCTGGTGTTGGTTTGGGTTTAGGTGTTGGCTCAGGTTCACCGATTACTTCTCCACCGACATAATTTATTGTGATTTGAGAGACAGCTGCACCGTATTTTATAGTGATGACATAATCACCGTTTGTTTTCCACAATACGCCACCAGCCATGAAATTAAATTTAAAAGAACCATCAGAACGTGGGATCAATTGTGCAATAGTCATAATATCGTCTGTTGGAGACATGACTCTGTAAGTAACTGCACCGATAGACTGTGAATCAAAAGGTTTGATATTTCCAGAAATAGTTACAGTTGCACCATTTGTATATGTTTGAGCGTTAGAAGATGCGATGATTTGAGGTTCTTTTCCTTCATACGGCGTGTTAGGATCAGACGACACTCCAGATGTAATAGACGATGTTGCTACTGTGCCTTTTGGTCCAGTCCAATCTGCTTCGTTACCGGGTGCACCAATTCCTAAAGAAATTATTTCAACCGTAATTGGATTATCATTATAACCAACTGCATCTATTTGATGAGTTGCCGTAAGCTCCATTGAATGTCGTCCGGTTTCATGTAAGACAGTTTTACCGTTTTGTGTTGCAATGATATCATAATTGACATGTAGTTTGCTGAATTCAAGTTCAACTTGAGTTCCGCCCAGTACTTTTGAATCAGTAATTGTCACTAGCAATCCTTCAGCATCATGTTCTTCAGCTCCTGCTTCTTGTACTATGATTATTCCCTGCATCCAAGGATGTACCATACAATGGTATGGAACTTCTCCTGCTTCAGTTGGAGACCATTCGAATGTACTTCCAGCCATTGCTAGACCTGAATCAAATAGAACTTGAACTGTGTCAGGCATTGTTGGATCCCCGGATGTGAAAGTGTGTGCAGCAGTATCAGTATTTGAGAAAATTACTTTGCCACCAACATCTACTGTTGCAGTGCTTGGGGTGTAACATCCCTCTGCCGTATCCTCGCAACCTGGCGCACCAGAACCTGGCGCAGTTTCGATTGTGACTTCTGCGTGATCTGCAAACGCATCACCAAATGCAAACCCGCCAGTTATCCCTAAAAGTAAAATTGAAAAGAAAAGTATCTTCATAATGTGATTCATAATTTCATACTAATAAGTAAATGAATTGTTTTCACCTGTGACTATCACTCAAAAAGCGCTCTAAATGGCTCTATTTTGTTCCCAGACCGTGACTGGGGGGATTATTTTTTCATACAAAAGCAAATTGTGTGGTGTGTGTCAGTATTGAAATTCAGATTTAGTTCAATGCCTAAAGTTTGATAGTTTGATTTCCTAGGCATGGATCTCAGGCACTTGAAGATTCAAATACAGGTTTTTGCTTATTTAAGTATGAACTCCAATAAAGAGATGGGTTTGCATTATGACATAATAAAAACCAAAAATGGTCAATTGTTAGGTCAATGTTTGGAATTTCCATCCGTAATTGCATTTGCAAAAGATGAAAGTTTGTTGGAAAAACAAATTCAAAAATGTCTTCATGGATATTTTGATGCTTTCCCAACAGAAAAACAAGCACCATCATCTATAAAACAAATCAAACACATTCCTAACAACGTATAGAGATGGAATATAATTGGAATCATTTTCATAACGTATTGTTATTACTAAATTACCGTCAAGTTACACCACCTTTGGGCGAAGATGGTTTTCTATATTATCAAAATGAAAATCGCAGTAGAATATCTATACAAAAATCCAATTCATATCCAAAAGAATACGTTGAAGCGTTATTGATAAGAATGGAAATTACTCATCTCATTTTTAGTAGATTAGTTCGTGAATAAAAAAATCCCCCTCATTGATTCTAGAGTCTAATCATGTGACCAATGGTCATGTTCTAAACTACAATTACTACACTTACAACAATTACACTCAGATTCTTTTTCATGATTTAGAGTATTTCGTGATATGGATTTTGAATTAATTACAGATACTGCTAACAATCCTATTCCAACAAAAAACGAAACTAACCCGATTGCAAACGAGTCGTTAAATCCACTTCCTCCTATTACTACAAAGCCCAAGTACAAGAAGAAAAGTCCAACTAATGTCAATAATACACCAAAAAGAATCATGATTAGAATAGGTGCTTTCATGAATTATCTAATATGATTATGAACTTAAGCGTGTTGGAGTTTAGAATTAAGTTCCATGATCTTTAACATCATACAATTAGGAGTCCATGACAATTACTCATGGAGTTGTAACTTCTATCTTCATTAAGTTGACTAACATTTGCTATTTTTGATTTGTCTTGCATTGAGACTCTAAAAAGAATAGTATCCTCAATGTCCTAAATTGACTAAATCGCGTGTATGATTCATTGAGGATGTAATTATTTCCTTAAATTTGACTCTAGTGTGTATTGGGGAGTTTATAATTATCTTGTAATGTTTTATTTTTGATTGTATGGTGTTTTATTTACATTACTTTTTATTTTTGGTCCTCAATGATTAGGAAAAGTCTTAGAATTTGCTACAAATCTTGTTTCTTCTTTCTCAAATCTTTTAATGGTGTTGCACAATTCAAACATTCTTTTTTCCTAGTTTGTTTCTGTCCACACCCGGGACAAAAACACATTAATTTTTCTTTATACTCTGCTTCTGTTTGTTTTCTTATTTCTTCTTTTTGTTTTCTTATTTCTTCTGTTTTTTCTTTATGCATTACATCGTTGTACTTTTTCATCAATTCTGACTCTTCACTAAATGAAGTTCCTACACCATATATGCCGCGAGTTTCACGTCCTTCTGATTCACAAGCAACTTGGAGAGGACGGTCTTCTGTTAATAGACTTACAGTAGAAGTTGTGTCCATGAGTCCTTGAGTGACATGTACTTTTAGCAAAATACAATCAACAAGTGAAAGAGGTTCATGAGTTAGCCATTTATGATACGTTTTTTTGTGATAAAGACAATATGCGTCTTCAAGCATTACTTCTTCGTATACTGTGACTGTGTCACATTTTCCGATTTTTTTTAATGCATCTTCAATTTGACTTTTAGTGTATGTTTTTTTGTAGCGTCTTTTTTTTACATCTATTATTTCATTTTGTACATGATCAAGTAAAATTAATTTAGAACCACATTCTAATCTTTCTTTAATTGTTTGAACAACATATCTACTATGTTCTAAATCATATTGAGAAGGATTACGTGGATTATTTTTATTGTATTCCTCTTCATCAAATTCCTCTCCAAGTGCAAAAAGTATATGATTAATTATCATAGTATCAATTAAAATATCATCTTTTTCATTAACTGGGGGTATTCCAACCCCAAAGCGACTAAATTTTACCAATTGATTTTCTACAATATTTATGAACTTAAGCGTATTGCTTAGAATCTAAATCAACGAGTTAATAAAAAACAATTGTATTTATCAACTACAGGATTCAAATCAGCAATAATTAAATTAATTTTGTCTATCCATGGACCATTATTTGTAGTTCTTTCACTTTCCCAATCATCCACAGTCCACCCCATCAATCCTAATGCTGCATTGAGTTTATTTTCATAAAACTCAACTTCTTTTTGAGCCTCTTTTTCCCCAATATGTTGAAACTCAGAAATTAATTCAGGTACAACGAATCCTTTATTATCTATTTTTGCAATTCCATCTTACCATATAATGCCAGATTTCCTACGGTCCCACGAGTAGTGAAAACAATATCTCCACGTTTGAGTTTTCCAGATCTTAGAACATCATCTTTTTTTTTATCAATAAATTGACATTCTGAAAAATCAAATTTTATGTTAGGTACATTTCTTATACTTAAAAAAACACAATGACCAGAGGATTGAAATTCATTTTGTGTGGGATAATTTTTACCTCTATCCCCATCAAGAATTTCAATTGGTAATTCTTCTAAAGTTTTAGTTTTCAAATTCTTGTCCGCCATAGTTGTTCTCTGTCTGCTGCATGATAACTGGGATCACCTTTTCAATCTCATCAATTGGAAAGTCAGACTTTAGCAGTATCTTGCGAACGCCCATTCGAATCTCGGCCTTTACATTCTCCTGGTTCAGCCAGTCGATTGTCGTGTTCTTTTTGATATAGTCAGTCACTTCAACTGCAATTTCCCGTGCAATCTTGTCTGATTTAACAAACTCCTTTCCCATTGAAACAATGTCATAAAACGCAATCTCCTCATCAGACAACTGCAATTCCTTTTCCCTCTGCGCTTCTGCTGACAGGTCATTTGCAACTTCCTCAAACTGCGGGAATAAAGTATCAAAGTCCTCAAACTTTCCATGGTATTTGGAAAGGGTCTTTTCAATTCTTTCCTGGAATGACTTTTGTTTTGTAATGTTTCTGTTAAGACGCGCCTTTATTGCGTCATCTAGCAGTTTGTATGCCAGCTCTACCTTGAGATTTTTTTGTGGCAGTCGCTTTATTTTCTCAATGTATTCCTTGTTCAGATCAATTTTTTGGTCATCATATACAATGTCATAAAATCGAATATTCTTGTCTGGGGAAATTCCCTCCTCGACCAAGTCCCTGATGGCATCCTCCTTGTCAGGGGGCGTATACAGTATCCCTGCGATGGATTTTGACATTATTTTACGCATCAGTTGGAAGAATCTCAGGTCCTCTTCCACTTCCTGGCATGCTGGATGCGGGGTACACACTGCATATGACTTTGTAAGCTCTGCCACGTTTTGGATGAACGCCTTTCTGACCTCTTGGTCGTCTAGAATTTCCTCTATTGCGTCATCAAGGTAGGAGCCTTGCTTTCTATCCTTGAAATTTTTGTCAGAGCCAATATCGACTGTGAAAAAGTTCAGCAGTTCCAGGTGCTTGTTTTGCATGTACAGTACAATCTCCTCAGTTGGAACCATTGCGCCTTTGATGTCAGATTCGTTGTATGAGCGGAATGCGCGCTTTAGGTCGTCTGTAATTCCGATGTAATCAATTATCATTCCCTCTGGCTTGTCTTTCCATATTCTGTTGACACGGGAAATTGCCTGTATCAGATTGTGGTCTCGCATTGGCTTGTCAATGTACATTGTATGTGTCACTGGGGCATCAAATCCTGTAAGATACATGTCGCATACTATGAGCAGGTCTAGATCATTGCTTTCATCTTTGAACTGTTTTATCAGATCTTCGGTCTCTTGCTTGCTCTTGTAATGCTTGGACACAATTTCCTCCCTTGTCTTTTTTTCATCCGATGCATCCTCGGGCAGTCCCTGTGCTGCGCCAGAGATTATGCACGTGCATTTTGGAGCTCCGGGAATTTTTGAGATAATGTCGGCATACCTTGCTGCGGCAAGCTTTGTAGACGCTGCAAGCATTGCCTTTCCTTTCAGAACTTTGTTTTTTTCTGTGAAATGATACACCAAATCCTTGGCAATTACAACCAGCCTGTCTGGATCTTCAAGCATTGCTCTAAGCTCTGACCACTTTTTTGAGAGATGTTCCACAACGTCAGGATCTAAATCGCCCGTAATCTTGTTAAAATCATCCCCAATCATCTTGTTTAGAAGATGCATCTGCACCAGCCTGCTTTGGCATGTAATCTTGACTGTTGCCCCGTCTCGTACTGCATCTGAAATTTTGTATGATGCAATCACATCTCCAAATACCTGAGTCGTGGATTTGTCTTCTTTCTCAATCGGCGTGCCTGTAAATCCAATTTTTAGGGCGTTTGGCAGTGCCCGCTGAAGGTTTTGTGCCATCTTTTTGTATTGAGAGCGGTGTGCCTCATCTGCAATTATGATGATGTTTCGTCTTTCGGAGATTAGGGGATATTTTGCCATGCCGTCTCTTTCATCCTGTGTCTGCTGAAATTTCTGAATAGTTGTAAAGATAATTTTTCCCGCTGGCACTGCAAGTTTTTCCCTCAGGTCTATGATTGATTCGGCTTCCAGTATTGCAGTCCTTGGTTTTGGATGGGGAAATCCTGCAACCTCAAAGAAGTGGTTTAGCTGCTCGTCCAGGTCTTTTCTGTCAGTCAGAATGACAAATGTGGGATTTTCAAGCTGTTTGATTTGTGAGATCAAGTTTGCGTAAAGAATCATTGTCATTGATTTTCCGCTGCCTGTTGTGTGCCATATTACTCCAATTCTGTTCTCGCCTTTTTGCGAATACACCTCCAGTGTTTTTGCTATTGCCTTTTTTACTCCAAGATACTGGTGCTGCTGTGCAATTTTTTTAATCGTCTTTTTCCCGTCCGACTCGTATTCCAGATAGTTTTGAATAATTTCCAATAATGTTTCTTTGTTTAACATTAATCTCTGCATCATGTCTAGTCTGTTTGCAACTGTTTTGTCAGGATCTTCTGGATCATTCCAGTCAGAAAATCTTTCAAATGTTGCAGTCATTGTTCCATATTTTGCATATGTTCTGTCACTGATTATCAAAAATGCGTTGTAATTGAAAATTCTTGGAATATACCTCTGATAGTTTGTTTGTCCTAGTTGATTAAATGCAGATACAATGTCTGCCGATGTGTTGGTTGGATCTTTGTATTCTAGCAAAACCAGGGGAAGGCCGTTGACAAAGATTGCATGGTCCAGTCTTTTTTGCTTGTGCTGGACTATAATTAATTGCCTTACTGCTACAAAGTCATTATTTTCTGGATTCTCAAAATCAACTAGTTTGATTGCATAGTATTTTGTCTGGCCTTCATGCTGATATGGCACCCTCACTCCTGCAAGAAGCATCTCATGAAACTCTCGATTATTCTCAATCAGAGTAGGGCTTGAAAGTGATTTTACATGATTTACGGCTATTTCATATACCGTTTCAGGCAGATTTGGGTTTAATTCTCTGATTTTTCTGTCTAGTCTGGATTCTAAAATTACATCATTGTAGGTTTTTCTTTCAGAATTGAGGTCTGTGCCTTCCAGTGTTTCATATCCTAATTCTTTGAATACCTGATGAGCTGGAAGTTCAACCAATTCAACTTCGTTCATTTCAGATGGAGTCATACTCGAATCTCTCCTGACATTAGTTTTGGTAAAAGAGAATCTCGAATTTTTGTTAATAATTGTATTTGTAATTGATTTTTTAAAATAATTTCAAAAATCGAATGCATGTAATTTTGAAATTCTTCTATTTTTTTATTGGGGGGTGATATCACATTAATTTCTTCAAATGTTTTTTGTGTAATTGTATCGAAAACAGAACCGTGAACATGCTGTAAAAAATTTACCAATGAAAATTTTAATAAAAAGAAAAGATAAATTTCATTTATAATGCCTCTTCCTTTTAATCCATAACAAGATTGGTTTATAGACATTGATTCAGATAATATTGAAAAAAGCCCTACTGTGCCTCGAGCACTGATTACAATAGTATACTTTGGTAATATTTTTGCACTACTTTTTTCTAGTCCTAATTTAGTTATTTTTTTTTCTGTATCTATAATAAAAATACCTCGTTTTAAATCATCAATTGTTACCCATTTCACATTACCGTTCCAATATTCTTCTTGTTTTGTTGATGGTGTTCCACCACTCAAAATTTCTGCAACATCTGAAAATTTTAAAATACTCCATCCTTTTGGTATCATGCCTAACTCTGAATCCTCAAACTCTGTTATTCCATCAAAATCAATGAACCATGACTTGAAAATTGCTTGTGCAATTTGGTCTAGAATTTTATTTTGATTTTGAAGATTTTCAATCTTGGAGTCTAAATCATAAAGAATTTTCCCAATTTTTTGTTGTTCGGGTAACGAGGGTAAATCAATTTCAGCATTTTTAATGACATCTGGAGGAAACGAAGGATATGTAGATGTATGTGATGCTGCAATTCCAGATAAATATTCAATAAATAATGGTGCAGTAAGAAAATAATACAGATAATGAGGATTTACACCTGTAGGTCTTATTACAACAAATCCCGTTGATACAACTAAATTTTCCTGAGGATTTTTCACCAGATAGTAATGCCTCAAATTTGGTCTTACTGTGGATATTATGATGTCATTTTCCTTGACTAATCTTTTTGCTCTTGAAGGGGCATCATCTAGACTAAGAGTTTGAATTTCATCTAGTTTTCCTTCTATAACGGAACTTGTATCCAGATAATTGATTGTTGAAAATGAAAAATCTTTCCCAATATTCTCAGGATCAAATTCTGCAATATCTTGTATTTTACATAATTGTTTCTGTCTAGATTTCAAATCCAATCTCCTTCATGTTTTTGCGAATTTCCTTGTCTAGTTTTACAGATTCCTCTGAAAGTTTGGCATACTCTTGTGTTAATCGCTTCATCTTTTCTGGAAACGGCTCCCCATCATCCTCAATCTCTTCGGCACCAACGTATCTGCCAGGTGTTAAAACAAAGTTGTTTTTCTCAATGTCTGAAATTTTTACTGCCTTGCAGTATCCAGATTCATCCTTGTATTTTGGATATCCTTTTTCTCCAATAAATGAGCGATAAGTTCCTGCAATCTTTTCTATTTGATCTGGAGAAAACTCGTTATGTGCCCTATCAACCTGTGTGAATATCTTTCTTGCATCAATGAATAGTGTTTCACCTTTTCTTTTTCTTGATTTCCCATCATCTTTGTTTTTTGTAATAAACCAAAGACATGCGGGAATTGTCACTGTGTAAAACAAGTTGGTTGGAAGTGCAACCATGCAGTCTACAAGATCATCTTCAACTATTTTTTGGCGAATGTTTCCTTCAGTTCCGCCTGAAGACATGGAGCCGTTTGCCAAAACCAGGCCTAGTTTGCCATCTTTTTCATCTAGATGATGTATCATGTGTGACATGAAGGCATAGTTTCCACCTGGCTTTCCATCGCCGGGAGTGCCATATTTTGAAAATATGACATCGTCTTTGAGCTTTGCATGTCCCCATTCTCCCATGTTGAAAGGCGGATTTGCAAGAATACGATTTGCTTTTACTTTCACATGTGGATTATCAAGCAGACAATCAGCATTTGCGATATTTTTAGCCTCAATTCCTCGCATGGTGAGATTCATCTTGCAGATTCTCCAAATATCACTTTGTGATTCTACACCGTACACTGAAACTCCTTTTCCATTTTGTTTGCCATGTGCTTGTAAAAACTTGTAGCTTTGTACAAACATCCCGCCAGATCCACATGTTGGGTCGTAGATTATTCCCTCGTATGGCTCAATGATTTCTACCAATAATTGTACAATTGATTCTGGTGTGAAAAACTCCCCGCCTTTTTGGCCCAGCTTTTTTGAAAAGTTTCTCAAGAAATACTCGTAAATTCTTCCAAAGGAATCCTTTGATATGTCATGTGTGGATATTGAATCAAAGTTCTCAATTAGCTGTTGCAGGTTTTGATTTGGAATGCCAGAAGCTGCAAAAACTTTGGGCAGTACATTTTCTAGTTCTGGATTGTCATTTTCAATCTCCTGAATCATGCTGTCAATTTTGATTGCAAGATTTTTCTCACTTGACACGACTTTGGTAAGATCATCCCACTTGTCGCCTTGTTTTAGGAAAAAGACGCCCTTTGAAGTGTAAGAGTCTTTTAGATTGAGGAGATAATTGCGTTCTTTTTCAGTTGCGTTCTTGTTTTTCTCTTGGATTTCAGCCCTTCTTTGGTCATACCAATATGAGATAAATTTTAGAAATAACAGTCCCAATGCAATGTCTTTGTAGGAAGATGGTGCCACTTTGCCACGAAGTAATTCGGCAGTATCCCAAAGCTTGTCTTCAAAAGATTGCTCTTTTTTTGGGTTTGATTTCTTTTCTGCCATGTCCTATTCCCTGTCCATTTTGGATAAACTTAAGCGTATTGGGGTTTAGAATCTAGATTATGATTGGAATCCTTGATCTTGCATTTCTTTTCGTATATTCCAATATCCATCATAGAGGGTTTGGTAGAATTTTTTATGTTCCGGATCTTTTTCGTCTTGCCAGTGGTTGATATTCCAAGAATTATTTTTCATCATGATCCACGAATCGGTATTGAATATTTGTTGATCAGGAACTTTATTCTTCCACGAATCTAATCTGTTTGCACAATCATTTAACAAAAATTCTGCTAACCAATACTTTTGCGCTCGTCTATCATTTTCTGTGCTTTGCGACTGCTCGGTTGGAAATGATTGATGATTATTCCAATATTTGGCACAGTCGGATTGATTAAAAACATCAGGTAAAACATTCGATTCTTCACCAAATGGATTAAAAATCAAAATTACTGCAAATGCGACAGCGACCCACAAGGCAATCACTGTGATAATTATTACAGGTTTCATTTCTTGGTTTTCTTTACAGTTTCACGTTTCTCTAAAATCTCAATTTTTTTCTTTAACTTCATTACCAAAATATCATCGCCAATAGCACGTTTTTCTAACGTGTTTATTCTCTTTTTTTGCTGATCCAGGTCATTTTCTAGTTTCTTGATTCTGGCACTTTGGTCTTTTTCCCATTGGGTATTTTGTAATTTAGCCACGTATTTTCTGCAATCATTATGAACTTAAGCGTTTAGAGAAAGCATAAAACAATCTTTATCTCAACTATGATAAATTAGAATTAATGTATGTATCAAGCTTTACGCCTAAATCAATAGTATTAAACCAGAAGATCTAAGATCCATATATTGTAT
>Ga0299912_10005052_pt1 | contig 10824 bp, 9 predicted proteins | sample RVTome_2_FD_207667 | JGI IMG/M metagenome (GOLD analysis project Ga0299912, IMG submission 207667) | Soil microbial communities from uranium-contaminated site in the Upper Colorado River Basin, Wyoming, United States - RVT95D214 (version 2) ... | reverse complement strand
TTCGATGGGAAATTTTTGGCGGTATAAGGCGCGAACCCGGTCTGAGAATTGTTTAAAATAATTTTTCAACTTAATGACTGTCTTTTTGTTATTGGCGGATTAAGACATTGGCAATAGCTACACCCAGAAAAAGCGCGCTTAAAATGATTGTTCCAACAAAAAGAATTTTTTCGAATCCTCGCTTGGTCCGGTAAATATTACCCTCTCCGCCAAAAACCGTGGATAGTCCCGCTCCACGACTTTGGAGCAGAATAGCGGTAGTCAGTAACACCGCTAGAACGATTTGAATGATGTTAAAAATATTTTCCATAATTTAGATTTGTGGCTATTTCACCGAATAAAAATAAAAAGTAGTATTACTACGGCATAGTATAGACTACCAGAGTTATTGATATTTGTCAACTGCGTCTCTTTTTAATGATGATTTGTTGCAATTTTTTAACGTCGGCACCGGAGACCGCCATGCGCGGCAGCCGTTTTTTTTCGCGTTGGTTATGCTTTTTGGCCAGGTCATCTTCTATTAATTCCGAATTGAGATTTTTCATAGATTTTCTTTTATCTGACGGGCTAATTTATTCCCCACTAATTCGGCCAGCTCCGTGGCGGTGGCTTGAGCCACACCCTGAGCCGAGCCGAAATTTTTGATCAATAATTTTTTGGTTTTTGGCCCCAAGCCCGGTATTTCATCCAGGACTGACCGCTGAAGGGATTTTTGGTGGATTTTCCGGTAGAAAGTTATGGCAAAACGGTGGGCTTCATCCCGTAGGCGTTCTATCAAAAATAGCGCCGGGGAATTGGCGGGGAAGTTTAGTGGGTATTTTTCACCGGGCAAATAGACATCTTCCTGTTTTTTAGCTAAAGCGGCCACGGCTATCTTCTTGGGGATATATGGTAAGGCGGAATTCAGCTGCCCTTTGCCGCCGTCGAGGATGACCAGATCGGGCTTGGGCCAAAGGGATTTTTTATCCGTTGTTGATTTTTTAAGCCGGGCAAACCTCCTTTTTATAACTTCGGCCATCATGGCGGTATCGTTGGCGCCGGTGACGGTTTTTATCTTGAATTTGCGGTACCATTTTTTGTCCGGTTGGCCGTCGGTAAAGACAATCATCGAAGCTACCGCCTTGGCGCCCTGAATATTAGATACGTCAAAAACCTCAATACGCTCGGGTTTAGTGTCCATTTTTAAGTATTTTTGAAATTGTTTGAGGGCGGCCATGGTTTTGGCTTCGTTTTTCTGCCAGGAAGCCCGGGCCTGATTCAGCCAAGACCGGGCATTTTCCCGGCCCAGTTCCAAGTACTGGCGCCTGGATCCTTTTTGGGCCGTGAATATTTTAAATCTGAATGTTTTTTCCAAGAGTTGCTGGCTGGGGAGTTTTACGGAGACGATGATTTGTTTTGGTATATCTGTGGCGCGAGGGTAATACTGCTCGATGAAAACTTGGATTATTTCAGGCTCGCTTTGGTCGGCTATATTTTTTAGAAGGAAATTTTGTTTGTTAATTAGCACCCCCCGCCGGACGTTGAACAAATTTATAGCCCCACTTTCTTCGTCCCGGGCCAGACTTATTATATCCTGATTTTCTTGACGTGGAGAAACAACTTTTTGCTTTTCGGCGACCTTAGAGAGCAATCTGATTTTATCCCGGAAAGCGGCCGCTTGCTCATACTTTCTTTGGGCACTGGCCTGATCCATCCGACGTCCAAGTTCGGTGATGATATCTCCAAACTGGCCTTTTAAAAATTTTATTATTCTTTCAATATTCTCTCTGTATTCTTTGGCATCGGTTGGGCCGAATAATTGCGGATAGCGCGTCAAGAGGTTTCTTAGGTGCTGGGTTGAGGTATTTTTTGGGAAATTGCGGTGAGGAAAAAGCTGGCGCAGAAAATGAAGAGTTCCTCGGACGGCTGCAGCCGAGGCACAGGGACCGAAATACTTTGCCTTGTCCGCCACCACGTTCCTGACGGTGAAGACGCGCGGAAAGGTTTCATTGACGGTGATTTTGATATACAGGAAGTTTTTGTCGTCTTTCAAGTCAATATTATAGGGCGGCTGATTTTTTTTGATGAGGTTTGATTCTAAAAGAAGCGCCTCTGTTTCCGAGGTGGTGATAATGTATTCAACCTTTTTTATTTTTTCAACCATCAGAAGTTTATGCGGAGTCAGCGAGGATGATTTGTGAAAATAAGAGCTGACGCGGTTTTTTAAATTTTTCGCTTTGCCGATATACAAAATTTCACCCCCCTTATTTTTAAAAAGGTAGACGCCGGGTTTACGGGGAATATTTTTAAGATTGATTGGCATAATCTAACCGAATTATAGCACAGCAGAATAAAAAAAGCGGGAGCAAAGCCCCGCTTTTCAGAGTAATTAAGTGTTAGGATTTAAGTAATCATTTTGCCTTCTCGGTAATCTTGATCGCCTTGCTTAAAGCTTGGTAATATGATCCATGATACGGTGGTATTTTACCGCCGACTGACTGAATGGCTGATTGAATACAACTTCAAACGGTCTCACCAACCTCTTGATTACATTTTACCCATTAATTTCTCCTACAAATACCAGAAAGTGTTACCGGTGTACCCTTCTAGTATAAGCTCTTGACATTTTCTGCAGTTGTGCTATCATACTTGGTTATTTCTGTTCATTGTCATTTCCCCATTTTTTCACCAAACACTTTTTTCAACGGAGGATCTCATGTTTCTCAAAGTTCAAGCCGTCATTAAGAATGACGGGAAGTTAACGCGTCGCGACAATCGCCCAGGTATTCATGTCGGCAAGAATTTTATTTTCGTTTCCAACGTGGGAGATTCCACGTGGACTAAGGGCGTTGGCGAGTTCACGATCGTCACTAAGAAGCTCGGCGAGCCCGTGGATTTCCAGGGACTCATCTTTGTCGACCCTTCCCGGGAACTTGACACTTTCACCATTCCCGTCGCTTTCCACGAAGGACAGTTCAAAGCGCTGCCCACGGTTAACAAAATTACCTCTGGCTGGGAACTGCACGTCTATAAGTTCAACCAGCCGATCTATCTTATCCGGGTCCGGCACGACGGTCAGGCCAGGATCGATGAGTACACTCCTCTTTTTGATGAGAAAAACATCAAGAAGGGCGAAGGATCCTACATACTCAAGATCAGGTGCGATAGGGTTTACTACTCGCCCCGGGCTCCTTTTGACCAGGAGCTCCTCCTGAAGCAGGAGCTGAATCCTGCCATCAGGGACCTGACCAGATTCCTGGTCACGGCTTATAAGTCGTTGCATCCCGAGGCGACTGAGGAACCGGTCGAGCAGCCAAAACCCGAAGATACTCAAGTAGCTGAGCGTCTGCGCCGCACCTTAAGCGACAAAAAGCGGGCGCGCAAGACCACTAAGGTCAGCGCCTAACAGCCAATTCGGCGGAAAAAATGGAGGACCAGAATGCTTTAACGTAGCAACTTACATATGCCCCCACACCTTTCACGGTTGGGGGCTCTTTTATTTTTTATTAGTTGAAAGATTATGAGTATGGCGAGCTGGCTTTTCTTCATAATCCGTGAAAGGTGTGGGGGGTTGACCAGTCTTGACAGTAGGTGTATAATGAGCTTCGCATCTTTTGGCATTTTTTGATGTTTAAATATAATGCCAAAAGAGCTCCCTCGCTAATTGCTCGGGATGAAAGCTTTATCTTAATAGTATTAGGTCACTTTCATTTTTTATGTGGATAACTTTCCTCCATGAAAACAAACGGAAAAAATAATTCCAACAAAATAATAATTCGAGGCGCCAGGGTTCATAATCTCAAAAATATTGACGTCGATATCCCTCGCGATAAACTGGTGGTGATGACCGGTATTTCCGGTTCAGGCAAATCATCGCTGGCTTTTGATACGATTTACGCCGAGGGTCAGCGCCGCTATGTGGAGTCGTTATCGGCTTATGCCCGCCAGTTTTTGGGGCTCATGGACAAGCCGGACGTGGATTTAATAGAGGGTTTGTCGCCGGCCATTTCCATAGATCAAAAAGCAACTTCACACAATCCGCGATCAACCGTGGGTACGGTCACGGAGATTTACGATTACCTTCGTTTGCTTTTTGCCCGGGCGGGGAAGCCCCACTGTCCGAACTGCGGCCGGCCGGTAGCCAAACAAACCATGGAGCAGATTTCCGCCAAGATTATGTCGTTGCCCGAGGGAACGCAATTTATTATTCTGGCGCCGGTTATCAAAGACCAGAAAGGCGAGCACAAGAACGTCATTGCCGAAGTGCGCAAGGCCGGCTATGTCCGGGTGCGCTTTGACGGCGTGGTTTATTCGATAGAAGAAGCGGAGGATCTCAGAGTGGATAAACAGAAAAAACACACGGTGGATGTGGTGGTGGATCGTTTGACTAACAACAAGGAATTGGACAAGAAGCGTTTGATTGAATCGCTGGAAGCAGCTTTGGATCTTGGCGATGGCCTGGTAGTAGTTCAGAGGCAGGATACCGGCGCGGATCTTCTTTTTTCCCAGCATTTTGCCTGTCCGCACTGCGATATAAATTTACCGCCCATAGAACCGAGGAATTTTTCATTTAACAGCCCTCACGGCGCCTGTCCGGAGTGCACGGGTTTGGGCACCAAGCTGGAAATTACACCCGAGTTAGTCATTCCCAATAAGCGTTTGACTATCGCCGAGGGCGCTATCCGTCCCTGGGCCAGAACTTCAGCTAACCAGGCCTGGTACGTCAGGTTTTTACAGCAAGTGGCCGAGGCCAACGATTTTTCCATTGACGTGCCAGTGGAAAAACTGACCAAAAAGCAGCTAGAGATAGTGCTGTACGGTTCGGGCACAAAAGAATACTCCATGGAATATTCCAGCGACAGGTTTGAAGGTGAATTTACCAGAAATTTCGAAGGTGTGATTCCTAATTTGATGCGGCGTTATAAGGAAACACAGTCGGATTATATCCGTTCCGAAATTGAGAAATACATGCGCGTTTTGGTGTGCCCGGTGTGCCAGGGCAAGCGTTTAAAGCCGGAGGCCCTGGCTGTGACCGTGGCCGATAAATCCATTGCCGATATTGTCGCCCTGACCGTGGAGGAGGCCAAACAGTTTTTTTCCAGCCTCGCTTTCTTGTCGGAAAAAGATAAAACCATTGCTAAACAGATTTTGAAGGAAATAAACGCCCGTCTGACTTTTTTACATAACGTCGGACTGGATTACTTGTCTTTAGACAGAACGGCCTCAAGTTTAGCCGGCGGTGAAGCCCAGCGCATCCGGCTGGCCACGCAGATTGGTTCCTCATTGGTTGGCGTCGTTTACATTCTGGACGAGCCCTCCATAGGTCTGCACCAGCGTGATAATGAAAAGTTGATTGCTACCCTGAAAACCCTGCGTAATTTGGGCAATACAGTGATTGTGGTGGAGCACGACGAAGGTACGATTTTAGCTTCGGATTATACCATCGACATCGGACCTGGGGCCGGTGACCATGGCGGTAAAATCGTGGCCGTAGGCACGCCTCAGCAAATCATGAAAAACAGAAATTCTCTGACCGGCAAATATCTGTCTGGCAAACTGTCCATACCCACGCCCCAAAAGTACCGCCCTGGCAATGGTAAATTCATCGTGATCAGAGGCGCGGCTGAATTCAATCTCAAGAATATTGACGTAAAAATCCCCATGGCCAAGTTTGTCTGCATCACTGGCGTATCCGGTTCCGGCAAGTCCACCTTAATGACCGAAATTCTGGCCAAAGCTTTAGCCCAGCGGTTTTACCAGGCCAAGGATATACCCGGCAAGCACAAGCGCATTGATGGCCTGGAACATCTGGATAAGGTCATAAACATTGATCAGTCGCCCATTGGCCGTACGCCGCGTTCTAACCCCGCCACCTACACCGGTCTCTTTACTTACATCAGGGATCTGTTCACTCTGGTGCCGGAAGCCAAGATCCGCGGTTATGGACCGGGACGGTTCAGTTTCAATGTGGTCGGCGGCCGGTGTGAGGCCTGTCAGGGTGACGGTTTAGTGAAAATAGAGATGAATTTCCTGCCGGATGTTTACGTAGAATGTGAGGAGTGCAAAGGCAAGCGTTATAGCCCGCAGATTTTGGAAATTCACTACAAGGATAAAAATATCTCTGACATTCTGAATATGACGGTTGAGGAAGCCATGGAGTTTTTCAAAAACCAGCCAGCAATCTATAACAAGCTACAAACATTGTACGAAGTCGGCTTGGGCTATATTCATCTCGGGCAGTCCGCGACCACCCTTTCGGGTGGCGAAGCCCAGCGCATCAAGCTGGCCACGGAGCTGTCCCGGCGCGCTACTGGCCGCACCTTATATATACTTGACGAACCCACCACTGGGCTTCATTTTGATGACGTCAAACGCCTGCTGCACGTTTTAAACCAATTAGTGGATAAAGGTAATACAGTTTTGGTTATTGAGCATAATTTGGACGTCATCAAAAGCGCGGATTGGGTAGTTGATTTAGGACCCGAGGGCGGGGACAAAGGCGGCGAGATTGTAGCCGAAGGCACGCCGCGTGAAGTGGCCAAGATGAAAAAGAGTTATACCGGGCAGTTTTTGAAGAAGATGTTGAAGTAAGAGGTGAAAGAAGAGCTATAGGAGCAAGAAGCAAAGAGGGGAGAGGTGAAGCAATAATATTAAATAGTTTCGAGCGTGAGTCTTCCTGCCTGCGCTAGATTTTCATGTAATAAAAAAAGCCACCCTGAGTTTATCGAAGGGCGGCTTGTGCGTTTTTAATTGGTCAAAAAAGTTGTACCCAAGATGTTCTCCCGAACCTCACAGTCTTTCCAGAGTTTGGGCAGCATATCTTCGGGTCGCCAGCTCTTTTTTACCTGCTCTATACCCCGGGAGAGCTGGTATTTTCCACTGGCGCCATATTCCTCGCCGGTAATCGGCTCAACATGAATGAATATCATTTGGGCGACACGGCGTCCGACGACCAGGGGTATCCATTTGTACTCTGAATTGTTGGTGAACTCCATGGTCCACCGGTTGAAAAATCCGACGTCCCCTTCGCCGGCGCATTTACAGACCTCCATGAAGCACCTGCCCATGGTGGAGCGGGCTTTCATGTGGCTGGTCATGATGCCGTTACGGCCGCCGACGTATTCTATGGTATGGCCAAGCACCGTTCCGCCGGGAGAAATGGGGATGACGAGATCATCCGGTGAAATGTTGGTCAGTTGCTCGAATTCGTAATTGCGTTTTTTCAGCCACAGGCGGAGTGGCTGAGCGACCTGGACATCTCCCCACGCCTGCTTCACGTCTTCAGGGTCGTAAATATTGAAAATCGTTCTGCCGCCCGAGGGGTTTTGCTCGGCGTAATAGTATTGTCCCAGCCGGACATCATATGTAGCCGTGTGCAAGTTCCAGGGATTAAACGGTTCAATGACGATATTGCCCAGTTCACGGTGGCGGACAATAGCCGTATTGGACAGATGTGCCCGGCCAAAAAGCGCAGCTTTTTCCGACTCGCTCAACTGGCTTATCAGAGTCGGCAGGAAGTCTTTCCCTAAAATTTTCGCCAGTTCAAGGGCTGGTATTTCCATCAGGGCTTGCTTGATCTGCTCTTTTAATTCCATTGATAGCCTCCAGGTGTGAATATTAATGAACAATTTATTACGCAACCTTAGCAAATCGGTCCTGGGTTGTCAATAAAAAAAGCCACCATACTTTGTAGTGGCTTTTGTCTCTAGATAAAACCTCTGTGTGAGTCTATTTTTGCCAGCCGCCGTGACTGTTTTTCGGTAATAAGTTCGAGGTGTTCCGCCTGAGCAATAATCCAACCAATCCACCGGCCGGCTTTTGCAGATCCATTTAGTGAATGGTCAAAAGTTTGCATTTCAGCCATCATCCAGAGGAGGTGCCCCGGCAGGTTACGCCGGTTTTGTTTTGGTTCCGCCTGCGGAAATTTTTTCTTGAGGCGCGGTCTGATGTATCTAATGAGGTTCGGGTAATATTTATATCTCATGACGTCTCCTGTTTTTTTAATGTTTGAGGGCAATTTTATTATGCTACATTATCAGATGAGGCAGATTATGTCAACAAGAAAACCACCCTTGGATAAGCTGAGGGTGGTTTTTGGTAGGAACTCTTTTTAGTTTAATGCTCCTGGAGAAGGGCTGACTGATCATCACTATCCAGAGCTTGATTAGGTAATTTGCCGGATGACTGGCGAGCAGATAGCGCAACCGGGAAGATATGCCCGCCGCAATCCGGACAAATGCCGTTCATGGCCGGTCTTTCCAATGGCGGGGGATGTTTACAGACGCAACCGCTATTACTTCCGACGTTCTGTCCATTGGGTTGATCAGGCATTAAGGCCTCCTTGTTGGTTGAAAAGTTCACTCTTGTTTATTACCTTAATTTTACCTATAATTTCATGACTACATCAAGAATTTTGTCAAGTTCGTTATTTTTTAACTAAGGATTAGAAAGCGTTTTACCGCTGTACAGTTAACCGTCAAACAGTAATCCCTAAGTGTTAATTGAACGCTACCTTTTGCTCCACCGTCAAACAAGATATAATGAACATATGACGCTACTGGAGAAATCAATTATCGCCACTATCAGTTATTTTGATATTTTTGATTACCCTTTGACTCTCATGGAGATTTGGAAATGGCTTTTTGTCAGCACGGAACATGGAACCCAGAGCCAGGGGCAAGAGAACATTACTGTTGTGCAGAAAGCATTGGAAAGTAGCGAATACCTGCAATGGCGTATTGCCGCCAAGGACGGATTTTATTTTCTAAAAGGGCGCGAAACAATAATTCAAATACGTGGTGAGCGATACAGTCTGGCTGAACGAAAATATCATAGAGCCAAGCGGATAATTTGCTGGTTGCGGTGGTTTCCGTTTATAAAAATGATCGGCGTCTGCAATACCCTGGCCTATAATAACAGCCGCCAAGATGCGGATATCGATCTGTTCATCGTCACTAAGCGGCGGCGGGTTTGGCAAACCAGGTTTTGGGTGACCGGATTTTTGAAGTTATTAGGGCTTCGTCCCCGGCCCGGCCGAACCAGGGATTGCCTTTGCGCTTCTTTTTTTGTTGACGAGGATCATCTGGATCTGTACGAGCTGGCCATAGTCCAAGAAATATACCTGCCCTATTGGATTACCCAGGTAGTGCCAGTGTATGACGAAGACGTGTACGAGCGGTTTATGGCGGCTAATCAATGGGTGAGGAAACTGTTGCCTAATTTTTTACCGATTGGACCGACCAGCCGTCACCGGCTGCGACCACTGGGTTGGGGCAAGAAGGTGATTAATGGGAAATTTTCCTTATGGCCGGAGCGGATTTTTAAGCGAGGCCAACTGGCGATTATGCCCGATAATTTGAAGAGCAAAATCGGTGCCGGCAGCCAGGTGGTGGTGCGGGACGGGGTATTAAAATTTCATGATAATGACCGCCGAGCTCTATTTTTAAAAAGGTGGCGAGAGCGGCTGGCTTCGGTAATATAGCGCCGCCAAAAAAGCCCATCAATCCTTTCTTGTCATCGCGAGCCCGAGGCTCAGGCGAGGGCGTGGCGATCCTTAATAAAGATTGCTTTGTCAGCCTCACTTCGTTCAGGGCGGTGCTACGCACCGGATTGCTTCGTCCCCTTCGACTCCACCTCGACGGACTCGGTGTCGCTCAGGGTCCTCGCAATGACAGAAAAAGGCGGCGCATAACGTAAAGAGATATAAACCATGTCTAAGTATTATGCGAAAATTATTGAATACGGATTTTACCTATTTATCTTTCTGTTACCTTGGCAAACTCGCTGGATTTGGCAGGAGGGATATCTCAACGGTGGCCCGTGGGAATACGGAACCTTTAGTGTTTATTTTACTGATTTTTTGTTTCTGGTAATTTTATTTTTATCGTTTTTTATGAGAAATAACCCGAACAGGAGAGTCGGGTTTTTCAAGACATACCTGTTTGGTTTTTTTCTGGTTTGTTTTACTTCAATTTTTTGGACGATTAACAAAGACGTCTCCTGGTATTTCATCGGCCGGTTATTACAGGCCTTGTTGCTTGTCTGGATAGTCGTTCGCCTGGACGTTAAATGGCCTGCTGTAGCAGTATCCTTTGTGTTGGCAGGCGTGGTCCAGTCAGTTATGGGTATTTATCAATTTTTTTCCCAGCAGATCACCGCCAATAAATGGCTCGGGCTGGCTGCCCATGCCCCGGACGTTTTGGGAGACTTTGTAGTCGGTACTGCGACCGGGAGATTTTTGCGAGCTTACGGCAGTTTACCTTCGCCGAATATCTTGGGAGGGTTTTTAGTCGTCTGCTTGATTTTGCTGATTGGTTTGATTTTTTATGTTTATCGTCAGCGTCCGGTGCGAACCTGGGCAGTGATAGCCCTGACCGCCGCCTTTGGCATTATATTTCAGGGATTGATTTTTACGTTTTCCCGCTCAGCCTGGCTGGCCCTAACCGCTGTTGTAGCAGGCATGCTTATTTTGTTTTTTTGGCAACGCGATCAGTTTCGTTTGAGGGTATTGACCCGAGTTTTAGTTTGGATTTGTTTATTGATTATTTTTTCTATGGTCTTAATTCCCGATGTTTGGCAAACGCGTTTGGTCTCAGGCAGCCGGCTGGAAAATAAATCGTTCGAGGAGCGCGGCAGCGGTCTGGACGATTCTATGGAAATTATTTCTCCCAACTGGACTCACGGTACCGGCATCGGAACTTATACTCAGGCTCTGCGGAATCTTTTGCCGAACAAGGAATCATGGGATTACCAGCCGGTTCATATTGTGTATTTCCTAGTCGCCGGTGAGGTGGGCCTGTTCGGATTAGCTTTGTTGCTTTTGATTATTTTCGAATTTTTTCGTAA
>Ga0299912_10005051_pt1 | contig 10824 bp, 5 predicted proteins | sample RVTome_2_FD_207667 | JGI IMG/M metagenome (GOLD analysis project Ga0299912, IMG submission 207667) | Soil microbial communities from uranium-contaminated site in the Upper Colorado River Basin, Wyoming, United States - RVT95D214 (version 2) ... | reverse complement strand
GCGTTCGGCGGCTCTAAAGTGGGCCTGAATTGACCTTGAGCGAGGGCAACCAGCAGCAGAATAATGGGGACGTTCCCCAAAGTACCACCCTTCCTTGAATGATTCTCCCGGTTCTTCATTTCTGGCTCCAGGCGGATACTATTTCGATGACGAGGGGGAAATTCCGGTCGCCGGTTCCCAGGTCCCAGGTTGCGCCTTCGGCCGTCGACCTGAGTTTTGACAACGCGTTGTCGATTGCCTTTTCATCCCCATGATACCTCGCCAAGGCCCAGGCAAAGACGGGATCTTCCTCGCCCCGGGCAGTGCGCCAGTCAGCAAAAAGCCGGGCCGCCTCTTCCGCTTTCCCGGCCCTGTTGAACGCCATGGCGCCGAGAAGATGGACGGAACCCCAGCTTGACCGGAATTTTTCCGTGTCAGCGCAAACGGCCGCATAGAGCGTGGCCGCCTTTTCCCGTTCTCCCATTTTTTCGGCGGCGGCCGCCAGGATGAAATCCTCCAGCCGTTCATCAACATCAAAAGGCTTGCCAACCCCCAGATGTTCCGGCCAGAGCTTGGCTTTTTCGGCCGAAGCAACGGCCTCTTTGTACATTTTGTTCTTGATGCCGAGCGCGGCCGAAAGGAGATGCCCCTGCCTGTGGAGGTCGCGGCCTTCCCAGGCTCCCTCATAAGGGAGGATGTTTGTCCGCTCGAGCACCTCAAGGCAATCGGCATATTTTCCGGTGCGGAGAAGTGCTTTGGCATAGTCCATGGCCAGCGCAGGCTTCTCCGGCTGTTTCATATAAATGGCTCGGGCGCTCTGGAGGGCCTGTTCATAGGCCCCTCCCTTTTCAAAAAATCCGGTTTGGGCGCGCCAGGCCCGCCAATCCTCCTCATCCAGGCCGACGGCCTTCTGGATATCAGCCAAGGCCCTCTCCCGGTCCCCTTCGCTCTCCAAGAGCCTCGCCCGGGTCAGGTAAAATGGCGCCCAGTCCGGAGTATCGGCCAGACACTTAAATAGATCCCTGGCCTCCTCAATCATCCCGGCGTTCCACGACACCAAGCCGAGGTAGTAGGATGTCTTCCAGCCAGCCGTTCTGGCCGCCGCCCAGCGAAGAACCGGAATGTCCTCCCGCCTATGGGGAAAGACAAGATGGGGAGAAGCGGCCTCGGCCTTTTCAAGATACCGCCGGCTCCTGGCCCCGTCCTTTTCTCTCCACAGGTAAGCCAGCCAATAATCAACCACGGGATGAGACGGCGCCAGCCCCAGAACCTTGGCCGCCTCCTCCGCTAGGCCGAGGTTGAAATAGAGCATGGCCAGCTCGAGGTAGGTTTCGTGGGGAAGCTCGCTGCGGATAAAAGAAGTGAAGGCTTCGCGGCCGGCGCCGGTCTCGTCGAGAAGGGTGAGCTCGAACCGGGCAAAATGGCTGAGCGGGTCGATCCGGAGGATTTCGTCCAGGACCCCGGCTGCGGCTTTCCTCTCATCGGCCAAGCGGAAGAGGATCGCCTGAAGCTCGCGGGAGTTCAGGTTGTAGGCGTTGTAATCGAGCGAACGCCGCGCATACCCGGCAGCCCGCTCCAATCTCCTTTCGATGATATTCACTTCGGCCAGCTGCTCATAAGCGGCCGACCGGAACTCCAGTGAGCGGGCCGCCCAGCCGAACCCGTCCTTGGCGTCCGCATAACGGCCGAGCTCCCGATTGATGACACCGTAGATGAAATTCGCTCCGGCGTTATAGGCGTCGATGGCCAGCGCTTTCCCGGCGTAGTCGAGAGCCTTGGAGTATTCCGTGCGCCTGAAGTAGACCTCGGCGACACGGGTGAAGGCACGAACATGGCCCGGCTCTTTTTCGAGGACGGCAAGGAATTTCGTCAGGGCCCCGCCGTAGTTCCGCTGCTTGGCCAGCTCCTCGCCGGCTACATACAAGCCCTCGGCCGACATCCAGTCGAAATCCTCCGGGGCGACGATGGGGCGGCCGAGCTTGTTCGTCTCCTTATCGCGGCTGGCCCAGTTAAGTTTCTCTTGACCGATTGTTACGGCAACCTCACCCTCCTTCTCGCCGATTTCAATCGTCTGAATGAATGTCTCCATGGGCTTGAGCATCAGCCGTTGGCTGAAAATCGTCTCGCCGGCCAAAGTCACCACGACCTCGTCGTCGATGGGCCGGAGCGGGCAGAGGCCGACTTTGAGCCGGCCCTCGGCTCTCTCCACATTGAGCGCCGCATGGGGCGAGGCGGCTACCAGCCCTCCGATGTCTTTCACGGGGAACCAGATCTCTTTCCAGCGCATCACGGACTGGGGCGCAAAATACATGTGCTTGAACGGGGTCAGGCTGCTGTCACTTCCGGCCTGGTTGTAGAGAAGGCCCGTCTGCGGCTCGACGTACTGGTTCTTGGGCGGGTCGGTCAGCAGGTCCTTCCAGATCTCGCCATCGCGGGCCAGCGACCAGAGCCAGAGCTTCAACCCGGGCTTTTCGTCGTAGAGCGCCCAGTGGCCAAACCCGAACCCGGATTTCTCGTAGTATCCGCCGAAGTATTCGTTGTATTCGCCGAGGATGTGGTAGGACTTGCTGCCGCCGAAGTCGTTGCTCCGGTAGTAAGAAACGTCCCTGGCGTTCTCGACGACCGGCCAAGTGTGGACATCTCCACCATGGCCGATGTGATGCGTGCCGGGATAAAAGAACTTCAGGTCGTCGCCCGCATCCTGGGCGGAGGTCAGCCAATTGTAGAGTGAGTCGTGGAGCGAAGTCGGGTTGTACCAGAAGCATTCGGTTTCGAAATAGGCGGCGTCCTTGGGGAGGCGCACGTTCACCCGCCAGACTGTGCGACTCGGAAGGTCCATCGCGCCGACTACACAGCTCACGCTGCCATCCGCATTCTCCCGGATGACATAATCCACCGGTGTCGCCGTGGTCGGGGCGTGTCCGATGATTCCGAAATTGAGTTCGATGCCGCCCGACGTCCAGGGACCGCGCATGGCGATCTCGCGAAACTTCACAACCGGGTTCCAGTAGATGAACTCCTTGCCGGTCGATTTTTCGACGGCCCCCCAAACCTTGCCGCCAATCTCAGGGGCGACGAGGACTTTGACATAGGGGTTTTCCAACCGGACCATATTCCAGTCCTGAGGACGGCCCTGGAGGCTGTAGCCGTGGAAACGGAAGTAAGGATAGATCGGACCGATGTGCGGAGCGGGGTCGGGGTCCAAGAAAGGATAGGTCTTGAAGGTGACCTTCTCTTCCCTGACCGACGCCTGCTGTCCGAGGAGCGGCATCAGCCCGGTTAACAAGACAAGAAAGGCAACGGCCGAGATGGCTCGAAAAGCCAGAGACGGCTTCATGATGACCTCCACATTTTGTCCGCTAAGTATACATCGGCCCGCCAGTTATCTCCAGGATCATCAGCAGGCAAAAGCCGCTTTGATCAACTTGAATTTAAGGCATTAGAACGCTTTGACATCTCAGCGGCCGCTATTTATACTTCCCCCTGACTTATGACAAAGCCGATGGTTTCCTCGAAGCGCTGCTCTTTGCCCGAGATCAACAGGTGGCTTATCCTGGGAGGCCTGGTTTTCCTCTTCACCTGCGGCGCCCCTCCCCCTCAAGAGCCGGCGCAAATTTCGGGATTCTTGAAGTCCTCGCTCGAAACGCAGCTTGAATCGGAAAAACTCATCCTCTCAGTTCCTTCGAGCGAGCGGTTCGGCGCTCATCTCCTCTATCTGACCGAGGAGCCCCATCAGACAGGATCTCCGAGGAACTACGAGCTGGCCGAATATGTCCGAGACCGTTTTCTCGAATACGGGCTCGAAGACGTGCGATTCCACGACACGCCCGCGCTCATCGGATACGGACGGTCGGTCCTGGTGGAAATCTTGGAGCCGGAGAGAAAGAAGCTCAAGATGGCTGAGGACCCCTATCCGCCGGACAAGGACTCCAACCTCTATGCCGATTATCCGCTCATTCCCTACCACGAGTATGCGCCGTCCGCCGACATCACCGCCGAGGTCGTCTATGCCAACGGAGGAAGCCCGGAGGATTTCGCCGAGCTCGAACGCATGGGAATCGATGTCAAGGGCAAGATCGTCGTCATGCGCTATTCTAATCCCTATAGCTACCGGGGTTATAAGGTCTATCTTGCAGAGTCACGCGGGGCCGCCGGCTCGATTATCTACTCTGACCCCCAGGACGACGGTTTTTTCCGCGGTGAAACATACCCTCACGGACCTTGGGGCCCGCCGAGCCATATCCAGTGGGGCGGGATTGTCTATGACTGGTTCGGTTTCGGGATGACTCCCTTCACCTTTCACTGGCAGAAACAAGAGGATGGAACTTGGGTGGAAGGTCCGGTCCGCGATAAAGCGCTGCCCGGAATCCCTTCGGTCCCCATGTCCCATGAGGATGCGTCCGAAATTCTCAGCCGGCTCAAAGGCCCGCCTGTCCCAGAGGGCTGGCAGGGCGGACTTCCCTTCACCTATCACTTCGGTCCGGGCCCCGCCAAAGTGCATATGAAGGTTGACAACATAGAGAAGATCGCCCTGATACGGAACGTCATCGCCACGGTGCCGGGAAGCCGGGAGCCCGGAAAATGGGTCGTCGCCGGGAATCACCGGGACGCCTGGATTTATGGAGGTTACGACCCGAGCTCCGGGACAGCTGCTCTTCTCGAAGTGGCCCGCGCCCTGGGGACAGCCGTAAAGCAGGGATTCCGGCCGCGGCGGACGATCGTCCTGGCCAACTGGGACGCGGAGGAAGACCTGCTGGGAGGCTCGACGAGCTGGGCGAAGGACAACCGCGCCAAGCTCCTCCGGGATGGGGTCGTCTACGTCAACCTGGACAGCGCCGCTTGTGGTCCGGAGTTCAACGGAGGTTCCACACCGGCCCTTGCTGATTTTTTAAGGCAAGCGGCCAAGTCTGTGCCGCATCCGGACATCCCGGGCGGCAGCGTCTATGACCATTGGGTCAAAGCTTCGGACTCAGGGACAGCGGCAGTGGACGAGATTGTGGGAGCCACGGACTACACGGCCTTTCAGGAAAACATCGGGATGAGCTGTATTGACATGACGTTCGGCGAGTCCTATGGGGTCTATCACTCGATGTATGACAATTATTTCTGGATGAGCCAAATCGGTGACCCAGGCTTCCGGTATAACGTCACTTGCAGCCAGCTCCTGGCGCTGATCCTCTGGCGGTTGTCCAACGCCGACCTCCTCCCGATGGACTATTCGAACTATGCCCGGTCAACTTTGGCCGCCATTGAAGAAATCGAGAGCATGTCCGGTCCGCAAAGCAATATCCGGCTGGAGCGGGCTCGAAAAGCCGCTCAAAGATGGCTCAAGGAATCCTCGGGCTGGGAAAAGAAGGTCCGGAGGTTTCTCGCTGCCGGAGCGAGGCTGGACGCAAGAAGAGCGGCCGAGGTCAATTCCCTGCTCATGGAGGTCGAAAGGGCGATGACCGAGGAGGAGGGTTTAAAAAGCCGGCCCTTCTTCAAACATCTTATTTATGCGCCCCAGCCGACCTACCGTAGGGAGCTTCTGCCCAGGATTTTTGAGGCCATCAAGGCCCGGGAATGGGAAAATATCCCCGGCTACGAGGATGAGCTTGTCCGCGCCTTTGAACGCGCCTCCGGGCTCATCAAGCAGGCCTCCCGCCGGCTCTGAACAGGTTGAAAGAACCTCTCGCCTTCAGAGTAGCAGACGCGCTCTATCTTGTACTATGCGGTCAAGATATCGTGCGAGTGGAGAAGCCGGGGCCTGACTCTTAGTCCATAGGGGCAGGCCTTCTCGCAGAGACCGGCGCATTCCGCACAGCCGAGCGGCTTCCTCTCCGTCTCCATCTCCGCATAGTAGGCCATGGCCTCTTTTTCCATCCCATAGTTTTCGAAGTACATGGCGTAGCGGAGCACGTCGTTGACGGCGACGTTGCTGGGACAGGCGGACAGGCATTCCGTGCAGCTCACCCGGCAGTAGAGGCTGTGGGCCTGCTCCCGGTAACGGCTGAGCATGGCCAGCGCGGCCCGGTCGAGCGGCTGGCCGGAAGCCGCGACGTACTCCTCGACATGGGAGTAGCTGCTGAAGGTGGGGATACACGTGTCGATATCGGGATTGCTCATGACCCAGCGGATGGCCGCCTGAGGATAGCTGACCTCCGGGCTGACCATCGCCTTCAGGTTCCCCTGCATCCCGCCGGCAAAGATCTTCATGGCCACCGTCCCGATGCCCTTCTCTCGGACGGCTTTGATCAGGGGCTCGATCTCTTTTCCTTCCATGTGGTTGTACATGACCAGGACGACCTGGGCGAAGTCCGTTTCCAAGGCTTGTTTAAGGGTGAGCTTGGCATTGTGGGTGGAAAAACCCGTGAACCGGACCTTGCCCTCTTTTTTCAACTGTTCGTACGCGGACAGGATCTCCTGGCTGTTGAGGAGGAGAGAGAGGTCGCCGACTCCATGGGCCATGGCCACGTCCACATAATCGGACTGGAGGCGTTTGAGGCTTTCCTCCATCCTCTTAATGACGGAGGCCTTGTCTATTTTCTGACGAAAATCGAAGGGGTGTTTGGTTGTGATGATGGCTTTGTCTCGGACCCCTTTAAGGCCCTGGCCCACGTAGGCTTCTCCTCTCCCCCGCAGATAGCCTTCAGCGGTATCGAAATAATTGACACCGCATTCGTGGGCATAGCGGATCACGTTGCTCTCGAAAAGCGAGATCGCCCCGCAGGAGACGTCCGAGACCTTGAGCCCGGTCTTTCCCAGCAGGTTGAATTTTTTTATTTTCGGGGTCGAGGCTTTTCCCTGGCCGGACCGGCTTCCGCCCGGTTCGGCCTTCGACCGGCCGGCGAGGCCGAGACCCATGACGCCCGAGGCCAGCGTCGACAAGAAATTCCGTCTATTCAAACGGGACATGATTCCTCCTTTTTTTACTTTTTTCTGATCTCGATCGGCGTCAAGGGCTTGAGCTTGGACGCGATCGGGGCCGTGTCCACAGAGATAAACTGGAGGACATAGGTATCGCCGAACCAGGGCAGCGTCATGACCCGGGCGCCCTGGGTCAGCTCATTCTGGCTGGGGACCTCCGCAGCTGTGGCGTAAAAGACGACTTCGGATTCCATGCCTCCGACCAGCAAAGACAGCTTGTCGCCCGTCCGAAGCCCGGCTTTTTCGACGTCGTTCTTCCTCCAGTTGGTATGGACCGATAATCCGTAACGATTGGAATTGAAATCCAGGACATTCCCTTTCAACTGGCCCGGTTGCGCCTCGGTCGCACCGACATTGATGTCGAGCTCAGTAAACAAACCCTCGGACAGGGGCTGGTTCATCAGCACATCGGTGACCTCAGCCAAGGTCCCGCGCGTCCCCACCTGGGAGCTAAACCAGGTGAGGGGTATGTTGAAGCCCTCGACGGGTTCAAAGGGGCCAAAGTCGGTGTTGACCTCGTAAATATCACCGTCGGAAGTCTTGCCCCGGAAGAGAAGCCTCTTCAGACGGAAATCATCCGGCCCCAGGAAAAAACCGGCTTCAACCGCGCCGGGCTTGGCGAGTGTCAGATGGTAGAGTTTCTCGGGCCCGAAAGATGTCAGGCCCTCCAGTTTGAGCTCTCCTTCGAACTTCACCAGGGAAAAAAGCCCGGCGTACAATCTGGCCAGATTCAGGTAAACGGTCCTCTGCGGGTCGGGGATGTCGGCAATCGTATTGTAGGAATTCCGCTGGACCCGCCCGTCCTTGACCAGGATGACCTCGGTGACGACGGGATCTTTTCCGGTGCTGAGCTTGATGTCCCCGCTCGCGGAGATGACGGAGCGCGTGTTGCCGGTCTTGAATGAGAGGTTCTGGAATTGACCGAGCTTTTCTCTGCCCCCCGAAGCTTCGAGGTTCTTCTGGATGATCTCCTTCAGGGAGAGTTCCTCCCCGCTCGAAGCAGGGCCGGAAAAAGCCATAAAAACCAGAATGGCGGCGGCCGCGCCGGCCGGAATCGCTCTCCTCATGTTTCACTCCTTTTTACGAATGATAGCGCGCTATTATACCCGACGCAGTGAAAAGAGACCAACTCCGCGCCTTGGCCAGCCGGCCGGGCAGAGGCGCGCGCCGACTCAACGGGACTCAAAGACGATCCGACCGCCTAACATCGTCAGGACGGACTTGGTCTCCGCGATCCTGCCGGGCTCGATTTCGAATATATTCTGCGAAACCAGTACGAGGTCCGCGAGTTTTCCGGTTTCGATGGAGCCTTCCTCGTTCTCGCGGCGCATGGCGAAAGCTCCGCCCATGGTGTAGGCATAGACTGCATCGGAGACCCTCAGCCTCTGCTCGGGGAGCCAACCGCCGGCCGGCCGGCCCTCAAGATCCTGGCGCGTCACGGCGACCTGAAGCCCGAGCCAGGGGTTGATAGTCACTACGGGCCAGTCGCTGCCGAAAGCGAGCCGGCCGCCGCCGTCGAGGACCGACTTCCAAGCCCAGGCTCTTTTCTCGCGCTCGGGGCCGACGTTCTTGATCCAGGCTCCCATCCAGGCCGGGTCGGGGTTGGCATGGAGCGGCTGGAAGCTGCCGATGACGCCCAGTTGGCCGAAGCGGGGGATGTCGGAGGCGGCGATATCCTCGGCGTGTTCGATTTTGTCGCGGAGGTCCGGGTTCCCGCTCACCCGGGCCCCTTCTTCATAGGCGTCCAGCGACAACCGGATCGCCGCGTCTCCGATGGAGTGGGTGGAAACCTGGACCCCCTTGGAGTTGACCTCGACGACGGTTTTCTTGTAGGCATCGGGTTCCCAGAAGAGCTTTCCCTTGTCCTGGACCTGGCCCTCGTAGGGGTCAAGCATGGCCCCGGTCCCGGAATCGATGACGCCGTCGAGCATGAGCTTCATCCCGCCCAGGGCGATCCACTCGTCGTTGTATTTCAGCCGGGCGTCCTCATAGGCTTTCCAATCGTCGGCAGAGAGGCCCGGGGGGCTGACCCACATAGTCACCGAAAACCGCACTGTCAGATTCCCTTCCTTACGGATTTTATCAAGGAGGTCGAGGGCCTCGAACTCGCCGCCCATCCCGTGGACGCGCACGATGCCGACCCGCGCCGCCTCGCGCAGTCCCTCCCGGAGAGCGGCCAAGGTTTCCTCGGGAGTCGGCTGGGGAATGATCTTCTCAAACGGCGCGTCGGCGGCTTCGAGCAGAGCGCCGGTCGGGTTTCCGTTCTCATCGCGTACGATTTTCCCGTTTACGGGATCCGGAGTCCGGCGGTCGATGCCGGCGAGAGCAAGCGCCTTACTGTTGACCCAGCTCGTATGGCCGTCGGCGCAGGTCATGATTGCCGGCCGGTCGGGGACGATCTCATCGAGATACTTCTTGTGCGGCATGTTCCCCGGAAAGGCGCTGTACATCCAGCCCCGGCCCTGGACCCAGCCGGCCTCGGAGTGCTCCTGGGCGAACTGGCGGATTCTCGCCTGGACCTCTTCGACATTCCGGGTCCCGGCGAGGTCGACTTTGGCCAGGTTCTCGGCCCCGCTCACGAAATGGACGTGGCTGTCTTCGAAGCCGGGGAGGAGGAGCCGTCCGCCGGCGTCGATCACCTTCGTCGTTGAGCCGCGGCGTTTCAGGACGTCTTTAGCGGAGCCCACAAGGAGGATGCGTTCCCCCTGAATAGCCACAGCTTCCGCCCACGGCTGTTGGGCGTTAACGGTGTAGACCATGGCGTTGGTGATGATCGTATCGGCCGCCGGCCGTTGACTCGAACAGCCGGCCAGGACAAAGAGCAATGCCGCCAGAAAGACGCCGAAGCGCCTTGTCTGCTTCGCGATCATAAAGGAGCGGGATTGTCTCATCTTCTGTTCTCCATATCCTCACATTATAGCCGATTGCCTAGCTCGGCGCTTCAGGTAAGAGGGTTTTTGCAGATTCAAGTTTCAGAAATCAGGTCCGCCTCCCGCCAGGCACCCGACCTCTCGAAGCGTAAGGTCTTGATTTCGAAGGGATTGAACGTGACCCGGATAACGCGCAAAGGCCGGAAGATCGTGAGCTCGGCCGAGGTCGCCCGTCCGCAGGTTTCATGAAACCGGAGGACGAGCGCTCTTCCATCCCAAGACGGCTTGCAGGCGGTCAGGCGGATATTCTGCGGGTTTAAGGTCAGCAGCGAAAGTTCCCGTTCACCCCGGCTTTCGTCCCTTTCTCCATCACTGCCCACCCCAGCTTTCATCTCACCCAAAGGCAGATGGGCGAGGGCATAGGGCGGAGCGCTCAGCCAGTCGGCCAGTGAGGCGACGGAGCGGCGGACCTTCTCGGCCTCGCCGGCCGTGACGAGAAACCGCATTTCGTGCCCCCCCTGGTCCATGAATTTCCGGGCCGGAGAATCCGCCAGTTTGAAGCCCCGTTCGTGGCAATAGGCGGCGCTCCGCAGGGCGGAGACGCGCAGCTCCCCGTCCTTGAAGTCGAGACCGTGTTGGCCGCTCCCGATGACCGCCAAAGCTATACAGCGACCTCCCTTGTCCTCTTCGATGAGGGCCCAGCGGCCGAAAACGTGTTCCTGGCCGTCCGCCGGTCGGTGGATGGCCCCGCCCGAAACTTCGCAGAGAACCCGGCCGCTGCGAAGCCTGGTCGGCACGGCGAGCTTCAACATGGCCCGCTCTTCATTCCAGTGGACGCGCAGGCGGAATTCAAGCACGGGCCAGCGGGGATAGCCGAGCACCTGAAAGACGACCCGGCTCTTCTTGTAGGTCAAGACCGACTCGGTGACCGTGCGGACAATGCCCTTCTCGATGACCTTCAGGCTTCCCGGCACCAAGCGAAACCGGCCGAGGACATCCCGATATTCAGAGCAGCCTGTCCCCCAGGAATCCCCCCGGTCTTTGCTGACGAGGGGCTCGAGCAACGGGC
>Ga0299912_10005050_pt1 | contig 10824 bp, 7 predicted proteins | sample RVTome_2_FD_207667 | JGI IMG/M metagenome (GOLD analysis project Ga0299912, IMG submission 207667) | Soil microbial communities from uranium-contaminated site in the Upper Colorado River Basin, Wyoming, United States - RVT95D214 (version 2) ... | reverse complement strand
GGAGCTGTTCACGCACCTGGCCGGCGAGGAGGTGAAGCACTTCCACACCTTCGAAAGGCTGGCCCGCGAGTACCCGGAGCTGGAGGTGGACGCCGAGGAGTGGGGCCAGACCAGCGCCTACATCCAGGCCACCAGCGACTCCCGCTTCTTCGTCGGGGAGGACAAGGCCCTCAGCCTGGCGAAGACCGTAAAGGAGCCCCTGAAGGCCGTGGACATCGCCATCGGCTTCGAGAAGGACACCCTGTTGTTCTTCTACGAGCTGCTCAACGTCACCCCCACCAAGGGGCGCGAGGCGGCCAAGGCCATCATCGAGGAAGAGAAGCGCCACGTGCTGCTGCTGTCGGAGCGCCGGAAAGGCCTCGCCGCATAGCGCCTTACGCCTCGCCCTCTGCCTGCCCGAGGAACAGGTCCATGCCGGCGGGCGATGCCTGCCGATATATTTCCTCCATAGTCTCACGGAAACTCCGGCTCCCGCGCCAGAATGGGAAGCTGCCGAAACGGCCGATAAGGGGTGGAGACTGCGGGGCTTCTCCCGCTTCCGGAAAGGCGAAATCCCCTCCGTTCCCCCAGAACGCCGCCGGGTCCGCAGCGAGCTTGGGGGAATGCGGCGTTTGCCTGCTGGCCTGGGCCAGGCCGGAGGTCTCACGAGCCGCCTTCCGCCCGCCGCCCCCCCTGGCCTGTTTCGGCCCCCTCTCCAAGCCGGCCACTTTTCCCAGCGCCTTCAGCAAATCCTCGCGCGCCATGCCCCGCAGGCGGAAGATGAGGAAGGGATCCCGATCAAACTCCTCTCCCAGCAGGTAATACACGGCGGCGATGTGTTTGCAGGGGTTGGACCAGTCCGGGCAGGAGCACTCGGTGTCCAGTTCCCGGAGGTTCTTCGGGAAAAGAGAAAGCTTCGCGCTCGTGAACGCCTTCTCGATGTCCTCCGGCATCTCGCCGTTCAGCAGCCTGGCGCTGAATACGGCCTTGGAGGCCATTGCGGCGATGGCCCTCTTCCAGCCCGCGGCCGGGATGGGCTTCACGCCGATAGACACTTTATACGGCGTTGCACGGGAGCCCTGCACGCGGGCGGCGACGCGCCCTTCGCCGATGTCGATGGAGACTACCTGCCCGCGCCGCGCGTAGCTTTTCCCTCGGCTCAAGCGCGAATCAATGTGGAAGCTTTCCAGCACATCGATCCAACGCCTCGCCCACCAGCTTTTCCCGAAGCCCCCGATTTTGGATTGAGACTTGATCCCGCCTTTGACCTGGCGCGGCCTGCTGGGCGGGTAATAGTAACCCCAATACGACATGTCACTCCCCCTGCACTTCGGCCCGAAGCTGGAATAGCTTTCTGATCTCGGTGTTGGAAAGCTCGCTCAGCCAGGCCTCCCCGGCGCCGACCACGGATCCCGCCACTTCCTTCTTGCGCTCGATCAGCTCGTCGATGTGCTCCTCCACGGTCCCCGAACACAGGAATGAGTGCACCTCCACGTTTTTCTTCTGGCCGATGCGGAAGGCCCGGTCCGTGGCCTGGCTTTCCACCGCCGGGTTCCACCACCGGTCATAATGGAAAACGTGGTTGGCCCGCGTGAGGTTCAAGCCCGTACCGCCTGCCTTGAGGGAGAGGATGAAAAAGTGCGGCGCCTTCTGGTCGTTTTGAAAGCGCTCTACCATTGCATCCCTCCGAGCCCGGGGTACCCCTCCGTGGAGGAAGGGCGCCTCCTCCGCGAAAGTCGCTTCCAGATACGCGCGCAGGATCTCCCCCATCTCGCTGAACTGGGTGAAGAGCAGCGACCGCTCCCCGCTCTCCAATACCTCCTCCAGCATCTCCGTCAGGCGCTGGAGCTTGCCCGAGCGGCCGGCGACCTGCGAGTTGTCCTTGAGGAAATGGGCGGGATGGTTCAGGACCTGCTTCAGCTTGGTGAGCGTGGCCAGGATCACGCCTTTGCGAGCAATCCCGTCGGCGCCCTCCAGGGCATCTTCCGCCTCGTCCACCACCGCCTTGTACAGCGACGCCTGCTCCTTGGTGATCGTGCACCAGACTTTCATCTCCATCTTCTTGGGCAGGTCCGAGATGACGGTCGGATCGGTTTTCAGCCTGCGGAGAATGAACGGCCCCGTGAGCCGCTTCAGGCGCAAAGCGGCCTCGGCGTCGCGGTTGGCCTGGATGGGGATGAAGAACCGGCGCTTGAACTCACTGCGGTTGCCCAGCAGGCCGGGATTGAGGAACTCCATGATCGACCACAGGTCGCCGACGTGGTTTTCCACCGGTGTGCCGGTGAGGGCGAAGCGGCATCCGGCGGAAATCGAGCGCACCGCGCGCGCCTGCTTGGCCTCCGGGTTCTTGATGTTCTGCGCCTCGTCCAGGATCACCCCCGCCCAGCCGATGCCCGCCAGGTGCTCGAGGTCCCGGTGAACCAGGCCGTAGGTCGAGATGACCATGGCCTGCCGCTCCGCCTCGCTTTTCAAGGACTCCCCCTTCTTCCGGCCCAAACCGTGGTGGATGATGACGGGCAGATCGGGGGTGAATCGGGAGGCCTCCTTTTTCCAGTTCGCCACGACGGAGGTGGGACACACCAGGAGGAAAGGGTTGTTCTCACCGCTTTCGCGCCTGGCCTGGATGAAGGCCAGGGTCTGTACGGTCTTGCCCAACCCCATGTCGTCGGCCAGGCAGGCGCCGAGGCCCCACTGGCTCAGGAAAGAGAGCCAGGAGTATCCCCTGGCCTGGTAAGGCCGGAGGGTTCCCTGGAAACCGGACGGTGAGGCGAGCTCCGCGAAACGGGAATCCCCGCGCAGGCGCTCCAGCAGCTCGCCGATCCAGCCGCTGGCCTGCACTCCGCGGAAATCCATCCCCGCCACCGCGGCCGAGGTCCCCAAAGACAGCGCCAGCAAGTCACGCGCTTTCATCCGGCTATCGGTCTTGCCTTTCCAGAAAGCGAGCGCGGCCTGGATCTCCTCCGCGCTCATCGCCACCCATTGGCCGCGCACCTTCACCAAGGGCGCTTTAAGGGCGGCAAGGGACTCCAACTCCTCCCTCGTGAGCACCTGGCTGCCAAGGGCCACTTCCCAGTGCACGTTCAGCACCTTGTCGAGGGTCATCCCGGCCCGGCCCTGCAGTGTCGAGCTCTTTACGCGTGCCCCGACCGAAAGGCGGAGCTTGCCGCCTTTACGCGTCCACCACGAGGGAAGCAGCACGCCGAATCCCGAGCGGTCCAGCAGAGTGGAGGTGGAAGAGAGGAACTCGTATGCTCCGGATTCGTTCAGGGAATAGCCAGCGGGTACGCTGTTTCCGAGGCTTCGCTCGATCTGCGGGCTCAAAGCGGAGGCCCGGCCAAGGGCGGAAAGCACGGCCTCCCGCGCGGAGCCCGCTCCCGCGGCGCGAGCCAGGACCTTCTTCCCTTGCGCACCGAACGCTTCAGGCACGGGGATAAGCAGGCTCATGTCATCCACGGGTTGCACGAGGTAGCGCACGTACCAGCGACCGTCCCCTTCCTCCTGCGGCGGCTCCTCCAACCGGAAGCAGAGCCGATACGGCGATCGGACGGCCAGGGAGATGGGCTTTTTCCAATCGGCGATCTGGGCGCGGAGCTTTTCAAGCTCCGCCGGGGCCTCAACGATGGTGCCCTCCGATGCGCTCAGGGCGTGGAGCCAGTGGTCGTGGAGGCTGTCTAACCCGCCGGCCGGGTGCCGGGCGCTCGCCCGGCCACGCGCCCTACCGCCGCCGCCGCGCGCCGCCCCCCGTACCAGCGCGTCCACGGCGCCCGCCAGGAACCGGCCCAACACCTCCTCGGGCGCTGACAGCGGGGGCTCTTTTCCCTCCACCATCCGTAGCGCCCCCGCGGCCGCCGGCATTGAAGCGGCCAGCCCCGCCATGGTCTGGCGATCCTCCCCGTCGACCAGCGGCTCCCAAACCGCGGCGTAGCTCCCCGCCCTTTCCTCCAGGCCCGGCAGGTAGGCCTTCTTGTAGACCAGCAGTCCCGCGAACCTCAGCGCGTCCGCCCAGAAGCGAAGGTCGTTCCCGATGAGCACGCCGGGAGCGAACAGCTTCTTCCCCATACAGGAGCAGAGCAAAGCGAGGGCATCGTCCCAGGAAAGGCGAATGGCTTTGAGCTTCCGGCATTCAAGCCGAGCCTTCGAATCCGCAGCGGGAGCTTCGGCAATGAGTGGATTGGAGGCCAGCGGCACCCCGTCAACGCACGGAAGCCAGGCGTAGGCGGTAAAGGGCTTGCTCCCCTTCTTGAGGGTTTTTAGAGTGCGGTCCGCTTCTTCAGCTGTATCCGCCGACCGCTCAGCCCACAGGAGGAGTGATCGCTCGACGAGGGCTGCATGAAGGACCAACATGGCCTCAAAGTATCTCCGAAGCGACGCAGGGAGGCAAGGGGCAGCCTGCCCCCGCAGGGCGGTTTGCACCGCACCATTCGCTACGTGTCCGCCGATCTGTCGATCAATCTTCCACTTACGAACTTGTGCTCCTCTGCAATTCCACCAGGTCGCGTCTTCGGGCATACTCCTGGAACCGACGCCTATTGCCACGAAAGCTCCGAACGCTCTGGAGTTCGCGCGCATGGTCCGCTTGCGCGGGGAATAGCCTCGCCTGAGCGGCGGCGCGCCCGGACCAAGCGCAGCCAGTCTTGCAGATAGTTGCACCATGTGCAATACTACTTGCATATGGTTATCCGGAAGTTCTGGATTGAAAAGATTCTGGAAAGCTGGAAAAGGCGCAATATCCTCTGGCTGTCGGGCGTTCGACGCGTGGGGAAAACCTGCCTCGGCATGTCCCTCCCGGACGTCAGGTACCTGGATTGCGAGTTGCCAAGCACCCGCAGAATGCTCGAAGATCCAGAAGCATTTCTGGATGCGCATCAGGGACAAAGGCTGGTTCTAGACGAAGTACACCGCCTTCAGAATCCATCGGAAGTCCTGAAGATCGCCGCGGACCACTACCCCGAGGTGCGCATCCTGGCTACCGGTTCCTCGTCACTCGGCGCGTCGGCCAGGTTTCGAGATACGCTGTCGGGCCGCAAGCACGAGCTGTGGTTGACTCCGCTGATCACGCAGGATCTGAGCTACTTCGAACGGCCTTCCCTGGAATATCGTTTGCTGCGGGGCGGACTACCGCCTTTCTTCCTGGCGGAAGGAAATCCTGAAAAGGAATACCAGGAGTGGCTCGACGCCTATTGGGCCAAGGACATCCTCGAGTTGTTCAGGCTCGAACGCCGCTTCTCTTTCATGCGCTTCGCCGAGATGCTGTTCGCTCAGAGCGGCGGTATGTTCGAGGCTTCCCGCTTCGCCGCTCCTTGTGAGGTCAGCCGGACCACCATATCGAACTACCTCAGCGTCCTGGAGGCGACCTACGCGGTCCACCTGCTGCGTCCTTTCAGCACCCACAGATCAACGGAAATCGTATCGGCTCCCAAAGTGTACGCTTTCGACACCGGCTTCGTGTGTTTCCACAAGGGATGGACGTCGTTGCGAACGGAAGACCTCGGTCTTCTCTGGGAGCACTTCGTTCTCAACGAGCTGCAGGCCAGGCTGCAAACAAGGAGCATTCACTACTGGCGGGACAAAGCCGGCCACGAGGTGGATTTCGTCTTGAAGCATGCCGGCGGTCGCCTGACGGCCATCGAATCGAAATGGTCATCATCTGCGTTCGATGCCTCCAGCCTGATCGCCTTTCGGCGGAAGTACCCCCTGGGCGGCAACTTCCTGGTTTCCCAGGATAGCCGGCAGAGGCACACGCGGAGGTTTGATGCCGTCCAGGTGGAGTACTTGAACCTCCGCGACCTGACGGACGAACTGGAGAAACTCCGGCCAGCGCGGCAATAGCGCATCGCCGGCTTCCCTGCGCTGAAGAACGACATAGTCGCTTTCAAGGAGCGCTGGGCTTTGGCGAATGCCGCCGAGCTGCAGGAATTGCGCGCCACCCCGCTCACCGACAAGGCCCGCCAGACGGCGGCCCTGATGGAATCGGCCAGAAGCCTGGGCTGGATGGATCGCATCGACCTGCAGGAAGAGCAGGCTTGGGAACGGTGGAATGCGCTCAGAAAAGCCAAAGAGTGATCAAAGCAACAGTGGGCCTGGTTCCTGTCATCGGGTTCGAAGCTCGGGTTCAAGCCCCGGCGCCCTGACGCTCTGGAGTTTGCAGGAAAAGCAGGCGTGCTGCTGGTACGCCACGAACCGAGCGGCATCGACGTCGACGTCTCCTTCGCCAGCCTGCCCTTCGAGAAAGAACTCCTCGCCCGAACCATTTGGAGGGATGTGGGGGACGTGCACACCCCGCTGCCGGACATCGAAGACCTGATCATTATAAAAGCGGTTGCTCATCGCAGCCGCGACCTGAGCGACATCGAATCGCTGGTTGAGGCGAATGCCAAGCTGGATGTTGACCGGATCCTGCGCTGGGTCGGTGAGTTCGCAAGCGCCTTGGAAATGCCTGACCTCCTTTCCGACCTTGAAGCCATTATAAGCCGGAAACACTGAAGTCGGCAGCGCTGGCAGAGCCTTCGCCTCTCGACAAATTCGCCATAATCGTTTATATTAATCCTGCTATTCTAAAGGAGGGATATGCCTTCAGAAATGAGGGATCGCTGGTACGCCCACGTGCTGTCCAGGAAAATGCGCAGCCCTTTCGTTCATATCCTCTTCGGCGCCAGGCAATGCGGCAAGTCCACTCTTCTAAGATCCCTGTTGCCCTCCGATTCAGTCACCATCGACCTTTCTGATCCCTCCGAGCGAGCCAGGTATGCCGCGCGACCTTCCGAGCTCATCGCCATGTGCCGAGCGCTTCCCCGCGCCCGGAAGCCACGGGTGGTATTCGTTGACGAAGCGCAGTCCGTGCCGGCGATATTCGACGCCGTACAGAGCCTCTACGATTCCGACAAGCTACGGTGGCGCTTCGTGCTGTGCGGCAGCTCCGCGCGCCGCTTGCGCAGGACCGAGGCCAACCTGCTTCCCGGCCGGAGCTTCCTGCACCGGCTTCAAGCCCTGGTGCTATGCGAGCAGCCCGCTGCCCAGGCGCAAGCAACGGGCTTTCCTCCGCTTATCAGTATGCCCTGGCCCAAAGGCCAGCCGGACCAGCCGTTTCCGACCTGGAACCTGGAGGACCGCCTGGCCTATGGCGCGCTCCCCGGCGTGGTCACCGCCAGGCAGTCGGATCGTGCGGATATCCTGCGCGCCTACGCCGCGCTCCATATCGAGGAGGAGATCCGCCGAGAAACGCTGATTCGTAATTGGGGGGATTTCCTGCATTTCCTGCGGTTTGCCGCGCTGTCCTCAGGCTCGATGCTGAACTATGCTTCGATCTCCCAGGAAACCGGGATTTCACAGCCAACGGTAAAAAGCTATTTCCAGCTTCTGGAAGACATGTTCATCGGCTGCCGGATTCCCGCTTTCACACGCAGCCCCCGGAAAGGACTGATCGTCACGCCACGCTTCTTTTTCTTCGATCTCGGCGTACGCAACGCCGCGGCAGGGCTCATCCCCTCGGGCTCGATGGTCAGGGCAAATCCGGGACCCCTGTTCGAGCAATGGGTCGGCATTGAGCTATGGAAGCGATTACAATATCTTGGCGATGGCGCGCTCAGCTATTTCAGGACCAGGTCAGGTTCAGAAGTCGATTTCGTCATTGAAAGAAACCAGGAGCTGACGCCGGTGGAGACCAAATGGACGGAAAATCCCTCGCTGCGCGACGCCCGCGGCATCCTCGCTTTCCTGGAGGAGCAGCCCAAGCTGGCGCATCGCGGCTACATCGTCTGCCGCTGCCCCCGGCCGCTGCAATTGCACGAAAAGGTCGTGGCCCTGCCGTGGCAGGGCCTGTAAGGTAGCCAGCCATGTTTGACGCCTGCATCATCGAGGCCGGAACGCCCCGGCAGAAAGCCGCCTTCGAGGCGCTGCTGGGAGAAAGATGCAGCCGGGGCCTGTACCCGCGCGAGATCGATTTTCAGGTCATCTCGGACCCGGAAGGCGGACGGGTGGGCTCCGGAGGCGCGCTGCTCAACGTGCTGTCCTTCATCGATCGTCATTATCGGGAAAAGCAGCGCATCTTCATCGTGCAGGCCGGCGGGGAATCGCGCCGCATGCCCTGCTTCGTCCCCGAAGGCAAGCTGTTTGCACCGGTCCCGATCGGATCCTCCAACATGATCCCGCCGGTGGTCCTGGACCTCCTGCTCACCGCCTTTCTCAAATTCCCCTGGCAGGAAGGGGAAATCGTCCTGGCCTCCGGCGATACGGTCCTGGATTTCGACCCGGACACCCTCACCCGGGAACGCGCGCCCCTCTGCGGATTCGCCCGCCTCTGCTCGCTGGAGGAAGGCTCCCGCCACGGGGTTTTCAAGCTGCGGGAGGGCAAGGGCGAAGTACTGGACTATTACCAGAAAATGCCGCCGGATTTCCTCCGCGAGAACGCGGCCATCGACGGCAACTTCTGCGCTCTGGACATGGGCATTGTCTCCATGTCCCGGCAGGCGGTGGAGGCCTTCCGGCGCGTCGCCGGCCTGCCAGCCGGTACGGCCGCGACTGTCGCCACGATGATCGAAGGCGGAGCGCTGTATTTCGATCTGTACCTGGAATTGCTGTCCGCCGCCATTCCCGACCTGCCGCTCTCCGGCTACCTGGAGCGCATGTCGGGCCGCTCCGCCCTTCCCTTGCCGATTCTTACGGGGGTCCACGAGAACCTGGCTCCGCTCCGGCTCCGCGGCACGTTGATGAAGCAAAGCCGATTTATCCATTTTGGGAACCTTCCGGAATACATCGAATCCGCCAAGGCGGTAAGCGGCATGGAATTGCTGCCTTTCTACGAGCGAGACCGGGCCGAGATCGCCCCCGAGAACCGGGGGGAATGGATCCTCAACAACTGTGACGCGGTGACCGGCAGGCGCTCCGTAGGGCGGCGTGTCTTCTGCGAGTCGTGCAGAAACCTCACGATCGACGAAGCGGGCGAGAACAACCTCTTTATCGGCCTGACGGATGTCAAGATCGACTATCCCACCCCGGAGGGGATGTGCTTCGAGGGAAGAAGCAACCGGCTGGGCGAGTTCATTCTGGTCTACGGAGTCCACGATTCCTGGAAACCTGCGCTCAAGTCGGAGCAGCTCACCTTCTGCGGCGTTCCCCTCGCCACTTGGCTTTCCGACAGATCGCTCGACCTGGAGCAGATCGCACCCGGCAGCGGGACGCTGGACCTGTATCAACTGCGTCTGTGGGTGCCGGGAACTCGGCCACAGGACCTGCGGGGATACTTGGAGGCCGGTGCCGCGAACGCCGAATGGCGCAGGTGGCTGCTGGAGTCCGAGCGCCACAGCCTGCGGGCGATCAACAAAGCCGACGACGCCAGGCAGCGGGAGCGGCGCAGGATGTCGATCCGACGCGATCTGCTGCGCGAGCAGGTTCTGTCCGGGAGCGGCTGGCGTTCGATATCGGCCAGGGACTTCCGCGAATCATTCACGCCCGCCGATGTGGCGGCCCTCGACCCGGTCGCCGGCAAGAACGACGATGCCCTGGTTTCCATCTATCGGCGGCATCTGCTCGGAGAGCTTTCCGGCGACCGCCGCTCAGACAGCATCCAGGACCTGGGGATCGACTACCTCTCCGACTATCATGCCGGAAGCCTGCCTTCACGGGCCATCAAGAGCGACCAGATCGTCTGGTCCCGCAGCCCCGTGCGCCTGGACCTCGCCGGCGGGTGGACGGACACCCCGCCCTACACCCTCCGGGAAGGCGGTTCGGTCCTGAACGTCTCTGTCGACTTGAACGGCCAGCCGCCGATCCAGGTCTTCTGTCGGCCCATCGACGCACCGCTGATCCGCATCCATTCGATCGACACCGGGCTTTCGGAAACGATCTCGTCCTTCGACGAGCTGGCCGGGTACTCCGCGGCCGGTTCCGCTTTCGCCCTGCCCAAGGCCGCCCTCTGCCTGGTCGGTCTTTCACCGTCGGTCGCGGGATCCAGATCGCTGGAGGACGAGTTGCGCCGGATCGGCTGCGGACTGGAGATCACCCTGCTCAGCGCGGTCCCGAAAGGCTCGGGACTGGGCACCTCCTCGGTTCTGGCCGGCACCATCCTTTCGGCGCTGCACCGCTTTTTCGGTGTAGCGCCGGAACAGGATAGGCTGTTTCGCGAGGTCCTGCAGATGGAACAGATGCTCACGACCGGCGGAGGGTGGCAGGACCAGATTGGAGGACTGGTTGGGGGCGTGAAGTTCATCGAAACCCGTCCCGGATTGAAACCGCGCCCCCTGGTCTATCAGCTCGACCCGTTCCTGTTCGAGGATCCCCAGGCAGCGGCCTGCTTCACCCTCTTCTACACCGGCATGACCCGCCTGGCCAAGAACATCCTGCAGGAGGTGGTTGACTGCGTGAATGGCATGGAACCGGCCTACCTGTTCACCGTTCGCAGCCTGAAAGCCCTTTCCCAGAAGGGCCGGGAGGCGATATCGCTGCGCAGCCTTCCGTATCTCGCCGAGGTGTTGAACCTTTCCTGGCGGTCCAACCAGTACATCCACCCCAGCACGACCAATGATGAGGTCGAGGCGATGCTCAAGGACCTGGGCGGGCTTTATCTGGGCATGAAGCTTTTGGGCGCCGGCGGGGGCGGATTCGCCCTGTTCCTCTCCGAATCGCCGGCCCAGGCAGCGAACCTGCGCCGGCGGATCAGGGAAAAGCATGAGAACGACCGCGCCAGGATCGTCGAGATGTCCCTCAACCGCAAGGGCCTTCTGGTGAGCGTGAGCTGATGGCCCGCGAGAAGCCGGTCCGCGATATCGTGACCGTGGTGGGGGCCCGGCCCCAGTTCATCAAGGCCGCGGTCCTGAGCCGTCTGATCCGCGAGAAACACCGCGGGGAGCT
>Ga0299912_10005049_pt1 | contig 10824 bp, 9 predicted proteins | sample RVTome_2_FD_207667 | JGI IMG/M metagenome (GOLD analysis project Ga0299912, IMG submission 207667) | Soil microbial communities from uranium-contaminated site in the Upper Colorado River Basin, Wyoming, United States - RVT95D214 (version 2) ... | reverse complement strand
GTACTTCTTCCACTGATAATGATGAAAAGCCGTGGAGATCGTGATCTTGCGCTTGATTTCCTCAGCCTCGTAATCCAGGATGGAACTGCCGTCGTCCACCTTCCCCAGCCGGGAGGTGGACCCGGCTCCGAAGAGGAGGGCCTCGGCCAGGGAGGTCTTGCCGCAGCCGCCATGGCCGATGAGGGCCAGATTACGGATCTGTGCCGTTTTGCCAGACATCAAGTTCTCCTTCCCTCAAAGTTGCCGGCCCGGCCACGATTCCCGCGGCCGGGTATGGAACACCCTTTTGAGTATCAGTTTTTCCCATGAATCTCAACCCGTTTTTCTGGTGATTCAGGGGATAGGAAGTTGCAGATTCCCGGGGGATGGGGTATCAATGCGTCCGGTCCAGCAGTTCCTCGGTGAATGCCTGGAAGTAGGCCTTTTCGGGGACCGGGGGAAAAGCCTCCAGATTGGCCTGGGCCTTCAGGGTGTATTGGCGGGCCAGGTTCCGGGCATGGTCCAGGGAGCCGTACTTGGTTAGCAGGTTCCCGAGTTCCGGGACCATTTCCGGCTTCAGGTTCCGGGCTATCTCCTGAAGCCGCTCCCGGTCCGGCGGGCCGGCCTGGGCCAGGGCGTGGATCACCGGCAGAGTGATCCGCCCTTCCTTCAGGTCGTTGCCGATGGGTTTGCCCATTTCCCGCTCGTCCCCGGTAAAATCCAGGATGTCGTCCACCACCTGGAAGGTGATCCCCAGGTTCAACCCGAATTGGGCCAGGGCCTCTTCCTGGTCTTGGGGTGCGTCTCCTAAAATCGCCCCGATCCGGCAGGCCGCGGACATGAGAATCGCGGTTTTGCGATTGATGACCTCAAGGTATTCTTCTGCGGTAATTTTCAGGTTGTTGGTATGGAGCAGTTGCAGGATCTCCCCTTCCGCCATCAAGGTGGTGGTCTGGGCCAAAACCTGGAGCACCCGCAGTTGATTGGTGGTCACCGCCAGGGAAAGGGCCTTGGAAAGCAGAAAATCTCCCACCAGAATCACGGCCTGGTTGCCCCAGATGGTGTTGGCGGTGGACCGGCCCCGGCGCACCGCGGCCGCGTCCACCACGTCGTCGTGGAGGAGGGTGGCCGCGTGCAGGTATTCAAAGATGGTGGAGAAATCCGCCAGGTAGGACCCCTGGCAGCCGCACATCCTGGCCGACAGGAGAAAGAGGAGGGGACGGATGCGCTTGCCCCCGCTGAGGAGGATGTGCCGCCCCACCTCGGAGATTAAAGGAACATGGGACTGGAGATTGTTCACCAACGCCTGGTTGATGGCCCCAACTTCCCCCTCCAACTCCTTGAGAATACCTTTGGCGCCCATAAGTTTTATTGTGAATAAAATAACTTACTTCCCCGGGGATGTCAAACTTTTAGGTGGGGGGTTGAGGGGGTGGCCGGGGACAAAGATGAACCACCAAGACACAAAGGCCACAAAGATGCACCAAGTAAAATTTTGCTTTGGCGCCAAAGCGCCAAAGCAATAATCATTTCTTTGTGATTCTTGGTGATCTTTGTGTCTTAGTGGTTAAATTGGGGACCCTGCCTCCACCAACAATCTCTCCCACCAGATCATAAGGTAAAACCCGCTTAATGAGTACCGGCTGGATTTCGCCAATACGGGCTTCCCCGGCGGTGATGTAAACCTGGCCGTCGATCTCCGGGGCCTGGGTAATCAGGCGGCCGCTGAGGAGGTATTCGCTCTCCGGGCTCAGGCCTTCCACCAGCACCGGTTGTACGCTGCCCTTCAGGGATTTTAGTCTTTCTTTGACGCTGCGGGCCTGGAGGGTTTTGAGAACCCGGGCCCGGGCCCGGGCCAGGCGGCGGGGCACCTGGGGAGAAAAGCCGGCTGCGGGGGTGCCTTCCTCCGGGGAGAAGAGGAAGACCCCCAGGTGCTCGAAGCGCACCTCCTGGACCAATTCCAGCAGCGCGGCAAAATGCTCTGCGGTTTCTCCGGGGAAACCCACCATGACCGTGGTGCGGAGAGCCCCGGGGGGCAGAAATTCCCGGACCCGGCGGCAAGCTGCCAGGATGTCTTTGCGGGTATAGCCCCGGCCCATGCGCCTGAGCATCTCGTCATGGCCGTGTTGGATGGGCAGGTCCAGGTAAGGGCAGATTTGGGGATGCCCGGCCATGGTCTTGAGCAACTCCGGGGTGATTCGGGCCGGATGGCCGTAAAGAAGGCGGATCCACGCCAGTCCAGGAATCGCGCAGAGTTCCCGGAGCAGCTCCGGCAGGCCCGGACCACCCTGAAAGTCCCGGCCGTAGGCGGTGGTGTCCTGGGCCACCAGGTTCAGCTCCTTGACCCCGGAAGCGGCCAGGTTTGCGGCTTCAGTAAGCAGAGTTTTTAGAGGCCGGCTGCGATAGGGCCCCCTAATAGCCGGGATGATGCAAAAGGTGCAGCGGTGGCTGCAGCCCTCGGCGATCTTCAGATAGGCGGAAGCCCGGGGCGTGGCCGGATACCGGGGCTGGGGCAGGGCATAGTCAAAAGGAGGAGATGCGTGAAAGAGGCGGGTTTCTTGAGCCGCAGCGTCTTCTAGAATCCGGGGCAGCCGGGGAAAGTCATTGACGCCGATGAACCAATCGACTTCCGGAAATTGGGGGGCCAGCTCTTCGCCATAACGCTGCACCAGGCAGCCGGCAACGACCAATCTTTTATCGGGATTACCTTCTTTAAAACGGGCCAACTCCAGGATGGTGTCCACCGCCTCCTGGGACGCATCAGCGATAAAGGCGCAGGTATTCACCAGCAAGAGGGACGCGGCCTCCGGCCCGGCCACCACGTCCCAGCCTTCGTGCCGGAGCTGACCCAACATGATTTCCGTGTCCACCAGGTTCTTGGGACAGCCCAGGGAGATGGGGAAGACGGTTTTCGGTTTTCTGTTTTCGGTTTTCGGTGTGTGGGTCTTTGAGTTCATTAAAGTAGTGCAGGCCCGGCCCGCCCTATAAGACACTAAATGAAAACGTAGGGTGCGTTCTACGCACCATTAATTTGAAAATGCCAAGTACAATTGGTGCGTAAAACGCACCCTACTTAAAGGAAATTACCGTCCAGGCATCAATGGCCGCGAACATGATGAGCCAGAAAGCTAATTGCCCCAGCCAAAACCAGTGCCGCCGCTTCGGGGTGGTGAGCACCCGGTCCTCCAGGGCCATGAAAAAATTATACATCACCGCCACTTCCAGGGCAAAGGGGAGAAACCCGAGGTAGCCCAGGACCGGCATCTCGAAGATTCTGCCGAAATTGAGGACCGGCAGGGCGTAAACCCACTTGGCCGCGGCCGGGTAATTCCACATCTCCCACCAGAGGCCGCAGATGAGGCCCGCGGCCAGAATACAAAAAATTTCCTGGCGCTCTCCTTTAAGCCAGCGCCGGGTCAAAGAATTTCCCGCCAACAGATCGCAGATGGGGTCCAGGAGGAAAATAAAAACCAGCCACACCAGGGGGAAGGCATAACGGGGCAGGGTGAGGGGTAGGATGATACAGGCCGCGCCCAGGAGCAGAAACAAGGGCTGCCAGTTGGTCCAGTTGCGAGGGCGGCCCCCGGCTCCCTTCCAGGCTCCCCACGCGGCCAGGACCCGGGCGGTGAGGAGGATGCCGGGGAGCACGGTGGCGAAGGCCAGGGCGTAGCCGGGCCAGCGGAGCCACCACTGGGGGAGCATACCCGCGTAGCGCCAGTTCCTTAGGACCAGATTGAAGGCCTCAAATACCAGCCAAAAGGTCACCGACCAGCAGGACAGGCGGAGGAACTCATAAGGCCGGGAAAGAAGCCGGAATTCCCCCTGCCAAAGGAATAACAACCCTTCCAGCATGAGGATATAAGGCCACCAGCCAAATAAATAGAGCCAGGACGCGAAGGGTTCCCGCCCGTGGAGCGCCCCTACCAGGGCCGCGGCCCAGATTAGGGGGGCCCCGGCCAGGAGCAGGAAAGCAAGATACTTCCGCAAGAGTTATTACCCTTTCAAGTCCGTAAGGGGATTAAGGAAAGTAGGTCTTACATCCCATAAGTAATTCAGAAGATAAATCTGAACGTTATCTTCTGGGAGGTCAAGGGAGATATGGTTTGTAAAAGAAATGTCCTCCCCTGCATCCTTCTCTAATTTGCTGAAGTTACTTTAGGGAAATTCTTATTGGGCGCCTAATTGCCGGAAGGCATCATGGGTGGATTTCCCAGCGGTACCGATAATATTTTTCTCAGAGTCGATTATTCTTCCAGCATCAATTAAGGAATTGAAAATGCACTTAAATTTAATTATAGCAACAATGCTATTAAGTTGAACAAGTATTAAAAAATGCTGACAAAACTATTTTTCTCTTGATTTTACCATAAATTGTCTGGTATAGGGAAAGAACCTAATTACGCGCAGGCCCGTCTCAATGGGGGAGGCGGGGTGAGAAGGCCTGAGTTCCTGCCAAGCTGATACATAACCCCTCCGGTATGAGGAAGCTTTATGATTTCTTGGGGGATAGGGGTAGTTCTCTGCTTAGTGCTGCTGACAGGTTGCGGCGGCGGCCACCAGGGTCTGGTAAAGAACGACATAGTCCCGCCTGAAACCGAAGTATCATCCCAAAATACGGCCCCGGAGGAATCCCTGGCCGAGGAGTTGAGCGCCAAGCGCCTGGAGGAACTCTACGCCAAGAGCGGCATCCCCGGTTGGGACCCAGGCCTGGAAGAAGAGCTGAAAAAATGGGACCATCAGGTCAAGTTTGATGTGCCCATTCAGGCCAATCATCGCCAGGTGCGGGCCTACCTGGTCTATTTCTCCACGGAACGCAAGGAAGTCATCCGCCGTTACCTCTCCCGTTCCACCCGCTACCTGCCCATGATCAAAGAGGTTTTCCAGGAATCCGGCCTGCCGGAAGACCTGGCCTACCTGGCCATGATCGAAAGCGGCTTCAACCCCCATGCCTATTCCCATGCGCATGCCTGCGGCATGTGGCAGTTCATCCGAGGCACCGGCGCCAGGTACGGGCTGGCCATAGACGGCTACGTGGACGAACGCCGGGACCCTGAAAAGTCTACCAAAGCAGCCGCCAAGTACCTGTTGGACCTGTATAAGCAGTTCGGTTCCTGGTATCTGGCCGCGGCCAGCTACAACTGCGGCGAAGGCCGGGTGCAGAAAGAGCTGAACCAGAGCAATCACAAGAATTTCTGGGAGCTCTCCGATAACCAGTGCCTGCCCAATGAGACCAAGAATTACGTGCCCCAGATGATCGCGGCCACCATCATCGCCAAGAATCCGGAGAAATTCGGCTTCAAGAATGTTCCCCATCTGCCGCCCCTGGCCCTGGAAAAGGTGCAGGTGAAAGAGTCCACCTCTTTGAAAGCCGCGGCCATGGCCGTCAATGTGCCGGTGGAAGAAGTGCAGGTCCTCAATCCGGAATTGCTCCGGGGCGTAACTCCTCCTGAGAGTAATTACACTCTGAACCTGCCCTCCAAGAGCAAGGAGGCCTTTGAGAAAAATATCATGATGGCCCGGATGGATCACCCGGCGGTGGCCTCCAGGCCGTCCCGGGTGGCGAAGGCCACCGCCTCCCGCCGGACTTCCTCGAGCCACCAGAGTGCCAGCATCAGCACCAAGAAGGACCATAAAGGCAAAGCCCAAGCCGGAAAAACCGGGAAAAAGGGCAAAAGCGAAGTGGCCTTGGCCAAGAAGGGGAAATCCGGCCACAGCCCTCGGGAAAAGGCCGCCGCCATCCGCACCGCCTCCATGCTGCCTGTGCCTTCTCAGCAAAAAGCCAGCCACCTGGATAAGGGTAAGACCAAGCTGGCCTTGAGCGACAGCAAGGGCAAGGCCAAAGGGCAGGCCAAAGAGAAGGCCGATGCCAAGAAAAGCGGCGTGCACCTGGCAAAAAAATCCGATAACACCGCCAAGAGTTCCAAGAACGCCGGCAAGGGCAATTCGACTTCCAGCCGTTCTAAAGATAAAGAAAAGGGTAAAGTTTCCAAAAAGTCATCTCGCTCAGTCCTCGTTTCCGAGGCCCGGTAAGCCACCGGGCCTCGGCCCGCAGTTTCCGCCGCAAATTTTTTTCTCTTTCCCCCTTGATTTTCCCGGAGATAGTGGTTAAAAAATAGTGTTAGCACTCTCCTTCAATGAGTGCTAATACCGCTAATCGGTTTTAATCTTTATCACCAGGAGGTTTTCCATGAAAGTCAAACCCTTGAATGATCGCGTCTTGGTCAAACGCACCGAAGAATTGACGGTGACCAAAGGCGGCATCGTCATCCCCGACACCGCCAAGGAAAAACCCATCGAGGGCAAAGTCGTCGCCGTGGGCCCCGGCAAAATGAGCGAGCAGGGCCAGCGCATGACCCTGCAGGTCAAGGCCGGGGACAAGGTCCTGTTTGGCAAATACTCCGGAAACGAAATCAAGGTCGAGGGCGAAGAGTACTTAATGATGCGGGAAGAAGATATCCTGGCCATCATCGAGTAATAACCCCGCATCTTACCGTAGCATCAATCGAAGTCCTTTTTATTCCAGATAATTTATTAAGGAGGAGCACAAGCACATGGCTGCCAAAGAAATCAAATATGACATCAAGGCCCGGGAGTCTATGCTCCGGGGTGTCAATACCCTGGCGGACGCAGTGAAAGTAACCCTGGGCCCCAAAGGCCGGAACGTGATCCTGGAGAAATCCTTCGGCGCCCCGGCTATCACCAAGGACGGGGTCACCGTGGCCAAAGAGATTGAACTTGAAGACAAATTCGAAAACATGGGCGCCCAGATGGTCCGGGAAGTGGCCTCCAAGACCTCGGACGTGGCCGGCGACGGCACCACCACCGCCACCATCCTGGCCCAGGCCATCTACCGGGAAGGCTCCCGGCTGGTGGCCGCGGGCACTAACCCCATGGCCCTGAAGCGGGGCATCGAACGGGCCGTGGCCGCGGTGGTGGAAGAACTCCACAAGATCTCCAAACCCACCAAGGACCAGAAAGAGATCGCCCAGGTGGGCACCATTTCCGCGAACAATGACGCCTCCATCGGCAATATCATCGCCGACGCCATGAGCAAGGTGGGCAAAGAAGGGGTCATCACCGTGGAAGAAGCCAAGGGCATGGAGACCACCCTGGAAGTGGTGGAAGGCATGCAGTTCGACCGGGGCTATATCTCGCCTTACTTCGTCACCAACCCGGAGAAGATGGAAGCATCCCTGGACGAGCCCCTGATCCTCATCCATGAGAGAAAGGTCAGCGCCATGAAAGACCTGCTGCCCTTGCTGGAGCAGATCGCCAAGATGGGCAAACCCCTGGTGATCATCGCCGAAGACGTGGAGGGTGAGGCCCTGGCCACGTTGGTGGTGAACAAACTCCGGGGCACCCTGCAGGTGGCCGCGGTGAAGGCCCCCGGCTTCGGCGACCGCCGCAAGGCCATGCTGGAAGACATCGCCATCCTCACCGGCGGCCAGCTGATCTCCGAAGATATGGGCTGGAAACTGGAAAACGTCACCATGAAAGAGCTGGGCACCGCCCGGAAGGTGAGTCTCGACCGGGACAACACCACCATCATCGACGGCGGCGGCGATCGGGAGGCCATCGAAGGCCGGGTGAAACAGATCCGGGCCCAGGTCGATGAAACCACCTCCGACTACGACCGGGAAAAGCTCCAGGAACGGCTGGCCAAGCTGGTGGGCGGCGTGGCCGTCATCCGCGTGGGCGCGGCCACGGAAATTGAAATGAAAGAAAAGAAAGCCCGGGTGGAAGACGCGCTGAACGCCACCCGCGCCGCGGTGGAAGAAGGCATCGTTCCCGGCGGCGGCGTGGCCCTGCTGCGCTGCGTCCCGGCCCTGGAAGCCATCAAGCTGAGCAACCACGACGAGGAACTGGGCGTCAAGATCATCAAGCGGGCCCTGGAAGAACCCATCCGCCAGATCGCCAACAACGCCGGCGCCGAAGGCTCCGTGGTGGCGGAACACGTGAAGAACGAAAAAGGCGCCATGGGCTACAACGCTGAGACCGGCGTCTATGAAGACCTGATGGCCGCGGGCGTCATCGACCCCACCAAGGTCACCCGCTACGCCATCCAGAACGCCGCGTCCGTGGCCTCCCTGCTCATCACCACCGAGGCCATGGTGGCCGAGAAACCCAAGAGAGAAGCGCCGATGCCTCCTATGGGCGGCGGCGGCATGGGCGGCATGGGCGGCATGGAAGGGATGTACTAAAAGCAGGGGTCAGGGGTCAGGGGCCAGGGGTTAGTGGCACAGGCGTCCCGCCTGTGGACCTTAGCCCCCTTCCCCCCACCCCCACCCCCAATCCCTTATTGGCACAAATTGTCGGGGCGACCCAGTGGGTCGCCCCGCTGTTTTTGTTACAAAATATTTGAAAATTTATGTATATAAGATCATAGGGATGGCAAACCTTGCATAACCAGGGAGCAGCTGATGAAACGACAGCTTACGGCTATTATTGAACGGGAAGGTGATGGCTATGTGGCTCTGTGTCCTGAACTCGATATAGCCAGCCAAGGAGATACTGTCCAGGAAGCAAGGGAAAATCTTCGGGAAGCTCTGGAGCTGTTTTTTGAGTCCGCCTCCACCAAAGAAATTCAGGAACGTCTCCGGGAAGAGGTTTATGTTACCCAGGTCGAGGTAGCGGTTGGGTAAGCTGCGAGTTCTTTCCGGCAAAGACGTTTGTCAGATTTTGTCACAGCACGGATTTGTGGAAGTTCGCCGCCGCGGCAGCCATATCGTCATGCAGAAAATGATAGCCGACAGCACGATTACCGTCCCGGTCCCTGATCATGCGACGCTGAGAATCGGCACCTTACAATCGATCATCCGTCAATCAGGAATTCCTCGGAGCGAATTCGAGTAGATTCGCAGAGGAAGTGGCCAAAGACTGGTGGCCCAAGCTTCCAGCCTGGGGACTTTAACCCCACCCCAACCCCTTATTTGGTCCTGCAGCGTTCATTCCTTTAAAGATTTCCGTCCTTTAAGCCGTTAAAAATGAAAATAACTGCGTCAGAGGGGACACCTATGAGCGCCATTCTGTTGGGTATTGTCCTGGCCCTGATTTTAATGACCCTGGGTAGCCGGTTTCCCCAGATTTTCCCCGGCCGTCCCTGGTTCTATGGGGTGGCCGTGTTCTTGTTATTCGCCCTGGGTTCCGCGGTCGCCATTGTGCCCGCGGGCCACGTGGGGGTGCAGACCCTGTTCGGCAAGGTCTATCCGGAGGTCCTGGGCGAGGGGATCCACCTCATTAACCCCCTCATCTCGGTGGAGAATATGTCGGTGCGCACCCAGGAAGTCTTCGAGCACGCGGAGGTGCCGTCCAAGGAGGGCCTCAACGTCGTCCTGGAGGTCTCCCTGCTCTACCATGTGCAAGCCGCCCAGGCCGCCCGCCTCTACCAGCAGGTGGGCTTCCGCTACGACCACGTGGTGTTGGCACCCCAGTTCCGTTCCACAATCCGGGGCGTCACCGTGCAGCACGAGGCCAAAGACCTCTACACCTCCGGCCGGGAACTCATCGCCAGCCAGATCACCCAGGACCTGGAAAAACCCCTCCAGGAGCGAGGTCTGGTATTGGAGCGGGTGCTGCTGCGGCGCATCACGCTCCCCAAGCTGGTGGAAGACGCCATCAATGAGAAGCTGGCCGCGGAACAACAGGCCCAGCGCATGCAGTTCGTGCTGGCCAAAGAGAGACAGGAGGCGGAGCGCAAACGCATCGAGGGCAAGGGCATCCAGGACTTCCAGAACATCGTCTCCCAGGGCATCTCGGAGCCGCTCCTGCGGTGGAAGGGCATTGAAGCCACCAAGATACTGGCCGAATCCAAAAATACCAAGGTGGTCATCGTGGGCGGCAAGGACGGGCTGCCTTTGATCCTGAACGCCGAAACCCGGGGACGCTGATGAGCAGGAGAAGTGGGGGGAGGGGCAGTAGCACAGGCGTCTCGCCTGTGGTCCTCTCCTGCCCCTACCCACCCACCTCCCTTCCCAACCCGCAAAATGAATGGTAAATGTAAGGTGGGCACGGCCCACCAATTGGCCCTAATTTTCCTTTGATGGGAGGAACTTATGAACATTCTGGCTTTGAACAGCAGTCCCCGGGATAATGAGACCAGCAAGACTGAGCTGGTGTTGCAGACTTTCTTGCAAGGGGCCCGGCGGGCCGGGGCCGTGGCCGAGACCGTGTATCTCAGGAACTACAAGATCCATCATTGCCTGGGTTGTTACAGTTGCTGGATGCAGACTCCGGGCAAATGCGTCCAGAAGGACGACATGACGGACGCTCTCTTCGACCGCTACCTCCAGGCCGACCTGGTGGTGCTGGCCAGCCCCATCTACCACGCCACCATGAACGCCCGCATGAAAATTTTCGTGGAACGCACCATGCCCATGATGGACCCCTTAAAAGAGATGCCGGAGGCAGGCGGTGCCCCCCACCGCTTCGAGAAGATGCCCAAGGTCGTAACCCTGAGCGTGGCCGGCTACTGGGAACAGACCATGTTCCAGGCCCTCTCCCTTACCTGGCAAATGTCCCTGGGGCCTGATCTCATCGCCGAAATCTACCGGCACTCCTCGGAATTTCTCTCCGTACCCGAGTTCCAGACCGCCGTGCAACCGGTCCTGGACGCCCTGGTCAACGCCGGGGCAGAAGTGGTGCGCCAGGGCCAAGTCACCCCCGACACCATGAGCGCCATCACCCAACCCCTGGCCCCCCCGGACCTCCTGGCCCGCCTGGCCCGGGAGTTCTGGTCGGGGGGAGGAGAAGCGTAAAAATTTGGGGGAGGGGGCTAAGGGCCGCGGGCCCTTACCCCCTCCCCCAAACCCCCACCCCCAATCCCTAGCAGGCAAAAAAGGGGCGGAC
>Ga0299912_10005048_pt1 | contig 10826 bp, 11 predicted proteins | sample RVTome_2_FD_207667 | JGI IMG/M metagenome (GOLD analysis project Ga0299912, IMG submission 207667) | Soil microbial communities from uranium-contaminated site in the Upper Colorado River Basin, Wyoming, United States - RVT95D214 (version 2) ... | reverse complement strand
GATCTGCCCTTTATATTCGAACGCTTCTACAGGATATCAAAAGGCGGACTCGGCATCGGCCTCACCATTGTGAAAGAACTGGCAGAGGCGCACGGAGGAAAGATCAATGTGCAGAGCAGCTATGGCAAGGGCTCTGTCTTTACCCTGATACTCCCGGCCTGAGCTCTTCACAATTCTTCATAATCCTTTCGCTGTCCATTCATAATTATTTGCTAAGCTGTATGTGAACAGAATATACTGTTGAAATATTATTGAAAAGGAGGTGAAGATTATGAAGATTATGATTTCAGTATTAACAATCATGGTTGCTGTCATGTTCGTTGGCAGCGCAATGGCTGTCCCTGCCGGAAAGACCGTTGATTATGCGGGCGGAGATGCCGGTAAAGTTGTTTTTGACGGCAAAACACATGCAGACAAGGGGCTGAAGTGCAATGACTGCCATACAAAGATTTTCAAGATGAAGAAAGGCTCTGATAAAATTAACATGACTGACATGAACGCAGGCAAAAACTGCGGTACGTGCCACAATGGCGAAAAGGCCTTCAAGTCCAGCGATGCTGCAAACTGCGCGAAGTGTCATAAGAAGTAAGGACAAAGACGCATAATTGAGTTGGAAGGCGACCGTGAGGTCGCCTTCTTTTTTGCGCAAGTTTATTTTCAGGATGGAATTAAACGGACAGCGAGCGTATTCCCTGCAACTTGCTGCAGGGTCAAGTTAGCGAATACAAAAAAAGTTCCTTGCATTGAGATTCCCCGTAGCTTGCTGCGGGGAGTCTTCAATATCTGCTTTCTGTCAGATGAGAGGCAGGAGACCTCCGGAAAAAACGTTATTGACCTGTTGGGAGATAATCACTATAATTTTGAGAGAACAAAGCGGGGGTATGAATGTCTATGAAAAAAGCGGTCCTGTTCAGTCTTTTCTTGATGATGTTGTATTTTTCCTCTTTGACTTTTGCGGGTGCTGAGGACGCCTCTCCGTACAGAGGTCACAAAAAAAGCGTTGCAGAGACCGGTTATGGTGAAAAGAGGCCTGTCACTACTATTGAAGAGGCCAAAAAAACCCTGACAGAATATTTCGCTAAAAAGGACGTAAACATAGGCGAAATCAGGGAGCAGGAGTTGTTCTTTGAGGCAGAGATCAGGGACAAGAGCAATAACCTCGTCGACAAAGTGATAGTTGATAAAAGAACAGGCCGCATCAGGTCGACCTATTAACAAATGTCACATGCTTTTACTGTACAACTTAACGATGATATTCCTTCGGTCCTGAAAAGGGTCGAAGAAGAAATAACAGGAAGTGGAGGCAGCTTTAAAGGTGACTCTGAAAAAGGCTTTTTTGATGGAAAGTCTTTGCTAGGGCTTATCAAAGGAGAATATTGCTGTGTTTCCGGCAGTGAAATAAGAATTATCATTACGCACAAGCCATTTCTTGTGCCCTACCATGTGATTGAATCTGAGATAAAGAAGTATTTCCTTTAAACAAGCCCGTATTGCCTGTTTTCCGTTGTCTTGCCGCTGCCCTGACTCTCAGCAGTCATTTAGTTAAAGGCGCCGGCACGGTTGGATAGCGCTTTTCTACTTCTTGCAGAATATCTTCCCGTAGTTGTATAAGCTCTCTGAGGAATGCCTTGTTAGCCAATATTTCGTTTGGAATAGTATCAAACCTTTGCTTGATCGTCTCACTCAGAAACTCACTGACCTGTTTTACCTGCTGGTCGATAGAGGCGCGGGTCTCGTAAGTGGCCTCGATAAGCATGCCGACCTGTTTGTTGTTGATATCCAGCTTTTCATCGACCGAGGCAAAAGCAGCAAGTAATTGATCGAGCCTGTCGACAGTCTGTTTGGAGGAGATGGCGGTAAGTTGAGGAATCCCCATCATCTGTCCTTCGCATACACCATAAGGGTTACTCTCACTTGGCGGTGTCCATCTGCCCAGGCAGACCTGCGGCCCCCACGCATTCGCAAAAAAATTGTAATCTTCCTGGGACTGGGCCGGCGTCGCACTCGAGATAAACAATGCCAACCCGATTGCAGTTACATAACTTAATGTTTTCATGGTTCCTCCTGCTAATTTTCAGTTTGAAAACCCCAGGTCTCTCCCGGAATTTTGGATTTGTCGGAACTCTATTGTTTAACAAAAATTAAAACTTGGTCATCTATGTTCTGATTGTAACACGATCAAATCCCTTTATGATTAATCCATAGCAAAAAGCCTTGTTGTTGTCAATTAATTCCCAAGCAGGGTGCAAAATAGCAGCAGCTAGTGGAAAGAGAGTTTTCTTGATATTTCTTAAGAGTAGCGAATCCCCGGTCACTTATCCCCATTATCTGAAATTACGAAACAAGATACCGGATGGCGGGCGTTGAAAGACTGTAAAGCTGACCCGTTTGTGTTGGAATGGTCATATTACTCACTCAATGTGGCCGCGTTGTCTTCTTGAAAACTTCCCTGTTTCATGGTTTAATGTGTCACAAGTTCATAACGAGGTGATGTATGTTCGCTTTTAAGAAGTTGATCACGCCCTTTCTGTTGCCTCCGGGGATATTCGTAGTTATCCTGATATTCTCAGGGCTTCTGTTGCTGAAAAAATCCCGGAAGGCCGGCATCCTGAACATCTTGATAGGGATCTCCATATGGCTCCTCTCTATCGGACCCGTTTCTGACAATATGATGAAGGGGCTGGAAAATGGTCTCACCATACCCGCTAACCCGCGAGGTGATGTGATCATCCTCCTTGGCGGCGGGGTGTACGACGGAGTGAAAGATTTGACCGGCGTGGGCGCCCCTTCGGGAGATACTCTTGCCAGAATTGTCACGGTTGTTCGACTGCAGAAAAGGCTGCGAGTACCTGTTATCGTCTCCGGCGGGGCTGTCTTTCCGTGGAGAAAGGCCGAAGCCATGGTGGACAGACGTTTTCTCATGGACCTCGGCGTTCCCGGTGACAAGATACTCATGGAGGACAAGAGCAGAGACACGCTCGAAAACGCCCGGTATGTCAAAGAGATATGCGAGAAGCGACATTTCACTTCCCCGATACTGATTACGTCCGCTTACCATATGAAGCGGGCGCTGCTGAGCTTCAGGGAGTTCAATATGGACGTAACCCCGGTCCCCGCCAACTTTAAAACATGGGACAGGGAATATGGATGGGTAGATTATCTGCCCGGTGGCCTCGGAACCTCCATGACCGCATGCCGCGAGTACGTGGGGCTTCTGTATCACAAATTGGTTTCTATCCCGCGACTGGCATCTTCTTAGGCTGTTTTGCTTATCCTTTGCCCACAGATTTAGCCAAAGAACCTATTAAGGTTAAACGGCAATACAGTCCTGCCGCCAGATGCAGCGCAGTTGATTGCATTCTTTTACATACGGTGTTGCAAAGCAGTCAAAATTGCCTTCTGCTTTCTGGATCGCGTTAATAAGCCTTGCCTTATTCAGTTTTGCCGGAGCTACACCCTTTTGCTTAGCAATTTCCCTAATGGCCTGCATTTTCACTGTTCTTCCTCCTGAGAGTAATATTGACAGCCTTTTGTCTTATCCCCATTGCTGTTTCAATAATTGTATTTTTCATTATTGTCATAGAAAACTGACCATGTCAATTAATATTATAATTGTAATTAATATGCAAGAACATGCTTGTCCTAGGGGAAAAACAGGGAAATAATGATTTTTTGATCTTTACGCAGTTTCGATGAAGTCTTTTAATAACCTCAGATTTCTTTTCCTTGAAAATCTGTTGAAAAAATGAATGAATATTGTCATGCATCCTGAAAAAATATGCATGTCGGAATTGTATACCTCGATTCGTTGTTTTAACAAAGTCCCTCTCGTATTTTCAGCTAACTCATAGATCTCCTGAATATATCCTTTGACCGGGAGGTTGCCTCCTGAAAGATGGATGAGGAGTTTTACCGGCTTCTGGTATTCCATGAACTCTGCGAGGAAATTACTCTCCCTGCCAATCATTTTGTATCGGACCCTGTACCTGTAACCCTCTGCAGGTTCACCCCATGAAACAGGGACAAAAGCCCTTATCCTGGGATTCCATTTTTTCATGAGAGCAGGACTTTGAATATATTTCCAGACCTCTTCAGGAGAGCGGTCTATCTGGATCTTATCCTTAAGAATCATTTTTTCTGTGCCTGTATGCCATTTTGATCCGGATAATTATATCAGGAGTATAGCGAAAAATGTCTATGGTTGGTTCTTAAATTCTTTCAGCAACTGGTTAAAGTCTTCTTCACCCATTTCCTTTGTTAACTCAGATATTAACTCATTGATGATATTGAGATTGGGCGAGCCGATCCTTTCAAAGATATCAAGGGCGATAAGGTAATCTATGAAAGCGTCCTTGTAATTTTTTTTCATATGCATGACCTTCCCAATCATGCCCACTGTGCTGGCGACTCCGACAATATCTCCGACCTTTTTAGCTATCTCAAGGGCCTTCTGGTAAAACTCAAGGGCACTGTCATAGTTGCCCTTGTTTTGATAGACTATCCCCATCTGATGATAGCTCTTTGAGGTGCCTACGATATCTCCGACCTTTTTGGCTATCTCAAGGGCCTTCTGGTAAAACTCAAGGGCCTTGTCAAAGTCACCTTTTTCCTGATGAACTATGCCTATCTGCTTGTAACTCGTTGAAACGCCGGCTACATCCCCGATCCTCTCGGAAATTTCAAGCGCCTTGCATGAAAACTCAAGCGCCCTGTCATAATCTCCCCTGTTTTGGTAGACAGTTGCTATCTGGTTATAGTTTTTGGATACCTCGGCAACATCGCCGATCTTCTCGGCTATATCAAAGGCTTTTTGGAAAAACTCAAGCGCCTTTTTGTATTCTCCTCTTTCATGATTAACAATGCCTATCTGGTCATAACACTTGGATACCCCTGCGATATCGTCGATCTTTTGCGCAATCTCAAGGGCCTTGAGGGTAAAATCAAGCGCTCTGTCATAATCTCCCCGTAATTTATGAATAAGCCCTATCTGGCCGTAGATCCTTAATATGGTATGATAATCGTCTGTCTTTTCCTTGATCTCGAGGGCCTTGTAGGACAGCTCAAGCGCTTTGTCATAGTCGCCTCTTTTTTGATGAACAATCCCGATATTCTGATATCCTACAGATGCGCCGGCTATGTCACCTGCCTTTTCAGCAAGATCGAGGGCCTTCTGGTAAAAATCGAGGGCCCAGTCATAGTCGCCCCTTTTCTGGTGGACGATGCCTATTTGGTTATAGCTCTTCGATATGCCGGAGACGGAACCTATCTTTTCCGCAATGCCGAGGGTCTTGTAAGAAAAATCAAGCGCTTTATCATAGTCACCACGCTTTTGGTGAACTATGGCTATCTGGTGATAGCTCTTTAGTATCTCGGCAGTGTCCCCGACCTTCTCTGACATCTCAAGAGCCCTGGATGAAAAATCAAGCGCTTTATCATAATCACCACGCTTTTGGTAGACAATAGCAATCTGGTTGTAACATTTAGAGATTTCGGTAACATCCTCTGAATTTTCAGCCGCCTCCAGCGCTTTTTTGAAATTTTCCAGCGTAGTGTCATTAAAGCTCATATAGGATTCCCCCCTTTCAAAACCGTTCTGTTACAATTGCCATGGTTGAAGAGTATTATACATTTTCTGAACAGCCGGCGATTAACGGGCTCAGAATATAATGCCCTATTCAAAAAATCTCCCTCTCCCCTCTTTGCCAAAGAGGGGCTCTATTCCTCCCTTTGAAAAAGGGAGGTTAGGAGGGATTTTACAAATCAATATTCTCATCGGTCAATGACCGACCTTTGAGCGCCTGATTTTTTCTACGGCGATCATAATGAGGGACAAAGCAGCAGGTGTCATGCCCTGTATTCTGCTTGCCTGGCCGAGATTATCAGGACGCACTTCCTCAAGCTTGCAAAGTACCTCTTTTGAAATCCCAGGCAGAATCTTATAGTCAATGTCAGCAGGGATCTTTTTTTCGTCAAGCTTCTTTAATTTCTCTGCTGACTCGATCTGCCTGATGATATATCCCGCGTATTTGACCTGTATCTCAACCTGTTTTTCAACATCATCCCCGAGCTTAATTTCAGAGGGCGAGCATTGCCTGATAACAGGATATGTAACCTCAGGCCTTTTGAGAAGCTGCTCGAGGGTAATGTCCTGTTCTAGCAAGGACGTGCCGAGTTCTTTCAGTTTCTCATTGATACTGTCAGGCTTTATACGCGTTTTTTGAATCCTGATTATTTCATCTTCTATCTTTTTCTTTTTATTTAAAAAAATTTCATAAACCTCATTGTTCAGGAGGCCTATATCATGGCCTTTCCCCATGAGGCGCATGTCCGCATTATCATGTCTTAAGAGCAGACGGTATTCAGCCCGTGAGGTAAACATTCTGTATGGCTCCCTTGTGCCTTTTGTTACAAGATCATCCAGCAGGACCCCTATATATGCCTCATGCCTGCCGAGAATCAGCGGTCCTCTGCCCTGGAGCTTCAGCGCTGCATTTATTCCAGCCATTAAGCCCTGTGCAGCAGCTTCTTCATATCCGGATGTCCCGTTGATCTGGCCGGCCAGGAAAAGACCCTCTATATTTTTTGTCTCAAGGGAATGTTTCAGCTGCGTTGGAAAGACAAAGTCATACTCAATCGCATAGGCAGGCCTCATGATTTCGGCATTTTCAAGTCCGGGGATCGTCCGGACAAGTTCTGTCTGGACATCAAAGGGAAGACTTGTTGATATGCCGTTTGCATAATATTCAGATGTCTCAAGACCTTCAGGCTCCAGAAAGACCTGGTGCCTTTGACGCTCTGCAAAGCGCACGACCTTGTCCTCTATAGACGGACAGTATCTTGGTCCTATGCCGGTAATTTTGCCGCTGTACATCGCTGAACGCTCAAGATTGTCCCGGATAATTTTATGGGTTTCCTGGTTGGTGTAGGTTATATAACAGGGCAGCTGGGGATTCTCTATCTTTATTGTACTGTGGGAAAACGGTATTGGCGGCTCATCGCCGAACTGCGCCTCTGTCTTTGAGAAATCTATTGTTTTTGCATCGAGCCTTGGCGGAGTGCCTGTCTTGAGGCGGCCGAGTTTCAGGCCGATCCCTGCAAGACAGTCCGACAGTCCGACAGAGGGAAATTCACCTGCCCTGCCGGCTGCAAAACTTTCATGCCCGACGTGCATCAGTCCTTTTAAAAATGTCCCAGTAGTTACAATGACACATTTTGTGCTATAGAATACGCCGAGGGCTGTCCTGACGCCTTTTACACATCTGTCTTCGACCACGATTTCTTCTGCTGTGGCCTGCTTTATATCGAGCTTCTCCTGGCCTTCGAGGGCCTGCCTCATCCTCAGCCGGTATAAGACCCTGTCAGCCTGTACCCTCAGGGACCAGACAGCCGGACCTTTTGATTTATTGAGCATCCGAAACTGTATCCCTGCTTTATCAGTAATCTTTGCCATCTCACCTCCGAGGGCATCTATCTCCCTCACGATATGGCCTTTTGCAAGTCCTCCTATCGCAGGGTTACAGGACATCTGGCCTATAGTGTCAAGGTTCATGGTAAATACGCACGTGGACATGCCCAGACGCGCGGAGGCAAGCGCGGCCTCACAACCTGCATGGCCCGCGCCGATAACAATCACATCATATGCCTTGGTTATGGTCATAAGAACTGTATTATAAAATAATTCATGGTTGTATAACATGATTTGCTTGTTGTTGCGTTATTTCATGTCTGTCCATAATCAACATGAAGGGAAAATTAGAGGGGTAAAGCATTGTGTTTTCCAGCTTGTCCTCTTCTGGGTAGAGAGATAGAGCCTCTTATAAACGAAAATTAGCAGCCCAATATGGCCGAATCACAGGACATAAAACAGAGCTGGACATTTATGCAAACCAACTGCATAATATCTGCATGTGGATAAAGAGAGATGCGGAAAACCTGATTAGGGAGCTCGGGAAGCAGTTCCCGGTAGTCTTCGTCACCGGTGCCCGTCAGGTTGGGAAAACCAGCATCTTAACTCATCTGTTCCCTGATTTATCCTATGTCACGTTGGATGATCCCGCATGGGCAGCGGAAGCGATAAATGCGCCTCAGGATTTTATAGATTCTTTGAAGTTTCCGGCCATTATAGACGAGGCGCAGTATGCGCCTGACCTCTTCAGATATATCAAGCTATCCGTTGACAAGGCAAAGCAAAAGGGACAGTTTTTCATAACAGGCTCACAGAGTTTTCCTCTCATGCAGAATCTTTCAGAAAGCCTGGCGGGACGCTGTGGAATCGTCAGTCTTCAGCCGCTGTCTGCTCACGAATTGGAACAAGGGAACAACCTCTCTTCCGTTGAGGATTACATAAGCACCGGGGGCTTTCCGGCCCTTTATGCTGCGAAGGATACTAATCGGCAGCATTGGTACCCTTCATATATATCAACCTATCTTGAGAGGGATGTTCGAAATATCATGCAGGTCGGCAGTTTGCGTGACTTTAATCGATTCCTTCGGGCTGCAGCCATCCGGACAGCACAAACTCTGTCTTTTGCCGACCTTGCAAGAGATGTTGGGGTAGCCCCTAATACCATAAAGGCTTGGATCTCGGTGCTTGAGGCATCTCATATGATCCACTTACTTGAGCCCTACCATAAAAGTCTTGGGAAAAGACTTGTTAAGTCCCCAAAACTATACTTTCTTGATACAGGCCTTGCTGCTAACCTTATGGGCCTTTATTCCTGGCAGGACATAGCCAACTCTCCCATGGCAGGGGCTCTATGGGAAACCTATGCATTTAGTCAGATACAACGCCATCTGCTTTCTCAGGGAATCAACAATCCGCCGCTTTACTACTGGCGGACAAAGGACGGCAGGGAGGTCGATTTTATTATTGAAAAAGGTGGTCAGTTCATAGCGATTGAGGCTAAATTGACCGCTGCGCCAACCCTTGAGGCTGCAAAGGGCTTTAATTATTTCAGGAGCTACTACGGAGAGGATTCCGTGTTAAAGGAGTATGTCATCTGCCGGGTCAAGAAAGATCATGCGATTGGCAAAGATGTAAAGGCTGTTAATGGGATACAACTTGAATTCTAATTTTTTCGAGCTTTATGCGCGTTCACTTGTTGCTCAAGTTACTGCTTTTGGCAAGGGTCAGTGATGAGCATACTAACGCAGTTAGAAAAACAAATTACAACTCATCGCCTTATTCAGGGCGATACCCGTTCGCTGTCCTTTATTCCCGACGGGTCCGTTCATCTCGTAGTAACCTCCCCGCCTTACTGGTCGTTAAAGAGATATAATGAGAGTCCTGCACAGATGGGCCATATCGTTGATTATGAGAAGTTTCTTGCCGAATTGACAAAGGTATGGAAGGAGGCTTATCGCGTAATTGTTCCGGGCGGCAGACTCGTCTGCGTCGTCGGAGATGTGTGCCTGTCAAGAAAATTGCATGGGCGGCATCTTGTTATGCCTTTGCACGCTGATATCGTCGTCAACTGCCGAAAGATCGGCTTTGATAATCTAAATCCGATCATCTGGCACAAGATTTCTAATGCAACGTTTGAGGCGAACACCAGCACAAAATTCCTGGGAAAACCTTATGAGCCGAATGCTATCGTAAAAAATGATATCGAGTTTATCCTGATGCAGCGCAAGCCCGGCGGATACCGCAAGCCGACCGAGAACCAGCGCAAGTTAAGTATGATAGCCAAAGACGACTTTGCCGGATGGTTCCGGCAGTTCTGGACCATCACAGGAGCCTCAACCAGGCTTCATCCCGCGCCCTTCCCCTATGAACTTGCTTACCGGCTGGTTAAGATGTTTTCCTTCTGGGGCGACACTGTCCTCGACCCCTTTTGCGGGACCGGCACAACAATGCTTGCTGCAATGAAATGCGGGAGAAACAGCCTCGGCATTGAGATAGATGAAGAATATTGCCGCATGACTTTAGACCGCCTAAAAGCAGAGGAACGGGATTTGACTGCTGAGGTCAGGATTGAGTTTTCAAGAATGAGCGGCAACGGAGGGAATCTGGCTGTAAATGAAGAGCCTGCTGTGTACAAGGCGGGAAAGAGCAGAAAAGCTGCAAAACGCAAGACGTGAACGCGATATATGTCCTGATCACTAATTGTGTTTACAGTCTTTGTAAAAACAACTTTTGACCAGTTATTACGCTGATAAGGAGTTTTTTACCGTATTCATCCCCAGTGGCAAGACCACGGGGAATTCCAAGTTGAACGTATTTCAATAAATATGTTTCGGCAGCCATTGCGCAAACTCCCGGAGTCGCGCTGACTCAAAGGATGAGTAGACTATCACGCAGGCCTCTTCGGGGATATCCTTCAGGAGTCTAGTAACCAGTTCTTCTCTGGGGTCATAGCTGTATGGGCCAGGTATTCGAGGTGTTCGAGGGGAGAGACGGCAGTTTTCTTGAAATGTTTACCCGAACGTGGAGTGTCACCCTATTTCCTCAATTCCTTGGTATCATAAACTGGTCGTAAGAACAATATTTGTTACGATAGCAATCTGGTAAACCGGTGATATTTTTAATCTGATCGAAGTGGTATATTAAATGCATTAGTCGGTCTAAGAATGTAATATTCTACTATGCCTAGGGTAAAACTTATATCCAGCCATTGCTGTACGGCATGCGACGTGTGGCATTCCTGTGCGACCAAGTGCACTCGCGAAGAGCAAGGGGAAGCTCAAATTTGTTGCCCCTCTTGCAGACAGTTTTCTCAGTGCAATCCCGATTTTCCTCAATACCAATCCGCGAACTTTTCTGAGAAGTTAATAGCGATCATTGGTTATTGTGTTTCTACAAAACAGTTTATTTCAGCACGCCATCT
>Ga0299912_10005047_pt1 | contig 10826 bp, 7 predicted proteins | sample RVTome_2_FD_207667 | JGI IMG/M metagenome (GOLD analysis project Ga0299912, IMG submission 207667) | Soil microbial communities from uranium-contaminated site in the Upper Colorado River Basin, Wyoming, United States - RVT95D214 (version 2) ... | reverse complement strand
TTCCCGCAGCGAATCAGGGTTCGGGCCGCGGAGGATCCGTTCCAGAAAGGGGACGACCAGGTACGGATTCCGATGCAGGCCGATCACATAGAGGACGTCCTCTTTGATCTCAGCCGCGACCATCCGGTCGTAGAGTTCCTTGAGATAGGGGATGCTGTCGGTGTCTTGAGCGGGCCCCAGCCAGAGCAAAGGAAGCCCTTCGAGGTCGACGGGCAGCGAAAGATTACTGAGATAGATTTCGGCCGGCCGGTCTTCCTTGGGCGAGGCGTATTTCATCAGGATGCCGATTTCCTTCCAGACGGACCGCTCGGGTTGCCGCCGCGGATCGGACCGGGCAAGGGCTTCCTCGGCAGCCCGCCTGATGACCTCGTCATCCGGGAGGGGAGGCGAGGTGGAGACGAGGGCCTCGAGCGTCGGCCGGCCTCGGAGCGGCCAACCGCCATGGAATCCCATGAAAGAGCGCTCGCCCATGAGCCGGCGGAAGCTGTAGGCGATCCAGAATCCGTCCTTGAAGGACAGCCGTTTGGCTTCACCGAGAGCCCAAGCGACCCTCTCGGCGAGCGGGGACTCGGGACGAGGGTGGCGCAGGACGCGTGACGCGGCAGGGGCGGCCGCGGCCGCCCCCAGGGCCGAGAGGAGCAGGGCCCCCAGAACCGGGAAGACGGGATTACGGCGCACGGTCTCCTCCCTCAGAGGGCGCCGTTTGGGCTCTTCTTTTTGAGGATCTCCATCAAGGCCTCGCGGGCTTTGGGGGTTCCTATCTCGCCCAGGGACGCCACGGCCGTCGTCCGCACCGAGAGATCCTTGTCGTTCTTGGCCGCATTCAGGAGGATGGCCACCGCGGCGTCGGTCTTGATCTCGCCCAGCTTGGAAACGGCCGCTTCCCTCATGAGGGGATCCTGCTCTTCCTTGAGGACGCCGCGGACGAAGTCGAGGGCCTGCTCTTTCTGTTCATCGATGAGTTCGGACAGGGCTTCCCGCCTCGCCTCGGCGGACTTGGACTTCCGGAAGATCTCGAGGTAAAGCTTACCCTTGTCGACCTTCTCCATGCCGCTCAGGGCGTCAACGGCGTCGCGGGCGACCGCTTCGTCGGCGTCATTGATGGAGATGTCGAGGAGGAAGTCGGCCGCGCCGCTCCCTCCCAGCTCGGCGATGGCGTCGAGCGCCGATTCACGCAGATCTTCAGTCTGGGCTTTCTGGAAGATCTCCTTCAGGGCGCCGAAGGATTCCGCTCCCTTGCGTTCTGCGATCTGGTCGACGGCCCGGCTCCGAATGTCCTCGTCCGCGTCGTTCAAGGCCAGGTCGCGCAGGGCGGCCAGGCTCAGCCCGTCCTTTCGTTCGGCCAGTCCTTCCAGGGCGGCTTCGCGGATATCGCTCGCCTTGGCCTCTTTAAAGATCTGCTGGAGGGCGGCCAGGGATTCCGGCCCCTTCATCTCGCCCAGGGCATCGACCGCCTCCAGGGCCAGGGAGACCTGGCTCTCATCGGAAGGGTCGACGCCGGCGACCAGCTTCTTGATGATGGGGATGACTTGGGGATCGTTTTGTTCGGCCAGGACGCGAAGGGCGGTTTCCTGGGCCTCGCGATCTCGGGAGGAACCGACGATCTGGCGAAGGAAGTCCGCGGAATCCCTCCGCTCTTCCATGGCGCGGATCGCGTCGCGGCGGATTTCCTTATCGGGGTCCTTGAGGACGATGTCCTTGAGTTTGGCCATGGCTTGGGGGGATTCGTCCTCGGCCAGGATGCGGGCGATCTCGGAACGGACGCGCCGGCTCGAGCTCTGGTCGTAGAGGGAGATGACGGCGTCCCGGGCGTTCGCGTCCCCGCGGTCGGCCAGCGCATAGAGGGCGGCCAGGGCGACCTCCTCGTCTTCGCCCTTCTGCATGGCCTCGAGCATGGCCGCGTATTCCGCGCGGCCCGCCTTGGCCAGGGCGCGGCCGATCCGGATCATGTTCGCCCGGGCGTCGTCCGCCCAGTCGCTCGAGGGGTTGTCGTCAACGAACGACTTGTAGCAGTTGAAGATGGCCTCCTGTCCGGCGCCTTTCTTTTCCATGAGGTAGCATTGCCAATAGCGGGCATCGTCGCTCCAGCGGCTTTCAGGATAGGTTCTGAGGAAGTCGCTGAAGGCTTTCTCGGCCTCGGTCCATTTCTCGGCCAGGATGAAATTGTAGGCCTGCTGGTAGGCTTTGGCGTCGTCGGTCTGGATATCGGCCGGGGTCGGACCGGGGCGCGTCGCGGCCGACAGCCCCAGGCCGAGTCCGGCGACAAGGACAAATCCGACGAGACTTTTCATGGTGTTTCGTAACATGGACAATCTCCTTTTGGACATGATTTATACCGATGATTTATTCACGGGGAAGGCGGATCCGGCGCCCCGCTTTCCGGCGCCGGCCGCTTTCTCCAACCGCAGTTGACCGATGTTGATCTGGAAGATGAGGCCTTGACTCTGGACGCCGAGCTTGATGATATCGACGGCCGCCGGATCGCTCTCGGCTTCGAGGTTGGCGATCTGGAGCAGGATGACTTCGAGGTCGGAGATCAGCCGGGCCAGCCGCCTATCCTCGGCACCCTCGCTCTGTTCCAGGCCTCTTTTCAGCACGGCCGCCTCCCTGACGAGCTGGTCCGAAACCCTCTTCTGGCGGACGAGGTCGAGGGCGGCCGGATCGTCGGCGGCGTCGCGGTTGACCAGGGCGACCAACAGGACCTTGGATCGGTCGAGGTAGCGGGAAGCGCCGTCGATTAAGGCGTCGCGGGAAGCGAAGGATACGGGGCCCGCGGTTTCCCGGGAGGCCGTGGTGATGATCGGGGCGGGCCGGCCCAGGAAGAAACGGCCGATGGCCGCTCCGGCCGCGAGCAAGATGACGGCCGAAGCCGCCGTCCAGGCCCACTTGGGGGCGAAACTTAGAAAAGCTTTCCCCGGTTTGCGGGCCGGACCGGGAGCCGGCGCGCCGGCAGCCTCGCGCTCGAGGCGCCGCTCGAGGCGGTCCCAGTAGCCGTCCCAGAAGGCCGGCCCCGGGTCGGGAACGTCATGCCGGCCCATGATCTTCAGCGTCCGGGACAGGGACTCGAATTCGGAAGCGCACTTCGGGCAGGACGTCATGTGATCCTCCAAGGCTTTCCGGTCTTCGGCGGCGAGCTTCCCGTAGAGGGCTTCGACGAATCGCTTTTTGAACGGGCGGCATTTAATCATGGGCGGTCTCCATCGTCCGGGGGGAGTCGGGCCGGCCGAGCTCCTTCTGGAGCTTCCGGACGGCCCGGAATAAATAGCTTTTCACGGCACCCATGGATATGCCCATGGTCTCGGCGATCTCCTTGAGGTCGAGGTCGTGGTAGTGCCGGAGGATGAATGCGGCCCGCTCCCTCTCGGATACGGACCTGAGGGCGTTCTCGATCTTGGCCCCGAAAAGCCGGGACTCGGCCTCGCGGGCGGGATTCCGGCCGGAGACGACTTCCGCCCGGGCCGCCGCCTGGGCGGGGTCGTCGATCCGGACTTCCTTGAATGCGGATGGGGCCAAATGCCGTCGTCTGAGGTGATCGATGGCGGCGTTGGCGGTGATCCGGTAGACCCAGGAGCTGAACTTGGCGCCGTGGTCGAAGGTGGCGATGGACCGGAAGATCCTCACGAACACTTCTTGGGAGATGTCCTCGGCGTCGGCGTGGTTTCCGGTCATCCGGTAGGCCAGGCTGTAGATGGGTTTCTTGTGGCTTTCGACGAACTCCCGGAAAGCGGCCCGGTCGCCCCGTGCCAGGCGTTCGGCCAGGATGGCGTCTTCAGCCGGGTTCATTTTGACTCCATTCGTTTAGACGGAGGCCGGGATGCCCTGGTTGGCATATGATAGGCTTCAGCGGGAAATAAAGTCAAAGCCGGGAAGGGCTTTAGAGCAGGGACGTGGATTTGGCAGGAATCCGAGATTTGGGGTAATTAGGACGACGGAACGACAACGCCGGCCGTGGTCAAGGCCAACGCCTACGGCCACGGTCTCGTCGAAACGGGGAAGCACCTGGAACGATGCGGCGCGGAGGCCTTGATGGCCGGGAAGCTGGACGAGGCCCTCCGTCTCAGGGAGAGCGGGGTCCGCTGTCCCGTGTTGAACTTCGGCCCTTTCGGCCGGGCCGACGCCGAGGAAATCGTCGGAAACGGCATCACCCAGTCCGTGTCGGGCGACGACGTTTCGTTGCTTGAAGAGTGCGCCGTCCGGCTCGGCCGGACCGCTTTTGCCGATATCCACATCGATACGGGCATGAATCGCTCCGGCGTCCCCTGGGACAAAGCCTGGCCGTGCGTCGAGAAAGCCGCCGGTCTCGCCCATGTCAAGATCAGGGGGGTCTCGACGGCCTTCAGCGAAGATCCCGAATTCGACCGCGAGCAGCTCCGGCGGTTCTTGGAGGTCTGCGATCGGGCCAAAGCCCGGGGGATCGATCTCGGCCCCCGGCACGCGGCCAGCAGCGCCGCGCTCTTCTCCGGACCCGAGTTCTATCTTGACATGATCCGGCCCGGCATCGCCCTCTACGGCTATTATCCGAACGCGCGGACGCGCAAAGCGGATGTCCTGGGTCTGCGGCCCGCCTTGCGGTTGACCGGCCGGGTGATCTTCATCAATGACCTGGAGGCGGGCGATACCGTCTCCTATCTCCGCGCCTACAAGGCCGCCCGGCCGATGCGCGTCGCCACCCTCGGCATCGGCTATTCGGACGGATATCCGTCCGGCGCGGGCGGCAAGGGAATCGTCCGGATCGGCGAAAAAACCTATCCTGTCCTGCCCCTGGTGACCTCGAACCACATCATGATCGATCTCGAGAACGACCGATCGGTCCGGATCGGGGACGAGGTCGTCCTCATCGACGACAGAAAAGAAACGGGTGTCGCGGCGGATACTCTCGGGGAATCGACCGGAATCCCCGATTACCGGTGGCTCATCAGCCTCAACCCGCTCACCCCCAGGTTTTACGCACCCGGGGCCGACCCGCCCGTTACAGATGAGTGAACGTATACTGCACCGATATAATGTCAGACCCTCTCTGGATATAGATGTAATAGCTTCCCGCGGCCGCCGCCGGGACAACGGCCCGGATCCAGCTGTTCGACCATGTGGTGATCGTTGTGAACGTATAGGACCCGAGTTTGAGGACGTTCGATCCTTGAGTGCTTCCATAACCCCACCCGTAGATGTCGATGGTGGCTCCCGTCGTTCCGCTGTCCGGAGTAATGTTATCGATATGCATTAACATCCGCTGGGAGTGGGTATTCGAAATGATGGTGCCTCCCTCCTGAACGGCAAATGTGTAGACATGGTCCCAGTAGATGGGAGGAAAGATCCATCCGCTTGTATAGAAACTGAGCCCTCCGTTACTCCACCAGAGTGTCTTGTCGGAAGAGACCGGAACCCCGTCGCAGAGGAGTTTTTTGACGCCTTGGTGTTCGCCGAAGTTCAGGCCGCTGATGTCGATCTCGCTGGGCGGCCCCCCGAAGTAGCGCAGGCGGGCGTTCGTGATCGTCATGTCGCCGTCGGTGAACTTGGCGACAAAGGCGTCGTTCCCGCCGTTCTGGGTCGCGTCATAGGCGGCTTTGAGCGGAAAGTTCGAAGACGCGGAGAATCCGGTCAGATAGGTGTTCTTGTTGCCGTCGAGCGCGATGGCGAAGCCCGTCTCATTCTTATTTCCACCCAAGTAGGTCGAGTAGACGATCTTGGCGCCGGTCGAAGCCAGTTTCGTCAGGAAGGCGTCCTGGCCGCCGTTGAAGGTGATGTCGGTGCCGGCCAGACAGGGAAAATCGGAGGATTTCGTGAACCCGGTCAGGGAGGCCGTGCCGTCCGCCGAGACCGCGATTCCCATACCGGCGTCATCCTGAGCGCCCCCCACAAAGGTCGAATAGCCGAGGCTCTTCCCGTCCGCTGCCAGCTTTGTCACGAACGCGTCTTTCTTGCCCAGGGTCTTGTCGTAGGCGTTCTTGAGGGGGAAGTTCGAAGAGGCCGTTTGGCCGGTGATAAAGGCGGCCCCGGAACCGCTGACCGCGATTCCGTAGCCGGCGTCGATCGAGGCGCCGCCCAAGTAGGTCGAATAGGTCAGAGATTTGCCGGTTTGGGATAGCCGGGTGACGAAAGCGTCCCCTTTGCCGTTATAGGTTTTATCATAGGCGTTTTTGACCGGGAAGTCCGAAGAGGACGTATAACCGGCGATGAAGGCCGCGCCTTGGCTGTTGAGTGCGATCCCGTAGCCAAAATCATCGCCGCTCCCCCCCAGGAAGGTCGAATAGGCCAATGACCTTCCGTTGGGCGAAAGCTTGGTGACGAAAGCCTCGCGGTTCCTCTGCGTCGTGTCCGCGGGGGTGACGAGAGGGAAATCGGACGAATCCGTGAGTCCGGTAACGTAGGCGGATCCTTGGCCGTCCACCGCGATATTCAGTCCTTCATCCGTCGTCTTTCCCCCTAGGAAGGTGGAGTACTCGAGGGCGGTCCCGGCGGAACTGAGTCTGATCACGAAGGCGTCCCTTGAACCTCCTATCGTATCATCATAGGCGTTTTCGACCGGGAAGTCCGAGGAGGTCGTATAACCGGCGATGTAGGCCCTCCCTCCGTTGAGCGCGATTCCATAGGCGATATCGCTTCCCTTGCCTCCGATGTAAGTGGAATAGGTCAGCTCCTTGCCCGAGGCGGCGAATTTAGTGACGAAGATATCCACGCCCCCGGTTAGGTCGAGGCTGTAGCCGACATCGGCCGGAAAATCGGAGGAATCGGTGGAGCCGGCGACATAGACGATCCCGTTGGATGAAACGGCCAGGTCATAGCCGAGGTCGTCCTTGCTTCCGCCCAGGAAGGTCGAAAACTGGGGGACGATAACGGGGTCGATCATCAAGGGGCGGCTGATATCGTAGGACGAGACTGTGAGACCGAACGCGTCGTCCGCAACCGCCCGGAACTCCGCCCGGACCTCGGTTCTCTTGCCGTCGGCGACTTGATAGGCTACCGGTCGACGATGGGTCCATTCTCCGTGCCGGGCGTTAAGGACGAGGTTCCCGTCCTTATCGATGGCAGGACGCGCGGCGCCCTTGATCTGGAATCTGATGTCCCGGACGTCTCCGCCCGGGTTCACGATCCAGTCGTATTCGACGCTTTGGCTGCTGCCGTAAACCTTAAGGTCGATGTTTTTATAGAGCCCTTGATACAAAACAGCCCGAGACGTTTCCACCCCCGTCTTCCATTGCGCCGGGTCGTTGCCCAGGAAAAAATTGACGACGCCGGGCGACGGCTCTTGGACGATCAAGACGGGCTTGGGATTGGCGTCCAGGAACTCGAGCCGGGTCACTTCCCGGGAGGCCGGCCGATCGGACGGCGTCTCGGTCTTTTCCCGAGAGTCGAAGACCAGGGCCGCTCGAGTCAGCCAAACGGTGTAATCGGACGTCCGGGCGTAGAAGAAGGCCGGGGCTTCGACCTGTCCACGGTTGGGAATAAAGGTCAGGGGGAGCGATCCGAAATCGGGATCGAGGCTCAGGGCCGGCGCGGCCGCTTTGTTTCCCTGCCCGACGCCGATGGCGAAGACAAGCGCGACCAGAAATAGTGACATAAGGGATTTTTTCACGATGACCTCCTTTGAATTGCAGTTGTATGGTAATTCTTCCCAATCAGGAATGCAAGCCGGACTCAAAGGGGGGGAATGTGACTGGAAAGAGCGGGCAGGGGCGGAATTCGATTTGGCGCCGGGATATGGTAGAATGACAAATCCAATCGATGTCAACGCTTAGGAGTCACGCCATGAAGCCGAGGCCGCTTCGCGACAACGTCCTGGCCATGGGCGCCGTGGACTGGGACCGGCGCCTGTTCGATTCCCTGATCCCCCTTCCCGACGGGACGAGCTACAACGCCTACCTCGTCCGGGGCCGGGAGAAAACGGTCCTCCTCGACACGGTCGAGCCGACGATGCTTCATGTCCTAATGGAACAGCTGGAGCCCGTCGCCGCGATCGACTATATCGTTTCCCATCACGTCGAGCAGGACCATTCGGGGTCCCTCCCCCAGGTCATGCAAAAATATCCCAAGGCGATCGTCCTCTGTTCGGAAAAGGCCAAGCCTATGCTCATCGACCACCTCGGCCTCGATGCGGAGGGCATCCGGATCGTCAAGGACGGCGAGACGCTCGACCTGGGCGGCAAGACGATCGAGTTCATCTATACGCCCTGGGTCCATTGGCCCGAGACCATGAGCAGCTACCTGCGCGAGGAGCGGATCCTGTTCAGCTGCGATTTCTTCGGCTCGCACTCGGCGACCTCGGAGCTCTACGTCCGGGACGAGGTCCGCGTCCTCGAGGACGCCAAGCGCTACTACGCCGAGATCATGATGCCGTTCCGGTCGACGATCAAGGGCAATATCGCCAAGGTCGAGGCCAAGCCGATCGACCTCATCGCGCCCAGCCACGGCCCGGTCTACGGCCGTCCCGCCCTCATCATCGAAGCCTATAAAGAATGGATCTCGGACCTCCCCCGCAACGAAGCCGTCATTCCCTACGTGACCATGCACGGCAGCACGGCCAAGATGGTCGAGCACCTGGTCAACGCTCTGGTCGAGCGGGGCGTCCGCGTCCAGCAGTTCAACATGGCCGGGGCCGACATCGGGAAGCTGGCGATGAGCCTGGTCGACGCGGCCACGGTCGTGATCGGGACGCCGGCCGTTCACGTCGGCGCCCATCCCCAGGTCGCCTATGCCGCGATGCTGGCCAACGCCCTCCGCCCCAAGCTCAAGTTCGCTTCGGTCGTCGGGTCTTACGGCTGGGCCGCCAAGCCGGTCGAGCAGATCGCGTCCCTTATTCCCAACCTGAAGGTCGAGCTCCTGCCGCCCGTCCTGGCCAAGGGCTATCCGCGGGCCGAGGAGTTCAAGGCCCTGGACGGCCTTGCCGAGGCGATCGCGGCCAAGCACCGCGGCCTGAATCTGACCTAAGAGCTCGAGCGGAAAAAGCCGCTTGCGTTTTCGAAGAAGGATAGGCTAAACTCATGGTGCTTGATAAGCCGTATGCAAAATGCGACAGTCATTGTCGCAATTCGCATACGGTAATTGATCGTGAAAAAAGACGCGATTCCCGATTTCATCGACGGCCTCCAAGCCCAGGGACAATACTATTTTCTCAAGCCCCGGCTTTTGGAGAAAACCAAGCAAGCTGAGAAGGTCGCGAACAGATCCTTAGCCAGACTACAGGCGAAGAACCGGATTCTGCTCGTCCGACGAGGGTTTTACATCATCGTTCCCATCGAATTCCGCCGGACCGGAATCCTGCCGCCCGAATGGTTCATACATAACCTGATGCAATTCTTGAATGTGGAGTATTATGTCGGGCTCCTGAGCGCGGCCGCAATCTGGGGCGCCTCCCATCAAAAGCCCCAGGAGTTCCATGTCCTGACATCCCGCCAATTCAGGCCGATTCAGGACAGGACGCTCAAAATACGTTTTTTCCGGAAGGTCGATTTTCCGAATCAGGCTTTCTTGAATAATCAAAAGACCGAGACCGGTTTCATGAGGGTCTCTGGTCCCGAACTCACCGCCCTGGACCTGGTCCGATACAGCAAAGCCGTCGGCGGGTTGAGCCTTGTCGCAACTACTCTGGCGGAACTCGGTGAGAATATCGAGCCGCGGGTATTGCTGGCCGTCGCGCGCAAAGAAAAGTCCCTGGCCCCGCTCCGGCGGCTGGGATTCATTCTGGATCATTTGGGCTTCAGCTCTCGAACCAATGAGCTCGCCGAGTTCATTCGGAACAAGGCCGACCTCCCCGTTTTGCTGGATCCTGCTCTTCCGCGCGCGGATTCCCGTTGGATCCGGAAATGGAACGTCTTCGAGAATTTAAAGATCGAGGCCGACGAGATATGATCCCCCGAGCGGATATCGTCCAATGGAGGGAATTCGCCCCCTGGATATCGGACGCTCAAGTCGAGCAGGACTTGATCATCAGCCGTCTCCTTGATGACGGTCATCCGGGACGCCTTGGATCGATGAGAAGTCCCTTGACGTGTCCTGAGCTCTAATTTATACTTCCTCAGGATGGTTGTATGAGATTATCGAAGCGACATCGCAGCCGCGAACAGGTGTCCCCGAAAAGCAATTTCTTATCACACGAGGAAACGTAGGACGCGCCTCTTTTCCCCGCCACTTAGCCGCTCTTTCCCGCTCGTAAGCTACATAATCTTGACATTTTTCGAATCAGCGTGATAATCTCTATTCATGTTTACGGGGGGATATTTGCAGACAAGACAGGAAGTTGTCTTCGTCGCGGAACAAAAAGCCGCTTATTCCGGACGGCCTCCAAAGTTGCTCGATCGTCTTCGCGAAGCGCTGAGGTCCCGCCATTACAGCCGCCGTACGGAACAGACCTATTGTCACTGGGTGAGACGATTCATCTTCTTCCACAATGTCCGCCATCCGGCCGAAATGGCCGAAGCTGAGATCAACGGGTTCCTTGCTCATTTAGCCGTCAAGGAAAAAGTTAATGAAATTCTCATCCGTGACGGCAAGGGAGCGAAAGACCGGATCACGATGCTCCCCGAATCGCTCAAAGCCTCACTTCAGGAGCATTTTAAAAAGGTCAAACTTATCCATGAGCGCGACTTGGCCGAAGGGTGGGGCCGCGTTCCGCTGCCCGGCGCACTGGACCGCAAATACCCCAATGCGCCCGGAGAATGGCGCTGGCAGTGGGTCTTTCCCCAGGAAAACCGGTGGGTGAATCCTCAAACAAAAGAACAAGGGCGCCATCATACGGATGAATCGCTCGTTCAGAAAGCCGTTCGGGAGGCGGTCATAAAGGCCGGTTTGACCAAACGTGCCACTTGCCACACCCTCCGGCATTCCTTCGC
>Ga0299912_10005046_pt1 | contig 10828 bp, 8 predicted proteins | sample RVTome_2_FD_207667 | JGI IMG/M metagenome (GOLD analysis project Ga0299912, IMG submission 207667) | Soil microbial communities from uranium-contaminated site in the Upper Colorado River Basin, Wyoming, United States - RVT95D214 (version 2) ... | reverse complement strand
GGATGGCCGGGGACAACATCGGGGTGCTGCTGAGGGGCACGGACAAGGACGAAGTGGAGAGAGGGATGGTGCTGGCCAAGCCGGGGTCGATCCGGCCGCACCGGCGGTTCACGGCGCAGATATATGCTTTGAAGAAGGAGGAAGGCGGCCGGCACACGCCGTTTTTCGGGGGGTATCGGCCGCAGTTTTATTTTCGGACGACGGACGTGACGGGGACGGTGAAGCTGCCGGCGGGGGTGGAGATGGTGATGCCGGGGGACAACGCCAACCTGGAGATCGGGCTGATCACGGACGTGGCCATGGAGAAGGGGCTGCGGTTTGCCATCCGGGAGGGCGGCCGGACAGTGGGCGCCGGCACGGTCACCGAGGTCCTGGAGTAAGGAGAAATGGTGACAGACCGCTCGGTAACAGGCACGGAATTCCAGAGAATTCCGAGCCAGTCACCGGGAATTTGGTGCCTGTCACCGTATTTGAAGAACTAATATGAGAGAACAAATCTTAATGGCTTGCTCGGTGTGCAAGCGCCGGAATTACGCCAACACCCGCAATAAGAAAAAGCAGGCGGACAAGATGGAATTGAAGAAGTTTTGCCCTTTCTGCCGGAAGCATACCGTTCACAAAGAAGTGAAATAGGCTGACCAGCGGTCGAGGATGATACGAGAGTGCAGGTGAGTAGCTCAACTGGTTAGAGCAGCGGTCTCCAAAACCGCAGGTTGCGGGTTCGAGTCCTGCCTCACCTGCCAACCCTAGGGCTGGAGGCGCCGGAGGTCGAGGAGGCCGGACGCCGACCCATGAGGATAGGGCGAATGAAGATTTTTAGGACAAGAAGGTGACGTTATGAGCGAAGAGAAAAAGGTATGGTACAAGAGGTTCTTCTTTTTCCTGAAAGAGGTCCGGGCCGAGTTGAAAAAAGTCACCTGGCCTTCGCGCCGGGAAACGGCCAACACCACCCTGGTGGTCATCCTGTCCGTTTTTTTCTTCGGGTTCTACCTGTTCTTCATGGATATCATCTTCTCCCGGGTCATCGACCTGATTAAACTCTTGAAGAGATGATGGCGATTATGGCTAAGAGCTGGTACATCGTACATACCTACTCGGGCTTCGAGGAATTCGTGCGGGAGTCCATCCTGCAGCGGGCGGTCGAGTTGGGTATCACGGAGGAGATCGGGCAGATCATCATCCCCAAGGAAAACGTGGTTGAGATCAAGGCCGGCAAAAAGGTCGTCTCCACCAAGCGGTCCTATCCGGGTTACATCCTGGTCGAGATGGAGATGTCGGATGAGAACTGGCACATCATCCGCGAGACGCCCAAGGTAACCGGGTTCGTCGGTTCGGGCAAGAAACCCTCTCCCCTGAGCAAATCCGAGGTCAAGCAGATCGTGACCCTCATGGAAACCACCTCGGAAAAACCCAAGCCCAAGCACGCTTTCGTCAAGGGCGAGGCGGTGCGGATTGTGGACGGCCCGTTCTTCAACTTTAGCGGGATCGTGGAAGAGGTCAACAGCGAGCGCAGCACGCTCAAGGTCATGGTGACCATCTTCGGCCGGTCCACGCCCGTCGAGCTGGAATTCCTGCAGGTGGAAAAACTCTAGGAGGCTCCATGTCCAAGGAAGTCGTTGCGCGGATCAAGCTCCAGATCGTGGCCGGACAGGCCAGCCCCGCCCCCCCGGTCGGGCCGGCCCTGGGCCAACACGGCGTTAACATCATGGAATTCGTCCGGCAGTTCAATGAGAAGACCAACAAGATGGAAGAGGGGATGATCGTGCCCGTGGAGATCACCGTCTTCAAGGACAAAAAGTTCACCTTCCTCCTGAGGACCCCCCCCGCTTCCTATCTGCTGAAGAAAGCGGCCGGTATCGCCAAGGGCTCGGCCGCCCCCAACAAGGATAAAGTGGGCAAGGTCACCCGGAAGCAGGTCGAAGACATCGCCCGGCTGAAGCTGCCCGATTTAAACGCCAATACCCTCGAAGGGGCGATCAAGATCGTCGAGGGAACGGCCAAGAATATGGGACTGGAGATCATCAGTGGCTAAAAGCGGCAAAAACTACATCAAGGCCAGGGCCTTGGCGGCGGGGAAGCCTGAATTCACCCTGGAGGAGGCGGTCGGCCTGCTGAAGAAGGCGGCCTACGCTAAATTCAACGAGTCGGTGGATGTCTCGCTGCGGCTGGGGGTCAACCCCAAACATTCCGACCAGATGGTCCGGGGCACGGTCGTCCTGCCTTTCGGCACGGGCAAAACCAAAAAAATCTGTGTCATCGCCTCGGGCGAGAAGATCAAAGAGGCCGAGGAGGCCGGAGCCGATTTTGCCGGGGGCGAGGAGCTGATCGAAAAGATCTCCGGCGGCTGGATCGATTTTGACGTGGTCATCGCCACACCCGACGTCATGCGGGGGGTGGGCAAGCTGGGCCGCATCCTGGGCACCAAGGGCCTGATGCCCAACCCCAAGTCCGGCACGGTGACGGCCGACATCAAGAGGGCTGTGGAGGAGACCAAGGCGGGCAAAGTCGAGTTCCGCGTGGACAAGACGGGCATCCTCCACTCCACGGTGGGCAAGGTCTCTTTTTCCGAGGACAGGCTCGTGGAGAACATCAAAGTCTTCCTGCAAGCCATTCTCCACGCCAAGCCCCCGGGAGCCAAGGGCAAGTACGTGCGGAGCATGTACCTGACCTCGACCATGGGGCCATCCTTCAAGCTGTCCGAGGACATCCTGGAGAAGCAGGAGAGCCGATCATGAAGCGCGATAAAAAAGACGTTCACATCAAGCAACTGTCCGACATCCTCGGCCGGCAAGACAGCTTGTACCTGATGGATTTCACCAAGGTCACCGTGGCCCAATCGGTGGCCCTGCGCAAAGCGCTGCGCAAGAACGCCCACGGATTCCGGGTGGTCAAGAACCGACTGGCCCTCAAGGCCTTGGACGATCGCTTCCCGGCCGCCTTGAAGGGGTTTTTCCGCCATCCGACGGCCATCGCCTACACCGACGGCGACCCGGTCGCGCTGGCCAAAGCCCTCAAGGAGTTCTCGGCGCAGAACAAGGTTCTGACGGTCAAGGGAGGGCTGCTCCAGGGCCGTCTGTTCGGGCCGGACCGGTTTGAGGAGATCGCCAAGCTGGCCGCCCGGCCGGAGCTGCTGGCTCGCTTCGCCAGCCTGATGGCCTCCCCCCTGACCAAGCTGCTGGCGACGCTCCAGGCGCCGCTGGGCACGCTGGGCCGGCAGCTGTCCCAATTTAAAACCGGCAAGGACGCCTGAACGGCCATGAGTCCACTAGACCCAAAAAGCGGCCAAGGGTACCGCAGATCATAAAGGAGGTATTCAAGTGACAAAAGAGGAATTCTTCAAGCATCTGGATAGCCTAACGGTGCTGGAGCTTGCGGACTACATCAAGGAGTTCGAGACGCGCTACGGGATCAGCGCCGCGGCTGCCGTTCCGGTGGCTGTGGCGGCTGCCCCCGCCGGCCAGGCTGCCGCCGCGGAAGAGAAAACTGAATTCGCCATTGTTCTGAAGTCGGCCGGAACCAATAAGATCCAGGTCATCAAGGTGGTTCGGGAAGTCACCAACCTGGGTTTGAAGGAGGCCAAGGACCTCGTGGACGGCGCGCCCAAGACTGTCAAGGAAAACGTTCCCAAGGCCGAAGCCGAGGCCATTAAGGCTAAGTTCGGTGAAGTGGGAGCCGTGATCGAGTTGCAGTAGGAAAAGGCCGCTCAGGGCGGCCCTCGTCGTCGCCTGTCCGGGGTCGGGGCTTTGAATTTTTTGAGGCTTTAAGGTGCCGAATGAATAGAGAACAGGAAAATTTTTATCGCCAACGGGATGATTTCTCGAAGATTCCGGGCCTGTTTCCCATGCCCGATCTTTTGGCCATCCAGAGGCAATCCTACGCCGATTACCTCCAGATGGACCTCCTGGCCGAGGAACGCAAGGACATCGGGCTGCAGGCCGCCTTCAAGGATGTTTTTCCCATCTCGGATTTCAAGGAGACGACCCAACTCGATTTTATCAGCTTCTCCATCGGCAATTGGGAGTGCACCTGCGGACGGCTGAAGGGAGTGGAAAACTCCCGGATGCGCTGCACGAGCTGCCAGACCCTTCTGCCGGCCAGGGTCGAGCTGACGGAAAAGGATATCTGCCCTTACTGCGGAGCGGTGCGAAAGGTTGAGGTGACGCTGTGCGAGCACTGCGGGGATACGGTCGAACTGAAAATGAAGTACACCCCCACGGAATGCCTGCAGAAGGGCTACACCTATTCTGTCCCCCTCCGGCTCAAGGTTCGGCTCATCTCCTGGGACAAGGACGTTACGACCAAGGCCAAGCGGCTCAAACACATCAAAGAGCAGGAAGTCTATTTCGGGGACATCCCGCTCATGACCGAGAAAGGCACCTTCATCTTCAACGGCATCGAACGGGTAGTGGTCAGCCAGTTGCAGCGTTCGCCGGGCGTCTTCTATCGGCCGGGCGAGGGCAAGGGACTGTTCGTGGCCAAGATCATTCCCTACCGCGGCGCCTGGGTTGAGTTCGAATATGACGCCAAGAACATCCTCTATGTCCGCCTCGACCGCAAAAAGAAGTTCCTGGCCACGGTCTTCCTGCGCGCCCTGGGCTTCGGCGCCGACGAAGACATCATCCGCCTCTTCCATCCCGTGTACAAGATCGTCCCGGAGGAGGGCAAGCTCTTCTGGGAGCTGTCCGAGCACCTGGCCGGCAAAGCGGTCGGCGAAGACCTTAAGGACGGCAAGAGCAAAACGGTCCTGGTGCCGGCCCATAAAAAAATCCCCCCGGAAGTCATCCCCCAGCTGGTCGAGTCCGGCCTGACCAAGGTGCAGCTTGACAAGCGGGAGTTCAAGGGGGCCTTCGCCCTGGTGGGCATCAAGGGCAAAGTCAAGGTCAACGAAGAGATCAACGACGTCCAGCTCGACTTCCTGGCCGGCCGGGGAGAGGCTTTCGAGATCTTTTTCCCCGAAGCCGACAAGCCCGGCTCGATCGTCGCCAACACGGTCCGCAAGGACCTGCGCAAGGACAGCCAGCAGGCCACGGCCGAAATTTACCGCAAGCTGCGCCCCGGCGAACCCCACACCATGGAGAGCGCCCAAAACCTTTTCCAGAGCCTTTTCTTCAACCCCCAGAAATACAACTTCTCCCATATCGGCCGGTTGAAGTTCAACATCAAATTGGGCCTCAGCACGCCCATGGAAGATAAGACACTGTCGCCCCAGGACTATGTGCAGGTCATCAAATACCTCTTCGGCCTCCGCCGCGGCGAGGGCATGGTGGACGACATCGACCACCTGGGCAACCGCCGCGTTCGCTCTGTGGGCGAACTGGTGGAGAACGCCTTCCGCATCGGCCTGACCCGGATGGAGAGGACGGTCAAGGAAAAGATGACCATCACCGCCGACCTGGCCTCGGCCATGCCCCAGGACCTCATCAACTCCAAGCCGGTTATCGCCGCCCTGAAGGAATTTTTCGGGAGTTCCCAGCTCTCCCAGTTCATGGACCAGATCAACAGCCTGGCGGAGATGACCCACAAGCGGCGCTTGTCGGCCCTGGGCCCCGGCGGTTTGAGCCGGGAGAGGGCGGGCTTTGAGGTCCGCGACATCCAGGCTTCCCACTACGGCCGCATCTGTCCGGTGGAAACGCCGGAAGGCCCGAACATCGGGCTCATTTCCTCGCTGAGCTGCTTCGCCCGGGTGAATCCCTACGGTTTTATCGAAACGCCCTACCGCAAGGTCAAGGAGGGCCGGATCGTGGACTACGTCAAGGTCCTCCATCCCGGCGACAGTTCGTGGGCCATGGGCGACATTCTCGAGCAGGATGTCTATAAGAAGGAACTTGAAAAACTGAAGAGGAACAACGCCCGGCACTTGCCGGTGGTTGAGCCTTTCTGCTTCTACCTGACCGCCTGGGAGGAGGAGAAGTACAACATCGCCCAGGCCAATGCCCGGGTGGATGAGCGGAACGCCTTCCAGGACGAATTGATCAGCGCCCGCCAGATGGGGAACTTCAAGTTCCTGCCCCGCCACCAGATCGACTACATGGACGTCTCGCCCAAGCAGTTGGTATCGCTGTCGGCGGCCCTCATTCCCTTCTTGGAGCACGACGACGCCAACCGGGCTCTGATGGGGTCCAACATGCAGCGCCAGGCCGTGCCCCTCTTGCGGCCCGAGGCGCCCCTGGTGGGGACGGGCATCGAGCATCTGGTGGCTAAAGGCTCCGGCGACGTCGTCGTCTGCCGCCGCTCGGGCGTTGTGGAGTTCGTGGACGCGGAGCGCATTCTGGTCCGGGTGGACGAACAACGGGGCGGCCGCAGCCACGAGGTGGGCACCGACCTCTACCCGCTGATCAAGTTCCTCCGTACCAACCAGAACACCTGCCTCAGCCAGCGGCCCATCGTCCGCAACGGTGACCATGTGGAGCGGGGGCAGATCCTAGCCGACAGCACCTGCACCGACTGGGGCGAGCTGTCCTTGGGCCGCAACGTGCTGTGCGCTTTCATGCCCTGGCGCGGCTACAACTTCGAGGACGCCATCATCGTCAGCGAGAAGCTGATCAAGGAGGATATTTTCACCTCCCTCCATATCGTGGAAGAGACGATCGAGGCCAGGGACACCAAGCTCGGCCCGGAAGAAATCACCCGGGACATTCCCAACGTACCGGAGAACCTGCTGCGCAACCTGGACGAAAACGGCATCGTCCGTATCGGCGCCCAGGTCCGGGCCGGGGACATCCTGGTCGGCAAGGTGGCGCCCAAGGGCGAAACCCAGTTGTCCCCCGAGGAGAAGCTGCTCAAGGCCATCTTCGGCGAGAAAGCCCTGGACGTCAAGGACGCCTCGCTGTACTGCTCACCGGGAGTGGAGGGCACCATCATCGACGTCCGCATCTTCTCCCGCCGGGGAGCGGAGAAAGGTAACCGGGCCAAGCAGGTCGAGAAGGACGAGATCGCCAAGATGAAGCGGAACCTGGACGACGAGATCTCCATCATAGAGGCCGAGCGCTGGCGGAAAATCAAGTCCTTTCTCAAGGGCGAGGAGGTCGAGCGCGATCTTAAGGTCGGGGAGCTGAGCTTGAAGAAAGGGCAGACCTTGACGGAGCGCTTGCTGGATCAGATCGGCCTGGACGACCTGTCCAAGCTGCGGCTGGCGGACAACGAGGAACGGGATCGGAAGGTCCGGGATGTGGACAAGAAGGTCCGCCGCCAGATCGAAGCTCTGAAAGGCCTCTTCAAGGAGAAAACGGACAACCTGAAGAAAGGCGACGAGCTGTCGCCGGGCGTCATCCAGGCCATTAAAGTTTTCATCGCCATGAAGAGGAAGCTCAGCGTGGGCGATAAAGTTTCCGGCCGTCACGGCAACAAAGGCATCGTGGCCAAGGTTGTGCCCGAGGAGGATATGCCCCGCCTGCCGGACGGCACTCCGCTGGAGATTGTCCTTAATCCCCTGGGCGTGCCCTCCCGGATGAACGTCGGCCAAATCCTGGAAACCCACGCCGGTTGGGCGGCCCAAAAGCTCAACATATGGATATCCACGCCCGTTTTCGACGGCATCTCAGAGTCGGAAATCAAGGAATTGCTGAAGAAGGCCGGGCTGCCGGAGTCGGGCAAGACCGTTCTTTTCGACGGCATGAACGGCGAACCGTTCGACCAGCAAGTCACGGTGGGGTTCATTTACATGATGAAGCTCTACCACCTGGTGGACGACAAGATCCATGCCCGCTCCACGGGCCCCTACTCGCTCATCACCCAGCAGCCCCTGGGCGGCAAGGCCCAGTTCGGCGGCCAGCGCTTTGGGGAGATGGAAGTCTGGGCCCTGGAGGCCTATGGCGCCGCCTACACCCTCCAGGAGATCCTGACCGTCAAATCGGACGATGTCGAAGGCCGGTCCAAAATCTACGAGGGGATCGTCAAAGGCGACCTCGAGTTCACTCCCGGACTCCCCGAGTCGGTCAACGTCCTCATCCGCGAGCTCCAGAGCCTCTGTCTGAACGTGGAGCTGGAGAAGGCGGAGAAGGAAGAAATCCTGCCCTGGGGCATCGAAGTTCCCCAGATCCTTAAAGGAGAATGACCATGGAACTCCGTCCCCCCACCGCCGGCAAGCCGAAAATAGATTTCGACCGGGTCCGTATCTCCATCGCCTCCCCGGATAAGATCAAGAGTTGGTCCTGGGGAGAAGTGACCAAGCCCGAGACGATTAACTACCGGACCTTCAAGCCCGAAAAGGACGGGCTGTTTTGTGCCAAGATCTTCGGCCCCATCAACGACTTCGAATGTCTGTGCGGCAAGTACAAGCGGATGAAATACCGGGGCATCATCTGCGAACGTTGCGGCGTCGAAGTGACGAAGAGCAAAGTGCGCCGGGAGCGGATGGGCCACATCCATCTCGCCTCGCCGGTGGCCCACATTTGGTTCTTCAAGAGCCCGCCCAGCCGCATCGGCCTGGTCCTGGACCTGTCCATCAAGGACCTGGAGAAGGTTCTCTATTTCGAGTCCTACCTCGTCCTTAATCCGGGAGAAACGCCCCTCAAGGAGAAGCAGCTCCTGACCGAGGATGAGCACAAGGAGGCCCAGGAGAAGCACGGCAACAAGTTCGACGTGGGCATCGGCGCCGAGGCCATCAAGACTCTGCTGTTGCGCATCGACATCAAGAAAGAGGCCGAACGCCTGCGGCGGCTGATGAAGAAAGAATCCTCCATGCAGCGGCGGCTGCGCTATGCCAAGAGGCTGCGCGTGTTCAAAGCCCTCAGGAAATCGGGCAACCGTCCGGAATGGATGATTCTGGACGTTGTCCCCGTCATCCCTCCCGACCTGCGGCCCCTGGTCCGTCTGGACGGCGGCCGCTTCGCCACTTCCGACCTGAACGACCTGTACCGCCGGGTCATCAACCGCAACAACCGCCTGAAGAAACTGATCGAACTCAAGGCCCCCGAGCTCATCATCCGCAACGAGAAGCGCATGCTCCAGGAGGCGGTGGACGCCCTGTTCGACAACGGAAAGCGAGGCCGGGTCCATCTGGGCGCCAACCGGCGTCCGCTCAAATCTTTGAGCGAAGCGCTGCGGGGCAAGCAGGGGCGTTTCCGGCAGAACCTGCTGGGCAAGCGGGTGGACTACTCCGGACGGTCGGTCATTGTCGTCGGGCCGGAGCTGAAGCTCAACCAGTGCGGTCTGCCCAAGAAGATGGCCTTGGAGCTGTTCAAACCATTCATTTTTCACAAGTTGGAGAAGGAGGGGCTGGTGCCCAGCGTTAAGATCGCCCGGGAGTGGCACGAGCAGGAGCGGCCCGAGGTGTGGGATTACTTGGAGGAAGTGGTCAAGGAGCACCCCATCCTCCTCAACCGCGCCCCGACCCTGCATCGTTTGGGCATTCAGGCTTTTGAGCCCCTTCTGATCGAGGGCAAGGCCATCCAAATCCACCCCCTGGTCTGCGCCGCCTTCAACGCCGATTTTGACGGCGACCAGATGGCCGTCCACATCCCCCTGTCCGTGGAGGCCCAGGTGGAGGCCTCCACTTTGATGCTGTCCACCAACAACATCCTGTCGCCCGCCCACGGCCGGCCCCTGACCATCCCCAGCCAGGACATGGTCCTGGGCTGTTACTACGTCAGCCTGGCCAAGAAGAACCAGAAGGGCGAGGGCCGCATTTTCGGGTCCAAGGAAGAGATCCTGCTGGCCTTGGAGAACAAGGAGGTCGGCCTGCATTCCCTGGTCAACCTACGCCTCAAGGGGCCGTTCATGAACCTGGCCACTTACTACGACGACCAGGCCGTGATGAGCTGTCCCGTAGTCCAGATGGATAACAAGCTGGTGGAGACGACGCCCGGCCGGATTATCTTCAACGACAACCTGCCGGCAGGCACGCCCTTCATCAACGGGATGCTGAAGAAGAAGGGGATGGAGAACCTGATTTTCTACATCTACCTCCGGGCGGGTCTGGGCTCCACGGTCGAGACCCTGGACCGGCTTAAGGAGCTGGGCTTCAACCAGGCCACTCAGGCCGGATTTTCCCTGGGTATCGATGATTTTGTCGTGCCCAAAGAGAAGAGCGAGCTGGTGGAGCGGGCCCAGCGCCAGGTGCAGGCCTTTGAGACCGACTACCGGGAAGGCCGCATCTCGGCCGGCGAGCGCTTCAACCAGGTGGTCGAGATCTGGGGCGATGTCACGGACAAAGTGTCCAACGCCATGCTGGCCGAGATGAAGCGCCTTTCCATGGAAGGGCCTGAACTCAACCCACTGTACATCATGTCCGATTCCGGTTCGCGGGGCAACAAGCAGCAGATCAGGCAGTTGGCCGGCATGCGCGGCTTGATGTCCAAGCCTTCGGGTGAAATCATCGAAACTCCCATTGTCTCCAACCTGCGCGAGGGCCTGAACGTCCTGCAGTATTTCATTTCCACCAATGGCGCCCGCAAAGGCCTGGCCGATACGGCCCTCAAAACGGCCAATTCGGGCTATCTCACGCGCAAGCTGGTGGATGTCTCCCAGGAGGTCATCATTGAAGAGCTGGACTGCGGAACGCCCAAGGGCACCAACATCACGGCCATCGTGGAGAACGGTGAGATCATAGAGCCTTTCTACGATCGGATCGTGGGCCGCATCTCCCTGGACCGGGTGGTTCATCCCGAGACCAACAAGATCATCGTCAACGCCAACCAGGAGATCACCGAGGAAGTGGCCCTCGAGCTGCAAAACCAGGGCATCGAGCGGGTGAAAATTCGATCGCTCCTAACCTGCGAATCCAAGCGGGGAGTCTGCCAGCTGTGCTATGGCCGCAACCTGGCCTCCGGTTACCTGGTTGAGCTGGGCGAGGCGGTGGGCATCGTCGGCGCCCAGTCCATCGGCGAGC
>Ga0299912_10005045_pt1 | contig 10829 bp, 12 predicted proteins | sample RVTome_2_FD_207667 | JGI IMG/M metagenome (GOLD analysis project Ga0299912, IMG submission 207667) | Soil microbial communities from uranium-contaminated site in the Upper Colorado River Basin, Wyoming, United States - RVT95D214 (version 2) ... | reverse complement strand
GGCGACACCGGCACGCACCAATGGTACGACGGCACCCCGCACCCCTGGGAGTTCAAGCGGGTCTGGCACCTCGAGCCCTCGCTGACCGACCCCGACACCGTTTTCGCCGGGGTGGAGGACGCTGCGCTGTTTCGCTCGACGGATGCAGGCCAGACCTGGAAGGAGCTCCCCGGACTGCGCGGGCACGGCTCGGGTTCCCGCTGGATGCCGGGCGCCGGGGGCATGTGTCTGCACACCATCCTGTTGGATCCGGCCGACCCGGGACGCATGTACATCGCCATCTCGGCCGCGGGCGCCTTCCGCACGGTCGACGGCGGCAAGAGTTGGCGGCCGATCAATCAGGGGCTGAGGTCCGAGTACATCCCGGATCCCAATGCGGATGTCGGCCACTGCGTCCACCACGTCGCGTTTCACCCGTCCCGGCCGGACGTGCTCTTCATGCAGAAGCACTGGGACGTCATGCGCAGCGACAATGCCGGCGAGTCCTGGCAGGAGGTCAGTGGGAACCTGCCCTCCGATTTCGGATTCGTGATCGATGTCCACGCCCATGAGCCGGAAACGATCTACGTGGTCCCGATCAAGAGCGACTCGGAGCACTTTCCGCCGGAGGGCAAGCTGCGCGTGTACCGCAGCCGCACGGGTGGGAACGAGTGGGAGGCGCTCACGAAAGGTCTGCCGCAGCGCGACTGTTACGTCAACGTGCTGCGCGATGCAATGGCCGTTGACTCGCTCGATCCGTGCGGGGTGTATTTCGGGACCACCGGCGGGCAGGTATACGCCTCGCCCGACGGCGGGGACAGTTGGGCGCCGATCGCCCGGAATCTTCCGGCGGTGCTGTCCGTGGAGGTCCAGGCGCTGCCTTGATACGAGTCGTGCTGCCGCACCATTTGCGGAACCTGGCGCAAGTCGAGGCGGAGGTGACGCTGCGGGTCGATGGTCCGATCACGCAGCGGACGGTGCTGGACGCGCTGGAGGCGCGCTATCCCATGCTGCGCGGCACGATTCGCGATCACGTCACCCAGATCAGACGGCCGTACCTGCGCCTGTTCGCATGCCAGGAGGATCTGTCCCACGATCCGCCGGACACGCCGCTCCCGGAGGCGGTGGCGTCGGGGAAGGAGCCCCTGCTCATCATTGGGGCGATCGCCGGGGGACGGGATTGTAGGGCCGGAGGGTTGAGGCTCTACTGCTCCTCGTAGGTGGTTCTGCCTTCCAGAAGCAAGGACTCGATCTCGAGAGTGGCCTCGACCAGCGACAGGCCCTCCACCGCGGCCCACTCGGCGCACAGCCCCTGGCGGGCGCTCCTCAGCAGCGTGCCGATGCTCTCGTTCAGGGGTCTTTCCCAGCTGTGGGCGGTGAGATCTCGCACGACCTCGCATCTGGCCTGGAATGAGCTGTCCTTCAGGCGTTCGGCCAGTGTGATCAGCCGTTGGCGATGATCTCGAACCAGGGGGGTCGGCCGGCTTCGCAGCAGGTCGCGATACCGGGCCAGGTCATCCCTGGCCGTCAGTTCGCGAAGTCCACCGGGGGGTCCATCCACCGGCACCCAGACCGTGCCGGTATCGATGGCGATCTGGTAATACAGGCGCTTAGGTCCTGGGCCAAACTGCCTTGACTCCAGCTTAACGACCCGCCCGACGCCGTGGTGGGGATGAACAGCCCAATCGTTGACTTCAATGGCCATGGGGCTGGTTCGCTCCTCCAAGCACCTATCGGATGTTGATCGTAGAGAAATGCCGCCAATCCCATAGGTGGGTCTGGCGGCATCTTCTCGCTAAACCGGCTATACGATTAAGCTTATTATACCACGCCCGGCCCCGCCCGGCCCGGCTGACCGGGTGAGCTGGAAGTACCATCGGGTCTACAATCGCATCCCAGGTTCCACCGCAGGTCCCGGCGGAGTCATAAACGATGAACGATCGGTCACGCTCATCCACTTCCAGGCGGCCATCCAGAGCAATTGCCTGGATGCTCATTCTCCCGTTGGCGGGGCTGGTCGCGGGGGCCGAGCTCTACGCGCGGCATCAATCGGCCCTCAGGGCCATGCAAGGAAAGGTCCCCCAGCTCGAGGCCGATCTCGACCGGGCACAGGCGGCGGCACGACGGTTGGAATCGCGGGACGCGACCCTGGAGGTCCAGAATGCGGAGCTTGGCCTGCGTCTCACCCAGGTGGCGCCAACCAGCGCTCCCACCCAGCCTTCGGAGAGCGAGGCGAATGAGGGCTTGCTGATCCCACACTGCGTCCTGTACGCCTCCGAAGATGGGTACCAGGCCGCGTTCGCGGCGAGTTCGAGGGGTTCGAGGGCACAAACAACCTGATCGGCATCTTCACGGGAGAGCGGGTCATCGCGCACCACCTGTTCAACCCTTCCAGTGGAGACATCGGCCTGTGCGCGATCGTGGGCTTCATCGACCGCAGCGTGGTCTACTCCTGCGGCGGAGGGGACGGCCCCGCCGGTTGGGACACCGTCTCCGTCCTGGATGGGGATAGTGGCGAGAGCCAGGTCATCCGGGATTGCCGCTTCAATGAAGACGGCACCCATTGCACGGTCGACCTGCTCGATCTGGGCGGCTAGACCCCTCGGGACCACTGGGGTCAGACACTCGACCTCCCCCGAAGGGCATCTATCCCTTTTGCCTTCATCAGGCTACTATCGCCGGCAGCCGAAGCAATGGATGGCGATCTCTGCAGGTACTGGAGGGAGTAGCGATGAAGCGAAAGTGTTTGGCGGCCTTGGGCGCTCTGGCGCTCTCGATCCTGGCGTGCTCGCTGCCGTTCGCCCCGACCGTCGAGGACCGAACGGAGCCCAGCGGGGTGGACAGCAGCGGGGCTTCCGGCGGTTCTTCGGGCGGCTCGGTCACGGGCGAACTGCTCTTGGAGGACGACTTCAGCGACCCTGCCTCTGGCTGGGAAGTCGGGGAGTACGAGGGCGGCACGGTGGGATACCTCACCAACATCTACCGGGTGGAATCGTTCGGAGATGGAAATGTGATGTGGGGTGTGGCAGGGGAGCTCCTCGATGACGTGGTCATTGAGGTGAAAGCCACCCAGTCCTCGGCACCGGATAACGACAACAACGACTATGGGGTGGCCTGCCGGATCCAGGATGAGGGAGCCGGCTACTATCTGCTCATCTCGGGGGATGGGTTCTACGCCATCATGAAGGCGGTGGACGACGAGCGCGACCCATTGGTCGACTGGACGGAGTCGGACGCCATCAACCGGGGCAACGCCTCGAATGACATCCGGGGCACCTGCGACGGCAGTTCGCTGACCCTGGAGGTCAATGGGCAGCAGCTGGCCAGCGCCACCGATGCGGAGTTCCTGAGCGGCGATGTCGCACTGACCGCGACTTCTTACGAATCCACCTCCACCCAGATCCACTTCGACGATGTTCGGGTGAGCCGGCCCTAGCGCCGGGTCAGGCCTACACCGAGTAGGAGCAGACGAAAGAGCGCGCCGGGTCGCGCTCTCTTCGCGATGAGCACCGCCGGCAAGACGCCCCGCAGCCGTCTCCCTTCCGAGAAGCTGGATGGGCGGCTCTTCCTGGCGGCGGTTGCCCTGTGCGCAGCCACCCGCCTGGTCGGGCTGGAGGAATTCCCGATCTACTTCTTCACCGACGAGGCCGCCAACGCCGTTATGGCGGCCGAGTTCGTGCAGAACGGCCTGCGGGATTCTTCCGGGGTGCTCTTTCCCACCTATTTCGCCAACAACGAGAAACTCAGCCTGAGCCTGAGCGTGTACGCCCAGGTGATCCCGGCCTGGCTGTTCGGGCGCTCGGTGCTCGTCACCCGCGCCATCGCCGCGCTGATCGCCCTGTCGGGAACAGTGGCAGCCGGGCTGATCCTCAGGCAGGCTTTCGGTCTGCGCCGAGCCTGGCTGGGGGTGCTCTTGTTGACCATCACACCCACCTGGTTCCTGCACTCCCGCACCGCCTTCGAGACCGGGCTGTACGCCTCGATGTTCGCCTGGGTGCTGTATGCCTATCTGCGTTACCGTGCCGGCCGGCCAGGCTGGCTGCCGGCTGCAGTGCTCCTGGGCGGGTTGGCCTTCTATTCCTACAGCACCGGCCAGCCGGGCCTGCTGCTGGGGGCCCTGTTGCTGCTCGCCGCCGATGGCCGCTACCACTGGCAGAATCGACGTGCGGTTGGGCTCGGCCTGGCCGTCGCCGTGCTGATGGCTCTCCCCTTCCTGCGGTTTCAGGCAGGGCATCCTGGCGACCTGCGGGAGCGCCTCAGGCTGGTGGATTCCTATCTGATCCGGCCGGATCTGGAGCCCTCGGAGAAGGCGGCTCGCTTTGTTGCGGAGTACGCCCGAGGCCTCAGCCCTCTCTACTGGTATGCCCCGGATAACGGGGTGGACCTCGTCCGCCACCACATGAAAGGCTATGGCAACCTCTGGTGGCCGACCCTGCCGCTGGCACTCCTGGGGCTGGCCGCAAGCCTGCGCCGCTGGCGCGATCCGGCCCACCGGGCGGTGCTGGTCGCCGCCCTCAGCGCGCCCGCAGGAGCGGCCTTGGCCGGGATCCAGGTGACCCGGGCCCTGGTCTTCGTGATCCCGGCCGGGCTGCTCACAGCCCTCGGCGCCGACGTGCTCCTGGAGGCGGCGGCCCGGCGAATCGGAACAGTCCGGGTAGCGGCGGCAGCCTTCGGAGTCCTGTCCCTCGCCAGTGGATGGATGCTGCGGGATGCCCTGCTGGACGGCCCGACCTGGTATCCGGACTACGGCTTGACCGGAATGCAGTACGGCGCACGACAGGTGTTTGGGGCGGCCGGCGAGTATCTGGTGCAGCACCCGGGTAGTGAGGTATGGTTGTTCCCGACCTGGCTCAATGGCGCCGACGTACTGCGCCGCTTCTTCGCCCCCAACGAGCCAAACCTGCTCCTGGTTGACCTCAACCAGTTCCTGGCGGAGCGATCTGACTCACTCGAGGGAGTCGTGTTGATCCTGACCCGGGAGGACTATCGGCGGGTCATCGAGAGCGGGAAGCTCACCGAGGTCTCGGTCGAACAGACCCTGCCGCTCCCGGACGGCGCCCCCGGCTTCTACCTGGTCCGGATGGCCTACTCGGCGCAGGCAGACACCCTGTTTGAGGCGGAGCGAGAGGCCGAGCGCCGCATGCTGGCCGAGGAGACCCTCGTGGGCGGCCGGCCGGTTGTCGTGCGTCACACTCCGTTTGAGGCGGGCAGCCTGGCGGATCTCTTCGACGGGGACTCGGACACGAGGGTTCTCACCGCCGGGGCCAATCCGCTGGTGATCGAGTTTGACTTCGGGGAGGCGGTGCGGATCACCGGGCTGAGCCTCACCGCAGATCTGCGGAACCTCGGGCTGACCTTTCAGGGATTTGCCGAGGGCCTGCAGCCGGCGCGTTACGGAGCCGAATTCAGGGACCGAGGGGTCGATCCCTTCCTGGATGTGACCTTCGACCCGCCCCCGGGCCTGGTCTCGCGGGTGGTCATCGAGATCGAGGACCTCGAGGCGCCCCCGGGCACTTCCGTAGCGTTGGGGGAACTGGCGCTGCGGGAGCAGTGAGGCTCCCGCCCGCGGCCGAGGTTGGTCAAGCGTCCGAACTCGCGTAGACTCAACTCCAGGAGGAAAACAGCCATGCCCACCCGCATCGTGCTCTATCCTGCACTCGCCATGGCCCTGGCTGCGGCGGTCTGCACCGCCTTCGAACCGGGGGCCCAGGCGCCGACGGTCGCGCCGGTCGAACTGGCCACGCTATCAGCCCCGACCGGGCCGGCTCCCGAGCAGGCCAGACTGGAAGCCTATCTGGTGGATAACCCCTCCCAGGAGAACCTGGTCGATGTGTTCGCCCGCAACCTCGACACGGGCGAGGTGACCTACGTGCGCAGCCTCGAGAAGGTGCCCGACGGGCAGTATTACGGCGAGGAACTGCACCAGGGGAGCCTGTACATCATCCGACGCCTCGGCGACCCGAGCACGGACGAAGCCTGGACCGACGAGCTTTGGCGCTACAGCCCGGAGGGGCAGGCGGGCCTGTTGTTCTCAGGCCGTGCGATCAGCTTCCTCACTGCTCCCGACGAGAGCCTCAGCGCCATCACCTACTCCGTCGATGAAACCGAGTCGGGCAGTACCTCCAGAATGGCCTTTGTCCGCCCCGACGGGAGCCTGGTTCATGAGATCAGCGGGCGCCTGTTCTTCCCCGGATACGACTTCCAACCCCTGGAGTGGACGGGCGGCGCCGAACTGTGGGCGGCGCTGGTGGGGGGACCCCAGCCTATGGCCCTCCTGCGCGTGACCCCCGCCTCTTGGAGGCTGGAGGTGTTTGATTTGACGGCGCTGTCGGTGGGTGAGTATGACCTGAACCCCGACACCGCCCGTCTGGCCTTCAGCGACTACCCCTTCATGTTCGACGCCGACGCCCCGGCTCGCCTGGTGGAGAACCAGACCCCCATCACACTGTGGGTCCTCGACCTGGAAACCCAGGAACTGCGAACCATCGCCACCACCATCGCCCGGCCGTTCGGCCCGACCTGGTTAAGCGCCACCACGCTGGAATACAATCACCCGGAGGAAGAGGGCCGGATCTTCACCATTCTGGAGTGACCTCACTTCGCTGAGCCCTACGAAAGACCCGTGCGCAACCGCCTGATCCGGATGATGGCCTGGCGACACGCGGGAATCGCCGCGCTGCTGGCGATCGCCCTGGCCGCCGGCCTGCCGCTCGCCGACGACTTCGGTGCCGGGGCCGACGAGGCCCTGGACTCGACCACCGGGGAGCGTTCCCTGACGGCCTACACCGGCCCGGATGGCTACCGCGACTACCTGAGCACGGGCAAGATGGTGGCCCACTTCGGGCCGCCCTACTTCATGCTCTTCACTAGGTCCTCCCGAGCCTTCACCTCGGTCTTGACTGACTGGCTCCCTTCGGACGGCCGGCATTTCACGAACTACCTGAGCTTCCTGGTGGGCGTGGCCTGCCTCTACTCGCTCAGCCTGCGGCTGCTGCCTCGACGAATCGCTTTCATGACCACGATGATCTTCGCTACCCAGCCAGTGTTGTTCGGGCTTGGCTTCATCGACCACAAAGACACTCCGTTCATGGCTCTCTTCCTGGGCAGCCTGGTGGCGGCGGTGTGGGCGGCCGAGCGCGCAGCGGCAGCGATTCGCGGCGCCCAGGCCGGGGTCTCGAAGGCATCGCCGTACGGCGCTGTGGCCGGGAGCCCGGAGCCGGCAACTCACGCGGACGTGGTCGGGCGCACGGGGATTCGGGAGGGCATCCGGCAGGATTGGCGGTCCGCTCGCCCGGCTGCCAGGTGGATCCTGCTCGCTGCGGCCGGGGCCCTGGCCGTTGGTGTGTTGGAGTTCACGGGCTTCGGCATCCTCCAGGCCCTCATCCGGCCGGTCGCGACCTGGGCCTACCAGCAGGCGCCGCTCCGAGGCCTGTTGAGGTTGGTGGCCGAAGACATCGACAAGACGCCGGTCGAGGGCTATTTGCCGAGGCTCGAGTGGCTGTATATGGCCTACGGGAGAGCGGCCATCCTGTCCGCCTCGCTGCTTGTCTGCCTGGCCGCCGGCCGGCGCACGCTGTCACGGACGAGCGGATGGCTCCTGCTGGACGACAGGGTCGCTCTCCTGCCCGTCGCTCTGTCCGGGGCGGTCCTAGGTTTCGCCATCGCCATCCGGCCGATCGCGGTCTTTGCCGGGCTGTTGGCGAGCGGATTTCTGGTTCACCGTTTGAAGGGACGATCCGCCGGCCTGCTGCTCCTCTACTGGGTGATGGCCGGAGTGGTCGCCTATGAGTCCTGGCCCTATCTATGGGAGGCGCCGCTGTCGTCCTTCTTGGACAGTCTGGTCCTACTCGCCGATTTCAACATCCACGACGTGCTGTACCGCGGGTTGGTCTACCCTTCCGATACCCTGCCCTGGCACTACCTGCCGACGCTCTTCACCCTGCAGCTCACCGAAGTGGTGGTTCCAATCCTGCTGCTGGGGCTGCTTGCGATCACCCGCTCGGTATGGCGCGGCGAGGGCCAGCGGGGGCTGCTGATCGGCGCAGGTCTGTGGTTCGTGATTCCAGTTGCGGCCACGCGGCTGCCCGAGGCAGGGCTCTACAACGGCTTCCGGCTCCTGCTCTTTGTGTTGCCGCCGCTCTTCATCGGGTTTGGGTTTGGATTGAAGCTGGTCTTCGAAGCCGTGCGAGCCCCGCTTGCCCAGTGGCTGCTTTTCGGGTTGATCCTGGCGCCGGGTCTCCTGGGCATCGCCCGGCTTCACCCCTACGAGTACGCCTACTTCAACGCCTATGCCGGCGGAGTTGAAGGAGCCGACGGCCTCTACGACCACGAGTACTGGTGCACTTCTTATCGGGAGGCCATGGAGTTCGTCAATCGGGTGGCCCAGCCGGGAGCCACCGTGTTCTCAGGGCGATCGCTCTTCAGCGCGATTCCCTATGCCCGGGCGGACTTGAACCTGACCTCGCAGGCCAGCGACTACGAGCAGGCCACCTATGTGCTGTACTGCATCCGATTCCGTGAAGACCTGGTCTGGGTGAGCGGCATGGAGGTGTTTGAAGTGGCGCGCGGCTCGGCGGTGTTTGCTCAGGTCTTTCAGCGCGTGCCGGGTCCGATTCAGAGTCCTTGAGTGCGGAGGCGCACATGACACCCACGCAGCGAGATCCCGAGGGGAACGAGCTCCGCTACCTGCTGCGTTACGCGGCTTTGGATGGCCGCCGCGTTCTGGACATCGGCTGCGGCGACGGCCTCTTGACCTGCCGATTTGCACCGCAGGCTGCGGCGGTGGTGGCGGTGGATCCGAGCGTCCCCGAGCTGCGGGAGGCCCGCAGCGGCCGCTCCCAGACGCTGGAGGGGCGCGTGCACTTTGCGGCGGCCCGGGGCCAGGCGCTTCCCGTCGCCGCGGGTCACTACGACCTGGCCTTCTTCACCTCCTCGTTCTGATGAATGGCCCATGAGGGCATGGTCCATGCCCTGCGAGAGGCCTGCCGGGTGCTGCGGCCCGGGGGCTTGCTGATCGACCTGCGGCCGATCGTTTCCGGTCCCCCCGTGGATGTGCTGGGCGGCGATCAAGTGGCCCTCGCCGGCCGCCTGGACGACAGTTCCGATTCCGCCGACGCGGCCGCCTGCGAGGAGGCATTGCGCGTGGCCGTGGAGCAGGGGTGGCTGCGGCCCCACGAAACCGACGCTTTCTCCTATTCGATGTACTGGGACACAACCGAGCAGATGCTCGAGTATGTCACCGCCCACTGGGGCGAAGTACAGGTGCCGGAAGATGTGGTGGTCCGGGCTCAGCAGCTGGCAGATGTGGCGGTTCGGCCCGTTCGAATCCGCATCCGGCTGACGATGAGCATCGCAAGTTATGTGAGAATTGGAGGGTGATTCCAATCATGGAGGTGCAGCAATGAGCAGTGCTGATCAAGCCCGCGAGACCCAGCTCAAGAACATCCAGGCCAAGGCCGGGAAGTCGTTGGACGAGGTCCGCTCACTGATCAAGAAGAGTGGACTGACCAAGCACGGCGAGATCCGCGCCTTGCTGATCGACCAACTGAAGCTCGGCTATGGCGACGCCAACTCACTGGTGCACTTCGCCCTGCAATCGGATGCCCAGAGCGTAGCCCAGGCCAAGGGGCTCTCGACCCAGGATGTCCTGGACGGGATCTACGCCGGCCCCAAGGCCGCCCTACGGCCCATCCACGAAAAGGTGATGCAGGCGAGCGAGAGGCTGGGGGAGTTCGAGATTGCCCCCAAGAAGGGTTACATCAGCCTGCGGCGCAAGAAGCAGTTCGCCATGCTGGGCCCGGCCACCAAGGGCCGCTTCGAGGTGGGACTGAACATGAAGGGCGTGGAGCCGACTGACCGCCTCTCCGCCCTGCCGCCCGGCGGAATGTGCCAGTACAAGGTGTTCCTCACCGGCGCGGCCGAAGTGGACAAGGAGCTGCTGGGCTGGATCAAGACGGCTTACGACGGTTCAGGCTAGGGGATGCAGCTGGAAGCTCGGCGGACGAACCTGGCGGCCTGGTTTGCGCGGGCGGCCGTGGGGAGCGTGTGGGCGGTTAACCTTAACGCCGCCCTGGCTTTTCTCACTCAACCCGAGCGCTACGCGGGCGGTTTCGAGCTGACCGGAGCGGCCGGCGAGGCCGTGGTCCAGGCCTTAGGCATCCTCTTCCTCATGTGGAATGCCACCTATCCACCGGTGATCCTCCAGCCGCGCGGACATCCGATCCTCTTCCGGATCGTCCTGATCCAGCAGGCTATCGGGGTAGTCGGCGAAACCTGGATCTGGCTGGGATTGCCGCCGGACCATCCTGCTCTCTGGGAGACCGGGCTGCGGTTTATCGCGTTCGACGGCATTGGCCTCGTGGTCATGGCGCTGGCCTTTGCCATTATGCTTAAGAATTCAGGGCCGCCGCAGGGGTAGCGGCTCTCCCAATTCGGGTAGAGCGGGCGCTTCCTCGGCCTCGGGCTGGGGCATGCGGGATCGGGGCTCAGGCGGCCAGGCCACGCAGCAGCAGCTCGATGCCGGCGCGGATGTGCTCCGCCGGCTCGACCCGTTCCCTGTCATAGACCCAGAGCATCAAGGTCCCTTCGATGATCGCCCCGGCCGCGAGGGCGACTTCGAGTGGGTTGACCCGACGGAATTCTCCGGTATTGATCCCGCGCTGGACCAACGGAATCAGCGTATCGATGTAGTGTCCCAGGTAGCCTTTCAGCGCCCGCTGCACCGGCCGGCTGCGGAAGGCCAGCGCCAGGTACTCATAGGCGACCGGCATCCGCCGCATTCGATCGCGGAGGTCTCGGATGGCAGCGTCGGTGAAGCGGCGGATGCCCTCCAGGGCGCTGACTCTGGAAGT
>Ga0299912_10005044_pt1 | contig 10830 bp, 15 predicted proteins | sample RVTome_2_FD_207667 | JGI IMG/M metagenome (GOLD analysis project Ga0299912, IMG submission 207667) | Soil microbial communities from uranium-contaminated site in the Upper Colorado River Basin, Wyoming, United States - RVT95D214 (version 2) ... | reverse complement strand
AAGAATTTGTTACAAAAGAATTGTGTGAGCCTAAATATCTTATTTTAGGTCGACTGGAATACGAAATCATCAAGAATTTTGAGACCGTATTCGCGGAGGATTCTTTGATTCTGAAATACATACGAAAAGAGAAAGACAATAAACTGTTTTGTTATGGATTAGAGGTCATTCAATCGGTCAAACGAGAAGCGATGGAGGTCTTTTAAATGCCCGCGCATTGTAAAGATTGCAGCGACTATTCGCCGAAAGGGTGGTGTAAATTCTCCAAACGACAAGCAACCAACCGCACCATCAAGAAGGTCCGGCCGGACTCTCATTCCTGCCGGAATATAACCAAGAAGGAGTAAAAATATGGATTTCTGGATCCACGTAGAGTTTGACAACGATGCCAAACCGTTGTCTGGCACGCGGGCAATGCTCTACAAACTGTTAGACATTAAACCTACAACTATCATTTCTGCACCACCAGACCCGGACCCGAAAACACAATCCTTCTTAGGCGTTCCTCCTCGCATCCAAAAACCGGAGCAAAAACCGGACAGGCGTAAAATCCCACATATATTTAAGGAAAGCAGTGTCCCCTGCGCGGGGGGATGCGGCCGCAATGTGAAGTACCGGGGGGCGGGAATAAAACCTAAATGTCCTACTTGTGGTGGAAAAGGGATCGTTGTGGAAGACAAACCTGCAACTCCGGAAATCCCCCCACTGAAGAAGGTTCCAGAGGTGCCCGAAATCCTCAAGACCCCCAACCCGCCCATCCTCAACCCCGAACTACCAAAGAAGGTTTGTCCTGATTGCGAAACGCCGCTCATCATCAAGTTTAGTAAATGGTTCTGTTCTACTTGCAATACTGTTAAGGATGCCCCAAAAAAGGTTAATATGGATAAATTTCAGTGAGGAAGAATGAATTATCGATATTGAAACATAGTACGGAGATAAATAATATGCCAAACAAAAAAATCACCCTAAATATCCGGAAATTCGACAAGTCCGAGCGGAATAACGTGACGGACAGCGCGTGGAAGCGGAAGATTAAATACCAAGACGCGATGGAAAAACCCACCGTGGTCGTGCAGGTGGCGGTGGAGGATCCGAATACCATCGTCCCCGCGAGAGAAATTGACGAGATCACCGTCATTTTTTCGTCCAAAAACAGGAAACTGGACGATTACCCGCCTAAAGAGGACGATTCCCAGTGAATCGCCTCTTCCTTTTTTATCTTTCGCGGGTTATCAATTTTCTATTACGGGTGGAATAAATGAGCATCGATCAATGCCATAGATGTTCTGAATTTGAATTATGCAACAATCTTATTACTGCTACAATACAATCAAGTGAAATTAATGAACAAATAGCAGAGTTGAATCGAAAATGTCCCAACAAGCAGCCACAATTAGTAAATCAAAAATAGAAACGACAATTGACAATTTCAAGAAGTTTCTTCTGGCAAAAAATGCTAATTATGGAGGAACCGGACTTTACCCTCTTAATATTTTTTGTCCGGCGGGAGAGCATACGGGTATAGAGTCCCGGATTGACGATAAACTCGGCCGGGTCAAAATTACCACAGAAAAAGAAATTCCTATGCGAAAAAATGATGTTGTGGACTTAATTGGATACTTGTTTCTACTTTGTATTAAGAATAATTGGATAGATTTCCAGGATTTGATAGATTGATGAGCATCGACATCGCAACGATTCTCGGGCAGAAATGGGCACGCGACCAAAAACAGGAAGCCCAGTACCACATCCACCCGGAAGGACAGGAAGGCGCGTCCAATCTCGGCGGGTGTATCGCGCTACGGTCAAAAAAAGAAGCCGGGATTCCTTTACCGCAGAAAGAAGGCGCGAAAGCGGACTTTGGCGCCGCCTTCGTGGGAGACGTGTGGCACAAGAAAATTCAGGTAGACCTTGTGCAGGAATTGAGTAAAACATATCTCCGCCGGTATGTCGGCCCGGTCATAAAGGAGGATGGTATCCCGCAGGAAATCGTGATTGAAACCGAGATCATTCCCGGCCACAAAATCGTCTCGCCGGTTGACTTGTGCGTGGTCACGGCACCTGGATTCTCTTTGGTGGAAATTCCCTACAAAAATACGACCAAGATGGCCTACATCAAACACCCGGACGCGAAATGGGTATTCATCGCGGATATTAAAACTGCCAGTCCATTCTCGTATAATTTACACGAGAAAGAGGGTCTCGGGGAGGAATATGAATCACAAGGTCTCGCGTATTTGAAAGCCACGGGATTATCCTCAATGCCATTCTTGTTTCTAAATAAAATCAATGCACACCGATTTACGACTATATTACAATGGTCCGTTGAAAAATGGAAAGCGTTGCAAGACAAACGTTACCGCGAATTGGCGCTGGCAAATAATATCAAACAAGCGATTCAATGTGATTTCGTAGATTCAGATTTCAAATATTTCACGTCCGATGCGGAATACATCTGTGCGTATTGTAATCTCTCGGAAACCCACGAAGTAGATATTAACGGGACTGTCAAAGTGGTCTTGGACAAACCCTGTATTGAGGTTGTCACGCGGGTAGAGAAGGAATACGAGCAGAAATTCCGTCCAAATACCCCGTGGATGAGCGGGATGTCCATGCTCACGATAGACAGGGTAAATGCTGGCATTGTCTATGCCCACAACAAGGGTGGAAAGGTTTTCGAGGATACGGTCTTCCATGCGGCGAAAACTTACGTTGAAGGGTGGGTAAAGGAGATTTCCAAACCTGTCGTAAAACCTAAAATTCCCTTAGCATACGAGGATAACGCCTTCTCCCAACCGAAACCTATCGTTAAAGAAGAGGTAAATCCGGCGGACTTGCCAATTTATGGGAATCCCAAGAACGAATGTATGAAATGTGGGAAGGGGGGAGCAAATCCCGGCTCCGGCCAATGCAAAAAATGTGATGATGCCGAGGAGAAGGAATTTATCGAACGATCTAAACCAGTCTGCAAACTCCTCCCGCCGGATCCGGAGGATATCGTACTTCCTCATAAGGAGACGGACGAGGAAGCATTGAAAAATATCAACTCGCTGGGGATTACCTGCACATTATGTAACAAACCGCGAATGGCCGGGCAACAAGTTTGCGAGGAACATTACCGCAAGATTGGCGAGGCGATCAAGAACCTATGACCAACGATGACGACTGGGCATTAGATGGCCGTGATCGAGAAATATGGTAGAGAATATTTCGAGAGGGTATGAAAAATGGACAAGGTTACGATTATTGCAAATGCCACGGAGTCCAACCGGACTGCCGCCCTCTCCAAACTTCCGAACGTGGAATTGGAGATTCTGCCATTAACGACCGGCGACTTCATTTTTTGCCGGACGGGCGCGGTCGAAGTCAAGGGAAAATTCCAGCAAGGGCACGATTTCGTGGCATCAATGGGAGACGGTAGAATGGACGATGAGATCCCGAGAATGTTGTCCGTGTATCCCGATTCCGTCCTGGTCGTGGAGAATCCGGAGGCAGTTTGGTCTACTGGATTCACTCATATTTCTATTTACGGGATGCAGGCGAAATTATGCACTTATACCTCGAAAGAAGGTAAAAAATGGAAAATACCGACTATGTTTACCACGGGAATAGACGGAACCGCCCTCGCGATTGAACGCCTCGCGTTCTGGACACAACATACGCCGGCCGACAAACCCGTCCGTTTGGACAAACCCAAACACATGACCGAGGAAGAATACGTGCAAGGGGCATTCGCGGATACCGGTCCTGTCCTCGCCCAACGATTACTGGAAATGTTTGGGTCCTTGTGGAATATTGTCAACGCGTTAGGACAAACCACGGTCAAGGAAACGAGGGGCGGGAATCTGAAATGGGGCGAGGGACCGTTGAAAAAACGTATCTTGGATTTAGGCCCGAAATGGGTGTATAATAATCGCATACTGTGGAAGGTACCGGAAAAATGAGTGGCCCATATAAGGAGTACGCGAGACCGTTCGGGCAGAAACTCTTCAAATGCGACCTGTGCGGGTACGAAACTTTCTCCAGACAGGGTCAATGGAACCACCAGGAAAAAGTACACGAAAAAACGGATAAGGAGACCAGATCAAATGAAAAGATTGTTTAATGGTTTCTCGAAAGTCAAAATGCAAGATGTTTTCTGTGATAACTGTGAAATTTGTGACGATTGTGGCGCGTTATTCGTGGAAAACGAACCACGAGGATTTGACAAGGAACCGTGTAAATCTTGTGAAATTGAAATCTCGTGGGAGATGTACAAACGGCCCACTGCATATACCAAATATCCGCCTGAACATTCCCGCGAGCGATTGAAACAAGCAGCGAAGGGGAATTTAAAATTATTCCAAATAGATAATCTGGGCGTGAAAAAATGACGATGGGGAACTGCCAGCATAATACGGATATCTCGAAAGCGGAGGACATGCGGCGCAAGAAGGCCCGGAATACTGGCGGCAAAAACCGCCTGCCGGAATCAGAAAGGCTTAAAGTGGTCACGTGTAATCTCCCACCAGAACTTATCAAACAAATGAAAGAATTAATTAAACAAGGATATGCTCCATCCTTTGCCGAGCTCGTCCGCCAGATTTTGTATATTGGTCTCCCCTTGTTTCTCGTGTCCTTGAATGAGTTAGAAAAGAAAAACGGGGATACATCATAAGTAATCCTGAGTCTAAAGATTGCCCGCATTGTAAAAGGCCAATGTTACACGTGGTCACGTTGATTCAACCGGTCTATAATTTAGAGACAAAACAGACGAGAAGTCGTAAAATTGAGTATTTCTGTACGCGGTGTTGGTTCAAGGAGGAGATCATACGATAAAAAAGGTGAAAAATTAATGGATTTATTTCATTTCTTTCAAGGCATCAAATGGTGGGCGTGGTGCCGTCTTACTCGCGAAGGGCGAGGAATGCGACAGTTTCTCCGGAAAAACAACATTCCGGACGGATATGCGGAATTATTAGCGTGGGAACGCGGAGAGGAAAAAAAATAATGGACGGACGGGCGCATTTTTTGGGCGGAATTGTAAGTTGTGTAATCGTAAGTATCATAATCATGTTCTACCAGTGGAATTTCTCCGTGATTTCCCTCCTCTTTGCCGGTATTTTTGGCGGGTTGTTTGCCCTTTATCCGGATTTGGACTTGAAACTCCACGTGGGACACCGGAACCCGTGGTTGCATAGCGCCTTCATTCCTGGAATTATCTTGCTCTTAATTACAGGGATTATTATAACGAATCCTGGCGAGTGTAACATAGCCACCCAGAATTTCATGGTCTCCTTTGCCATCTATTTTGCGATTGCGGTCGGGAGTCATTTGGTACTCGATTGCCCGCAAGGAGATGTGGTCGGGATGAAAATCTGGGGAAAAATCTTCCTATTTACGAATGGGACGTTTTTACTCGTGGTTGGAACGACCATCGGAGTATGGTTGCTGGTATAACATGCCCCGTCCTCTAACTCTCCACGAGATTGTACCGCGTAGTTGTCATTACTGTGTTTCCTGTGAGGGACAGAAATATAATTGTGAAGGCCGATTTCAATATTATAAATGTATTAAATACGATTTCGATTTCAAGGGCGATCCAGTCTTCACCGTGTGTGACGATTGGAAAGAAGGGTAAAAAAAAAGAGTTTAATTTTTCAGTCCAAACAACGTAATAGGCCGGCCGCGTTTCCCGTTGGAAAAGGAATGTTTCTCCACGAGATTCCGATTTATTAGTCTGGCAATTGTATCGTAGACCGTGGTCCGGCACGTGTATTGTTTGAGGATAATTCGCGTAATGGGACGTCCAGTCTTGTCTACTTTTACCGAATTGACATCGTGAATTTCATACCCTAATTCACTACATATTTTACCGCGCGTCAGCGGCCCTTTCGTACGCAATAATTCGACAATTTTCTTCTGTAACTCCGAATCGTAGTAAATGATACTCGTTTTCGTTTCCATATGTGTTATCCTCCGACAAATTTTACCAGTCGGTAGACAGAATATTGTCGTATAAATATATGAATTTATCGGAGAAAAAACAAGACCCACCCCGTCCGCGCCCGGGGCCGGTTATGAAGGGGGAGAGTTGAACGTATTTAGGAGATATTTACGACAAGCAACTGACTGATTAATTTTGGGCGGGTGGGGACGGGTGGTTACAGTACCTATCGCATTATGGAGTAATAAAGATGTAGGATAGATTTATATAGAAGTTATTACTATTGTATAGTAGAACAATAATATACAAATACTATTCAATAACAAACGAGGTAAAAAAAATGACGAGAAAAACCAAACTCCCGCCAGAATTCTTCGCGGAAGTCCAAGCAAATACGAACGTGCAGACCCTCATAAAGAAATATGGTGTTTCGGAGTCATATATCTATAATTGCCGGAACCACCGGATTAGTATTCCGCTCGGCGAAGGATTCCCGCTCAAACCAGAGGAAATTACGGAAATCATCACGAATTGGAAGAGAATCTTCACCGCGGTTGCCCAAGGCCCGGAGAAGTGGGCGGAATTTGCCGGGTATTTCCCACAGATTGCGGGAAACTGTGACAAATTGACGGAGTGGTCTAAACAATGATGAATTTATTCCCAAAACCGGCCAACAAGGATGTTTCCGAGGAAACCATTTCAGAACAAAATATTCCCAGGAACGAGGAATCTGAATGTTATGGTTGTGGCGATGTTTTCCTCTCCTCCGAAATTACAACCTACAAACAGAAACAATATTGCCGGGCGTGTTTGATAGTTAAAAAAGAAGAGATCAAACATTCTGTAAAAGTGGCAGGAATGTCACGCGATGAAGTAGTTTCGCTCGTAAAGGATTTACTGGCAGAATTACAACCGTCCAAAACTGGGATAATCTTCGACTCGGGGCAGTGTCAGGACATCGCGTCCGCGTGTCGGACGTGGTTGAGTGCCAATAAAATCGGTGTTGCCCGGCCAAATTCTAAAAAAGGGAATCACGTATCTCCTGAATCAAATGCGAAACGCGCCCGCATCCAAGCAATCTTGACTATGTTAGAAGCAAAAAATGGAGTAATATAGAAAGGTGATAGAATATGACGAGAACTCCCCCAAAATCCGTAACGATGTCGGCCGGCGTGAAGAACGCCCTCGCCGGCGTCAAGGCCGACCTGAGCAAGATTCGCCGGGTCACGTATGGCGAGACGGTGGACAAACTCGTCCAATTCTACCAAACCTTCCAGGCGAAAATGGAGGCACTGGAAACCGAGAACAAGCGGTTGAACAATCAAATGGCGGAAATCGCGGTCAACCAGTCCAAAGCCCTTTCCCCGCCTACCGTTTACATGCAACAACTCAACGCGCCAATTCCTTTCCCGCCCTTACCTACCCATTTGTGTCCGCCACCTAACGAGTTGGTGTCTTCTGAGGGTAAATACAAGGCGGTCATGAACGAGTTGGAGACCGTCTTCCACCACGGCGGTCCCAAACTGTCGTCCACGCGGGAGGCGTTATGTGTTGACAGGAAACTCGCGTGGGAACAAGCAGTAAAGGAAGTACAAGAAGAACGTGTTAAAAAACGGGGGCCCGCCAGATGATCAATAAAAAAGATGTTTGGTATTGCGTGTGGCATGACGAGGGAACCATCAAATATACGTTCACCCGGCCGGTGTACCAACCCACGTGTAACCACTGCGGCCGGATACTGGCGAAAAAGAGGAAAAAAGAAAGAGTGGTTATTTAGTTTTCCCGAGGTTAGCCGCGGCCATGTCCGCGAGGCGGGTCATTGCATCGTCTTTGCTCGCCACGGCGAATTGGACGCAGAGTGCTTGCCGTTGTACCTCCGCTTGCAATTCCGCCACCTTTTTCTCTAATGCTTGCGTGGTATTCCCAAACCGTTTCTTGAGGTAAATTACGAGCGTAGCAACGAAAGAACTCATCGCTACTTGCCCGAACCAGAGCCAGGACATCTGGAGGAAAACGGTTTCCACGAGGAGGGGGAGGACGATGATCAACCATGGTATCATTTCCGCGAAGAAGTCCAGCCACCCTTGACTCTGGTTGAAGACTATCATACATTTCGGGCAGATGTGCTCGGCGTCCACCGGTTTGAATGCCTTCTTACAAATCTCGCAGGTCATTGTTGTAGGGACGGGCGGATCAATGAGTGCATTCGTTTCCGATTTAATTACCGCCGCAGTTTTCGGCGGTTCCGTTGTTTTCGGTATTTCTGTTATAGTTTTCACCTTTTTGTCGTTGTTTTTTTTTAACCGTTGTTTCAACCGTTGCAAGCGTTCGGCAAGGTAATTCGTCCCATTCGCGAGGCCCATATGCTTGTTCTCGCGAATCTCTTGTTCCAAGTGCCGGATGTCCTCTTCTACCATTTATTAATCAGGCCACCTTGAGTAAGACCATCGCGAGGACGGCAAAACTCCCACTCGTACCCGAGGAATCCCGCTTGGATAATGCGACTCGCAACAACGAATTCGGGTTTGGCACGACCAACTCGGCCGGGTGTTGCCTAATATAAGGAGCTTTCAGGACGGTAATGTTGTCGATGAAAGTGGCAATAGAGGGGCCGATAATCGTTTCTGCAATCCCGCCGGTAGACGACAATCCCACCTTGACGGTTGTGTTAATCAAATTGCCGGTCGGGATGTCCGTACACGCCACCCTGACTATTAACATATAGGTTCCTGCGTGGCGAATCTCGAAGATTGCTCCCACCTTTGCTGTAGTATTCGAGAGTAAGACCGCTAAGGCAGGCAACCCGTCCGCATCGAAAACCCACGCGAAACCGCCAATTGGTTCCGGGATTAATCCGCCATCCGGGAAGATTATATTCCCGCGTTCTTCGGTGATTACCACTCGCGGGGGAACCGTCACTATTTCCGCTTGGAACGCTATTGCTGCCACTCTCATTGCTTCTACGTCTGCCCGGGCCGCCGCCCGCTGCTCGTCCGTGTTGATTGTTGAATCTACCGGTATCGTTGCCATTTTTAGAACCACCCCCCCACCTGGACGTACAGGATGTGTCCCGCCGGGACCATATAGTCGAACTGGAGACTCGCGTTCAGGGGGATGACGTGCATCGCCTCCACGAACGCGGAATTGTAGTAGAGCTGGATGACGGGATTCGTGGCCCCGGTCGCCCGGAGGGCCATGCTGGAGCTGGCGGTGGCCACGTAGGTCACGAGGATGACGTTCCGGGCCCCAGCGGTGACGACCGCGGAGACGTCCTTGGTAATCCAGTTGCCGTTCGCCGTCAGCGTGGCCGCGCTCGTGCTGTAATCCCACTGGACCGCGTCCCGCCAGGTGACGAACGCGCCGAACAGGTTCCCCGCGATCACGGCCAGGTTGCCGGTCATCGTGACAACGCCCGTGGGTTTGATGTTCATATTCCCGGCTGAATCCACCCACAGTAACACCTTGTGCGTGGCATCGTATTTCAACGTCAATGCTTGGGCCTCCGAGACGCGTTTCGTTAAAATACCCGCGCACAAATTGTCGATGCTGTCCTTCTCGATGATGGTAGAGGAACCGGCAGATTCCGTGGCATCCTGTGGCGTGAACTCCTCGTCAATCGCGTTCCGGGCGTATTCTTGCTCCTTCGTCAAGTCTTCAAAGGCAATACTCGTGTTGTTCAGGGTCACTTCCGTCACGCCGTCCACGTGTTTGACCTGGGTAATTAAATACGTCCCGTTCGTTATCCCATCGATGTCTGCCATGACGAGCGTGGTCCCCGGCCGGAGCGTATCGTCCAGCGGGATGGCAATCGAAATGACGTCCGTCCATTCCTTCCGTTCCTCGTATATCTGCGTGGCAAACGCGAGGCACTGGTCGTAATCCCACGATGGGCGGAGGAACCGGGCGATAATCTCGCCCGTCCGCGTGGACACGTCTAAATTCGTGTCCGGCGGGTACCGGGCAATGACTGGGCCGTCATCTTCTACCCGCCCCTTCACGATGACTTTCGTGGCGACCATCAACCCGTCCGAGGCAATCTCCGGCGTCCCGTATTTCGTCTCCCCGCCCGTCCCGATGGTCTTGCCGGAGGAGGTTGTCCCGGCATTGATGATTAACTCCAAGTCGCCTTTCGTGTACCAGACATACGCTACCCATTTAACAATCTCGTCCAATGCCTCCGAAATCGGTACCCCGCCTTTGTAGGCAATACTCCACGAGTCTGCCCCACCACCGGGCGAGGTAATATTCCCGCCGTCCCAGCAAAACCCGCATTTCGTGGCAAGGGCCTCGCCAATCTGCTCCACGGTTTGGGTGGTACACGTCAAGATGGGTTTATTTTTAGTCAATTCCTCTTTCAATTCCGTGAGTTCGATATTATACAAATTACCCACGCGGACTTTGTGGGTCACTTTCCCTTCAAACAGTGGAATCGGGGTTGCCGCCGAATCATACAAGATGATTACAAACCCGTTGAAAAACGTGTCGATGTAGGTTTCTACTGCCTCCAACACGCATTTTCCAACTTGGGAACCAACACCAATGATCATATCCACGCCAGAAAACCACGATGCCCACGTGGTCTCTTGGAACGTGTAAAATTTGCCATTATCAAACCCGCCGAATCCCCATTCGGAATCCGAAACTTCAACCCCGCCTTCCCACGTTGAATTCACGAGGGCATCTGCCGAACTATAGGCATTGTAGGTAACAGCAAAGAAATTCTTCCCATTATTATGAGATAAATATATTTTGTTTGAATCTAAAATAAATCCCCACGCGCGAAAAGAAGTGCCGTTAATCGGAATGATTCGTTCTTTAGCGACCTCCGTCCACCCACTCACGATGTCCACATCGTCATTCTTGAGGAGGCACGGTTCTACGAGCACCCCAGCGTCCGTGTAGAG
>Ga0299912_10005043_pt1 | contig 10830 bp, 13 predicted proteins | sample RVTome_2_FD_207667 | JGI IMG/M metagenome (GOLD analysis project Ga0299912, IMG submission 207667) | Soil microbial communities from uranium-contaminated site in the Upper Colorado River Basin, Wyoming, United States - RVT95D214 (version 2) ... | reverse complement strand
TAATTAAATAGAACTGACCCCAAGTTCTGATCAATCTATCCCGACCTCTTATATCTTATCTTATTAATCATTTTCTCAAGCAGAAAAGATACCTTAAAATGCTAATGGATGCAAAAGAAAAGATAACAAAGGGATTGAATAGGGATGTTGAAGGCAGGAAAGTTTTTAACGCAAGGCAAAAATGGTGGGAGGGTATGGGTGGGTTAATCCCTTTTTTTCATCTCCTCAAGAGATGAAAGCTTCTCAAAAGTAGTTTTGGATTGACGTATACTGGAGCTCAATTCATTTGCTGGCCGGTAATAGACTACTTTTCTTCGCTCCACAGGAAATCTCAGGGAGATAGTCGTCTTCTCCTTCTTTTCATCCTCCTCGAATTTCATCATTCCTCGATTTCTCTGAACAATCTCATCAACCAAACGTAGCGTAAGATTTAAAATCCCTTCTTTCTGATGGGCTGGAATTCCCACTGTCGGTTTCTTATAACCTGTAAAGACGATTAGGATCTCAACATACTTTCCTTCTTTTTTGACCAAGGCCTCCTCACCACCCGTTTCCCTCTGAAGAGTAAGGGATCTCGTGAATAACCCAAAACTTCCGTTGGGCGGCATCAAGGCCATGACATATTGGAGAACACAGCCCAAAATATACCTCAATGGGTCATCGGGAACGGCGGTTTCAGGAAGATTCTTTTCAAGTGTTTTAAATAACTTAATCTTCTTCTCTTCCAGCTCAACCTGATATTTTTCTAGTTCCTCCTCGAGGAGCGTGTTTACTGTATTTGTTTTGATAATAGGGTTGTCAATTTTAATATAATGGAGAAGGCTATCCTGCAGCAGTTCAATCTTCTTAATATCCTCCATAATGATTCGATTAATATGTGCACCAAATTCCTGATCCCTGAATTTCTCTCGAAAAAATCGTGTTTGATTTCTGAGGTTCTTCAGCGTCTCTTTAAATTGATCGATTAATTCAATAAAAAATGGGAACAAGAGGAAGGCAATGCGTTCATTCGGAATGATAATCTCTCTGGATGGGGGTGATTCTGTTTTAGGGTCACCTTCAAGGGATATAATAGGTTGAGATTGATAAATCTCATCTAAAAAATCAAAAATGGATTCTTTTTCCATGTTTTCCTATAGCTTTAGAGACTTCAACCTCATAATTAAATAGCAATTTCAATGCCAACCGGTCATCTAGTATTAATTATTCAATATTATTGAACTTTCCTGAAATTCAATATTTCCAAAAAGACAAAAATAGGAAAATATTTTCCCAAATGTCCAAAAATATTGCAAAATTAAACTTATTTCCATTGCCCCATACTCGACCCCCTCTTTTTTCCAAAAGACCCCTTGACAAAGATATCAATAATGATACTAGAATAATTGTGACCGAGATTGAAGATATCCTTGCACAAATGAGGAAGAATCCAAAGGGTATCAGATTCAATGAGTTGTGCAGGGTTTGTAATTGCTATTTCGGGAAAGGTAAAGCCTATCAGGTAAACAAGTACTCAGGGCTATTGAAAAGTTGGAGGTGAATTATGGCACTGAAAAATGATCGTTATGCCTACAGGGTCACTTGGCCCGAGGGTGATCATGAATATGTAGGCTTGTGTGCAGAATTACCGAGTTTGAGCTGGCTGGCTAAAACACCAGAAGCTGCCTTAAAAGGTATCCGGAAAGTGGTTGCAGATGTTGTGAAGGATATGGAGGATAGCGGTGAGACGATACCTGAGCCAATTGCCCGTAAGCGATTTAGCGGAAAATTTATTGTGCGTGTACCCCCAGAAATCCATCGAGATCTCACCATCCAAGCAGCAGAATCTGGAGTTAGTTTGAATCGGCTTGTCAGTTCAAAATTAAGTAAATAATTAAAAATGGTTTTGATCGTTCAGAATGTTTGGATCGTTTATTAAGGCCAAACCTGAAAACCCCGTCCTTGTGGGTGGGGATATTTATTTTGTTTTAAACGATCCCAGCGATCTCCACGGACAAACCGGTCTTAACGGTTAGATTCCCCTTGGTCGCCTCCCCAAAATTTAATATAGGGTAGACAAAAAGAAACATAATGTAAAATGGAATGTGTCCTCTTTCCTCAATTCCTGGAATGACCCCTTATCCAAAGGAAAAAGGAGAAATGCTAATTAAATAGACCCCAAGCAATTCCTATGATGCCTTACGAACAAGCGTTATTAACAAAGCTTATTTAGTAACTTTTTCCTCGAGGAGTTTTCTCACATCACGGCGACCAAGCTTTCGGAGCGCCACCATTACTGCTTTCTTTTCATCCTTTGGCTCAAACTTCCCCTTCTCCCACAGATGCGCTGCCCCAACCGTGACCCCCGCAAGAATCGCCAGTTCCTTCTGACTGATCCCCAAGTTTTTACGAAGGCTTCGGATCAGGGCTGGGGAGAAGCGGGATTTTTTAACCTCTTCCGGAGTAGCCTCCAATGGTACCTTTCTCTTTCTTAAGTCTTTTTGCTGACGGGCTGCAAATCGTTCAAGAGCCGTGACTGTTTTGCGAAGTTGGGAGACCGTGCTCTTCAATAACCGGATATCCCGACCCAATGGAACTGAGGTTTTACGCATCTCTCTTTTTGCCAAACGTGCAATTTCTGATTTGATAGTCGCTTCCAACTTGCCCATGCCTTCCTCCTATTAGTTAGGTTTTGAGGCCAAAATTTCAATCAGAGCTTATCAGATTGCGGCAGATCGGTCAACAAGGAGGATACGAGGAAGCGCAAATGATTTTTATGCTTGCTTTTATCGACCTTTTTCTGTATATTCTACCCACCTAAAGAATCTTATCATTCAAAAGGAGGAAATATGCCAGCACCAAAGAAACCCGTTACCAAAAGCCAGATCGTTGCTCACTTTGCAAAGAAGTTTGAACTTTCCAAGAAGTCTGCTTCTTCCATCATTGATGAGATGGCGATGTTAGCAACCGCCGAAACAAAAAAGGCTGGGGTCTTCACCTTCCCCGGAATCGGTAAGCTTGTCCTTTCCAAGCGCAAAGCACGCAAGGGTCGTAACCCAGCTACAGGTGAAGAGATTAATATTCCTGCAAAGACCGTGGTGAAGATGCGTATTGCCAAAGCATGCAAGGAGGCAATCGTTCCCCCAAAAAAGTGATATGACGCTATCCCAAGTGTTTGAATGGGAGACAATCGGGGAATGAATTTTATGCGGGCGACGTTATCCAAACACTATACAGAAAGGGTTCTCTAAAAAATTGTATTCATATTTTAATAGGTTATAAACGGAGTCGTGGTTTCGATTCCCGCCGCCAAAATATTTTCTTTCAATCAGCCATCAGGACTCCAATCTCTCCGAGAGATGGGTAAACCTCAATTGAGGTTTGTTGTTTCTAATGGCGATGGTAAGGGCCTTTTTGGTGCCAATTAACACGACTAACTTTTTGGCCCGGGTGATGGCCAGTATATATCAAATTCCGTTGGAGGAGAAGATAGTGCTGGGTAGTGACGGGCATAATAACAACCGGATATTCGCTTCCCTGCGATTTGTGGTCAGAGATGGCATAGGCCAAAACAACCTCGTCCAGATCATAAGCCCAGCCTTGCCCAAGGCGGAGGAAGGGAATGGCATGGAGAGGAGAGACAGGAACCTGACCGCCATGCCTACGATAAGGAGGAGACAGAGGGAGGCACGGCGATTAAACCGATTTTAGCAAAAGCAAACGAAAGTTCTGGGGAAATAGTTCAATTTGCCTATTTCTCCAGAGATGCTTTTTAGGAAATATTCTCTTTGTTCACTTCGATAAGGGCATTCAAAGTGGAAAGAATACTTCTCACATTCACAAGGTAGGCGTTGGATTGGATGCCGTTGCCCCGATGGTATTTGCCAAAATCTTTTCCAAAAAATTTATAGATATGACAGGTTAAGAAGATGTTGATCGAAGGATCGAGAAGTTCGTGAGGCATCAATCCGAAGTCTTTCCCCCAGTGCTCCCAATTGATTTGCCCTAAGCCGTAATCGCCAGTCTCCTTATTGATGCTGGTTTCCTTGAAATTGCTTTCGGCCACGATGATCGCGATGATTTCAAGGGGATTCACTCCATGTTTGCGGGCAGCATGGAAGATCAAACTGGCGTACCTGAACATTTTTGTTTCGGGAAGCTGATTTTCGGTAATGAACCGGATCATATTCGCCAGATGCAGAACTTCTTTCACGCTGGAGTCGGCGGATTTTATGGTGGAAATAAACTCCTCCATTCCGGCTGGAAAGGAGGTTCGCAGGCTCTTTTGGGTCGGAGGCGCAATATATTCCAGCACGAAAAAAGCTGTGATGGCCACGAGGGAGACGATTTTGACGGATTCCAGCATGGTGTGGAGTATCATCCTTTTTTTGAATTTCGAGTGAAAGTCACTTACCGAGTTACACGTAATCACATGGATGTTGAAAAGCTTCATTTCCCCTCCTCCTCTTTGGCAATTAAGTATTGTCCTATTTCTCAAAGCTCTTTTTGAGATATGGGAATCGGATAGAAATTCTCATTGTTGCTTTTTTCTAACTTGATCGTGCTGTAAGAAATATTGTTGACCCCTGACTCATCGCCCAAGAGGCTCCTTGCCCACTTAATAATGGATTCATCGGTAATTCTTTCTTGATCACTTCTTCTTTCTGGAAGCACACCTATCAAATAGAGTTCACCCGATTCATCACGAGAATAGAATTCGTAGGCTACCATATTTCAACCTTCAGCTTAATTTTTATGAAAATTGGTTTATTCGATAAGCAATTTTATTGCCAAATGGCGTCAAATGCTATCAATTCATTCTAAGTTGCTGTAAATTTGAGATAATTTAAAATCTTTCTCAAATTCTTATTATTTTAGCGAAGGCCAAAAGTGGAAGCGTTTTTCACAATAGTCCTAGATTACTTCCATGAAAATAAGAAACAGTTCTTCCACTCTCCATTGATTTCCATTTGGAATATTTCATTTTGAGGGGAATTTCAAAAATCGTGACTACAGGAAGGAGTCCTCAATATTCTGTTTCACCCTGATCCTCTACTATGTCCTAACGAATCTGCAATTTACTCTTAAATTCGTCTGTCCTTTCATTATAAGAGAAGGTGCCTTTTGTACTAATAAAGTTGAAGATCTTGTCGTGGTTATCATCGTAATCAATGTCCCCCCCAATCTGTCTTTCTGGACATAAAGGGAGCGGAGAATAAGTGTTGATTTTGAACTACGTCCTTTGTCATCCATTTTTTAGTAAGCACTTATAGCAATAAGCAAGTCCCCAAGTTAGCTGACCCCAAGTTAGGACTTTTGTGAAAATTGATTCAACTTTTGATTTTTTTAAATATAACGTTTTAATAAAACATTTGTTATAATAATAAATTATTACATTAGTTAAATTGTAGTATTAGAATTGCTTATCCATTTAATGGATAGATTTTTTAATTAAAAATTCGTCGCCAGCATTACTTATGCATGATGTCATATCCAGTATTTTAATGCCCGTTTGGAACAGGGCTGATATAATGGAAAGGGCAATTCATAGCGTTTTAGGACAAACCTTTAAAGATTCGGCCTTGGCCGGCCTAAGTGCTTTGCCCTGTCCGGCCAAAACATTAATGCTAAAAAAGCCTATGCGATGGGTCTGGTTGATTGGGTCGTTTCTCTTGCAGAATTTGAAGCGCGGCTGGAAGAAATCGTGCGGCAATATCTCCGGGTATGCTCGAGTGCAATCTTAGTTTTGACTCTATAATGCATTCTTAAAGGAATATTTTGAGTTGCAGGAAATTGTGCAGGCCTTGGAGGGCCACTTTTTATCTTATCCCTTGAAATGTGTACGGAATTAGGAATATAGGCATGGATTTAGAAAATTCTCAACGCAAGGATGAAAAGGAAGACAACTCTTTAAGTATTTGTTTTTTCTCTCATTCTTCACAGCTTGGAGGAGGAGAGAGAAGCCTTTTGGAGTTAATAACAGGGTTAATTAGGGACCATGGAGTAATTTGCTCAGTATTCTTACCTAATAAGGGGCCACTAAGAAAAAAGCTTGAGGAGGTTGGAGCATCAACCCTGATCCATGAGTATGGTTGGTGGTGTAATTCAAATTTACGTTCTGCTGCAGAAATAGCTCTAAGACATATCAATAGCTTTAAAACAACCTTTGACAATATAAGAGAAAAAGTTGAAAACACAAATCCTGATGTTGTTTTTACTAATACAATGGTCATTCCATGGGGAGCCATCGTTGCTTCAATTCTAAATAAGCCTCATGTGTGGTTTGTCCGTGAATTTGGCATATTAGATTATGATTTAAAATTCCATCTCCCTTTCCAACAAGTATTAAAAATAATTAGAGATTCTTCCAACATCATACTTACGAACTCAAATGCAGTAAGGAAAACACTATTTGGAAATACATCTGAACCCAATATCTTAACCATTTATCCATATATAAGTATTTCGCCAAACGCTTTATATGAAGACAAGAATATTTACTACACAAGAACGGATGCAACTAAATTATTAATAGCGGGTACCATATCAGAATCTAAGGGCCAGGAAGATTCGATATTGGCAGTCAAAGAACTCATCCAAAGAAAAAGGAACGTCGAGCTAATAGTAATAGGATCTTCTGTTTCTTGGTATTTAAACAAATTAAGAGATCTCGTTAAAGATGAGCGTTTAGAAGGATATGTGAGGTTTATGGATCCACGAGAAAATGTTTATCCCATCATTAATCAAGCAGATATTGTCCTGGTGTGCTCAAAGAACGAAGCTTTCGGCCGCGTTATCTTAGAAGCGATGCTTCTTAATAAAGTTGTTATAGGGACTAAGTCGGGTGGGATTCTGGAATTAATTGAAGAAGGATTTAATGGTTTATTATATAAACCAGGGGATTATAAGCAGCTTGCAATCAGAATAGAATATCTGTTGGAAAGCAGGGAGAAAATAAAAGAATTTGGAGAAGAGGGCTATAAATTCGCCAAAGGGAACTTTACAAGGGAAAAATGCGTGGGGAAGGTTTACGAATTATTACAGAGTGTAAAAAATATGCCAAATCCTTCCTGTACTTACATTTCTCAGACTTGGAAGTTGCTACTACTCTTTTCCAAGATGGAGGCTAAAATACTCCCAGCAAATTCTTACCGGAGAAATGTTGTTAGAAGGGTTTTTAGAGGCATTGTCTCGCTTTCCAATAATCTCAAGAAAATACCTATCAAACCAATAGATTCAAGGTTAATCTACCAAATAGTCAAACCTATTAGTATTAGGATTGACGCCTCGACTATTTGCCAATTGAATTGTTGGTCTTGCCCCAACGCTACAGGGGAAATCTATAAAAATATAGGGTCAGGATTTTTAAAATTTGAAGATTTTGAAAAAATCATCGATGACAATGTTTGGATTCGTGACGTAGAGTTATCAAATTGGGGTGAAATCTTTTTGAATCCAGATTTATTAAAAATAATCAAATATGCCCATGAGAAAAATGTCGTATTACGGGCTGACGATGGAGTTAATTTAAATACGGTGAGTGATGAGGTGCTCGAGGCACTGGTTAAGTATAGATTTAACAGTATGACCTGCTCCATAGACGGTGCTAGTCAAGAAACCTACTCGATTTATCGAAGAAACGGGAATTTTGAAAAAGTCATAGAACATGTTAAAAGAATAAATCATTGTAAAAGCAGATACAAATCAGAATTTCCGTTATTAACCTGGCAGTTTGTCGCCTTTGGCCATAATACCCACGAAATTGGTACCGCAAGAAAAATGGCCAATGATTTAAAGATGGGTTTTTACTTAAAGCTTACTTGGGAAGACCTCTATACACGCACCTTCTCTCCAGTTAAGGACAAGGATTTGTTAAGTAAAGAACCGGGTCTTGGTGTTTCATCTCGGGAAGAGTATTTAGAAAAGACTGGTAACGATTATATCGAGAAGACGTGTTTACAGCTGTGGAAGCAGCCGCAGATCAACTTCGATGGTAGGGTTCTGGGTTGTTGTATTAATTATCGAGGTGATTATGGTAATACCTTTAAGGAGGGATTGATTGAATGTTTAAATAACGAAAAGATCAATTATGCCCGACAGATGCTTTTGGGCCTTAAAAAAAGAAGGGATGATATTCCCTGTGCTATCTGTAAAGTATATGAGTCAAGAAAGAAAAGGTCTGCTTGGGTAAGAGATGCTAACCAGACTATTGGCGGCGATGGAGCGTCGAATTCATAGAGGATATCTATGGGAAGGATTAAGAGCTGATCTTCACCGCTTATTTCCGACGAGTGTGGCAACCGGATCGAAGCCGAGTCCTTCATTAACCAGCCAGGTTTACCCACTCCGCATTCCACTTCCACCGGCTGAAACGAATGGCTGGAAACCATGCCCTATCTTTAATGGGATCACGCCGGGCATACAAAATCTATCTTGCCATGCGTCAGTGCTAAATAAAGACTACTCTCCACATTTACCTCACACACACGAAGAGGAAGAAATCCTTTTACTCCTATGGGGGGAGGTCGATCTTGTGCTTCCTGATAGAAAGGAGCCTAATGTCAATCAGCGAATCCGTTTGAAGCCTGGTGAATTCGTCTACTATCCTGCCCACTTCGCCCATACGCTTCAGACAACGAGTGAAACCTCCGCGAACTATCTGATGTTTAAATGGCGAGGCGACCGGACAAAGAATGAATCGCCGCTTGCCTTCGTTCATTTTAACTTGTTTGACTCAATTAATGCTTCAGAGATCAAAGACGGGTTTTGTCCCCGGCTGTTATTTGAAGGCCTAACGGTCTATTTACGAAAACTTCATTCGCATACATCCACTCTCGCCCCCGGAGCGGGCTATGATCGACATATAGATGATTACGATGTAGCTATTATTGTATTGGAGGGTGAGGTTGAAACACTTGGAAAACGCGTGGGGCCACATAGTGTAATTTTTTATCGGGCAGGCGAACCTCATGGAATGAGAAATCTTGGTGAGTCGATAGCTAAATATGTCGTCTTTGAATTTCACGGTAGTCATAAAAAGAGAGGAAAATAAGAAAAGGGTAATAGCCGATTTTTTAATGCTTACCGGTTATTGGTTTTTTCATCTCTTCTTTGAAGTCTAATTAAAGTAGGCTGGTCACTTATATGCACAGGGAAAAATTTGCTTAATGGTGATTCGTGGCTGGGGCAGAGTCTTCACTATGCACACAAGCCCAAGGACGCCATTCCCATATTTGAAAAGGCGATCGGCCTTAATCCTATCGGTCCAACCTGGCACTTTCTCAATTTTGGCCACTCCTATCGAATGATGAGGCAGTATCAGGAAGCCATTACTCAATATAAGAAAGCACTGCGCATCGCACCCAATAATATTATGGCTCACCTTTCTCTGGCAGGTACATATAGTTTATTGGGACGCGATGAGGAAACCCGTGCCGAAGCCGAAGAAATTCCGGTCTAACATTAAATCCTAAGTTCTCTCTCGAATCCTATACAAAGACGTTGCCGTTTAAGAATCAAGCTGAAACAGATCGCCTCGTTGAAGCTCTGCGCGAAGCCGGCCTGAAGTAAGAGATCGCAACAAAATCCTACATTATTTTATCTTGCGCATTTCTTCCAGTAATTATTATCTCTCAGGGTTATCTCAGGTTAACCCCGGAGTCAGGAGGTAAAAAAATAGAACACCCCCCTTTTCGGTAGATTGCAGTGATCCGAACCTTCGCGACAGAATGTATGGGTGCTGATTCAAGGTCTTTATTTCCAGCCGCGCGAAAGGCTAACTCAACGGGGAGACTACTCGGCAGTTCGATATTTTTGGAGAGACTGGAAAGACAATAGGGGGATCATTGAAACCGAGCAAGCACAGCAGACCTTCTACAAAGAAAAAAGGAGGTTGTCCCTAATTCCTCCTATGTCCCCTCCAATCCGTCTTTCAGGACATAAAACGAGCGGAAAATAAGTGTTAATTTTCAACTACGTCCCTTGCACGGAGAAATACTATGAAGTTAAAGATCAGCGTTTCCTTGGAGAGGACAGTTTCATTGATGGCATCGAAGTTGAAAAAAGAGACAGGGAAGATTTAGTTTATGATATCCCGATGGAAATCATAGCTCAGGAGGTGAGTAGAGCTACCGGAGTTGCTCAAGGCAAGCTGTACTCTTTAAGCCGGAGTCGTGAAGGAGCCTACGGAAGGAGTATGGTCGGGTATCTTGCAAGATTAATATCAGGCCACATGGTAACGGATGTAGCCCAGCATTTTCAGCGGAGCTCGACGAGGATGAGTCAAGCGGTCATTCAATTTGAGAATGAACTTCGTAAAGACGAACATCTCAGGAAAACAATTGAGAAGTTAAAAGAAAATTTAATTAAGAAAGGAAAGAAAAAATACTTCATTACGATTGCCTGACCCCCAAAGTTGCTTCCCGATACTCCCGAAACTACGCACGTTCTGCATGAACGTCCCCTTTTTTAACGTAAAGCTTTCTGACAAATTACTTTAAGTCTTTGTTGATTTGAGTTTGAAATGTGGAAAAAAAAGGGCAGAGTCGGTAATGACTCCGCCCTTGAGAGGAGGAGGAGGGAAAAGCTCGATATAATGCCCTTAGCTTACGGTAATACTTCCTTTGCCCTAAGGTTTAATGAGAACCCGCGTTTGAAATTCTTGAGCGAGTTATGAAAAACGGTTCGTGCCGAAAAGATTTTCTTAACTCTTTATCTATGTCCAACTGAATGATCAAGATACGTTTAATGTCCAGGCTTCTACCGAAACATTTCTTTCCCCAATTAATAATTGATTCTTCGGTTATTCTCGCCGGATTCTTCCCCTTTTGTAGTAATACCCCAATGAACTCG
>Ga0299912_10005042_pt1 | contig 10831 bp, 13 predicted proteins | sample RVTome_2_FD_207667 | JGI IMG/M metagenome (GOLD analysis project Ga0299912, IMG submission 207667) | Soil microbial communities from uranium-contaminated site in the Upper Colorado River Basin, Wyoming, United States - RVT95D214 (version 2) ... | reverse complement strand
TGAGGCGCCACCGGGAGAAGCCGCCTAGAGTCTCACATACAACTCTCAACGTGTCTGAGGAGGTAACAGGCATGGGCCTACTGGGCGAGTCCGGCGGCGAGGTGGCCCTGTTCAGGTACGACATGGAGCTCGTCACCGGGAAGCTGCTGGACGACTGCGTCAGGTGGATGAGCCACAACAGGGCCGACCTGCTGGACCAGGTCCGGGACCTGCCTGCCGAGACCATGGCCCACGTGCCCCCCGGCAAGAAGCGGAGCATAACCCAGATACTGAGCCACGTCTGCAACGCCGAGGAGTGGTACGTGTCACGCCTCGGCCCCGACGCCGACGCAGTCTACGAGTCCAGCCTGGGCATGAGCGTGAAGGAGGCCGACGCCCTCCCCGCATTCGAGCGCCTGGAGACGGTGCGCCGCGGATGCGTTGAGGCGCTGAGGCGGCTCGTCCCCTCCAGAGGCGACCGGGTGTTCACCAGGGCGCAGTACACCTCTTACCCCGACGAGAGGTGGACGGCCCACAAGGTCCTCAGAAGGTTCCTCGAACACGAGCGCGAACACATCTACAACATACGGGACTACCTAGGCGTCCCGCCGAGGGACCCCTGGTTCTCAAATTCTATATAGCCTCGGGCCCCCTGTATCCCACCGTGAACACCGTGACCGTCGTGGAAACAGCCAAGGAGCTGATAAGGTTCGACACGAGCGGCCCACCCGCCAAGGAGCAGAAGTGCGCCGAGTGGATCAGGGACTACCTCGAGGACCTGGGCGCGGAGACCCGCCTGCAGGTCGTGGACAAGGACAGGGCTAACGTGGTGGGGAAGCTCGGGAGAGGCAAGGACCCGGGCCTGGTGCTCTCCGGGCACATCGACGTTGTACTCCCCGGAGACCTGAGCCTATGGAAGGTGACCCAGCCCTTCGACCCCGTCGTCAAGGACGGGAAGCTCTACGGCAGGGGCGCATGCGACATGAAGGGCCCCGACGCATGCATACTCCAGGCCATCAAGGAGCTGGCCAAGAGGCCACTGAAGAGGCAGCTCAGCGTAGCCTTCACGGCAGGCGAGGACACGGGCGGATGGTACGTCGCCCGGGTCCTCGGCGAGAAGCTGATCACCAGGGAGGATGCCCAATACGGCGTCATACCCGAGCCCAGCCTGATGGAGATCATCCCCGTCCACAAGGGCGGAGGCGGGGCCGAGGTCCTCATCCACGGCCGGGCCGCCCACAGCAGCCGGCCGGAGCTGGGCGTCAACGCCAACCAGAAGGCAGCCGACTTCCTCATGGCTCTAAGGCAGCTGCAGGCCGAGCTCAACAAGACGAGGCACCCGCTGCTCGGGCCATCCACCGTTGAGTGCACCATGATGACGGGGGGCTTCAAGGCGAACATCATCCCCGACCAGGCTAGGCTGATCATCAACACGAGGCTGATCCCCGCCCACGGCGACCCAGCCGTATCAAGGAAGTGGTTCACTGACATCATCGATAGGCTCGGCATACGCGACCCCCAGTTCAAGGCCGAGGTTCTAAGCCACAGGGCCGGGGAGCCCCTGAACGTGCCCCTGGACAGCGCCATCGTCAACACACTCAAGGGCATCCTGGGCACCGAGCCCGCGGGCGCCCCCTACTACACGGAGGCCGTTGACTACACGAGGGCAGGGATACCCACAGTCATATGCGGCCCGGGGAGCATCGACCAGGCCCACACCCCAGACGAGTACGTCTCGCTGGAGCAGCTGGACAAGGGCGTCGCAACCTTCAAGGAGACTATAAAAAGAGTCTGTCTCTAGTCACCCTATCTTTTATCATCTAACCAGAATACGCCAAGTAAACAATCATTATGAGAGATGGTTTGACCCCTTGTTCTCAACACCGTAGAATAACCACAACCTGATAATCCATCGATAATAACTTATATAAACACAGAAAATACTACTAGTATCAGGCGAATGATATGAGTGACGTAAAATTCGATTTAAAGCCTGTGGAGAAAAAGCCTTCAAGAAAATACAGGAAAGGAAGCAAGTACGACCCTATCATTGACAGCTTCCTGAAGAGCAGTCACGACCTTGTGAAGGTTGATGTGCCAGGGAAAGACGCTAACTACCTGAGAACACAGCTCAAGAAGAGAATTGACGCCCGAGACATTCAGAACAAGATCGAGGTCTCGGTTGTCAACAATATAGCCTACCTTGAAAAGAAGTAAGCCTTTACCTCTTTTCACTATATTTTTTCATTCAACTGATCAAAGTATTCTGTTGAACCTGATCAGAGAACGCGTCAAACCGGGATCATATCTGGACAGTTGGGCACCCCAGCTTGGGGACGAGCTCCTCAGCCTCCCCTGGCTCCAGCTTCAGTGTGTAAATGTACTTGCCTGACCTGAGCTTGAGCTTGGTGTTGTCCTTGTTCTTCTTGACTTTGCACTCGGAGGCGCTCTTCGAGAGCTCTATGAACTCCTCCTTGTCCTTCACCTCGATGGGCATGCTTGTTTTCTCTCCGTGTCCAGAAGAGAAAGGTTGCTTGGCTTTAATTGTTTCGTTTACACCTCGACATGGTCAGGCTCCCTCATGAGCCTGAGCACCATGACGAGGCACAGGGCCATCACGGTTACGTTCAGGTACCACGGGTACATGGGGTTCATCTCGTAGATGAAGCCGCTCACCACGCTTCCGATCACCCCGGGTATGAACAGTATGAATCCCTGGGCGTAGCCGCCCCCGCTGATTCCCAAGCTGACTCCCTGGCCCATGCCGGCCATGATCCTGCCCCTCACGGCCCTAGGTATAGCGTTGGCCAGGTAGACGCCGCTGCTGATCCATATGAACGCGTTGCCCAGCACAAGCACTATGTAGACCAGGGTCATCTCAACGAAGCCCTTAGCGTATGGGAACGCCAGCATGGCCGGCGCCCCTATGAGTATGCTTATGGCCATGCACCTCCTTGGCCCGAGCCTGTCTACCACGCCGCCCACTAGCAGGCTCATGAACACCTTGGCTAGCCCCGCCACAAGGCTTAGCTGCCCCCACTGTAGGGGTGTCAACCCCGTTATCTCGGTGGCGTAGACTACCCAGAAGGGCTGGACAAGGCTGGCTATGAATATGAGCATCATGGCTATGACGCTGTAGCCCCTCATATTGGAGAATATCCACTTGACGCTACCCCACACGTTACTGTAGCTCTCCCTGAATATCCGGGGGATGTCCCACTGGAACTCCTGCTTCTCTAGGGTCTCCTTCAGGTACCTTATCCTCATGGCGGCCACGAGGAGGGCTGTGCCTAGGCTCAGGGCGTACCCCAGCCTCATGGCCGGGATCAGCGTGTACTCCTCTATGAGCCAGCCGCCCAAGAAGGGCGACAGTATCCTGACGGCCTCCGGTATGGCCACCGTGAGGCTCAGTATCCTGCCCCTGGCGCCCGGCGGGATGCTGTCAGCCATTATTGCGTTGAGGGCGGGCATATAGAAGAGGACGAGCTGCTGCACGGATATTGCTACGGCCAGCCACTCCCATGTGGGGGCCATGACGAAGACGCCGAAGCTCAGGGCGTACAGGAGGGTGGCGTAGCCCACCAGCTTGGCTCTCCCCGACTTGTCGGCCAAGTAACCCCCCAGGGGGTAGAATATCATGCCGGTGGCGCTCCCCAGGGCGGTGATCAGGCCGATCATGGGCTTGCTCCCACCCAGCGCCTGTATGAACAACGACTGGTACGGGAACACGATACTCATACTCATGCTCCAGATGATGCGGCTCACAGTGAGGACCAGTATGTTGCCCTTGATGAGCTGCCTGAAGGAGAGATCATGCCCGTCTGCTCGACCCAAATTGGTTTCGAGTATGGACAGAACTTGGTGATATAAGGTTTTTCAATAAAAAAGGGGGTTAAACGGTGAACTCGTCGCCCTCGTTGGGTGCGACGCCTTTCATGTCCAGCTCGTCTCTGACCCACTCGGCCAGGAAGTCGCAGCTCTCCTCCTCACCGTGGATCACGTAGATGTCGGGCTTGCCCTTGAGGCCCCTCAGGAACTGCTGCAGAGGCGTCTTGCCGCTGTGGCTGCTGAAGTCGAAGTGCTTCACCTTGGCCGCCACCTTCTCATCCTTCTCCCTGATGGGGAACATGCCCGTCTCCAGGAGCTTTGCGCCGCCGGTGCCTGGCACCTGGAAGCTGACGAGGAAGATGCCGTTCTCCGAGCCCAGGGCCAGCTTCTCCATGTAGAACATGGCCGTGCCTCCCTGGAGCATGCCCGAGGGCGCGACTATGACGTCAGCCTTCCTCAGAGCCTGCCGCCTGTCCCTCCAACCCCTGATCTCGTGGACCCCGGCCATGGCCTTTGAGTACTGGTTCGGCGTCTTGACTGCATCCGGCTCTCCGAGCATCACCTCGTTCACTGCCCTGGCCATCCCGTCCAGCAGCACGTATCCGTCGAACCTGTGGGCGTTGAGGATGCTTATCATCTCGTGGCTGCGGCCCACGGCGAAGGCGGGTACCAGAACCTTGCCGCCGTTGTTGTTGATGGCCTTAATGTCCCTGACGAACTCCTCCTCAAGCTGCTTCCTCTCCGGGTGCTCGTGCATCGCGTACGTGGACTCTATGATGACTGCGTCGTACTTCTTCTTGGGGAGCCTCGCGTTGTTGCATATCCTCGTGGGGATCGTGTTGAAGTCGCTGGTGTACAGTATCTTCTTGCCGTTCACGTCGATGTCCACCATGGCGCTGCCCGGTATGTGGCCCGCGTCCATGAGGCTGAACTCCATGTCCTTCATCTTCACCTCCTGGCCGTAGCCGATGTCGTTGCGGCACTCCTGCATCTTGTCCAGCTCTAGGTACTCGAAGGGCAGGTAGTAGCTGTTCAGCTTGATCATGTCCTTGACGAGTATCTTGGTGAGCTCGCTCGTGGCTCGTGTGGCGAAGTATGGCTTCTTCTCCGAAAGGTAAAAGAGGGGCACGCCTCCGCTGTGGTCCAGGTGGGCGTGGGCTACAACTATGCCGTCGATGTCCTTGGCCCGTATGTGGCCTGGGAACTCCGGGGGCGTCCCCGGCTTCACGCCGTACTCCAGTAGAAGGTTGGACTGATCTGAGTGTACTACGACGGCGTTGCCTCCAACCTGGTGGCAGCCGCCCATGAAACTGAGTTTAACCATTTTCCGTTATACCTAACCTAGTCGAAACGGTCCGCCACGTAGGTATGGTTCCGTGTGGTCGAACCACTTCATTCCTTTCCCTCGAGGCCAGGCTGCCCCTGAGCCCCGTAGGGGGATGCAACTATTTTGTAATACTCATTCTTTAATGTTGTCTTTCTCACGTAGATCGGGGGGCGCCCTAGGCCGACGGCGCCCACTCCCAGCGAGTACAGACTCAGAGTTTCCCTAGAAGCTGCTCAGCCGCGAGGCTGCCCCACGGATTGTCCACGTGGATGACCTCAACCGGGTCCCCCAGTGAACTGATCGTCCTCTCCACAGCCTCCTCCAGGGCCGAGCCGCTGGACACAAGCACAACCCTGAGGTGACCCGTGGACCGCAGGTAGTCTAGAACCCTCCCGGCTGTGGACTCCACGGCCTCGAAGTCGAGGGGCTCAGCGATCTCGTACTGGGAGAGGGGGTACGTCTCGGCCAGTAGCTCGGGCACGACGCCGTAAGGCGCAGCAACGAAGCAGAAGTGAACGCCTCCTGCGCGCTCCCCCAGCCTCCTCTTCAGCTCCAGGAACCCGGGGTACGTGTTGAAGGGCTTGGCCGACGGCGCCGGGAGCAGTATCACGGTGTCCTTTCCCACCGGTTTACCGTAGTTGGCCTTCAGCCGCCTCTGGTGCCTGGTGACCTGGGGCCTGTTGGCGCTGTGGTGGTCGTAGTAGAAGACGCCGTGGCCCTTGAATCCGGGGCTCGACTCCTCCAGCTTGTCGCTGTACGCGGAGAGCCTGCTCAGAGCCGAGGTCAATTGGGGGTGACCCTTGGATCTCTCCTCCACTAGGTCCCAGAGGCCGCCCTCGACGATGGCCTGCTTCACCACGCTCATCTCCGACATGGTGGCGTGGAGGTTGTGCTCCGTGATGAGCCTCTGCCGCTCGCCCCTGGGGAGGTCCTTCAGGTCGTGGGCCGCGTGGCCCCTGCAGACGGGGCAGCTGCACGGCAGGTACTGCAGGTCCTGTAGCTGGGCGGTTCCTCTGCTGGTGAGGTACCTGTCGTCCTTAGCGTATAGGGCGTAGGCGGCGGAGTCGAAGAGGTCGCAGCCCATGGCTACGCTCATGGCGAACATCATGGGGTGGCCTGCTCCGAAGAGGTGGAGGGGCCGCTCGGGGGGCAGGTTGAGCTTGGCGGTCATGGTCATGTCCACCAGCACGGGGTACATGTAGCGCTCCATGACCTCCGTGGGGCTGCCCAGGGCGTGGATCTGGTACGGCATCTCCCCGATGAGCTTGGCTGACTTGGCCACCAGGTCGAGGTGGCGCCCCCCCTGGACCGGGCCCACCCACAGAGCGTCCGAGCCCTCCATGAGGGGGAGGGCGTCCCTGGCCCTGCGCAGGGTCTCGTCCACGGTGTACTCGACGATGCTCCGCGGCACGTCCCACCCCGTGGGTATGTCCAGGATGACGGCTATGTCCGAGCCTATGCTCTTCTGGAACTCCATGATCTCGGCCTGGGACACCTCCACGCCGCCGTAGACCAGTATCTGGTAGGCTCCGCTGTCGGTCATGACGACGCCGTCGTAGTCCAGGAGCCTGTGGACGTTGAGCCCCGGGACGCCGCCGAAGTGGTTTCGGATGATGTAGCTGTTGGTGATGACGATGTCGCACCCGAACTCTCGGCGCATCCGCTTGGGGGCCAGGGTCTGGAGGATCGGGTTGATGACGGGCATGAACGCCGGGGTCTCCAGGTACCCGCTCTTGGTGCGTATGCGGCCTATCCTGCCCAGGAGGTCCCTGTCCCGCAGCTCAAACGACATGCTGTGAGAGATGGGGCGCCACTGTTTATCCTTAGCGATTACCCGGCGCGGCTCACGCGTCAGCGCTCAGGGCCTTCCGCAGGGCAGCCTCGGGTACTTTCCCCTGATCTCCTTCTCGACGGCCCTGTACTCGACGTCGCTCAGCGCCTCGTCTACAAGAAAAGCGTACATCATGACGCCTCTCCTGTTCTTCTCCCAGCACGCCCTGCGTCTGCTCCCCCTCACCCCCTTCCTGATGTCCGGGGCGTAGCCCAGGTCCAGGAGGTAGTAGCCCCTCTGGTCGCTGCACACCACGGCGTAGAGGCCGGGTCCGCCCGGCAGGGGATCAGAGGCCATGTAGGGGCCCTCAAACGTGTACCCCCCTATGGCCTGGTGGAGCCTGAGCTGGGGCTGACTCAACGCCTTCACCCTGTACCTTCAATTCAAGGTCCGTCTGGGTGCCTTATACTTGTTCCGGATAATTGTCTGAACTAAAAAATGGGTTAAGTGGTCTCGGCGATGAACCTGTTGTAGATGTCGCGGACCCTGTCCGCCTTCAGGCCCGTGCCCTCTATGACGCCGGTCTCGTTCACCCTTATCGTGCTCATGACCACGATGACGCCGGCCTCGGAGAAGTACTGGACCATGTTGGGGAAGACCCTCTCCAGGCGCTCCTTCAACCCCTCCAGGTTGAAGGGCTTGTCAGTGGCCATGATCTTGGCGATTATACTTCCCGTTAGCACTAGTCTGTGGTACAGCGTCCCCTGCGTCCCTTTCACGTCGCCCAGAGCCACGCTCATGCTCTGGCTGTCGAAGCCCAGGAGGACGCCCTCATACGTCTTTCCTGAGGTGTCCTCCACGACGACGGGCTTGTCAACGAGCTGTCCAAGCTCCTCGAAGAACCTTCTACCGGTAATAGCAGCCACACCGTGTTACCTCTAACCCTAACCTATCATCTACTCTAATATAAAAACCAAAACTTTCTCGCCCGACTATAGGCGGAGCTGCGCCGCCTTCAAGGCTTAAACTTCTTGAACCTGGGCTCCCAGTCGGCGTCGCTCTGCTGCTCCTTCAGGCGCTGTATGGTCTCCACCGCCTCCTGGCTGGTCCTCACCCTGGCGAGGACCTTGAGGCTGGGCACGTCGGCCCTGTGCCCGCAGTGGGGGCAAGACCTGGTCTTGTTGCCCGCGTTGGCCATAATTATCTTCCCGCAGCTGGGGCACCTGGCTATCAGGTACATGGCCTCGCCCTCAGTAGCTCCACTGTCTCAGGGTAGCCGAGCCAGTCTATGTAGCCGCCCCCGCACCCTCCATCCAGGTAGGCAACCCCCATCTCTAGGACCTCCTGGGCCGTCTTCCCGGTGGTGTCCAGCTCACACACCTTCTCAGCAGGAAACCTGTCTAGGGTCTCGACCAGGCACACGCCCAGGGCCTCGGCCTCCACGTTCTCCCAGACCTTACCCGGCGCGTACCCCCTGCCCCTGAGCTCCTCGGCGAGAACCCAGGGGGCCCTCCTTAGGACGATGACGGCCTCGGCGTCCCCGGGGCTCACGGCGTCGTGGGCGTAATGGCCGTCCACCACCAGCCTCTCGCCCCCCCTCAGCATGGCCTTTACGCTTCTCTTCACAGCCTTCAGGTCCACTACCGATGTGTCCCTCTCAGCGTCACGCTCGGTGACTAGGCCGTTGTCCAGTGCGTACCTGGAGAGCTCAAGGTGTGTGGCCCCCAGTCTCTGTGAGAGCTGCCTCGAGAAGGTTGTCTTACCCGTGCCCGGGGTACCCGTCACCACTATGGCTGCTGCTATGGTTTCTCTTCCTCTTCTTCGTCCTTCGGCACATTGATCTTTATCATGTCGCCCAGGGTCCTGGGCCCGAGGGGCTTTGTTAGGACGGCGCCTGTGGCCGTGGACGACATTTCCAGGAGCTTGATGCCGAGTTCGCTCTCCACCTTCCTGATGAGGCTCATGCTCGGGTTAAGGCCCTCCTGCTCCAGCTTCTTCACCACGGACTCCTTCTCGTTGAGCTTCTTGGCGAAGTCCTCCACGGTCAAGCCCTTCCTCTGCCTGGCCCTCCTGATGAGCTCCCCGTAGTTGTCCACCAGCTCCATTGTCTCGGCGGCCTCTATGTCGTTCCTGGGCCGCTGGGGCGCCGCCGACCTGGCGGGGCGTCTTCTGGTCTGCGTCACCTGCTTCTCCTTGGGGTCCCAGTCCTTCGAGCCGAACTGGGCGCACTGGGAGCAGACAGTCATCTTACCCCCCTCTATGACCCTGTAGTATGGTTGCCCGTATATCTCGCGTCCACATACCTCGCAGCGCATGTGTGAAACCTCATAGAGATGGAACAACTGGGCTTATAAATCCTGATCGACATGGTTTAGGCTGATGAACGAGGACCTTGAGAGGCTGAGGGCCGTAGCCGACTACCAGTTCGGCAGGGGCGCCGGCGACGCCCTCTTCCCCGCCGGCACCAGCATAGAGTACTCCAAGAACACGGGTAAGCCCAGGCACCTGGAGGCGGGGGGAGACCTGGTGGCCAGCTACAGGCCCAACGACGCCCTGTTCACCGTCACCATAGCCGGCGCGAGGAGGCTCGTGGGGCAAATGGGCGGCTTCGGGTACACGGTCACGGTCATGGACGACGTGGTGGAGGCCGTGGAGATGGGTGGGAACGTGTTCGCTAAGCACGTGGTGGACGCAGGGGGCACAATAAGGCCGGGGGACGAGGTCGTCGTCATCGACTCACGCGGAGACGTTGTTGCCGTCGGCAAGGCTCTGCTGACGAGAGAAGAGATGCTCCGGTTCAAGGTCGGGGCCGCCGTGAAAGTGAGGAGAGGCAGAAGCAGGCACAGGTAGCCTACTTCTCGGGTTCGTCGAAGAGCTTCACCCTGCGCCTCAGGTCACCCTTCTTGAAGTGGGCTAGCCTGACCGCCGTGTCGTTGCCCTTCTCTATCTCCCTGGCCTCGTCAGCCAGCTTAGCCGCCATCCTCATCAGCTCGTGGGCGGCCGCCAGCACAGGTATGGCCTCGTTCTTGTCCTCGATCTTGAAGACGGCCTCTGTGGTGAGGCTGGCCACCTCCTTGGACGCCTCGTAGGCGGCCATGGCCTTGGCGTAGGCGTAGGGGTTCTGGATGTCGCTGGCCGCTAGCGCCGCGGTCTTGTTTATGACCAGCTCGGGGAGCTGGGGCTTCTGGCCCGCCTTGATCTCCTCGATCACCCTGTCCAGGGTCGTGTGAACCAGCCTGAAGGCCCCGGTCACTGCGAGGACTCTGAGGACGTCGGAGTTGAAGAGAGCCATCTCCACGGGGTCCAGGAAGGGCGCCTTGGCGCTGATCATGGGGTCACCGTAGATGACTATGTAGCCGATGCCCTCCTCTGTGAGGCCCTTAGCCGCCTTCCTGCTGGGCTCGTCGCCTATGACGATGATGGGTTTACCAGTCTTCTTGAGGACCTCCCTGGCCTTCGTGGGGCCCGGCAGGCCGATGTTGGGTGAAATTATCACGTACAGGTCGCTGGGGACGCCCGCCGCGATCCTGGCGGCGTCCTCGGCGTCCGGCTCAGCCATCTGGACGCTGCTGGATACGACCCGTATCTTGATGTCGCTGCGGGCCGACCTTTCGTCCAGCAGTGCGTCTATGAGGGTGGTGGTGCCTATGTACCCGATCTTCACTATGGTTACAGTTACCAACTCGTTCACCTTGACGGTACTCTCATGGGCCGATGGGGAGATAAGTTTTCGGGGGAAACAGGCGCGGCCCCCAGTAAACGTTCTATATACTGGCGCCCAACGTAGTCTTGGTGGTGTTTTGAGCAAGATCCAGAAGGAGAAGAAGACGGCCCTGGACTACGTGGACGACCACATGCGGCGGCTCTCAGACTTCCACATGGAGATCTGGAGGTACGCTGAGCCCGCCTTCAGGGAGTACAGGTCC
>Ga0299912_10005041_pt1 | contig 10832 bp, 12 predicted proteins | sample RVTome_2_FD_207667 | JGI IMG/M metagenome (GOLD analysis project Ga0299912, IMG submission 207667) | Soil microbial communities from uranium-contaminated site in the Upper Colorado River Basin, Wyoming, United States - RVT95D214 (version 2) ... | reverse complement strand
TTTTCGGCGCGTTCCTGCTGGTTACCGGCATCCGGATGCTCTTCGTCTCTGACGAGGGTGTGCATCCGGAGAGGAACCCCGTGCTCCGCCTGGCGCGCAAATGCGTGCCCGTGGCCCGCGACTTCGAGGGACAGAAGTTCACCAGCCGAATGAACAATCGGTTCGCCCTCACCCCGCTCGCACTCGTGTTGCTGGTCGTGGAAACCACGGATTTGGTCTTCGCCGTGGATTCCATTCCGGCGATCTTCGCCGTGACCACCAAGCCATTCATTATCTTCACGTCAAACGTCTTCGCGATCCTCGGCCTTCGCTCGCTCTACTTCGTCCTGGCCGGGGCCATCGAGTATTTTCGCTACTTGAAAGTCGGGCTTTCGCTGGTGCTGGTGTTCATCGGCGCGAAGATGTTGCTCGACCCGCACGGTCACCCGCCGAAATGGTTCCAGTTGGATATCCCGACCAGCATCTCACTGCTGATCGTGGCGGTGATCATTTTGACTTCGATCGCGCTTTCAATCACAGCCGCCCGGCGCGAGAAACGGCTGGCATCGCGAAAAACCACCCCGCCGGGTTGACGCTGCATGCGCCATCCGCCAACCTAGCCGTCAGACACGCGCCGCCGCGTGGCCCTTTCATGCACCAGCCGCTCTCGCAGAGTTTGGTCAAACTGCTGGAGGAGAACACCTCCACGGCAGGTTTGACTCTGAACCGTTTGCTGGAACGAACGGAGGGTCGCGGCCTTTACCTGGTGATGGTCGTCCTGTGTCTGCCGTTTGTAATTCCCTTCTCGATCCCGGGTTTGAGCACGGTGATGGGCACGGTGATCATGGTCTTGGCGCTGCGTCTGGCCTTGGGCAGGCCCCCGCGACTGCCAAAGGCGCTCGGGGAGCGGCTGCTGCCACCGGAGATGCGGGACCGCATCGTCGTCGGCAGCGCGAAATTCCTTCGTCTTCTGGAGAAGCTGGTGCGCCCCCGGCGCACCCAGTGGCTGACTTGGCCGGCCGCCCGGTTCGGCAACAGCCTCTTGATCGCCTTGATGGCCTTGCTGCTGGCCCTGCCGCTGCCATCGCCGCCTTTTTTCTTCACCAACTCGTTCCCCAGTTACGCCATCATCCTTGTCGCCGTGAGCATGATGGAGGAGGACGGTCTGACTATCTGGGCGGGATACGCGGCGGCACTGGGCACGGTGGTTTACTTCGGCTTATGGGCGGACGTGATCGGCAAGCACCTGGCGAAGTGGGCGTATGCTCTCGTCGAGCTGCTCCGTTCCATGCTATGAAATACCGTTGGTCAGTCGCGCCCCCCCAGCCGCTGCTCATCGGCGAGCTGGCCTGCAAACTGAGACTCTCGCCGCTTCTGGCGCAATGTCTGGTCAATCGCGGCTTTAGTGAACCCGGCGCAATCACTGGCCTCCTCCAGCCACGGCTGAAGCAACTGGCCGATCCGTTCCTCATCCCGAACATGAACGCCGCCGTCGAGCGCCTGTTCCAGGCCCGGGAGCGGCAGGAGCGGTTGGTGATCTTTGGGGACTACGATGTGGATGGAGTTGCCTCAACGGCGCTGCTCGTGGAGGTGTTGGGTCAACTTGGTTTGCCCGCAGATTTCTACCTGCCGCACCGCCTGGATGAGGGTTATGGCCTCAGCAAGGAGGCGGCGGCGAATTGCCTGAAGAAATTCCCGGCTTCGGTTTTGTTGGCGGTGGATTGCGGCTCGACGGCAGTGGAGACCATCGCCTGGTTGGGACAACAAGGCGTCGATGTCATCGTCCTTGATCACCATCAGGTCTCTGCGCCCCCACCGCAGGCGACGGCGCTGGTCAATCCGCAGCTCGGAGTTCCTTCTTCAGGCGGCTGCTCCGCACGCCAACCGCCTGAGGGCGGAACTCCAAACGGCCGCTTCACCGAACTCTGCTCCGTGGGCCTCGCTTTCAAGCTCGCCCATGCGCTGGCCAAGCGCGGTCGCGAACGGGGCGATCCTGCCGCCAAGGAGCTGGACGTGCGCCCATGGCTCGATCTGGTCGCGCTGGGAACCATCGCCGACATTGTCCCGCTGACGGGCGAGAACCGCATTCTGGTCTCCACCGGTCTCGAACGCCTGCAGACCACGGAGCGCCCGGGCCTCATCGCCTTGAAACACGTGGCCCAGTCGCCCGAACCCGTCGGCACATACGAAGTGGGATTTCAACTCGCGCCGCGCCTCAACGCCGCCGGCCGTCTGGAAACGGCCGAGGAGGCGCTTCAGTTGTTGCTGGCCCGGGATCTGGCTGCCGCGGTGCCGCTCGCCCGCAACCTCGATGCGCGCAACCGCGAGCGGCAGAAAATCGAGCGCGGCATCGCGGAGGAAGTCATCGGCGCGGTACAGGCCCGGTTCAATCCGCAGACCGATTTGGTGATTGTGGAGGGACAAATGCTCTGGCACATCGGCGTGGTGGGGATCGTTGCCTCGCGGGTGCTCCAGAAGTTCTTTCGGCCCACGATTATCCTGGGCGGCGACGGCGAGTTTTGGCGCGGCTCGGGCCGGAGCATCGAAGGTTTTGATCTGGCGGCCGCCCTGCGCGGGTGCGACGACTTGCTCGTGCGGCACGGCGGTCATGCCATGGCCGCCGGGCTGACGATTCGTCCGGAAAACCTCGACGCCCTTCGGGGGCGGCTCAACGAATTGGCCCGGCGCGCACTCAAGCCCGACCAACTCCAGCCCTCTTTGCGCATCGACGCGGAAGTGGCGTTGAGCGACCTCACCCTCGCGCGCGTGGCGGAAATCAACCTTCTGAAGCCCTTCGGCCAGGGCAATCCGCCGGTGCGTTTGGCGGCACGGAGTCTGTTGCACGAGCGACCGTTACAGCGCATCGGCGCCGAACGTCAACACGTCAAGATGTGGGTTGCCGACGGCACCACCACCCATGAGGCCGTCTGGTGGGGCGCAGGCAATGAGTCGTTGCCGACGGGGAAATTCGACTTGGTTTTCACCCCGGTGGCCAGCGAGTTCGGCGGGCGGCGGACCTTGCAGTTGCGCGTGCTGGATTGGCAGCCGGCGGCGGCGCGCGGCCAATGAGTGCCATCCCCTGCTTTCCGGACCGCGCGCAGCGCGAAGAATCTCGGGGGGCATCCGGGCCGGAGGAATGTTGCTGAGATTAACCTTGCTTTTCCCGGAATAGTGGCGATTGTCTGGGGTTTGTCAGAGCCATTAGCGCTTTCAGGACACGGTGAATCTTCAAGTGAATTTGTTTTTCAGTGATGATTTGAAACCCGACGGTCGGGAACGGTCTGCGAGAAAGGCAATCACTCTGCGCACAAATCATCATGCAAAACAAACTGTATGTCGGCGGGTTGGCCCCCGACGCCACTGAGAACGACCTTCAAGACCTCTTCGCGCCGCATGGTGCCGTGAACGAAGTCAATCTGGTGCTCGACAAGTTCACCCGCCAATCGCGCGGATTCGCCTTCGTGACGATGGCCAGCGATGAGGCGGCCCAGGCCGCCATCCAGGCGCTCAACGGACAGGATTTCAAAGGTCGCGCCTTGACGGTCAACGTCGCCCGCCCACGCGAGGAGCGCTCGGGTGGTGGTTTCCGCGGCGGACGGGGTGGCGGGCGCGGCAACTACGGCCGGCGCTATTAAACGAAACACGTTGGGTTGGGCGTGGGGCTTGCGGAGTCCCACGCCCTTTTCTTCTTCAGCCCGGTCCGAGCCGTCGCATGGAGGAACCCATCGAAGTGGAGGGGTGCATTACGGTCGTGCTGGCCGGCACGATGTTCCGGGTCAGGCTGGATACCGGGCACGAAGTGCTGGCCCACATTTCCGGGAAAATGCGCAAGCGCTTCATCCGCCTGACCGTTGGAGACCGGGTGCGGATGCAGATGTCACCTTACGACCTGGAGAAAGCCCGGATTGTGTATCGCTTGTAGCGAACGCCACCGGCATCGACCGGCGCCCGGCCTCCTCCCCAGCTTCCCCAAACGGCGCAGAAACCCGGCATGAAGCCCGCCTCCAGGACGCTGGGCGCGGGGAAAACAAGACGGGAAATGCGTGCGAATCTCGGTGTCGTTGGCGGGAACTTGCACGGCAGCCTTTTTCAAGGAAGGTATCTCCGATGAATCTCTACCTTCTCAGGCATGGTATCGCCGTCGAGCCGGACACGCCGGGCTACAAGCATGATCGCGAACGACCGCTCACACCCGAGGGCAAACGGAAGTTGCGCGGCATTGCCAGGGCGATGAGCGTGATGGACCTGTCGTTTGACTTTGTGCTTTCCAGCCCATTTGTCCGTGCGAGGCAAACTGCGGAAATTGTGGTCAAGGTCTTGAAGGCGAAGAAGAGGTTGGCCTTGGCGGAGGAACTGGCCGTGGATGGGAATCCCCGCGCACTCATCGAACGAGTTCGCCGTCTTGAGCCGCAACCGGCGAACGTGCTGCTCGTGGGGCATGAGCCTTACCTGAGCCGCATGGTTTCGGTGCTGGTCGCCGGTGACTCGGGCGCGGCCATCACCTTCCGGAAGGGCGGTTTGTGCAAACTGGCGGCGGAGCCGCTGAAATACGGGCGGTGTGCATCGCTGGAGTGGCTGCTGACACCCGCCCAGTTGCGGCTGCTGCTGTAGTAGAAGGCAATGCGCCGCACCGGTTAACGGCGCAGTTTGCGGCGCCCGGGCTTCGCCGTTGGTCCACGGGTCAGCCTGCCGGCGAGAACGACGCTGATTCTCTGGCGCAGTTCCTCGTTGATCGCTTCGACGGACTGGTTGCCATCCACGATGGTGAAGCCGTAAGTGGCCTGTAACCGGCGGAACGTCCGCTGCATGGCGGTTTGGTAGCTGAGGAAGCTGTCGAACATGTCGCGTGAGAGCCCCAAGTCCATGCCGCTTTCCCAGTAATCGAGCGTGGCCTTTTTGGAGAGGTTGCGCTGCACCAGTTCCTCCGGCGCGACGTTCAGGTAGAAGACCGCGTCCGGCCTCAGCGCGATGCCGTAAAGGTTCTTGAGCCACGTTTCGTCCATCCCGCGCACCATGTCGCGCGCCATGAGCGTGTAAATATAGCGGTCGGCCAACACAATGAACCCCGCTCGCAACGCGGGCAGGATCACGTTTTCCAACTGGTCGGCGAAATCAGTCGCATAAAACAGGCTCAGGGTCGTGCGGCTTAAAATGTTGCCCTGCTGCGCCCGATCGAGTTCCGCGCTGACGAGCGTGGAACGCTTGAGACCCACCTGCACCGTCGCGTGCCCGCCGCCCTCCAGCCATTCGACCAGCTTGGCGATCTGCGTGGAACGCCCCGAGCCGTCCGCGCCCTCGACGACGATCAGTTTGCCGGCCAGTTCTTCCGGGTCCGCCTTGGGTATGCCGTGGCCGTAGAACCGCCGCTCGCTCCGGCGCGGCACGACAATCTGGCCGTGGGAAGTTCGCTTCATTCGATGGGTTCCTCCTCCGGTTCGGCCTTGCCGAAGAGGGAGCGGGGCGGCGAAACCGGCTGTGGTCTGGTCGAACGGAAACCGGCCAGGTCAACGCGCCGCGCGATCAATTGGCGCACGGCCGCTTGCTGCGCCTCGACCGGCTGGTTGGCGTCAATCACCGCGAAGTTGAACTCCGTGCTCATCGCCAGGTATTGCTCCAACAACCGCCCTTGGAAAAGGCGGAAGCTCTCATAAGGATCGCTCGACAGGCGCAGGTCCATGCCGGCCTCGAAAAACTTCAGCTTGGGCCGTCCATCCAGGATGCGCCGGAGCGAAACCTCGAGGTCGGACCTGAAAAAGAACGTCACGTCCGGCAGCGCCGCGAAGCTGTAAATCCCGCGCACCCATTCGGGCGGGCAGCCGCGCACCACGTCGCGCGCGAACGCGGTGAAGATGTAGCGGTCGCACAGCACGAGGTAGCCCGCGCGCAGCAACGGCAACAGGTGGCGCTCGTAACGATCGGCAAAATCCGTCGCGTGGATGAGGCTGAAGGTCGTGGGCGTGAGCAGTTCGCGCTTCTTGCCCTTACTGGTGGCGGACTTGACCAGTTCCGACGAGTTCCACTCGCTGAAATAGACCTTCAGCCCGCGCAGTTCCAGCCAGCGTTTGAGCAGGTAAATCTGGGTGGACTTGCCCGAACCGTCCAGACCCTCGACGGCGATGAGCCGCCCGGGGAAATTCAGTTCAGCAAATGTTTTCATTCGGCTGCTTTTCGGAAAATAGGGGCAAATCCGAGGAAAACAACGTTTTTCGCAGTTGGCCCGGATGCGAGACTGATTACGGAGACGGCGTGAATCCCTCGGCCAGCGCCACGGCTTTGAGCATCGCCTTGGATTTGTTGACGGTCTCCTGGAACTCGGCTTCGGGCATGGAATCGTTCACCCAGCCGCCGCCGGCCTGCACGTAGGCCTTGCCGTCCTTGAGCAGCGCCGTGCGGATGGTGATGCAGCAGTCCAGATTGCCGTTGAACGAGAAGTAGCCCACACAGCCGCCGTACGGACCGCGCGTGGTGGCCTCCAGTTCCGAGATGATCTGCATGGCGCGGATTTTGGGCGCGCCGGTCAGCGTGCCGGCGGGGAACGTGGCCCGCATCAGATCGTAGGGCGACTTGTCCGCCGCCAGCCGGCCTTCGACGGACGACACAATGTGCATCACGTGGCTGTAACGCTCGACGACCATCATGTCCCTCACCTGCACGGAGCCGAAGTCGCAGACGCGCCCGATGTCGTTGCGCGCCAGGTCCACAAGCATGACGTGCTCGGCACGCTCCTTGGGGTCGGCCAGCAATTCCTTTTCGAGCGCGAGGTCTGCCTCCGGCGTCCTGCCTCGGGGCCGCGTGCCAGCGATGGGGCGGATTTCCACCTGACGATCCTCGCAGCGCACGTGAATTTCCGGCGACGCGCCGACGAGTGAAAAACCGTCGAGTTCCAGCAGAAACATGTAGGGCGACGGATTGATGGAGCGCGCGGCGCGGTAAACGTCCAGCGGCGCGGCTTTGAGCGGCGTGGAAAACCGTTGCGAGCCGACGACCTGGATGATGTCGCCGCCGGTGATGTATTCCTTGGCCTTCAACACGTTCGCCAAAAATTTTTCCCTGCCCACGTTCGACTCGAACGGGACGGGCGGCACTTCGTTCGGCACGGTCACCGGCGCGTGCTGCACGGGCTGTTCGAGCAACGAAACGAGCCGCTCGATCTCCGCAACCGCGTCTTCGTAAGCTTCAGCCGGACTGGTTTGGCCGTCGAGGACCGCGTTGACGAGCACGGTGATGGTTTGCGCCACACGGTCAAAGATGAGCAACTGGTCGGCGATGAGAAAATACATCGTCGGCGTCTGCAGTTCATCGTGCGGCGGGCGGGGCACGACCGGCTCGATGTCATGGATAAACTCGTAGCCGATGAATCCAATGGCGCCGCCGGTAAAGCGCGGCAGGCCGGGCACCGCCACGGGCCGATAGTCCTTCATCACGTGCTCCACAACTTCAAGGCCGTCTTTGACGTGGCAGGGCGCGCAGTCCGCTGCGCGCCGGGATGCGGCGGGCAGCGGACTGCCCGCCCCACCTTCTGAACGGACCTCGAATTGCTCGATGACTTTGCCGTTCTCCAAAACCTCAACCCGGCTTCCGATTTGCCGGATGACGGCGCGCGGGTTGCAGCCCACGAACGAGTAACGCCCCAGATGCTCGCCGCCTTCGACCGATTCCAGCAGGAACGATTCGCCCGCGCCGTGGATCTTCCGGTAGGCGGAGAGCGGCGTCTCAAAATCGGCCAGCAGCCGCCGGGTCACGGGTATCAGGTTGCCCTGCGCGGCCAGCTTCAAAAACTCGTCCAGCGTTGGTGAATGCATGCTAAGAATCCTGCTCAGTGTAGCGGCACACGCGGCGCATGCGCCACACCGAAAGCAGCGTGAAAAACGCCACCGCAATCGCGTAGGCGATGATCCCCATGCCGATGGCCTGAGGGACGGGATCATCGCTGAAATAGATCACCGCCGCGCCGACGCCGGCGATGAGCAGCGTCTGTCCCAGCAGGCAAAACACGTAGAGCGAAGCGCGCGTCTCCTGCACCCGTTCCACGTGCCAGTCGCGATAGATATGCTCGCCCAGCGACCGCATCAGCCAGGCGGACTGGAAATTGCGCGCGGCCACCAGAATGCTCGTCGTGACGAGCACGATGGCGGGCAACTGCCAGAATGCCAGGCCGAAGCAGATCAGGAAATTCACCGGGATGCCCCACCGCCAGCCGAGTTTCCTGGCGACCGGATTTCCTTCCAGGACCAGGTTGGGCGTGGCGACCCACGTGCTGAGAAAATCCATCCCGCGCGCGAAAACCAACAGGGCCAGCATCATGAAATACTGGCGACTGGCGAATGGAACTGCGTCATCCATGTGTTAAAGGCAGAGGGCGGAAGGAAGAAGGAAGAAACACTACGGCCAGTCCGCCGCGACAAAGCATTTCTTCATTCTGCAATCTTCCTTCTTCATTTCTTCCCATAAACCTGCGCGGGCGTTTCGAGTTGCGGCTCGGTCACCTTGAACGACTTTCCCCCGTCCTCAACCGAGCGGTAGAAGCATGACTTGTAACCTTCGTGGCAGGCCGGGCCGACTTGCTCCACCTGAATCAACAGCACATCGCCGTCGCAATCGAACGCGATGTCCTTCACCGTCTGCGTGTGGCCGCTGGTCTCGCCTTTCATCCAGAATTTCTGTCGCGACCGGCTCCAGAACCAGGTCTTGCCCGTGGCAACGGTTTTCTCCAGCGACGCGCGTTTCATCCAGGCCATCATCAAGACCCGACCCGTGCCCTGTTCCTGGATGATGGCCGGAATCAGCCCGTCCGCATCGAATTTCAATTGGTCGTAGATGCTCATGTGACGGACATTTTAGACTTCCGATTTCCGATGTGCGATTGAAAAGAAGCGACCTGCCCGCTGCGCGTCAACGCAACACCAACAGAACTACCACGCCCAGCAACGCGGCGGCGGGCCGGTTCAACGGCAGCAAGCTGATCTTGGTCTTTTAGCCAGAACCCATGGCTGCGAGCATTCACGATTCGGCACGCTCGCGAATCACATCGGGGTGGTGTGTCAACGCCTCAAAGACGAATTTCATGTCTTTCCATTCGCGACAACCCCGGCTGCGCTCGGCGGCTTCGAAATACTGGGAGTAACGATTCAGTATTCGAAAACCTCCATCAAGAAGTTCGTCAATGTCGGCAAATGGCAGTGGATGCTCCTGCTCGAATGGCGTCTGTCTGGACAGATCTCTCTCGTCCTTGTGGAAAGTGACGCGGTTACGCCACCTATTGAGATTTGCCACTTTCGGGTTTCCATTGCTGGAAAACTCAATGTCATGACCGAGTTGGACAGAATCAAGCGGTCCGATGGCTTGCACCAAATCATCCGCGTGAGGATTTCCGCCCAGCCGCTTGCGGATTTCTGTTGCACAGAAAACATCCGGATTATCTCTGACTGTCAGCAAAAACCGATGCAGGTTAAAGCTATTCCGGTTCTGGTCGTAGATTCGGTGCAAATAGACCAGTGCAGTCTGACAATGAGCTCGCAATGTGAAGTGCCAAAAGTGCGGGGAGAACCGAACAGCTTCTTCGTGTTCTTTGCAGAGTCGCCCGGCCTCCTTAAAAATGTCATAGTAGAAATTCGCCCAATACAATTCGTCCCACAACACATTGAGGAAGTCTCTGAATTTCGCAGGCGTTTCCAGTTCTAGCGGCTTCAAGTTCTTTTCAGTCATAAGACCTCCATGCAAAGCGAGACGGGTGTTTATCCATTCACAACCTCACCGGAATGTTCTGCTTCGCCAAAAACTGTTTCACGTCGCCGACAGTGTAAGTGCCGAAGTGGAAGATGCTCGCGGCCAGAACGGCGTCGGCTTTGCCCTCAAGCAACACGTCGGCCATGTGCTCCAGGCTGCCCGCGCCGCCGCTGGCCACCACCGGCACGCCGACCGACTCGCTGATGCGCCGCGTGATGACGAGATCAAAGCCGGCCTTCGTGCCGTCGGCGTCAATGCTGTTCAACACGATCTCGCCCGCGCCGAGCGACACGGCGCGCTTGGCCCACTCGACGGCGTCCAGTCCGGTCGGCTTGCGCGCGCCGTGCGAGAACACTTCCCATTTGTCGGGCGCGACTTTCCGGCAATCAATCGAGACGACGATGCACTGGCTGCCGAATTTTTCCGCGCCTTCCCTGATCAACTCGGGGCGCGCGAGTGCCGAGGAGTTGATGCTGATTTTGTCCGCGCCCGCCCGGAGCATCGTGAACATGTCGTCCACGCCTCGCAGCCCGCCGCCGACGGTGAGCGGCATGAAGCATTGGTCGGCCGTCCGCTCGATCACGGCCACCATCGTTGCCCGGCCATGCGCCGTGGCGGTGATGTCGAAGAACACCATTTCGTCCGCGCCCTGCTCGTTGTAACGCACCGCCAACTCCACCGGGTCGCCGACGTTGCGCAGTTCGCCCGCCTCGGCTTTGCCGAATTGGACGCCGCGCGTGACTTTGCCGTCGTGCACATCGAGGCAGGGAATGACTCGTTTGGCCAGCATCGGCCCCATTGAACCGGCGCGCGGGGCGCAAGGCAACACAATAGCTTTGGAGTTCCGTCTTCAGGCGGTTGGTGAGTGCGAACGGATTGCCGCCTGAAGGCGGATCTCTGAACGCCCTCCAAAATCTTCTCGCCGGGCGGACGGTCTTTGCCCAACATCCAGGCATTCTTTGGCGACGTTCCGGTCGCCGGGCTATGAAAGCGAAGATCATCATTACACCAAAAAAGGCCGTCGTTGATCCGCAGGGCAAAACCGTGCAAAGCGCCCTGGAACACATGGGCTACACCGGCGTCGGCGCAGTTCACGTGGGCAAGTATCTCGAAATCGAATTGACCGG
>Ga0299912_10005039_pt1 | contig 10833 bp, 8 predicted proteins | sample RVTome_2_FD_207667 | JGI IMG/M metagenome (GOLD analysis project Ga0299912, IMG submission 207667) | Soil microbial communities from uranium-contaminated site in the Upper Colorado River Basin, Wyoming, United States - RVT95D214 (version 2) ... | reverse complement strand
CAGGACTTCGGAAAATGCACCGTCTGCGTATCGGGAAACTCGCCGACCTCGAAGGTCTGCACGCGGTTGAAGAAAGTGCCGGTCGGATCGCGGTCGTAGGGGTTGTCATCGGACAGGAACCCCGCCTCGCCCGAGGTATTCCACTCCTTGCAGCTGGTGACGCAGGCATGGCAGCCGACGCAGACGTTGAGGTCGATGACCAGCGCGAGTTGTGTCATTTAAATGGTGATGAGTAATGGGTGATGGGTAATGGGCGAAACCAGACAGCAAGTGTCCGTGATCGGCAGATCGTAAAATCTGCTCACCCATTGCTCATTACTCATTACCCATTACTCCTTTTCCGGCAACAAACGCCTGCCACAGCCTGCGCACCGTGCTCGTCCCGGGTACAGGTTTCATGGCCTCGAACTGCGGCGAGGTTTCCCGCGGCTCGCCGGGCTCGGCCTTGTAGATGCGCACCCGCACGTCGTACCAGCCGGCCTGCCCGGTGACCGGATCGGAATTCGAAATCCGCCCGCTGCCGCCCGCCGCCGGCAACTCATCCGATATCAGGTGATTCAACAGGAAGCCTTTTTCCGATTCATTGGCATCAGGCGCAAGGTGCCATGCGCCTTTCGCCTTGCCGATCGCATTCCAGGTCCACACCGTGCCCGGCTCCACCGCCTCGCTCACGCGGCACATGCAGCGCACGCGCCCGTGCATCGACTCGACCCAGATCCAGTCGTCGTCGGAGATGCCTTGCAGCGCTGCCGTTTTTACATTTATAAACAAGTAGTTATGAGTGTGTATCTGGCGCAGCCAGGCGTTCTGCGAATCCCATGAGTGATACATCGCCATCGGCCGCTGCGTGATCGCCGACAGCGGGTATTTTCCAGTGTCGGTGGCCTGCACTTCGAGCGGCGCGTGGTAGAACGGCAGCGGATCGAAATAGGTCTCGATGCGGTTCTTGAGATGTTCGGGCGGGCGCCGTTTCGACTTGCCCTTGCCCTGGGCGGCAAGCCGGAATTTCTGCAGCACTTCCGAATAAATCTGGATCACGATCGGATCGGCATAGCGCCGCAGCCGGGCGCGCTGCGCCCACTCGTGATACCCCTGGTTCCAGTTGCGCATGTACTGGTAGGAGCGCGGCAGCCGCTGGTGGAACACGCAATTGTTCCTGGCGTACATTTCCCACTGCCGCGGGTTGGGCTCCCCCTTCATGAACTTCTCGCCGCCCCGGCCGCGCCAGCCGGCAAGAAAACCGATGCCCGAGCCGGGCTCGGTTTCGAAGTTGACGATGAAGTCGGGATAGTCGCGATACTTGCGCGACCCGTCCGCATTGACGAACGCCGGCAGCTTCAGCCGTCCGGCAAGTTCGATCAGCACCTCCTGGAACGGCTTGCACTCGCCCCTGGGCGGCACCACCGGCACGCGCACCGAATCGACCGGCCCGTCGAACTCCGAGATCGGGCGGTCGAGCATGGACATCACGTCATGGCGCTCGAGATAAGTCGTGTCCGGCAGCACCAGGTCGGCAAATGCCGTCATCTCCGACTGGAACGCATCGCACACGATGATGAACGGAATCTTGTAATCGCCGCGATTGGGTCCATCCTGATCCTTGTCGTTGAGCATCTTGCGCACCTCGACCGTGTTCATGGTCGAGTTCCACGCCATGTTGGCCATGAATATCATCAGCGTATCGATGCGGTACGGGTCGCCGCGCCAGGCATTGGTGATGACGTTGTGCATCAGCCCGTGCACCGCCAGCGGATACTCCCAGGAAAACGCCTTGTCGATGCGCACCGGCTTGCCGGCCTCGTCGATGAACAGATCGTCGGGCGTGCCGGGCCAGCCGAGCGCGAGCCCGCCCAGCGGCGTATTCGGTTTCACCCCTTCGGGGCCCTTGGGCGTTTTCGCGAGCGGCGGAATGCCGCGCGGAAACGGCGCCTTGTGGCGGAAGCCGCCAGGGCGGTCGATGGTGCCGAGCAGCGACATCAAAATCGCCAGCGCGCGTATGGTCTGGAAGCCGTTGGAATGCGCGGCCAGGCCGCGCATCGCGTGAAAGGCCACCGGATTGCCGGTCACCGATTCGTGCTCGGTGCCCCAGGAATCGGTCCAGGCGATCGGCAGCTCGATCTTCTGGTCGCGCGCAGTGACGCCCATTTCATGCGCCAGCCGGCGTATGGTCGCAGCCGGTATGCCGGTGATGCCCGCGGCCCACTCCGGCGTGTAATCCTTGACGCGGTCCATCAGCAGCTGGAACGCGGGCTGGACCGGCGTGCCGTCGGGCAGTCTGAACTCGCCCAGCAGGTACGGATCGCCCTCCGGCACATGGCTGGTCACCGGCCGGTTGGAGTGGCGGTCCCACCACAGCTTGTAGCGCGGATATTCCGGAATCTCCTCGGTCTTCGTGCGATCCAGCACCGGCAGGCCGTGATCGTCGGATGCGCTATCCATATTGATCAGGTAGCCGGCATTGCTGTAGCGCGCGAGAAATTCGCGGTCGTAGAGGCCGGTGTGGATGATTTCGTGGCACAGGGCGAGCAGCAGCGCCCCGTCGGTGCCGGGACGGATGGGCACCCACTCGTCGGCGATCGCCGAATAACCGGTGCGCACCGGGTTGATCGAGATGAAACGGCCGCCGCTCCTCTTGAATTTCGAGATCGCGATCTTGAGCGGGTTGGAATGGTGGTCTTCCGCGGTGCCTATCATCACGAACAGCTTGGCGCGGTCGAGGTCCGGCCCGCCGAACTCCCAGAACGAGCCGCCGATGGTGTAGATCATGCCGGCGGCCATGTTGACCGAGCAAAAGCCGCCATGCGCCGCGTAGTTGGGAGTGCCGAACTGGCGGGCGAACAGACCGGTCAGCGCCTGCATCTGGTCGCGGCCGGTGAACAGCGCGAACTTCTTGGGATCGGCGGCGCGGATTTTCTTCAGGCGTTCCTCCATCAGCGCGAACGCCTCGTCCCAGCTGATCGCCTCGAATTCCGCGGCGCCGCGTTCGGTGCCCGGTTTGCGTTTCAGGGGCCGGGTGAGCCGCGCCGGCGAGTACTGCTTCATGATGCCGGACGCGCCCTTGGCGCAGATCACGCCCTGGTTGAGCGGGTGATCGGGATTGCCCTCGATATAACGCACTTCGCCGTTCCTGAGCGTGACGCGGATGCCGCAGCGGCACGCGCACATATAGCACGTGGTGTTCTTGGTTTCCACGCGCCCGGCAGCGCTTTCGGAATGCAATGTGGTCGGCATATCGAATAAACAAGCTTAGGCTGCACCCATTCTACGCACAAGCCCCTGCGCTGAGATTCGAAATTATTTATACGGACATAAGATGCGGGGCCTCACCGGCGGGCATGATCGCATCATCAGATCAGCGCGCGGCCGGTTTGGCAACGCGCGGCCGCAGTACCTTGTACAGCTCGAACCCCGACAAACCGGCGACCGCCGCGGCAAGACAAAGCAGCAGGTCGTCCGCATGCAGCACGCCAAACCGGAACAAGCCGCGCAGATAAGGCACATACAGCGCCAGTATCAGCCCGGCGATGGTGCCGGCTATCACCCACCACAAGGCAGGGTTGGGAAAACGCAGCGTGGCGAACAAGGTGCGGCTGGGCGAACGGTTGGCGAGTATCAGCCCCAGGTTGCCAAACACGATGGTGGCAAAAGCCATGGCGCGCGCTTCGGCGTCGCCCGTGCCGCGCTCCAGAACCCATCCGTACATCAGTGCCACCATCAGCAGCATCGCCACTCCCTGTAGCAGGGCGAGCGCTACCGTGCCGAAATCGAACAGGTGCTCGGTCGGCTTGCGCGGCGGACGCTGCATCACCTCGTCATCGATCGGGTCGGCCTCGAACGCGATCGAGCATGCCGGATCGATCACGAATTCAAAAAACACGATGTGCACCGGGAAAAACACCGCCGGCCAGCCGAACAGCAGCGGCACGAAGGCCATGCCCGCGATCGGCACGTGCACCGCCAGCAGATACGACATGGCGTTGCGGATGTTGCGGTAGATCCGGCGCCCGAGCCGCACCGCGTGCACGATGGAATCGAAATCGTCGTCGAGCAGCACCAGCGACGCGGCCTCGCGCGCCACATCGGTGCCGCGCCCGCCCATCGCGATGCCGATATGCGCGGCCTTGAGCGCCGGCGCGTCGTTGACGCCGTCGCCGGTCATCGCCACTACCTCGCCGTTGGCCTTGAAGGCCTCGACCAGGCGCAGCTTCTGTTCCGGCACGACACGGGCGAAAATGCCGACCTGCCCGATGCGCTCGCGCAGTTGCGCATCGTTCATGTCCCGCAATTGCGCGCCGGTGATCACCTGGTCCGCAGGCGTCAAACCGATCTGGCGCGCGATCGCCTGCGCGGTGACGGGATAGTCGCCGGTGATCATCACCACCCGGATCCCGGCGTTGTAGCATTGGCGCAAAGCCTGTGCCACGGTGGGGCGCACCGGATCCGCAAGGCCGATCAGGCCGATCCATTCGAACGCGAAATCCCGCGGGTTCTCCGGAAACTGCTCTCCATCATGCGCCGCCCTGGCGACCGCGATCACGCGCAGCCCCTGTCCGGCCATGCGCGCGACGGTGGCTTCGATCCCGGCCCACGCATCGGGCCCGATTCTGCACAGTTGCGCGACCGCCTCCGGAGCACCCTTGGCGGCAACAATATGGGCGGCCTCGCCCGTGCGCCAGGCATGGGTATGCGCGAGCAACTCCGGCGACAACGGATATTCCTTGACCAATTCCCACGCGGCGTGACGCGCGCGGCGCTGCGGCAGGTAACGATCGCCGAGTTCGAGTAAGGCCTTTTCCATCGGATCGAAAGGGTTAATCTCGCTCGCCAGCACGCTGTACTCGACCAGATCGTGGAAACCGCCATCAAGTCCGCTCTCGTGAGGCGCGGCTACCTCGTGAAACCGCCCGCCCGCATACAGCTGCCTGACCGCCATGCGATTGAGCGTCAGCGTCCCGGTCTTGTCCACGCACAGCACCGTCGCCGCGCCCAGCGTTTCGATCACCGGCACGCGCCGCGTCAGCACCCGGCTCTTGGAAATGCGCCACGCGCCGAGCGCCAGGAACACTGTCAGCACCACCGGGAATTCCTCGGGCAGGATCGCCATCGCCAGCGTGATGCCGGCCAGAAAACCCTCGAGCCAGGCGCCGCGCGTAAGACCGTAGAGCACCACGACCAGCAGGCACAGCACGAGCCCCAGGGCTGCGATCCGGAACACGACGAGCTTGGTCTCGCGCTGCAGCGTGGTCGCCTCCTGGATAATGCCCTGCAGCGCCTTGCCGATCCTGCCCATCTCGGTGCGCGTGCCGGTTGCCAGCGCCTCGGCCACGCCGTTGCCCGCGGTAAGCAGCGTGCCCGAATAGACGAAAGGCAAATCGTCCCCGCCCGGCTGTCCGATCTGTTTCACGCCATCCCACGGCGCCTTGGTGACCGGCACCGACTCGCCGGTGAGCAGCGATTCGTCGGTTTTGAGATCGTGGCAGTCCAGCAATACCGCGTCGGCGGGCACACGGTCGCCTTCCTCGAGGATCAGAATATCGCCGCGCACCACTTCGCGCCCGGCGATGCGGCTGCGCTTGCCGTCGCGTATCACCAGCGCGCGCGGGCTCGACAAATCGCGCAACGCCTCCAGCGCGCGCTCGGTCTTGCGTTCCTGATAAATGGTAATGCCTATGATCACGAATACCGAGGCGAGCAGCACCAGCGCCTCATGAATGTCGCCCAGTACCAGATAGATCGTACCGGCAGCGACCAGCAGCAGGAACATCGGCTCGCGCACCACTTCCAGCGCGATCGCCAGAATGTCGCGGCGGCGCGCGGTGGGCAGCTCGTTATGGCCTTCGGCTGCAAGCCGCGCCTCGACCTCGGACTGCGTCAGCCCGCTCAGGTTGCTCAGATCAAAGTCGTTGGGTGAAATTTCAGATCCCCGTACGAAATCTGCCGCGCGCGAAAATCAGGTTTGCCCGCATTGGAACCGCAGAACACGCAAATGCTGTGCACTTTTCCTCGTCGCTTCCGGCTTCACTGTGATTTTAGACCATCGCGACCGGGGGCAGCCTCGCCCGAGCTTTATCGCTACGGCGGAAGCGGCGCTCCGCTATATGGTTTAGTCACCCAGTAGCGTTTGGGTCATCTCGATATACGCATCATCGCTTCCGGTATAAAATCCCTGCGCGCTGCAACCGCCGCAGCACCGGGATCACGCAAATTTATGTACTTTCTTTAATTAGAACAAATACATACACCATCCCATCCCTTTCATGCCATCGGGACAACCTTCCTCGCTCCAGCTTTTCATCGCGCTCTTGCTGCTGATCTTCTGCGTCGAAGCAGGCGAAATGTTTGCGCTGGATATCTATCTTCCGGACGACACCCCTGTCTGGGCAAAAGCAGTCATCGATGCAACCCTGCTGACCATCATCGTTACCCTGTTCGTCTGGCGATTCCTGATGCGTCCGCTCGGAATCGCCCTGGAAGGCGAAGCCGCCCGGGCCAAGGCCATAACTGACGCTGCGGCGGAAGGAATCGCCACCATTGACGAGCGCGGCATCATCGAATCTTTCAATCCCGCCGCGGAGCGCATGTTCGCTTATGAAGCCGACGAAGTCATCGGCAAGAACGTGAAGATACTGATGCCCGAACCGCATTCGGGCGCACACGACGGCTACCTTGCACGCTACATGCGCACCGGAGAAAACCGGATCATCGGACGCCCCAGGGAAGTCCTTGCGCTGCGCAAAGACGGGACCGAGTTCCCTATGGAACTCAATGTCGCCGAGATCCGTCTGGGAGGCAGGCGGCGTTTTACCGGCATTTTTCGCAACATCACCGAGCGCAAGCAGGCCGAGGAGCACATCCGGCACCTGGCCCATTACGACAGCCTCACCAGTCTTCCGAACCGGGCGCTTTTCTATGACCGCCTGAACCAGGCGCTCAATCTTGCCAAACGCGATCACCACGAACTGGCGTTGCTTTTCCTGGATCTCGACCGCTTCAAGGCCGTGAACGACGCGCTGGGGCACAACGCCGGGGACGAGTTGCTGCAGGCCGCAGCCGAAAGAATTCGGGGCGTGGTGCGCGAATCCGACAGCATCGCCCGCCTCGGCGGCGATGAATTCACCGTGATTCTGCCCAAAATTGCAAGCCGCCAGGACGCTGCGATGGTGGCGAATAAAATCATTGACGCCCTGTCCGCGCCCTTCCGCCTGGGCAACCGGCAGGAAGCCCGGACCGGGACCAGCATCGGCATTGCGATCTACCCCGCCGATGCCGAGGAAGTGGACGCGCTGGTGAAGACAGCGGATACCGCCATGTACGACGCGAAGCGGGCGGGAAACAGCTTCCGGTTTGCGGACGGCGCCGGAAATACAACGGAAGCATAAGAAACCGGGAGGGTGCAAGCGCAGGCCGCCACGGTATAGAATCACCCGCAATAACGGTTGTTACCTCAATACGGGGAGGACTTCATGGGAATCGGCACCATCATCGTGCTCGGCGTGCTGCTCGTCGCCGTCATCTATTTCGTGATGATTTACAACAACCTGGTGCAGATCAAGCACAACGTCGCCAAGGCCTGGGCCAACATCGACGTGCTGCTCAAGCAGCGCCACGACGAGCTGCCCAAGCTGGTCGAGACCTGCAAGCAGTACATGAAATTCGAGCAGGACACGCTCGCCAGGGTGATGGAAGCGCGCTCCAGGGTCTTTTCGGCGCGTGAAGCGCAGAACGTCGGCGCGCTGGGCCAGGCCGAAGGCGCGCTGCGCGCGAGCCTGGGCAATCTGTTCGCGGTGGCCGAAGCCTATCCCGACCTCAAGACCAACCAGACCTTCATGCAATTGCAGAGCCGCATTTCGGGCCTGGAAAACGGCATCGCCGACCGGCGCGAGTTCTACAACGAATCGGTCAACGTCAACAACGTGCGCATCGAACAGTTCCCCGACACTCTCGTCGCCGGCATGTTCGGTTTCAAGCCGGCGCAACTGCTGGAATTCGAGGCGGCGGAAAAAGCCGATGTCGACGTCAAGCAACTCTTCAACACCTAGCAGCCTGTCGACTTGAGCCGTTTAAGGTCGTGCGTAACGACACCGGATTGGTTCCTGGTGAAGACCGTAGCGACAGGCTGCTTATAAGGTGCGATTTCTCATTGGTCAGATTCACCTACCTGCACGAACAATAGCTGAAGCTGCTTGAGGAAGCGCTTGCGAAATTCGTTGATCTTGTCTTTCATATTAGCAGCCTGTCGGACCATCAAAGTCCGACAGGCTGCTAGGCGTTAGCGGCGACACGATGGTCGGAGCATTCAAGTTCCATACCTCGGAGTGGCTGACCGGCGGCATCCATTTCATCATTCTCGTCTTCGCGCTCGAAGCGGATACGGCCGAAGCCTGGCCCTTCGCGCTCGCCGCGATGGCGATCGTGAGTTTCTTCGCATGGATGGCGAGCTACCGGCGCTACCGCCAGATCCACGACCTGCCGACCTCCAAAGTCGCTTCCGCGGCCCAGGGCTATGTCGAACTCTCCGGCCGCTCGGCGCAATTGCCCGGCGTGCCCGTGACCAGCCGCTGCTCGGGCCTGCCCTGCTGCTGGTATCGCTACTACATCGAGCGCCAGACCTCGGACGACAAGTGGACCCACGAGGACAGCGGCGCCAGCAACGAGCACTTCCTGCTGGTCGACGACAGCGGCGAGTGCGTGATCTCTCCCGAGGGCGCGGAAGTACTGCCGGCGCGCAAGCGGACCTGGACGCTGGATGAGCATCGTTATACCGAGTGGCTGCTGCTGCCGCGGGACCCGCTTTATGCGGTCGGCGAGTTCGCCACCATCAGCGGCGCTGTCGCGGAACTCGATGAGAACCGGGACACAAGTGATCTTCTGGGCGACTGGAAAAAGGACCGGCGGCAACTGCTGGAACGCTTCGATCTCGACGGGGACAGCACCCTGAATCTCAAGGAATGGGAACTGGCGCGCCTGCAGGCCCGGCGCGAAGTGCGCAGGCAACATCAGGACATCCGCTCGCGCGACGGCGTGCATATCCTGCGCAAGCCGCGCGACGGCAGGCTGTTCCTGCTCGCCAGCGAGCTGCCGGACAAGCTCGGCCGGCGCTTCGCGCTCTGGAGCGGCCTGCACCTGCTGGTATTTTTCGGCGCGGGCGGCGCGTCCCTGCTGCTGTTCCTGTAACGCCGTTATAATTGCCGATCCATGCGCACCCTCGACAATCTCGCTTTCGACAACCGCTACGGGCGCCTGCCGCCCGGCTTCTACTCGGAAATCGACCGGCTGCTCGCGCTGCTGCGCCGGCCGTTCGACGAACAGCCGGACATGGCCGCGTATGCCGCGCCGCCGCCCGACTGGGCGCAGCATATCGAAGTCAGCTGTTCGTCCTAAGGCAAAAAGCATTGACACGAAGGACACGAAGGAAAATATACAGGAAACCAGAGTGTGAGAAAAAAACAGGAAGCAAAGCCCGTGTCGATCAGGCAGTGTTTCAATCTGCGGAATCTTCAACTTTCCATCAGATCTTTTTTTCTCCCGCCTTCCTTCGTGTCCTTTGTGTCCTTCGTGTTTACGCTTTATAGCTATAGCATTAGATCTTCATGGAGCAGGTAATGAAAGAAGACTACGTTTCGTGTCTGAGCAGCAAAGGCTTCCACCACATGCATTACACCGACTGGGGCGATGCGGCGAATCCGCGCGTGGTGATCTGCGCGCATGGCCTGTCGCGCAACTGCCGCGACTTCGACACGCTGGCGCGGGCGCTGGAGCCGGATTTCCGCGTGGTGTGCCCCGATATCGCGGGGCGCGGCAAAAGCGACTGGCTGGCAGCGAAGGAAGACTACGGTTATCCGCAATACCTGGCCGACATGACCGCGCTGATGGCGCGCATCACCGCCAGCGGCGAGAAAGCCATTTACTGGGTCGGCACTTCGCTGGGCGGCATTCTCGGCATGCTGCTCGCCGCGTTTCCGAAAACGCCGGTCAGCAAGCTGATATTGAACGACATCAGCATCGTCGTGCCGAAAGCCTCGCTCGAACGTATCGCCGCCTATGTCGGCAAGGACCCGCGCTTCGGGACTTTCAAGGAACTCGAAGCCTACGTGCGCGCAGTGTCAGCGCCGTTCGGGCCGCTCACCGACGAGCAATGGCACCACCTCACGCTGCACGGCGCCAAACCCTACAACGACGGCACGTGGGGCATGAGCTACGATCCGGGCATCGGCATCCCGTTCCAGAAAGGCCCGCTCGCCGATATCGACCTCAGCGGCTACTGGGACGCGGTGCGCTGTCCGACGCTCTTGTTGCGCGGCGCGCAATCCGACCTGCTGCTGAAGGATATGGCATTGCAGATGACCCAGCGCGGACCGAAGCCGAAGCTGGTGGAATTCGCAGGCATAGGCCACGCGCCTATGCTGATGGCGGAGGATCAGATCACGGTGGTGCGGGATTTTCTGCTGGAATAACGGCTATGAGAGATGGCAATTTTTCCTTTAGGCTAAGGCAATGAGGACTTTATTTCCGCCGATGTCCATGAAGATTGTCGCCACAATTTTCATTGTTCTCATGCTGGGCTGGCAATCCTTGTCGGCAAACCAGGCGACACTTACCGGTCACGCCGCGGAGGTCTACCGCCGCGCCCAAGGCGGGCGCTGGTTTGCAGACGCCGTAAAATTAAATCCCGACATCCTGCCCACATCCGATGGCCAGAGCTTTATCGTGGCCTGGAAAGCGACCGAGAAAGAACCAAAACGCTGGATCGTATCGCTGCATGGCACTCATGGTTTTGCCACGGATGACCTTGCCATCTGGTATCCGCATCTGAAAAATCGCGACGTGGGGTTG
>Ga0299912_10005038_pt1 | contig 10833 bp, 9 predicted proteins | sample RVTome_2_FD_207667 | JGI IMG/M metagenome (GOLD analysis project Ga0299912, IMG submission 207667) | Soil microbial communities from uranium-contaminated site in the Upper Colorado River Basin, Wyoming, United States - RVT95D214 (version 2) ... | reverse complement strand
TGCCAAGAGACGATTTCTGCTGAGCGATTCTTCTTGACCGACAAATTAATCATCGTTTTGTGAACTTAAAATTCGACCCCTAGACATCAAACTAATGACACTGCGATTTCGCAGAGGTCTCAACTTGCGGTGATTTAAACAAGGCAGCTCCCGGCGCAGGCGTTGCAGGCGCTCGTGGTCCAGGCGGGCGAAGATGATGCCTTCCCCGTCCGGGGCCTGGGCCAGGATGAGGCCCCAGGGGTCGACGATGAGGGCGCGGCCGAAGCTGCGCCGGCCAGGGGAGTGTTGGCCCCATTGGGCCGGGGCGATGACAAAAGCCTGGTTTTCGATGGCCCGGGCCCGGACCAGCACCTCCCAATGGTCCCGGCCGGTGGCCAGGGTGAAGGCCGCAGGCAGGAAGAGGAGGTCCGCGCCCTGGGCCGACAGGGCCCGGAAAAGCTCTGGGAAGCGCAGGTCGTAACAGATGGCCAGGCCCGCGGTAAAGGGGGCGCCGGGGAGAGGGACGACGGCCAGTTCGGTTCCGGCCTGGATTACCCGGGATTCCTGGTAACTGGGCCCCTGGGCCAGGTCCACGTCGAAGAGGTGCATCTTGCGGTAGGTTGCCAGAATATCCCCCTGGGGGGAAAGCAGCACGCTGGTGTTGAAAGGCCGGGCCTCCGGCGCGGCAAGCTCCGGGAAGGAGCCCAGGAGCAGAAAGACCTTCAGTTTTCGGGCAAGCTCCCGGAATTCGAGGACCAGGGGGCCGTCCAGGGGTTGGGCCGAAGGGGGATTTTTATCCTCCGGCCCCAGGTAGGCAAAGTGCTCCGGCAGGGCGATCAACTCTGCGCCACGGCCCGCAGCCTCCTCGATCAAGGCCCGGGCCCGGGCCAGGTTGCGGTCCATATCCGGCGTGGAATTAAGTTGTAGCGCGGCTACCCACATAGATGACCTCCGTTTGGTCGCAATTGGAAGTGGAGGGAGCTAATGCATATGTCGTTCAGCTATCGCCTTGAGTTAACCTTTGGTCAGTCGATAAACCAAGGTAATTAAAAGGCACAGTCAAGTGGAACTTCATGTGAAGCAGATGAACTATTTGTTAAGACGGCAGCCATAATCCAGATGACGAATACTTATAGCCCTCTATCCATCGCTCCAAATCGGAGCGATCTTTGATCCATATTCCCTTAAGACGAAGCTCTTCCTTTGAGTACTTTCGAAATTCCTTTGCCCCGGCGACTGTTACGATCATAGCAGCGTGCCATCCAAATCGGGGCCGCTCGTCTATCATTGCTCCTAGAACTTGATTGATAATCTCAATACCAATACGATTTTTCCATCTTTTGACCTCTACATAATATCGGAGGCGTTCCCCCAGATTATCATCGAAACGCCCGGCAAGAATGTCAGCTGAAGTTTGTGAGTTCCTCCCCACACGCTTCACCTCATCCCATCCCCAACTGGCAAGCAGCTCTGCTACGAGATGTTCAAAGACATTAGGAGGGATCTGACTGAGATCGTCATGGTGTTTGCGCAGATGAGCTATCAGTTCTGGAGTTAGCTGTTCGACATTTGTTATTACGCGCTCAACAGAGGTAATGCGCTTTTGGTCCTCATAGGAATCTCTGCTATTGAGGAGGCGAGACAATTCGGCCGGATCAATCCCGCTCTCACGGAGAAATTTACCCCTGAACCCGTATCGAAGCTTCCGAATCACTTTACGCTCGATTTCTAGAAACTGTTTTACGCTGATACCTAAGTGTTTGGCGAAATAAAATACTGTTTCGATTCCTCGTTTCTCCTGGTAATAACGGGAAAAACCGAAACGCCAGGTTATGATTACCTCCTCACGCGGAGTTAACGTTACCAAAAGTTTTTTGATTGCCTCAATAAGCTTTGGATCTGTTGGTTGCATGCCGCATTCTACCTAACATCGCCCCTCGATTTTACAGCGATTATACAGTAAGTATATTGCTCACTTTAACCCTATCGGATCAATTGCAATATCTTGTCTTTTTTAATTAAACCAACAGCTGATGGCTGACTGCTTATTTTCCTGGCCCTCTCACCACAACATTATCCTTAAACTCCTCCGTGGTCAAAGCCATAAATCCCAATCGCCTGCTAAGCTGCATGGTGGCCGGAGGCTTAAGGCGGCAGGAGGCCAGAATTTCCTCTTGGGCCAGGACCTCCCGGGTGGGGCCGTCCAGGATTATTTGTCCGGCGTTCAGGACCACCAGCCGGTGCGCATAGTTGGCTGCGGCCCACATGGAGTGGGTGACCATGACAATGGTATGGCCCTGGGCGTGGAGTTCCCGGACCAGTTCCAGCATATCCCCTTGTTCCCGGTGGTCCAGGCCGGTGGTGGGTTCATCCAGGATGATCACCTGGGGGGTGAGGGCCAGGACCCCGGCCACGGCCAGGCGCTGGCGCTGCCCCTTGGTGAGGGAGAAAGGGTCCTCTTCCGTCTGCTCCAGGAGATGGACCCGGGCCAGGGCCGTCTCCACCCGGCGGGCGACCTCCTCCTGATCCAGCCCCAACTGCCGGGGGCCGAAGGCCACCTCCTCCCAGACCTGCTCCGCGAAAAGCTGGTAATCTGGGTTCTGGAAGACAAATCCCACCCGCAGACGCGGGGGGCCGGGGGCCGTCCAGACCTCCCCCTCCCGGGGCGGCAGCAGTCCCCGGAGCAGCTTCACCAGGGTGGTTTTGCCGCCGCCGTTGGGGCCTAAAATAGCGGTTATCTCTCCTTGCTGCAAGCTGAAAGAGAAGTCCTGAAATATGGGTGCAGAACCGGGGTAGGCGAAGGTTACCCGGCGCAGGGCCAGAAGCTCCGGGGCAGGGGAGGGCAGGGGAGAATCTACAGGCTCCCGGCCTCCTCCCCCGAACCGTTCCCATCCCAGTTGCCGGGCCTGGGCTACGGCCTCTTCCAGGGTTAGAGGCAGGGCCGTTTGCCCCAGGTCGTGAAACAGGGCCGGAAGTTCCGGGGGGCGCAGCCCCAGGCCCCGGAAGGTCTCCACTTGCCGCAAGATATGATCCCGGGGGCCGTCGGCCACCACTTCCCCGTGATTAAGCAAGACGATCCTGGAGCAATGCCGGGCCAGGCGCAGGTCCGCGCCCAGGAGGATCAGGGTCAGGTTATGGTCCAGGCTGAGGTGTTCCAGCGCGGCCAGGAGTTCTTCCACCCGCAAAGGGTCGAGGTCCGTGGTGGGTTCATCCAGGATGAGGAGGCGGGGTTCCAGGGCCAGGACCGCGGCCAGGGCCAGAAGCTGTTTCTGGCCCCCGGACAGGGTGGCGGGGTCCCGGTTTTCCAGGCCCTCCAGGCCCACCCGGGCCAGGGCCCGGGGCACCCGGCGGAGGAGTTCCTCCCGGTCCAGACCCAGGTTCTCCGGCCCAAAGGCCACCTCCTGGTCCACCCTGGTGCAGAAAAGTTGGGCCTCGAAATCCTGGAACAAAAGCCCCACCCGGTCCGCCAGTTCCCGGGGGCGGCAGAGATGGGTGAGGCTCCCCGCCACCTCCACCCGGCCCCGAAACTCCCCCTTGATCATCCTGGGAATAAGGCCCCCCAGGCACAACGCCAGGGTGGATTTGCCGGCCTCGCTGGGGCCCAGAACCGCCACCCGCTCCCCGGGGGCAACCTCCAGGCTAAGTCCGTCAAAGACAGGCCGGGCGGCTTTTTTGTACTTAAAATAGAGATCGGTAATTTTGATTATGGTGGGCACTCCCGAATTTCTCACGCAAAGCCGCAAAAGCGCAAAGACGCAATAATTATATAATCTTTGCGCGTTTGCGGCTTTGCGTGAGAAAAATATTGCCTTCCTAAAGCAATAGGCATCCGATTAGCAGGAACACCACAAAAGGCGTCAGTAGCGCCGCCAAGGAAGGGAGGCCGGGGAGGCTCACCAGGCCCAGACCCACCGTCAGTCCCAGCAGGAAGCCGCCCCCGGCCCCCAGCCAGGCCAGGGCCAGGCCCAGGCGGGGCGCGGGTCCGGGGGGGCGGTCCTCGGGGTCCATTATCTCGGTCCAGGAAAGGTCCCAGCGGCTCACCCGGGGCTCCAGCAGGGCCAAAAGCAACGGCCCCAAAAGCAGGGTAATGAGGGCGTTATTGATAAAGACCGCCACCGCGATGACGCTGAAAGGCAGGAGTTTCAAGGTTTCCAGGCCGAAGCCCACTATGAGGGCGCAACCCATGGCCCCCAGGAGCACCGCCAGCACGAAGCGGGGCAGGCGCCTCCTGATCTGCCCCAGGGGCCGGCCCTGCCACATCTTGTAAGGCAGGTACGCGGCCAGGAAGTTCCCCCAGAAGCCGAAGAAACTGCCCGGGCCCAGGGTGCCGAAAAAGTCGCCGATGAGGTTCCCCAGGGCCGCGCCCCAGGCCCCCGCAGGCCCGAAGAGCAGGCCGAAGACCACCGGGATGACGTTGGCGGGCCGCAGTTCCGTCAACCCGGGAATCAGGGGGATGCCTTTAAAGGGAATGAGGATGGCCGCGAAAATACCCGCAGTGAGCACGGTCAAGACCACCATGGTGGAATAGCGCCACATGCGCCGGACTTCCCGCATTCCGCCCCCTTAAAACAATCGGCCCCATTCTAACAGAATTGCCCGGAGCCAGGACGCATAAAAAGCAACTTGCGGGGGAAGGGCCAGGGACTAACGGGGGCCAGGAGTTCGCCAGGCCAGGTCCCTGCCCATCCCTAACCCTTTTCAGGTTCCCTCTGAGCTTGGGAACGTGGAAGAAAGTACCCGTTCCCTGGACCACTTGGAGGCGGCCAGAGACGGCCGCTCCACAAGAACATCCTTTTTCATGGTGGGGCGGGCCTCCGGGCCCGCCTTTAGTCCCTGGCCCCCTCACCGATCCATTTTTTTATCGGGCATTTTTCTATAAGAATTTAAGAAACTTCAACTTCTTCTAACTTCGGTTTAACGCTAAAATAGTTTTTCTCTAACATTTTTCGTTTATAATCTGCAAAATCATGGGGACAGAGTGGAGCAAATGAGCGGTTCGCCGACACCGCCCTGGCCCCCGGGGGATTGGTACCTGGACCTGTCCAGCCCCGGGGACCTGGCGGCCTATGAGAAACAGGAAGTCCTGGTGGCCGGGAAGACCCGCTTCCAGGAGTATGAGATTTTTCTCAGCCGTCACTGGGGCAAGGTCTTGCTTCTGGACGGCAGGTTGCAGTCCGCGGAAGCAGACGAATTCATCTACCACGAGGCCCTGGTGCAGCCGGCGATGCTGGCCCACCCCGATCCCCGGCGGGTGCTGGTTTTGGGGGGCGGGGAAGGGGCCACCCTGCGGGAAGTTTTACGACACCCCGGAGTGGAAAGGGCGGTAATGGTGGACATTGACCGGGAACTGGTGGACCTCTGCCGGGAGTGGCTGCCCACGTTCCATCAGGGGGCCTTCGACGATCCCCGCACGGAACTGGTCTTCGCCGACGGCCGGGCCTGGCTGGGGGCGCAACCGGACGGGAGTTTCGAGGTCATCATCCTGGATTTGACTGAGCCCCTGGAAGAGGGCCCGGCCCTCCTGCTCTTCACCAGGGAGATGTACGCCCTGGCGCAAAGCAAGCTCGCGGCCGGAGGCCTGGTGGCCGTGCAATCCGGCTCCGCCGGCGCCTGGGGCCGGTTGCTGCCGGACCTTAATTGCACCCTCTGGGAGGTTTTTCCCCGGGTGACGGCTTATATTGCCTTCATCCCCAGCTATATGGACCTCTACGGCTTCCATCTGGCCGGGGGGAAGGACTTTGCCTGGCCCTCGGCCAGCCAAGCCGCGGCCCGGCTTCAGGCCCGGGCCATGTCTCCGTTATACTGGCTGGGGCCGGAGTTCGGGGCCTCCCTGCCATTTCTGCCCGTTTATTTACAGGAGCGGTTGGCTAAGGAAGGCAGGGTGCTCACGGACGGGGCGCCCTTCCGCCCCCGGCCCGGAGAACGGCCATTCTTTTGAACCGCCTCCCTTTCCGGGAAACTATTCCGGGAGGGCTTGCTTCAATGCCGGTTTAGAGCATTGCCAGCGTTACCATTATTTAGAAAAGGAGTTTGAGCTTTTATGAACAACCGCAGAGTAGGAATTTACGTGGATTCCATGAACATCATGCGTTGCGGCGGCTACGGCATGCGCTACGAAGTCATCCGCCGTTTCGCCGCCAAAGAAGGCGAAGAGGTGATGCGTCTTAACGCCTATGTGGCCATCGACGAAGAGCGGGCCATTTCCGACCCCAATTACAAGAATACCTTGAACTTTATCCTCACCCTCCGGGACCTGGGCTTCAAGGTCATTGAAAAGCCCATCCGGTGGTACACGGATGAATCGGGCCGCACCTACGGCAAGGCCAACCTGGACATGGAAATGGCCCTGGACATCATCTCCCAGTCGGACCGCCTGGACCTGATCTACCTGTTTACGGGGGACGGGGATTTTTGCAGCGTGGTGACCATGGTCCAAAACAAGGGCTGCCGGGTGGAACTGGTGGCCTTTGCCAACGTCTCCGCCCGCCTGCGCCGGGAAGTGGACCTCTTTATCCCCGGCTATCTGGTGCCGGGACTCCTGCCCACCACGCCCCCCTTTGGGGGGGCTCCCCCCTGGGGGGAATCGGGGAGCCGGGTCCGGGGGGTGTGCACCAAGTACTTCCTGGATAGGTCCTACGGGTTCTTCCGCTTCATGCACGGCTTCGGCAAGGTCTGGGTCACCGACACCCGCCTGGAAGAATCCCCCTATACCTCCGTGTTCTTCATGGAAAAAGACCTGCCCTCGGGCGTCAACCCGGAGAACCTCCCCAGCCGGGACTATATCTTTGAATTCACCCTCACCGAAGGGGAGAAAGGCTTCGTAGCCGCAGAAATCGACCTGGTATACAAGTACTGAGGAGATGTGGGGGGAGGGCCAGGGACTAAAGGCGGGCGGGGACGCCCCCCCAACAGGCCCCAGGCCTCCCCCCACACCCCCATCCCAACCAGCATAAGCTGGCCGGTGCAGTTCGCGGCCTATAGGTCCTGACTGCACCGGCCGATAAGAATTAGGAACATTGAAAGGGATTGGGGGAGGAGAGCCAAGGTCCACCGGCGAGACGCCTGGGCCACCGGCCCTTAGCCCCCTCCCCCGCACAAACCCACGCAACCTCATAAGGAGGGGCTATGGCAGGCGATTTACGGGTGTTGTTTGTGGCTTCGGAAGCGGTGCCTTTTGCTAAAACCGGCGGGTTGGCCGACGTGGTGGGCACCTTGCCTTATGTCCTGAAGGACCTGGGCGCAGACGTCAGGGTCCTCATGCCTTATTACGGCATGGTCAAGCAGGGCAAGATTCCCATGACCTCGGTGGCCGAAAATCTGGAGGGGCATTTGGGGGGAACCCCTTTGGCCTTCGATGTCCGGACTCCCGCGTCCGGTGATTATCCCTTCTATTTTGTGGAGCGGGATGAGTTCTTTGAGCGTTCCCAACTCTACGGCACCCCCAGGGGGGATTATTTCGACAACCTGGAGCGCTTTTCCTTCTTCTGCTCCACTATTCTGCCGGTTTGCCAAAACCTGGGCTTCCAGCCGGACGTGATCCATTGCCATGACTGGCAGTCTGCCCTGGCGCCGGTCTATCTCCACCACCGCTGGCGGGAAGCAGACATCCTGAACCGGGCCAAGACCGTGCTCACCATCCACAATCTGGCTTACCAGGGGCTCTTTTATAAGGAAAAATTCCCCATCCTGGGCCTGGATTGGTCCCTGTTCGGGATGGACGGCCTGGAATATTACGACCAGATCAGCCTTCTCAAAGGGGGAATCGTCAGCGCGGACGCCATCACCACCGTCAGCGTCCGCTATAGCGAAGAGATTCAGACCCCGGAGTTCGGCTACGGCCTGGAGGGAGTGCTCCGCACCCGGGCCTCTGCCCTGCACGGAATTTTAAACGGCGTGGACTATAAGGACTGGAGTCCGGAAAACGACAAGTTGATCCCCGCCACTTTCAGCAAGACCAAACTCGGGGGCAAGGCCAAGAACAAGGCCGCGCTGATGGAGGCCTTCGGCCTGAACCCCAAACTGGCCCAGGCCCCCATCCTGGCCATGATCTCCCGTCTGGCGGACCAGAAGGGCTTCGACCTGTTGGCCGCGGTGCTCCCCGAACTCCTGGCCCAGGACCTGATGGTGGTCATCCTGGGCACCGGGGAAGAAAAATACCACCGCTGGCTGGCGGAAGTGGCCCCCAAATACCCCGGCAAACTGGGGGTGAAGATCGCCTTCGACAACTCCCTGGCCCACCTCATGGAGGCGGGCGCGGACATGTTCCTCATGCCCTCCCGCTACGAACCCTGCGGCCTCAACCAGATGTATTCCCTGAAATACGGCACCATCCCCATTGTCCGGGCCACCGGCGGCCTGGCCGACACCGTGGCCCCCGCGGACCCGGCCACGGGCACCGGCACCGGCTTCCTCTTCAGCGACTACACCCCGGAAGCTTTTGCCGGGGCTATCAACGCGGCCTTGAAAGCCTTCAAGAACCAAAAACAATGGCGCCGCCTCGTGCAAAACGCCATGTCCCAGGACTTCTCCTGGGAAAGATCCGCGTTCGCCTACCTGAACCTCTACAAGCTCTTGGTGGAGGGAGAGGAATAAGAAGATTTGGGGGGAGGGCCGGTAGCACAGGCGTCTCGCCTGTGGACCTTAGACTACCACACGCGAGACGCCTGTGCTACCGGCCCTTTGCCCTCTCCTTAAGCCGCGCCTCTCCTCACCACCGTTCCCGCTTCTGTTTGGCCAGCTCAAAGTAGTGGCCGGAGGCCTCCCCGATGATCCTCTCCGGGTTGCTCCGAAAAATAGCCTGGGCCTCCGGGTCCCGGAAGAGGTAGAGCTTGCCGTTATAGACGGCAAAAAGGTGGGGATCGATGTCCTCCAGCCTACCCTGGGACAGGGAGGTGGCGCAGTAGCCGCCTAACTGGGGCTGGTACTGGGGGGCATTGCTCAGGAACTCGTAGCGGTTGGCCCGGGATTGGAAATAGTACGTGGCGCTGCCCAACCGCTCGTGAATCCGTTTGTTCCCCTTAATCGCCCGTTTTTCAAAGAAGTAGGCCGTGGGGTCGTAGCCGTGCAGTGCCACGGTGTTGTCCAGGTTGAGGAGGGCAACGCCTGAGCCTCCCGAAGTGGTGGGGGCCTGGCGGACCTGGGCGTTGGCCGTCAGGCACAGCGCCGCCAGACATGCCAAGATTAGTGGAGCCAGCTTTTTTTGCATGTTTTCTCTCTGGGTGTGATTTAAGTTGCCGGGGCCATTTAAGCCTTCTTAAGTAGATGATAATTATTATTTTCCAACCTGGCAACAGGGGGTGTATGGAATCAAAAGCAAGCGCCGTCCTCGTCCAAATGAAAAGCTCTTTTAAAGGGTTGGGAAGAGGGTTGGGAGGAGAGGAAACATAGGTCTGCGCTGATATTTATAATCCCTTCTACAAAACCCACCTTTAACCTGAATAAGGGTTTGACATAGTATACCCAGTCCCCGACTTTTCTACTTAAAAATATTGACTATTTTTTATTTCTATGCAAATCAATTAATATTCGTAATGAAGATTCTTAATTTTTTTATGGACCAGACAGACAATCAAAACGAGGATGAAAATGCAAAAAATTCCTTTTGATCAAGAGGATTGGAATAAGGAAATTGTAGAGGATATCACAGTTAAAGCAAAGGATATTACTGATTTAGTGGTTTATTCTCGAGATTGGACAGTTGAGACAATCGAAAACCAAATCAAAAAGGGGAATATTGATCTAAATCCTAAATTTCAAAGAAGAAATGCTTGGAATGACGAACGAAGAAGTAAGTTGATAGAATCGCTAATTATAGGCATTCCAGTTCCAGAAATTGTTTTAGCTGAAGATATTAAAAAGAAAAAGTCATTTATAATAATAGATGGTAAACAGCGACTGCTAACAATTGCAGGTTTTATAGATCCAAAAATAAAGTATTGGGATAAAGCATCCCTCAGTAGACTGCAAGTAAGGAGTGACCTCAATGGAGTATCGTATGCAAAACTTTCTTCCTCTATGTACGAAGAAGAGCGTAGGCAATTTTTAAATGCGGATATCAGATGTACTATAATAGCAAGTTATAGTAAAGTAGATATCCTTTATGATATATTTCATAGACTTAATGCTGGGTCTGCGCCACTTAGTACTCAAGAGTTAAGACAAGTTTTAAACAAGGGATTATTTGCAGATTTTCTAATTCAGATTACAAATAAGATGCAGCCTATTCATAAGATTCTTAGATTAGACGAGCCTGACGCTCGCTTAAGAGATGTTGAAATAATATTAAGATTTCTCTCTTTTCAACTTTTCGCTGGCGAATATGAGGGAAACCTTAAAAAGTTTCTAGATAATTCAATGGAGAAAATCACAAAGAATTGGTCAGCTTATGAATCTAAAGTTAAGAAGCTTTATGATCAGTTTAATAAATCAATTAGTAAATTAATAAAAGTTTTTTCAGGGGAGCATGTTGGGAGGAAATTTGTTGATGGAAAATGGGAATGGAGATTTAATAAAGTTTTATTTGAAGTTGAGATTTATTATTTTATGGATGTTCCCAACAACCTATTAACAGATGAAAAAAGAAAATTATTTCGTAGTGAATTTAAAAATATGTGTAATAGTAATATTGCATTTCGCAATTCTATCGAAGCTACCACAAAGACTCTTGAAAGATATGAGGATAGGTTCAAAAATTTTATGAAATTGGTTAATTCAGTTTTTGGTACAAATATCAGTGCTGTCCGGTTAACTGATTAAAAAAAGTCCGAAAACTCCCGGAATCTGTTAGAATGGGTTAGCCATAACTCACTAAACAGAAAGGAGATTTCGGACTATGGCCCATTGTAACACAATCTT
>Ga0299912_10005037_pt1 | contig 10834 bp, 10 predicted proteins | sample RVTome_2_FD_207667 | JGI IMG/M metagenome (GOLD analysis project Ga0299912, IMG submission 207667) | Soil microbial communities from uranium-contaminated site in the Upper Colorado River Basin, Wyoming, United States - RVT95D214 (version 2) ... | reverse complement strand
ATGATGTTTATATAACCTCTTCTTACGTAGAAATCCGTATAGGCTACCTCCAGACAGGCGTCCGGTATACCGCGGATACGTCGGCTCCTGGTGGAGGCAGGCCAGATGTGCTCGGACTGAATTTCCTTGTTGAACGGTGAGAGCGCCAGCAGGGCCGGGAACTTTCCTTTCGCGTCCGGCAGGTAGATGTCCACGTCAATGTTAACGCCATCGCTCATGGGTACCGACGCGTTACGCAATGCACGAATCTCATACTCCCTCTTTGATATCTTGCCCGTACCGATGATGGCATCCATCCGACTACCTCCGTTACAATTGAAAATATTGTCTTTAATAATATATATCATTGTATCATCCCCATACAAATTGCAGGTTCTTCCCTCGGAGGTCGTTTAGAAACAGGGTGTACGGAGGGGTTCATCCTGAATAAGGTATCACCCTGAAGGGCGAAGCCCCGAAACAGTCCCCGATTTCTAATGGGTAGACGGATTGCTTTGCTGACACTCTCAATGACGACTTGCTGAACGCTCTCTATCTCAATAATTTGCATATATGTTCTGTTTAGTGTATAATGTATTTATAGTGCAAGTTTAGGTTAGTACAAGCTTCATAAAATCCCCAATCCCCTCAGATTTTTATCAAGTATTGGATGACCCAAGCTCTAGCTAAATTCAAAAGAGAGGAGGTCATCCCATGAGTTTTCAGGACAAAACCCTAAAGTGTTCCGATTGCAGCAGCGATTTTATCTTCAGTGCTGATGAACAGGAACAATTTCAGACCAGAGGGTACACCAACGAGCCCAAGCGCTGTCCCGCATGCCGTCAGGCAAGAAAATCACAGCAGAACACAACCGGTGGCAATAGCTATGGAAATACCAATACCAGCTATGGCTACAACACGCAACGTCAGATGTTTCCTGCCGTGTGCTCCGATTGCGGCAAGACAACTCAGGTACCGTTCGAGCCCCGCCAGGGCAGACCGGTGTACTGCAGCGATTGCTATCGTAAAACCAGAGTGAGCAGATAAGCTCAATCTACCCGTAAAAACGCATGGGCTGGGAGCTATCTCAGCCCATGTTTTTTTAACCATCCGCACAAATCAAGCAAGAATCTCAGGATGTTTAATTGTGGTTAATTTGTCATTCCAGCGAAACTTGTCCCGTTCGTGCGTCCAGTACAGGACAAGACTTGACACGTGAGCTGGATCTCGAATAAGGTCGGGATGACCTTATTCGACACTCCGTTGACTATTGATTTAAATGGACTGATAATGTACTCTATAGTTAGTCGCAATTACCGGCTTTGGTGTCATTTAAAGGCCAGGAAAAGATGAACATGGGTAGCAAGATACTCTGGTTTCTTCTGATCGTCGTAGTCATGGCGGCGATTCTGTTACCTGACGGCGCCACAGCCCAGACGGAGAAAAAAGACCTCGTTATCCGGTTCTCTCCCGGTAGCTACCCTTACCATGTCAGCATCAGGCAGGACAACATTTTCTACCTGGAGATTGAAAACATCGGCACGCAAAATATCACCAATATCCGGCTGTATGCCAACGCACCGGAAGGCTGGCTGGTTGACATAAACCCGGCTACGCTAAGTAATCTTGCCGCCGGCAGGGTGCAAACCCTGAATGCCAGCGTAAGGCCCCCCGCCACCGCGAATAAAAGAGACTATCAGATCACCTTTGTTGCCGAGGGAGACGAGATACGCCGGGTAATGACTACCTGGGTGAGAGTAGAAGGCGCATCATCGGTGTGGCTGTGGGTGGGGATTGGCATCGGCATTGTCGTTATTGTCGGATTCATATTGATCTTCCTGCGTATGGGGAGGCAGTAGCCGGTCAACGGGTTAATGTAAATAAGGAGGCAGATATGATAGAGCGAGTCCACGAACATATTATTGGCGAACTGGATGTTAACACACGCACCGATACGATTTTCATTCTTACCGCAATTATTCTGAACCTGGTGACACTGGGCATAAACTCGGCGATTGCTTCCGGGAATAATAGCGGCACAACAACAATTGTGATGTTTATCTTAGTCGCCCTCATTATCATCATCAACTTCGTCGCCGAAGTGGGGCTGATACGGGGCAGGATGATGCGGAAGAAGTTGCTCGGCGGTCTGCTCAAGATGTACAAAGACCAGGGTGTGGAAGGCTACTACGATCCGTCTCTGCTCAGCGATTACCGGACCAGATACAACCTGTTCATGCTCGTGGTGCTCTTCTCTGGCATTATCGCTATCGTTATTCCTTTTATTATCCGGTAGCGTATTGTCTCCGTATAACGAGTATAGGGGAATTTCGGGCTAACGAAATAAAAAGGCATCGCTTCAACGCGGTGCTTTTTTTTAAGAACATTCCGCCGGGTATTTATTACTTGGCAGGTACCTTGACAACTATTTTTATTTGTTCTACTATTCAATACAGCAAAGTTTCATAGAACTTATTACTAATCGCAACCGGTGTAATGTATGAGGATTTTTAACAAGGAGGTGATTTTATAAAATAGAATCCATAATTAATCCAAATATTAATTGGGTTTACAGGAGTGAGCGATGAGAAAATTAATATTAGTTTCACTAGTAATAATAGTGATAAGCAGCTTGCTTATTAATGGTTGTACCAAGTCCGCCTCCACTCCGGGACAAGTGATTAAATTATCTTCATCCTGCTATTTGCCTCCTGCTCACGCATTTTCGCCCTTGCAAGAACAATGGGGCAAGGAAATTATGGCCCGTTCCAACGGCCGCGTTGAAATTACTTTCTACCCAGGCGGTCAGCTTGTCAAGGCGCCTCAGACACCCGATGCTCTGGAACAGGGCATTGCTGATATTGCCATATCGCACATCGGCTATAATCGCGGCCGCTTTCCGGTTACCGAGGTGCTGGACCTCCCGATGGGCTACTCCACGGGATGGGTAGGCTCTCATGTCGCCACAGACTTTCTGGATAAATTCAAGCCGAAGGATTGGGATAACCTGCACCTGCTGCTGGTAAACGCTGGTACCACCGCAGGCCTGATGACACGTAATACACGGGTAACCAAGCTTGAAGACCTGAAAGGTAAGACTCTGCGAGGTGCGGGCGAAGTGGCTGAAGCCATTGCAGCCCTGGGCGCTACTCCGCGCGATATTCCCATGGCCGAGATGTACGACTCCGTTTCCAAGGGTGTCGTCGACGGCACGCTGGTCGGTATCGAAACTCTAAAGACCTTCAAGATGGCTGATGTCTGCAAGTATACCACATTTGCCTGGCAGGTAGGCAATATGTATACTTTCTACCTCGCCATGAACAAGGCTAAATGGGACGCTCTGCCCAATGACATCAAGAAAATCTTCAACGATGTCAGTAAGGAATATGCAGAGAAGTACGCGGCTTCCTGGAACCAGATAGACATCGACGGTATTAATTATTCTTTGAGTATTAAAGGCAATGAGGTATTTACCCTCTCTGATGCTGAAGGCAAGCGGTTTAAGGACGCCGTACAGCCGGTGCTAAGCAATTACGTAAACGCCATGGTCGCGAAAGGGTATAAAAAGTCTGAAGTAGAAGGATGGATTGAGTATATAAAGTCGCGCAATGAATACTGGAAACCTATCGAGAAACAGCGCGGCATCCCATCCCCGTTCGATGTGAAATTACCGCAAGGATAATTATCCCGACAAGCCGATAATAAGCGTCACCATCATTGCCGGAACTTGAAATCTGGATATGCCGTGGTCAGCCGAAGGCAAGAGTGTAAATGAATGGTCCTGGGGAGGCGAGGTGCTCTCTCTGTGAGCCTCCCCGGGATTTGGCGCACTCTATTCATCAGTTAATCCCTGGGAAAGGCTTATCGTGAAAATAAGCAACGGCGTGAGCCGTTTGGAAAAGTTCAACTACGCGTTAAGTATCTGGTTCGAACGTATCGCCATAGTAAGCGTACTCGGAATGATACTCGGCACCATGATTGATGTTGTGGGTGCCAAGCTCTTTCACTGGCCTTTACCGGTAGGTACCGAGGCGATTTACCTGCTTCAAATAATTGCCATCGCCGGCGCCCTCGCTATTTCCAAAATCGACGGCAGACATGTCCGCATAGAGCTTATTGACAAGCTGCCCCAACCCGGCCGAGGTATTATTCACAGCTTTGTTTCTCTGCTCGGACTGGTCCTTTTTATCCTCCTCTGCTGGAAAAGCTACGATTACGCCCAAACGTTAAGGCACAATCATGAAATTACCGCTACCGCTAAGATAATGATTTATCCCTTTGCGCTCTGGCTGGCCTTATGCTGCATTCCCTTGATTTTAGTTTTGCTTAAAGAGTTTGTTAGTTCGTTGATGGAGATAAAGAGAAAATGAGCCCCATATTGATTGGCTCTATTGGCATAATTGTTCTCCTTATATTTTTTGCCATAGGTATGCCAATGGCCTTCAGTATGGCGCTGATTGGAATGGCCGGTTTTGCCTATCTGGTTTCGCCAAACGCCGCTTTCAATTTACTGCCGCGAGATATTTTCGACCAGTTTACGTCTTATCCCCTGAGTGTTATTCCCATGTTCGTCATGATGGGTTGCTATGCCTTTGCCTCGGGGATTGGCAAAAAACTATTTAATACCGCCTACGTGATTCTGGGACGCCTAAACGGTGGTTTGGCTATAGCCACCATTTCCGCATCCACAGCTTTTGGTGCCGTTTGCGGTTCAACGGCAGCCACCACGGCCACAATAGGTAAGGTAGCTTTACCGGAAATGAAAAAATACCGTTACAGTGATGTTTTTGCTACGGGTACCGTAGCGGTGGCTGGCGGGTTGGGCATCATGATTCCGCCCAGCACCTCCTTCATCGTCTATGGCCTGCTAACCGAGCAGTCCATCGGTAAACTCTACATCAGCGGTATAATCCCTGGGATAATACTGGCTATCCTTTTTATCGCCACCGTACTATTCTGGTGCTGGCGCGATCCGGTCGCCGGTCCTCCTGGTCCATCGACCAATTGGTCGCAGAAGCTTAAATCATTAAGGGGGGTTGCTGACGGGCTGGTATTATTTCTTGTCACTATGGGGGGCTTGTTTGCCGGCTGGTTCACCCCGACCCAGGCGGGAGCTATCGGTAGTGTGGGTGCCCTGATTATCGGCGTTTTTACACGCGAGCTTACCTGGCAGAAGTTCCTGGATGCAACCAAGGATGGCCTGCGGATATCCTGCATGATTCTGCTCCTTATTGCCGGAGCTACTCTCTTCAGTCATTTTATTACGAGAACGACGATGCCCTTAGTCTTAGCTGAATACGTCGGGACACTGGCGGTGCCACCCCTGGTGGTCATGATACTGATACTCATCTTTTATTTCATACTCGGCACTTTTTTGGATGCAATGGCTACTATAGTACTCGTTATTCCCATCCTTTACCCGATGATAATCAGTCTTGGGTATGACCCGATATGGTTTGGCGTGATGGTTACGTTGCTAAGTATGTCTGCCGTAGTTACGCCGCCGGATGGAGTAAATGTCTATGTAGTTAAAGGTATCGTCAGGGATGTGCCGATAGAGACTATATTTAAAGGGACTATCCCATATCTTGTTCCTTTCTCTGTTGGCACCGTACTGCTTCTCGCCTTCCCCCAACTGGCTACTTTCTTACCACGTTTCATCACATACTGATATCCAGCCAGAACAACACATACGCCCCGAATCATTTATACACGCCATATTCTTTAACGGCTACCATCATGGCGTACAGGTTTTCCGCCTTGACATTCGTCCAGCCTCCCTTAAGATAAACTTGACTTATGATTTCACATCTATCCGTAAGGCGCGTCCAGGGGTAGGCCGTTTCCTTGCAAATTAACACGTATGTTTTTCTCGAAATCCAATATTCTGAGTAACCGTTATTAACAGTCATGAGCAATGTATGTTGGGCCGTAAACCGTGAATATTGCCTCAAAAAGGTCACCTGCTAGGTGATAAAGGGAACTCAGAGACCTTGGAGTCATTGCGAGCCCTCACGCTTCGCTCAGGGTAAACTCTGCGTAGCAATCTCCGCCTTGCACATACCAAGATTGCCACGTCGCCTTCGGCTCCTCGCAATGACCAATGAGTACCCTATAAAGAATCCACGGTTTACGGTTGGGATCTGCATATTGACAGGAGGAGTACGTTCAAAATCGTTGGAAAAACACGACGTTGGTGATATTGAGGCTCATCTTGAAGAGTCTCGATGCTCCGGAAAACCAGGGAGGCAGGCAAAGCATTGATACTCAGCCTGCCCCCCATCGGGTGATAAATCCCTCTCCGGTTACTTACTCAGCCAGAGGTTCTGGGGTTCATACATCGAAAAGATCCCGCGGGTACCCAGACCATGGTCCTGCACGTAATCGGCTACCGCCCATGTTGTGGGGGCGACAAAGAGAGGAATAATAGTGACTTCATTATACATGGCAGCCCCGCATTTCTGCGCCAGGGCGGGGTCCAGCTTCGGTGCTCCTAAGGCCGCCTGGTACAAAGCATCAAAACCGTCCGGTCTCTTCACGCTCAGGAACATGGTACCGGTGGTAGTATAGTAATTGAATCCCGAAAGGGGATTGGTCGAGGTTGCGCCCGGGCCGAAGAGACAACCATTGCTCCAGGTTCCCCTTTGCAATAGCGACCAGGCACCCGCCTGGGGATTCTGCAATGCCGCCTGGATACCAACCTTAGCCCATTCAGCCTGTATCGCCAGGGCAATATCCTGATTCGCCCCGGAAGGAGAGACATGAATAGTGGTCTTTACGCCATTGGGGAAGCCGGCCTCGGCCAGAAGCTGTTTTGCCTTTGCCGCATCATACTTTCGCGGGGCTAAAGCCGGGTTAAATGCCGGTGAAGTGGGTGGGGGATACTGATAAGAGGGCGTCCAGGTGCCGTAGCCAAAGGCGTTGGCTATCGCCTCTTTATCAATGGCGTATTCCGCCGCCATTCTGAACTTTAAATTGGACCAGGGTGAATCGGCATTCTTGCTATCCGGATACATGATGTAGGCGACACCGGGATAGCTGATAATCTTAAAACCGGCACGCTTCAGGTTATCGGCCATCTTATCACTCGCACACTGTATCACCTCTCCACCGCCGGTCTTAAACAGGACCTCGGCAGTCATGGCATCCGGCACATAAATAGTCTGGATTTTATCCAGGTAGGGTTTCCCCTGTTGCCAGTAGCTAGGATTCCTGACCACGGTCATAGACACATCTCTCTGAAAGTCCGTCTGTACAAATGCGCCGGTACCTACCATGTTCCAGTTAGTCCACTCGACACCGTTCTTCTGAAAGGCAGCGGGAGATATTACATAGGACACCGCATTGGCAAACATATTGAGCGCCGTATTTTGCCAGCTTTTCAGGTTAATTCGAATGGTGTAATCATCTACCACCTCAGAGGATTTCCAGTTTGTGGTATTGGCGATTTGCGTAGAGCCAAGAGCCGATACCTTGTCAAGGTTCCATTTCATCGCCGCAGCGTTAAAGTCCGTCCCGTCATGGAACTTGATGCCCTTCTTCAGCTTAAAAGTAATCGATGGTTTGTCTGCACTGGTATCAACGGTATAGGACTCGGCCAGACTGGGGACCAGCGAACCGTCTATCAGTTCCTTAAATGGAGTTTCCAGACATAATTGCATACTAGCGGTCGAGCCGCCGACGGTGAGCCAGGGAGTACCAAAAGGAGCACCGGGGCCCCCGCCGGCAATAAATCTAAAGGTGCCGCCGTATTTCGGGGTCTTTGCGGCAGCGGTAGTGGAGGGTGTAGTAGCCGCTGGTTTAGGCGTGACCGGTGTGGTGGCGGCCGGAGCAGGGGCTGACGGCGTCGATGCTGCCGGCACCGGTTTAGCCGGTGTAGTCGTCGCTGGTGTCTGTGTCGGGGCGGCACAGCCAAATATTATCGTGCTGATTAACAGGGCTAACAGGACAAGCAATAGTTTTTTCACTTTTACCTCCTCTTATTTTAAATCAACTGATTCGCGGTTAGTATTTAACGTATACCGGCACCATATTATCATATTTTTTCACCAATCTGTCCCAATTCGCCGGTAACCGTGCTTTTCTGGTAACCACATTTCTGCCACCCTCGAATATGCCGAACATGGTAGGACCTCCGGCGACAAATACATTGAGTCTTTCACCACTCAATACTTTCATCGGAGTATTCGGGTCTTTCGGTAAACCGGCGATTATCTCTTTAGTCCTCGAATTCGGGGCAGGGGAAGCCGAATAATATGTGGGGTGTTCCCGGGCTGGGACTGCGGTGTTCTGGGCAAGGTAGTCCATCAGTTTCTGCTTGGTAAATCCGCTCCGGGCTAGCTGGTTGGCGTTATCCACCGTAATCATGATGGTGGCGGTAAAGCCGGTGGGAGCAACATTAGACATGATACCTTGAAGAATACCCTTGGCATCAGTACCGTAAGGTGATGCCTGGATCAGACTATTGGGGATGGTCAGCGAAATGGTACTGTCCTCTTTATTAAAGCCGGCCTGAACACTCAGGGATTCCCAGGGGCTTTCCGCCTCTCGTTCGCCAACCACCAGTCCTTTCCGCCACGGACTACCGAGCGAGGCCATGCATTCGACGCCCTCACGCGACCCGCCGATGTTTTTGGTGATGAGATACAGGGCGCGCCCGATGGCTTGATTGGCTATGTTCCCGGGACCCAGAGCCCCGGTGGCGTAGTTGACATGTATCTGGTCACGTACCGGTCCATTAACGATCCAGAGAAATCCCCATGAGCCGGCACTGGACGTGGCCAGGCCGTATCCGGAGTTGGGGTCAGAGCGGGTCCCGGCACCAGTGGTTAACATACACTCCACTCCAGCGATCAGTAAAGGCATATATGTCGGCAAGCAACCGGCCATAACCGCATTGATGGCAATCTTCTTGATGGTGGCATGCCCTTTCATCGGTGGTAAATCGCCCACCACATAGTCCGCCGGCAGGTCGGTCCCGCCGAGCATTTCCGCTACGGCTGCTTCCGTAGGCGGTATGACCGGCAAGCCATCGGTCCAACCCCGCCGATAAAAGAACTGGTTGACCTCTTCTAGTGTGCCCTTGAAAACCACTCCCGGCGGGGTACTCGGCGGGAGCGGTGGTGACTTTTCCGGGACAGTCAAGGGTGCCGTCAGCGCGGTGATAATGGCATCCATCGCCTTACCGATCCCGCCTTCAATATCCGCCGTAACGCTGCATTCACTGGGAACGATTTCTGGAACAACCCTTATGCCGGGCATACCGGACCGTGACGCCGCAGCATACGCATCCAAGGTAAACTCATCATTCACCAGGACGATGGCCGGTTTACCTGACTTTTCTACTTCGACTGTTTGGATGGCAACGCCAGCCGTGCAGCCGCCTCAGTCACCGATTGCCAGCACAACGGTATCAACCTCTCTCAGCCATTCCTCCAGAGCGGGCGTTATGCCAATAGGATCCATTGACGGACAAATCCCCTTAGAACGTATTCCGGGAAATCGTGTCTTCATCTGTTTCTCGACGGCGTTCAAGATGGGAACGGCCGCTTTCTTCCCGTTTTGAATAAAGCCTATCGTGACCTTGTTCAGGTTGGTAACGCGAGGATTGATACCCTTTAAAGGTACAGGGTCGCGTTCCGCCCCGGGGCTGAGGACTTCATATAGTCCATCCATTACTAAGACCTCCTTGATATACAAAATCCCGATGATGAATAATACAAACGTATTAAATTTTGATACATCAACTTTAAATAAAACGTTCCGGTCATTGCGAGCATTAGCGAAGCAATCCGTTACTCCGCCTTTGGGACGGATTGCTTCGTCGTCCCGACAGGTCGGGACTCCTCGCAATGACGAATCATGCATCATTATTTAGTGCGTTCATATTAATAACTTCTATCTGTCAATAACTCAGCGCTTTCGGCTTTAACCTTATACGGGCAGGCTACCCACCAGGATAAATCCCCCGCCTTTCCCGCAGACCCGGACCAGTTTCTGGCGGTAATCGTCGACCTCCCGGGGTGATCCGGCCTTTATTAAGCCCGGGGGGGCACCGCCCATGATGCAGATATGGTTACCTAAAATCTCCTTCGCCCGGAACATGTCCACCTGGTGAAGGTAAGCAATAGCCTTCCCTCTGGGGAGCTCCAGAAGATATTCCAGACGATCGTCGTATTTCCCCTGGCACACTAAAATGGGGACAAACCCTAAATCAATAGAGATCAGCATGGCTTTCTTCAAACCCGGCCAGTAGAAAGTCTCGAACTGCTTGCGAGACATAAAGCCTTCCGCGCCCCGGTGCAGGGGGACATATAGCCTCTTGGGATTTCCCCGCTTCGCGGGATCAGCGGGGGCCGCCCTCAAATTCCGCAACTCCAGGATTTTATCGCACGCGGCCAGGAGCTTATCCGGCTGCCGGTACATGTCCAGCATGGTACCATGCATGCCCCGGTAATAGTCCGAGATGGCATCAAAAGGAGCCCCTCCCACCCCACCGCTATGAGAAAGGGAGGGGAAGCCGAGATTAGCCAGTTCTTCACTAAAATTCCTCATAGCCTGAGTGGCCTTTTCCTGTTCCTGTCCCGCTTTAAGCAGGGTCCGGGCGACTTTCTGGAACTCCGGAGTGGCGAAAATGGGGGTAAAACCCGCGAACATGGTAAACCTGTCACCCAGCGGAGGTAACTTAGACAAAGGTGCCAGGGCTCCAAACGCGCGCGGTAGAAGATACCGTTGCGCATAATCGGTGGGATCGGCCAGGAAGAGATGGTATTCATCCGCCTTCATATATTCTTGCTCTATGGCCTGATACGAGATATTCGGAGGAAGGGTGCCACCCGGCCATTTCATATGCCTC
>Ga0299912_10005036_pt1 | contig 10834 bp, 7 predicted proteins | sample RVTome_2_FD_207667 | JGI IMG/M metagenome (GOLD analysis project Ga0299912, IMG submission 207667) | Soil microbial communities from uranium-contaminated site in the Upper Colorado River Basin, Wyoming, United States - RVT95D214 (version 2) ... | reverse complement strand
TGTTCTAGTTGTCCATACACCGTCGTAGCCTTTGCCACCACTTCCTCCATTACCTCCATGGCCACCATCACCTCCATCTCCTCCTCCGGAAATAATGCTGATCGAACCACCATCGGTATTCACAAGGTAACGTGAAAGACGATTATGGTAGTCGTTCAGGACTTCCACATACATAAGTTCTTCATTGATAAGTGTATCGAAATATACATCCGCAAAAACATACAGATCATGTCCATTGTATCCATAATCACCATCGGAACCATTACCGCCATGATCCCCGCTGCTGCCCACACACCCGTTAGTTCCATCCCAACCTGACGTACCGCTTGTTCCGGAAGTTGCCCAGTGCCTGCTATAAAAGTGGTCCCTGTAGTCAAGAACAATTTCCATGATATCGGCCAACTCAGGTTCCTTGTTAAGCAGAGTTGTCAACCGCACAGTGTGTTCCTTTATTGAAAAAGGATCGGTATTGATATAAAAATTGCCTCCGTTTAGGTAACCTCCCTCAGCAATGCACAGATAGGTTTTTCCCAGTTGATTGTTGTTCTTTGGCCAATATTCCTGACTCATATCATTGTCATAGTAAGTCAGTATACCAAAATCTATTTTATTTCCCGGTGCTTTTCGAAAATTGCCACGGGTTACGATATAAATATCAGTTTCATAATTGAATGGAATAAACTGTGTTTTTAGTAATTTTTCCGATCGTCTTGCATATACATTTATAGTCACTCCCTCACCCTGCGTGAAATCGTCGTTTTTATCCAAGTAGATATTGCCCATGAAAAAGTATCCGCCTTCCACATCCAGTTTAAAATTCATCCACTTTGTTATTCCATCTAAATAACCGGTTGTATTGGCAATATCACCGTTTTTTAATACTGCTGTGACCCCAATGGGTAGTTTATTTCCGGGAATTCTCAGCACAGATGGATCATAACGGATGATGATATTATCGATCTGGTTTTCGGGAATCCATTTTTGATTTTTACCAAAGATTATATTGGTAGGAAGACAAAAAAATGTTAGCAAAAATAGAATGCGATTCAGTCTCATGGGATTGACTGATTATATTTAGCCAGTAGAGTTCAAGAATAATGCCATAACGATGGAACAGGATTCAGTAAATTTTGATTCATTATAAAATTCGCAAGTTATTATTTTACGGGTATAGCAGGTGAACTTATAAGAAATACTTAATAATTAATAGATAGGCAATTTTGATCCTAAAAGTCATAATTCGGTTTTCTTATATAGAAAAAAGCAATAGATATTGACATTTGGATTTTTGCTTAGTAACTTTATTCACTATATTAATTTAAAGAATTTCATTATTAATTATAATTATGAATTCAATCTAAAAAACTACTAGTATGACAACTTACTTCATTTTTGGTAAATACACATCCGAAGCATTTAAAGGATTAAATGCTTCCCGGACAGAAAAGGCTGTCAAACTGATCAAAAAGTTTGGCGGTGAGATTAATTCTATGCATGCACTTCTTGGTGAAAAAGATTTGGTGTTTATTGTTCAATTCCCGACCGTCGAATCTGCTATAAAAGTATCTATTGGTCTTTCTAAATTAACGGGGATTGCTTTTACAACCTCTCAGGCAATTTCTATTGAGGAGTTTGATAAATTAATTGCAGAAGTTTAGTTTTATTCGAAATATACAAGGCATTTTGGTTCAAATTGTTGTAATTTATTTTGTTTTTATTCATTATTGAATGATTATCTTTTGTATAATCTGCTCAGTATTACTCGATATTCTGATAAAATAAACTCCTCTTTCCCTTTCTCTCAGATCGAACTTATGGATCGAACCGGATTTCTCTTCCGAGTAAACCAGTTGTCCTAGGGAATCGAATATCTCAATTAGATATTGTTCTTTGAGTCCAAGTAATTGCAATGTAAAATGCCCGTTACTTGGATTAGGATAAACCAATTCTGTCGGATCTTCTGAGCTGGTTTTAACTGATTCGTCAGATTGAATATCGACAATTTCTACAAGTGAGACATCGTCGATATAAAATATTCCTGTGTCTCCGGCCAGATCAAAATTAAAAGCTCCAGAAGCATCTTCGGTCATTGCAAATTCAAACGAATATATATTCCATTCCTCTGATAACGTATAGGAATGGTTATAATACAATTGATAATTTTGAGAATTGATTATGGCCATATCAATACTACTCCCGTTATGTATCGATTTCGCTTTAAAACTTCCTTCGTATTGAAATCCATTCTCTAGTTCTAACTCCTTCTGCGATATCTGAATATCCCAGGGAACAACACCTGGTGCGTTCACATCAGTCTTAATGAATTTATTTTCAGTTCCTGTATCATATTCCAGAGTAATTAAAGCATCTGTGGAACTCGCAACTCCGGATGACCAGTATTTGATACCTCTCTCGAATCCTCCATTTTTAATTTTATTATATGATAGAACAACAGGATAATCTGCTGAATAGGAATCTGAGCCATCGACAATTTCAACACTCACCACACCTTCGGTATCACCCCAATCGACAGTTATTTCGTTCGTGTTTTGTCCTGATGTTATTGTTGCACCTGCAGGTACCGACCAGAGACTTGTTGCTTCAGCAGGGATAGGAACTCTGTATACTTTGTTCTGAGCATTATATTCAGGAAAGTCAGAGCCTGAAATATGAAGGTTTTCAATGTTCTGATACAATCGCACATAATCGACTTTTAATGTATCGGGATATGGATCTCCGGGATCGGGATTTCCAGCCCAGTAGCCTCCTACCGAAAGGTTGAGAATAATATAAAAGGGTTGGTCAAATGGCCATGTATCGGTACTATCATAATCATTGTTAAAAGAGCAATATCTTTGACCATCAATCAAATGATGAATAGAATCCGGTGTCCATTCAATTGAGTATGTATGATAATTATACTCAAGGTCCGGTACTGAAACTATCCCTCCTCTGGGTGGTCCTCCTGATCCGCCAAATAAATTATATGCACCTGTATGGATTGTCCCATAAATATTCTGAGGTTCGTGGGTGGGATGTTCCATAATATCAATTTCTCCGCTGTTGGGCCAAAAACCATATATGCCATTTATAGGCATCATCCAGAATGCGGAAACCAATCCGGGGGTATTTGGAATTTTCATTCGTGCCTCAATTTTCCCGTATTTCCATTCAACTTTATTTATTGTGTTAATCTTACTCGATGTATATTCCTGTCCCATATAAGATTCCCTTCTGGCTATGATAAGCAAATTTCCCTCTGAAAGCTGACAGTTCTCGATCCTGTTTGTATAATAGTGAACATGTTCGGCTATGGTTCCCTGCTCAAAATTCCAATTGCCGGTATTCAAAACATCTTCATTAAATTCGTCTGACCACACTAGTTGCCAGCTTTGAGTATATCCGGAAAATCCAGTTGAGTTTATTAATAAAAAAAATACCAGGAATCGAATCACAAATAATGATTTCATAACATTATGATATATAGTTAAGGATAATATCAAATTCATCCTTATTAATAACAATCTGATAAAGAATCGGTTCATTCTCAACCTCATTAAATATAACAAGAAAACCAAAAATTTAATACACAAAATTTTTCCCTGTTTTTTATTATTTATTTGGACAGCATAAGATTGTCAGTACCAATATTCTGAACCTCACTGTAAGCTATATAAACGGTGTCTCCTTTTACGAATACATCGTTGGATTCATCGGATTAACTTTTATACCTGTCAGCACGCTTCAAGAATAATGCCATCAACTTGAATATCTGTAATAATTATGCTTTCACTATCACAGGTTTGTACACGATATAAAAAATATAAATATCTTTAGCACTTTTCATGGGAGAAAGCTGTCTGACAGGAATCGAATGGCATAAGTAAAACTGTATGGATCGTAACTATTATCTGGATATCGCCCGGAAGGGACAACGTTTACTATTTGGTACAAGCCTTATTCTGGACCAAAAACCGGATTCGAAAAAAATTGCTCTTGACGGGAAAAGACTTGGTGAAGTATACATAGAAGCTGCTCAGAAATATGGATCTCCTATTGCCTTGCCATTAATGGATCTGACCATCGAAAAGAATGAATTATTACATCTTCTGAGAGTTAAGGATGAGCTGAAGGAGACATTTCGCTTTGAAGAAAACCTGTCAGATGAAATCATTAAAACATTAGAAAATAACCTGAAACTTGAGCCAACACCAAGGTTGGTTGCATATTCCGAAGCCATCCGGTATGTGCAACAGAACTCCAGCTTACTTCCCACAGGGATGCTGATAGGCCCTTTTTCGCTAATGACCAAACTCCTGGCCGACCCTATTATTCCTGTATTCCTGGCAGCTTCCGGCATAACAGGTGAAGAGGATCAATCTGTTAAAAATGTTGAAACTATACTCAAAATGGCCGTAGCCGTTATTAAACGGTCTGCTCAAATGCAAATCGATGCGGGTGCCCGACTCATATGTATCTGTGAACCTGCTGCCAATGTAGCTTTTATTTCTCCTGATTTACTTGCCGGCGATACCGATATATTCGAAAGGTATGTGCTGTTCAATAACCGTCAGATCACTGAGCTTATGAAAGTTAACCATGTCGATTTGCTGTTGCACGATTGTGGCGAATTAAGCAATACCATGTTACAAAAATTATGCTCACTCGATCCGGTGATACTGAGTTTGGGAAGCTCGCGTGAATTATGGAGCGACGCATACCTGGTACCGGAGCATATTGTATTGTTCGGCAATGTATCTACAAAAAATCTGGTTTACATTCCGGAAGCCCAATTGAAACATACAATAAATGATCTGAAGGAAAAAATGTCGAAGACCGGTCATCCTTTCATTCTGGGCAGCGAATGCGATATTATGAGCATTCCTGGTTACGAAAAGCTTTTATATGACAGGGCTCTGATGATTCTGAACGACTGATCTCAAATATTTTAACGAGGCAGTGATTGATCATCCTTTTTATGAAACAAATATCGTAAATTCAAGTCTCTTCTTTATTTACAGAAATGTCTAAGTATCAATTATGAGAATTGTTGTAGCTCTGGGAGGGAATGCCCTGCTAAAACGAGGCGAACCGCTGACTGCTAAAAACCAGCGGGCTAATGTGTGTCTGGCAGCCGAAGCCCTCGCTCCTGTGTGCCGGAAACATCAGGTTATTATTTCACATGGTAACGGACCACAGGTAGGTTTACTGGCAATGCAGTCATCTGTTTATAATCAGGAAGAAACCTTCCCCCTCGATGTGTTGGGGGCACAGACTGAAGGTATGATCGGGTATATGATTGAACAGGAACTGGGCAACATTTTACCGTTCGAACAACCTTTTGCCAGTATTTTAACCATGGTAGAAGTAGATAAAAACGATCCTGCATTTCAGAATCCTACAAAACCCATAGGACCTGAATTTGGAGAGGAAGACGCGTTAAGGTTGATGAAAGAAAAACAATGGGTAATGCGAAAAGAAGGAGAAAAATGGCGACGGGTCGTTCCTTCTCCCATTCCCCAGCGGATTTTTCAGCTCCGTCCCATAAGATGGCTGCTGGAAAAAGGCACCATAGTAATATGTACAGGTGGCGGGGGTATACCGACCATGTATGACGATGAAAGAAAACTGCATGGTGTTGAGGTAGTTATTGATAAGGACTATGCAGGAGCCTTGCTTGCAAAAGAACTTGAAGCCGATCTGTATATCATGGCAACCGACGCCGATGCTGTATACTCTGACTGGGGAACACCGAATGCCAAAGCACTGAGACATGTAACATATGATGACCTGAAACAATTACAGTTTGCTTCCGGTTCCATGGGTCCAAAAGTGATTTCGGCATGCTGGTTTGCTGAGAAGACAAGGAAAAAAGCAGCTATAGGGTCATTGGCAGATCTTGAGAAAATTGTTTCAGGTAAAAAGGGTACAATAATTTCGCCAGGTAAAAACAGAGTTAAAGAACTATTCGGACATAAACTATAACTATGCATCAATAGCAGATTATACTCTAAGTTTTGTAAAAAAACATAAAAGGCTGCATGCGCTTGTGCATACAGCCTTTAAAACATGGTATTTCTTTCAACTACTGAATTACAATCTTTTCTATCATCTGTCGTTTTTCATTGGTTATTTTAATGAAGTAGATCCCCTTTTCGATTTTTCCGGCATCGATCTGTTGTGAATTGCTGATCAGCTCTTCCTTCAGCATTATGCGACCCAATGAATTGTATAATTCTATCATGGTGTTATCTTCAAATTCATACAACTCAATTGTAAATTGTCCGCTAGTTGGGTTTGGATAAATCGTGAAATAAGTTAAATCATTACTCAGTACTGAGTTACCAGCCGAATAGTTAATACAATCACTTGTTACAGAACAACTGCCCACTGTTATAACAACGGCATAGTCTCCACTGGCTGTAGGAGTATATGATTGATTTGTTTCACCTGCGATGGGAGCATTACCATCGTTACAATCAACCCACTGGTATGTTGCACCATCCTGGTTGGCTGTAAACGTATTACCCGAGACAGTGACTGTAATATCAATTTCAGGTTCAATGGTAAGAATGGTAGTAACAACACTATCGCATCCCATACTGCTGGAAAGTGTATCGTAATAAGTACCCGGTTCGGTCTGATATTCTCCTTCCAGTACCATTCCTTCGCCATAGCAAAGAGTCACATTGTTTGTAGTACCTACAGGGAACAGCAATTGAAAAACAAGATTACCATATCCAGAAATATACCATCCACCTCCGGTATTCAATGCAAAATCAAATCCATAATCATATATAGTTTGGGATTCCCAATACGAAGAATTTCCTCCAACAATTGGGGTCACCATAATAGATAACCAGTATGTTGTTCCAGCAGGCCCTCCACATAACTCAAGTGGCGTTGTTAAGGTTGCATCAGCCTCATAGACATCATAACCATAATTATTTCCTATTAAAGTGGAGGTAAATGAGGTCAAGCCAATATATTCTTCAACAACCGATCCCGGTAATCCGCCTGCATCATCATAGATTTTTATATCCAGGGAGGCAATGTCGCCATTAACAAAATGAGATGAAACTATTTGTGTGATGTTCCAGCATTGGTCTGCTGGTATAACAACATCATCCGCATTTTCTTCAATGTCTCCTACCTCATTGCCATAGCCATTTTCCAGATTATTGCCTATCTGTACATAGTTGCATGTGGAAATGCCATCGGGGAAGTAGTAACAATCACTTGTATCGGAACAGAAACCCTTGGTCACTATAACAGCATAAGATCCGCTTAATATGGGAGAAAATGATTGATTTGTTTCACCGGGAATTGCGGCATAACTATCGTTGCAATCGACCCACTGGTAGGTTGCACTCGCTTCGTTTGCCGTAAATGCATTACCTGAGAGAGTAACACTCACATCTATTTCCGGTTCGATAGATAAATTGGTAATTACTATGCTGTCACATCCCAGATAACTGGTTAGTGTGTCGTAATAAGTGCCCGGCTCAGTCTGATATTCTCCTTCAAGAAAAATGCTTTCACCGTAACAAAGAGTCACATCGTTCCTTGTTTCAACAGTGAAGATCAATTGGAAAACCAGATTGCCATAACCAGGAATGGACCATCCCCCGTTGTTTTGCGCAAAATTACTTCCATAGGGATAGACAGTTTGCGATTCCCAGTATGAGAAATTTCCGACGACAACTGGAGTAATCATAATCGATAGCCAGTAAGTGGTACCTGAAGCGTCTCCGTAAAGTTCTATTGGTGCGGGCAAAGTCAGAACAGCTTCATAAACATCGTAGCCAAAGTTATTTCCAATGAGAGTGGATGTGAATGAAGTCAGTCCCGGCTGGTTTTCAACAACAGATCCAGGAAGACCTCCGGCATCGTAATAGATCGTTACGTTCAGGGAAGCTATATCTCCGTTCACAAAGTGGGACGATACAATCTGAGAAATATTCCAGTACTCGCCGGCAGGTACATAGATATCATCGGCCTCCTCGAATGGACCCCCGATATCATTACGATAGCCATTTTCAAGACTATTCCCTATCTGTTCATAGTTGCAGTTAGTAGCCACTTTGTCCGGAAATAAATAAATTTTTGGCTCATTTAAGCTTTTTGATGAGCTTTTCAAATCACCGGACTGACAGTAACCAATTGAATGAACAAATACAAAACTGAGTAAAAAGAGTCCGTAGAGTTTTTTCATTTTTATTTGAATTTTACGTTAACACCAAAAAGTACAATAAAGAATTGGTATTACAGCTATAAAATATGAACAATGACTTTATAAAGCGTTCAACATAAAGTTACTATACTAAGAATATAACTGATTAACATGCAGAACGTAATGAGCACCCGGGATTTGATTGAACCGTTATGATAATTAGGAGTCGATTTTCAGTTCATAGACTCTGTACCTGCATATAGTCAAAATTCAGGGTTTTACCAAGTAAACTCAGAGGAAAAGAAAAGTACTTCACCTGAGAAAATAAAAAAAGCCCCGTTTCTTACGGGACTCAAGATCGAAAATGTATGTCGTTCCTTTCTTATCCTACCTTCTTAACATTTACAGCATTTAATCCTTTTTTACCCTGCTGAAGTTCAAATGTTACTTCATCGCCTTCAGTAATTCGATCGATCAGGCCACTTACGTGTACAAAATGTTCTTCATTGGTTTCATTGTCCTTTATGAACCCAAATCCTTTTGATTCATTAAAAAATTTTACTTTTCCTTCTTTCATATTGTTGTTTAATAAAATTATTGTGCAAAGGTATACGAAATAAATGAAAAATACCTTCATTTCGATCTACATTTCCTTTTCACGGGCAAGAATAACAATAAACAACAATACCATACAGACCTGTAAGCTTAATTCTTATGTGCAAAAAGAAAAGGCCCTGAAAAATCAAGGCCTTTTCGAATTAAAAAATTACTTACTTATTCTTTAACAAATGTTTCGGAATAAACGCCGCTGCTTGTCTGAACTTTAACAAGATAAAGTCCTTCTTCCAGATCGGCAACATTCACAACATCGACATTGGTAATGTCTGTTACAACAGTCCCTGTGATGCTGATGATCTGAATTCTGTCGATAGTCTCAGCACTTAAAATATACAGATCACTATGAGCAGGATTCGGATAGATACGGAATTGTTCACCTTCGGTAAGTTCGATAGCACTTGGATAAACAACATCAACATAAATTGAAGATTTCGAAGAGATATTGCCGTAGTTATCGATGGTTTCTACGCCAAATGAATAAGTCGCTTCAGCCAATTCGTCGACAACATACTCGTTACCATCCTCTCTAGCTAAAACGTTCTCGAGTAATGTACTGCCTGTATAAACATTATACGACATTACAGCGATATTATCTACTGCAAGGTCCCACGAGAGTGTAACAGTAGCACTATCATTCACTCCGGCAAAATTACCAGGTGCTTCGGGAGCTTCTTCGTCCGGGATAATTTCAAACCTGCCTTCGGCTTTAAATTCAAATGTAGCGAACAATGAAGGATCATTGAACGGTTTGTCAGTAGGCGAGTTCAGAGTGATCTGATTTCTGTTGGCATCATTTACATTGGCAGCATCATCAGCGTCACTTATCAGCACATCAAAACCGATTAAAGTTCCTTCAACAGCATCAAAATCTACCAGCAAAGAATCCCATACAATATTCAGAATGTAATTGTATCCGGTATCAGTTACAGCATAAGCCTGGCGTGCACCCTCAAGTCCGTTATTGGTTGCCCAATCGACATCCGGAACCAGACGTAACTGGTAATCGTTTTCATCGTATGTCGGATCATTTGCCATCCATCCTCCATTGCGTGGCCAGTGAACATTCTTGGAATTGTCCATATCGAAATATATTTCGAAATTATCGCATTGATAACTATTACCATTATTTACAATGCTGTCATCGGCAAGAGCAAATAACATGTAAACACTATCGGCATCCCAGCTCATGTGGAGGTTACCTGTATAGTCGGCTCCATCATCAACCGTTCCGAAAACAATATTAGCTATTGAAAAATCATTTGTTCCTTGAGGTTCGGGAGCCATTCCAACAACACTAATATCATCAAGGTAAACTTGTTCATTTGTCTGCAGACAGGAGAATCTCAGATCCAATACAGCACCCTTAAAATCAACAGGCATAACAATGTAGTCCCATCTCAGATAAACATTTTCAGGAACGATAAGAGTTGTATCTGCTTGTACCCAGCTGCCACCATTAATCCTAAATTCCACATTCAGAGAGCGGTGGAATGTATCTTCGGCCGCAACTGTACGTGCCCTTACATAACCAAATTCAATTGCAGTTACAGGGTCTGCATCTGAGATATCAATACCCATATAATAGGTTGTATCCCAGCTTCCTACATAAGAATCGCCATCCCGGATTGCCATATGCGCATGGTGCATTCCTCCGGGTTCTCTCCAGTATTCTGGTATTGGCCAACCAGAGTCATAGCTATTGATTCGATATGACGAGTCGGAACCACCTTCAATATGACCATTCCAGGAAGTCCATGTCGTGATAGCATCCCAATCCCAATGAGTGGGATGTCCAGGGCCTCCACCAGGACCGTCAGTATCCCAGTTTGTGCTACCGAAAGTTTCCCTTGTAAGAACTGTTTCGATAAGAGTCGGTGGAGTATACGGGAAAACAGTCACTTTACCTACCCACAGAGTATCTCCAATTACAGCTGACCAGCCAACGGTTTCTTGTCCGGCAACCTGAAGATTGGCAATAGTGCCCTGATTGGTTACATCAACAGTGTATTCGATAAACGTAGCACTGCTTGCTGCACCGGCAGC
>Ga0299912_10005035_pt1 | contig 10835 bp, 12 predicted proteins | sample RVTome_2_FD_207667 | JGI IMG/M metagenome (GOLD analysis project Ga0299912, IMG submission 207667) | Soil microbial communities from uranium-contaminated site in the Upper Colorado River Basin, Wyoming, United States - RVT95D214 (version 2) ... | reverse complement strand
GCTCTTGGGATGAACCGCTTTCTTCCTTTATCAGGGCAGATTTTGCCATCTTTTCCGGCCGAAAGCAAGTTGCGAGCTGATCCGAGTTGCCCGAATGGCAGGAATCCGAGTTCGGCCACTGCCGTGCCGGCCGCACTGCACGGCCCGATGTAATCACGCGATTGTTATTATGTAAAAGGGTCCTGTCACGACCGTGCCCACTAGCGCCCTCGCTCAAGACCCCCCACCCGCCACCATGAACTTCGGGCGTTACGGATGCGGCCGTGCCGGCTGCCCTTTACTCCCCGCGACGGAGTTTTGCAGCCGCGTCGGATGACCGGTCGTTTCAGCGGATGAAAACGCGGCGGCCCCGCACCTCCAGCCGGCCCTCGAAGAAAAGGCGGACCGATTCGGGGTAAATCTTATGTTCCTCCAGCAGGATGCGAGCCGAGAGCGTCTCCTCGGTGTCGTCCTGGAGCACCGGGACGATGGCCTGGAGGATGATCGGACCCATATCCACCTCCTCGGCCACGAAATGTACGGTGCAGCCCGAGAATCGCACCCCCCAGTCGATAGCCTTCTGCTGGACATGCAAGCCGGGGAAAGAGGGGAGGAGCGCGGGGTGAATGTTCAGGATTCGGCTCGGGTACTCCCGGCAGAAATAGGGAGTGAGCACTCTCATGTATCCGGCCAGGCAGATGAGGTCAACGTCCCTTTTCCGGACCTGCTTGATGACCTCTCGGTCGTAGTCTTCCCGTTCCGTGAACAGCTTGGGGTTGAGGAACATGGCTTCGAGGCCGCGCTCGCGGGCGACGGCCAGGCCGGGCGCATCCTCCTTATTGCTGAAGACCAGGGAGACGTCGGCGTTGACCCGGTCCGCAAGGACGGCGTCGTGGATGCTCTTGAAATTCGAACCGCGGCCAGAGAGGAGCACGGCGATACGTCCTCTCTTCTTTGGGCTGACGAAGACCTGTTCGCTCATAAAATTCCCCTTTTCCGTTTCAAAACTTCAAATGGATTCCGACCCGGACCGTGGCGCCGCTCAGGTCGACCTCGGCGATTTTCGCCGACCTGATCCGTTCTCCGGCAGGCGCTGCGGCCAGGACCTGGATACGAGCTTGCCAGAAATCGAGCGCCGGGTTGTATTCTTCGAAATAGTAGAGCGAGCCCAGGCTGCCCGCTTTGTCCTCTCCACTGAATGGGCCCGGTCTGGCCAGACGTCCCGAAGCCTCGAGGAAGAACCCCATGAACGGTTCGAGCTGGAAGGCCAACCCGATTCCGGCGTGGTAGGCGGGGCCGTCGGCTTTGGCAAAAGCGAGGGTAGGATAGACATAGCGGTTGTCTTCGAGTTTCTTGTTGGCTTCCCGGTCGACATACCGGGCGCTGAGATGGCCGGCACCGGCTTTTAGATAGAGGCTGAACGAAGGACTCAAAGGCAAGAAATAATAGGCCGTCAGGTCGAGAGGCACGGCGCTGATCTTCGTCGGCCGGGCATAGACATAGGTCGTCGGGCCCTTGACGATGGTCAGTGGAAAGTCTTCCTCCAGCGTTTCCTTATAGATGTACCCGGACCCGATGCTGATCCCGATGCGGGGAGTGAAGAGAAAAAGGAGCTCTGCCTGGAATTCAAAGCCTCGGTGGAACCCGGAGATGAGTCCGCCTTCCACCCCCCATCCCTGGGCCGCCGCATCCTTGCGCAACCCGTCCTCCCAACCTCGGAGCGCCGAGTTGACCTCCTTGAGGCCGAAATGGTTCAAACCGCCCGAGAGCCTGACCTGGAATTCGACCGCCCCGAGGGCTGAGGCAAAAATAACGGGGATGGCCGCGAGCAGGATGAATTTACGGTTCCGTTTCACGTTCCCTGGGCCTTCCGGCATGATCAAGTCTTATAGAACGCGGGGATCGAGTTCTTCCAAACCCCGTGGATCTTCTCCGTAGCCAGGCTGACAAGTTCCTTTCCCCGGCCCCGGATGACGATCGAATCCCCCCCGACCTTGCCGATGACCGAAGCGGCGGCCCGATGTTTCCGCGCCAGGGCCAGGAGAGCCTCCAGATCTTCTACGACCGCGGTCACGATGATCCGGGATTGGGTTTCCCCGAAGAGCAAAGCGTCGCTCCGGATCTCGTCCTGGAGGTCGATCAGGCAGCCCATTCGACGCGGCCCCAGGAAACAGCACTCGGCCAGGGAGACGGCCAGCCCTCCATCTGAGACATCGTGAGCCGACCGGAGGAGCCTCAGGGAAATGGCCTCCCGGCAAAGCTCCTGAATCCGTTTCTCCTCCTCCAACCCGATCTCGGGCGGGAATCCCTGTTTCCGGCCGAAGACGACCCGCAGATATTCCGAAGCTCCGAGCTCTTCCTTGTTCTTTCCCAGGAGGACGATGAGGTCCCCTTCCTTTTTAAAGAATGGCGACTGGAGCTTGGAAATATCCTCGATGAGTCCGACGATGCCCAGCACGGGTGTCGGCAAGATGGAGAGTCCTTCGGTGTCGTTGTAGAAGCTGACGTTTCCGCCGGTCACGGGGATGGAAAAAGCGCGGCAGGCTTCGGCCATTCCTTCGACCGTTTCCGCAAACTGCCACATGATTTCGGGTTTCTCGGGGTTTCCGAAGTTCAGGCAGTTCGTGACGCCGACGGGCTCGGCCCCCACACAAGACAGGTTGCGGCAGGCTTCGGACACGGCGATCCGGGCGCCGGTCCTGGGATCCTGGCTGGCGTAGTGTCCGTTCCCGTCCAGGGTGACGGCCAAAGCCTTGTTCCCGCCCTTGATCCTGAGGACGGCGGCGTCGCTCCCCGGCAGCAGGACGGTGTTGACCAGGACCATGTGGTCATATTGACGGAAAACCCACTCCTTATCCGCGAGCGTGGGCGAGGCGATGGTCTTGAGCAGGGCTTCATTATAGTCCGGGAGTAGAGGAGGCCATTCGAAACCGGCCGCCCCCTCAGCGGCGACCGGCTTGACGCTTTTCCGGCGGTAGGCCGGGCACAGGTCGACCACGGCTTCCACCGGCACATCGACCACGACCTCGCCCCGAGACCTGACGACAAGCCGGCCGCCTTCCCGGATCTCACCGATGGGGATCGCATCCAGGTCCCATCGGGCGAATATGTCCCGGACCTCCTTGACTTTCTCCGGCTCGGCCACGATGAGCATCCGTTCCTGGGATTCGGAAAGCATGGTTTCGTAGGGAGTCATGCCTTCCTCGCGCTGGGGGACAAGGTCCAGGTCGATGGCGATCCCCTTCCGCGACTTGGCGGCGATCTCTGTCGTGGAACAAGTCAGTCCGGCCGCTCCCATGTCTTGGATGCCGACGATGAGGTTCCGGTTCATGACCTCCAGGCAGGCTTCCAGGAGAAGTTTTTCCTTGAACGGATCGCCGACCTGGACGTTGGGCCGCTTGTGTTCGGTCTCTTCGCCGAATTCGGCCGAGGCCATGGTTGCCCCGTGGATGCCGTCCCGGCCCGTCTTCGACCCGACGTAGAGGACGGCGTTGCCCGCCTCGCCGGCACGGGCGTAGAAAATCTTGTCCTTTTCCGCGATCCCCAAACAGAAGACGTTGACCAGCGGGTTGAGGGAGTAGCCTTCGTCGAAATAGACCTCACCGCCCACGGTGGGCACGCCGATGGAGTTTCCGTATGAGGAAATTCCGGAAACGACGCCCTCCATAATGGCCCTGTTCCGGGGGTTGGTCAGAGGTCCGAAGCGGAGCGAGTCGAGGAGGGCGATGGGACGAGCGCCCATGGTGAAGATGTCGCGAAGGATGCCGCCCACTCCCGTTGCCGCGCCCTGGAAGGGCTCGATGAAAGAGGGGTGGTTATGGGATTCGATCTTGAAGACCACGGCCAGTCCGTCGCCGATGTCGATGACGCCGGCGTTTTCGCCCGGGCCCTGAATGACGCCCCGGCCTTGAGTGGGCAGTTTCTTGAGATGGACCCGGGAGCTCTTGTAGCTGCAGTGCTCGGACCACATCACCGAGAAGATCCCCAGCTCGGTGAGGTTGAGGTCCCGGCCCACGAGCCGGACGATCTGGCCGTATTCCTCGGGAGTCAAGTTGTGGTCCCGGATGGTTTTTTCGTCGATCATGATCTTTTCTTCTTGCTCGTTTCGCGGGCCTTCAGGGTTTCGATCATGGACTCGAGGATGACCCGGCCGTCCGCGCCGCCCAGCAACTCCTCCGAGGCGCGCTCGGGATGGGGCATGAGGCCCATGACGTTGCCGGCCCGGTTGACGATCCCGGCGATGCTGTGGAGAGAGCCGTTGACGTTGGCCTCCTCGGTGACGTTCCCATTCTCGTCCGTATAACGGAAAACGACCCGTCCTTCCCGTTCCAGGGCCTTAAGGGTCTCGGCCGGAGCAAAATAGTTGCCGTCGAAATGGGCGATGGGAAGGCGAAGGACTTGACTTTTTCGGGCTTTGTTGGTGAAAGCCGTCCGTTCGTTTTCGACGCGGATATGGACATGTTGGCAGAGGAATTTGAGATGCCGGTTGCGGATCATGACCCCCTCGACCAGGCCCATCTCAAGAAGCACCTGGAAGCCGTTGCAGATCCCCAGGACCATTCCGCCGCGGTCGGCGAATTCTTTGACTTCGCTCATCAGGGGCGAGAACCGGGCGATGGCCCCCACCCTCAGGTAATCTCCGTAGGCGAAGCCGCCGGGCAAGACGATGGCGTCCGCGCCGCGGAGGTCGTGATCCTTGTGCCACAGGAAAAAGGCGTCTTGGCCGAGGACGTCCTTGAGGGCATAGAGCGTGTCCCGGTCGCAGTTGGAGCCGGGAAAGACGACGACGCCGAATTTCATGGCCGGCTCCTACGTTTCGTCAAGAATCTGCCAGCTGAATTTTTCGATGATGGGGTTGGCCAGGACCCGATCCGCGATCTCTGGGATCAACGCCTGGGCCTCTTGCCGGGAGACGGCTTCAAGGTCGATCTCAAACACTTTCCCCTGGCGGACGTCCTTGATGGCTCCGTAGCCCAAGGTGTGGAGCGCGTTCTTGACGGTCTGGCCCTGGGGATCGAGAACGCTGTCCTTGAACGAAACGAGGATCCTAACTTTCATGTTCGAACACCTTAGCGAAGATGTAATCGATTTTCTCAAGATAGGGGTCGAGGGAGAAACAGGATTCGATTTCCTGGGGGGAGAGCAGGCCGTTGATCTCCGGGTCGGCCAGGGCCAGGTCCCGAAGATGGAGGCGTTCGCTCCAGACCTTCAAGCTGTTTTTCTGCACCAGGGCGTAGGCCTGGTCGCGGGACATTCCCTTTTCGGTCAGGCGCAGGAGAAGTGCCTGGGAGAAGATGAGGCCGCCGGTCGTGTCAATGTTTTCCCTCATCCTGTCGGGATGGACATTCCAATTCTTGATGATGTCGGCGGTTTCGGCCAGGATGTAGTCGGCGATGATGAAGGAATCGGGGATGATAACCCTCTCGGCCGAGGAGTGGGAAATATCCCTCTCATGCCAGAGGGCGATATTTTCCAGGGCCACCTGGAGGTTGCCGCGGACCAGCCGGGCCATCCCCGAGATCCGCTCGCAGCGGACAGGATTCTTCTTGTGGGGCATTGACGACGAGCCCTTCTGTCCTTTGGTGAAAGGCTCCTCGAGTTCCAGCACCTCGGTCCGCTGGAGGTGCCGGATCTCGGTGGCGAACTTATCCAACGAAGCGGCCAGGATGGCCAGCGCCGAAATGACCTCGGCGTGGCGGTCGCGCTGCAGGACCTGGGTCGAGACCTTGGCCGGTTTCAGACCCAGCCTGCCCAGGCTGATGTCCTCGACGCGCGGGTTGAGGTGGATGTAAGTCCCGACCGAGCCCGAAATGCGGCCGCAGCTGATGACCTCGAGGGCTCGGCCGACGCGGTCCAGGTTGCGGTTCGTTTCTTCATACCAAACCAAAAGCTTCACGCCGAAAGTGATGGGCTCGGCGTGCACGCCGTGAGTGCGGCCGACGGTGACCGTCGTCCTATGCTTGAGCGCTTGCTCCTTGATGATGTCGCGCAGGCCGCGAAGGTCCCGCTGGATTTTTTCCAAAGACTGCTTCATGAGGAGCGAGAGAGCCGTGTCCACGATGTCGTAGGAGGTGAGGCCGACGTGGATGTAGCGGGCGTCGTCGCCCACGTGCTCGGCCACCGAAGTCAGAAAAGCAATGACGTCGTGCTTGACGACCTTTTCGATCTCCTCGATCCGGGCGACCGAAAAATTGGCCTTTTCCTTGATGACCTGGAGGGATGCCGCCGGTATTTTGCCCAGCTCGGCCCAGGCATCGCAAACCGCCAGTTCCACGGTCAGCCATTGCCGGTATCTATTGTCCTCGGTCCAGATGGACCCCATCTCCGGGCGGGTGTATCTTTCAATCATGGAATCTCCTCGGAAGAGAATCAAAATGATATCAAGGTGCCACGAGCTTGTCAATTCGATTGAGCTTCCATTATTGCCAAGATCGCGCCTAATTTAATAGGGGACAGCCCTTCTTAGGACTGTCCCCGCCCCATCGTGGTTGAGGACCGATTAAGGCAAGCCAGAAGGCAACCGCCCGGGGCTTCTTCCCCTGCCTCCAAGGTTTCTTTATAATGATTGTCTAAACTTATGAACAAGGCGATGGATGATCTCTCCGATGACCGATTGGCTATGGAAGCGAAAATGGGCAACCGGGAAGCGTTTTCCGAACTGGTCCGGCGATACCGGGAGCGAATCTATCACACCATTTTTCGCTTCACGCGCAATGCCGGCGACGCCGACGACCTGGCTCAGGAGACTTTCCTGATGGCATTCAGGTCGCTGCAAAGTTTCAGCCGGAAATCTTCTTTTTACACTTGGATCTACAGGATCGCCGTCAACGTGACACTGAACTTCCTTAAAAAACGAAAGAGGGAACAAGGCCGGGAAGGCTATTTCGACGGTCACGCTTACGCAGAGATGTCGCAGTCGCCGCATTTTTCTCCGGAATCGCTTTCCGAAGGGAGAGAATTGGGGGAGAAGATGGACTCGGCCATCCAGTCCCTTCCCAGGACTTATCAGACCGCTTTTATCCTCGTTTCCTCGCAGGGAATGACGCACGCCCAAGCGGCAAGGGTCCTGGGGTGCTCGGAGAACACAGTTTCCTGGAAGATGCATAAAGCCCGGAAAATGCTCCAGGCCAGGTTGAGGCCGTTTCTCAGTGAGGTGCGCCCATGAATTGCCGCCGGTATGAAAAATGGATTTCCGATGAGATCGATAGAGCCTTGTCCGCGGAAAAAACGGGCCGGCTTCGAGAGCATCTGGAGGAGTGTACGGGATGTCGTTCTTATCGGGAGATGGTCATCCGTTTACAGCATGGGACGGGCCTCCTCCCCCGGCCCGATCTGAGGCCGGATTTCTGGTCCGATTTTTCCAGGCGCCTGGAGCTGGAGACGCGGACCGGGCGGCCCCGGCCGGCCCGGCTGCGGACGCCCTTCCAACGCTGGGCGTGGTCGGGAGCGGGAGCCGGCCTCCTACTCGCCCTGGGTTTGGCTTTATGGCTGTCCCGGCCGGGAACCGCCGGGGGAAGCTATCTTTTTTCGTTTGAAGAAGCCATCGACAGCCTTTCGGAACGAATCGGCGAGAACCCCGAGATCGAAGAGCTGTTCAACGCCCTCATCCAGAATTCGATCGAGGATCAAAAGAGCGGGGCAGCCCCCCATTTCTCGGATGAGCCGCTCATCTGGGAGAACCTGAGTGACGAGGAACTCAGCGCGGTTGAAACGGCCCTAAAAAAGGTGATCAAATCGTAGGAGGGAAGCCATGAGAAATTATAAAACGATGTTGGCGGCGGTAGGATTGGTCGCGGCCGCGTGCCTCTTCACGGCGAACGCCTCCGCCCAGGTTCCCGCTAACCGGCAGAGACTCCGGGAGAACGTGAATACCCTGAGGTTGTTGAGGATGACCCAAGCTCTGGACCTGACCGAGGAGCAGGCGGCCAGGATATTCCCCCTGGCCAACAGGCTGGAAAGGGAGAAGCAGGAGATCAACGCCAGGATCGGCCAGGAAATGAAACTGCTGGGGGCTTTGCTCAAAAACGAAAAACCCGGGGATGAGGATCTGCTGGCCCGGTGCGCTGCCGTCCAAGACCTGCGGAAACAGATCCGGGACAGGGATGATGAATTCGAGAGATTCCTGGAGGGTGAGGTTACGCCCGCTCAGAGAGCGCGCTATCTCCTGTTCACCGTGGAGTTTTATAGGGGAATGGGGGAGCAATTAGACAGGGCCAGGGCGCTCTACAAACGGATCATCAACCGGCCGAGAAGAAATCCCGATTAAAGCCATCAAAGCGCTTGACAATAGGCCGGTTATCGTGTAGCATACAAAAAGTAATTTTGTACTTTTTTATTTCATCGCTGATTTTCGGAAAAATTAAGGTTCTGGCAGGTTTGAAAGAAGGAGTTTTTTTTTAATTCATCCGTTTCTTATTCCCTCTTCCCGGTGATGCCGAGGAATCATCTGCAAGGAATTGGCTTTGCCAGCGTAGCTCAGTCGGTAGAGCGGCTGATTTGTAATCAGCGGGTCGGGGGTTCGAATCCCTTCGCTGGCTCTTACATAAGGCGATCGAATGACCGGACATATTGAGACAGGTTTGACGATATCTTCAACGATACCGTCATAATGCATCTCCATAAGTCCGGCCAGTGATGGACGTTTGACCATGCATGGGCAGGTACCAAAGTGGCCAAATGGGGCGGGCTGTAAACCCGCTGCGGAAACGCTTCGGAGGTTCGAATCCTTCCCTGCCCATATTAAGCGGGAATAGCTCAGTTGGTAGAGCGTCGGCCTTCCAAGCCGTTGGTCGCGGGTTCGAATCCCGTTTCCCGCTCTGGCTCGGTTGTCGGTGCCCAGGTAGCTCAGTTGGTAGAGCACATCCTTGGTAAGGATGGGGTCACCAGTTCAATTCTGGTCCTGGGCTTCGCAAGCATATAACGACGTCAGGCTTGGTTAGGAGGTAAGAGCAATGGCAAAGGCGAAGTTTGAGAGGACGAAACCCCATGTCAATGTCGGGACGATTGGTCATATTGACCACGGCAAGACGCTGTTGACATCGGTGATAACGAACGTTTTGGCGACCAAGGGACTGGCTACGGGGAAGAGCTACGACGAAGTGGCCAAGGCGGACGCGAAGATGTTCAGGCGGGACGCCACCAAGATCCTGACGGTGGCCTTGAGCCACGTGGAATATGAGAGCGAGGCGCGGCACTACGCGCACATCGACTGTCCGGGGCACGCCGACTACATCAAGAACATGATCTCTGGGGCGGCGCAGATGGACGGGGCGGTGCTGGTGGTGTCGGCGGCGGACGGGCCGATGCCGCAGACGCGGGAGCACATATTATTGGCGCGGCAGGTGAACGTGCCGGCGATCGTGGTGTTCATGAACAAGTGCGACTTGGTGGACGACCCGGAGATTCTGGATTTGGTGGAGCTGGAGACGCGGGAATTGCTCACGAAGTACAATTTTCCGGGGGACAAGACGCCGGTGATACGGGGATCGGCGAAGAAGGCGCAGGCGAACATCAAGGGCGAAGACGCGAAGCCGATCTGGGACCTGATCAAGGCGATGGACGAATTCATTCCGACGCCGGTGCGGGAAGTGGAGAAGCCGTTTTTAATGTCGATCGAGGATGTTTTTTCGATCACCGGACGGGGGACGGTGGTAACGGGGCGGGTGGACCGTGGGACGGTCAAGGTGGGGGATGAAGTGGAGATCGTGGGGTTCGGGGAGACGCGGAAGACGGTGGTGACCGGGGTGGAGATGTTCCGGAAGCTGCTGGACCAGGCGCAGGCTGGGGACAACATCGGGACGCTGCTGCGGGGGATCGGGAAGACGGAAGTGGAGCGGGGTCAGGTGCTGGCGAAGCCGGGGTCGATCACGCCGCACCGGAAGTTCAAAGGGGAGATCTACTCGTTGACGCAGGCTGAAGGCGGGCGGCACACGCCGTTTTTCAACGGCTACCGGCCGCAGCTCTACTTTCGGACGACGGACGTGACGGGGTCGGCGAAGCTGCCGGCCGGGGTGGAGATGGTGATGCCGGGCGACTACGTGAACCTGGAGATCGACTTGATCGCGGACGTGGCCATGGAGAAGGGTCTGCGGTTCGCCATCCGCGAGGGCGGCCGGACCGTAGGCGCGGGCACCGTCACCGAAATCCTGGAGTGAGAGGACTAGGCTCTCGACCGTGGAGCCTAAGCATAGAGAACTGAGGGACGAACGATGGAAAGAATCAGAATCAGGCTAAAATCATTCGACCACCGGCTGCTCGACCAGTCGGTCAAGGATATCGTCAGTAAGGCCAAGAGGACGGGCGCGAACATCGCGGGCCCTATCCCTCTTCCGACCGCCATTCACCGCTTCTGCGTCCTTCGGTCTCCGCACGTGGACAAGAAGTCGCGGGAGCATTTCGAGATGCGCGTTCATAAACGGCTGATCGACATCAGCGAGTACAACAACGAGACCATCGAGGAGCTTCAGAAACTGGACTTGCCGGCCGGCATCGATGTCGAGATTCAAGCCTTCGGAGCCGGGGGAGATTGACCATGATCGAAGGCCTGATCGGTATCAAAATCGGCATGAGCCAGAGTTTCGATGCGGCGGGGAATGTCATCCCCGTCACGGTCATCAAAGCCGGTCCCTGCACGGTCATCCAGAAGAAAACAAAGGAAAAAGACGGCTACGAGGCCGTACAGCTGGGGCTGGTCGAGGAGAAAGGCGTCAAGAAGCCCCTCAAACCTCAGCTCGGGCATTTCAAGAAGGCCGGCGTGCCGCCGGTCCGCCTGCTCCGGGAATTCCAGTTCGACGGGCGGGGCGAGGTCAAGGAAGGCGACCAGGTCCTGGTGGACATTTTCGCCTCCGGCGAGAAAG
>Ga0299912_10005034_pt1 | contig 10835 bp, 9 predicted proteins | sample RVTome_2_FD_207667 | JGI IMG/M metagenome (GOLD analysis project Ga0299912, IMG submission 207667) | Soil microbial communities from uranium-contaminated site in the Upper Colorado River Basin, Wyoming, United States - RVT95D214 (version 2) ... | reverse complement strand
CTCCTTGGCCTTGGCCAGGGCCTCGGGGCCTTTGCAGAGCACGATCCTCCAGGGCTGGTTGTTGAAACAGCTTGCGGACAGCCTCGCCGCCTCTATCAGGGCATCTACCTTGTCGTCCTCCACAGGCCGCTCAGACACCACGCGTCTAGCTCTCCTCGTTCGGACTGCATCAACTACCTCCAAATCCTCACCGAATGACGAATCAATCCCATTGGATTTAGAGTATTCACCGATTTCTCGCCTCATCATGCTTTGAATGACTTCCAAGTGATGGCGTAGCCCGTGTTCTTCTTGAGTTCCGCAACGGCGCTCAGCAACTGATCGACGGATTCCCTCGTCCCGCAGAAGACAACGTCCACGCCTCTGCTCATGGCGCTCATAGCCGACTCGACGGGCGCGTGGACCGTGTACATCTCCTCGGTGGCCTTCGACAGAAGCGATGCACCCACAGCGTCGCCGGCAGCCAGGAGCCCCGGTGAAAGCCTCTCAATTTTTTCTCTGACGCGGCCGACATCGACGCCTTTAGACCCGCCCTCGGTCTCAGACGGGGTCTCGATGACGAGGAGCTGGCCGAGCTCGAGGTCGACAATTCCTTCGAGCCTGCCTATGTGAACATCATCGCCCTCCCGGGCGTCCTCGAGCGCGATGCCTTTTGAGGACGATCGCTTGCCAGGAACGGCCATCAGCATGCCGTCCTCCATGACGAGGCCGACGCCCCTGCCCTTCTTGATATCCGCCCCCGCAATCGCGACGCACGTGTCTACCACCCTTATCTTTCGGAGTATTCCGTCGACCTCGTTCTTGATCCCTGTGAAATGCTCTTGCAGCATCTGCATCCCGCGACGGGTCGGCTTGAGCTTCCCGTCGACCTCTCTGACCAGACCTTTCCTCTTCATCTCCGAGATGTACTGGCTCACAGCCTGGACAGTGATGTCAAGCTTGGCCGACACGTCCCTGAGCTTCGCGGACGGAGCCTCGATGAGCTCGACCAGGATAAGCATCTCCGTGTTCCTCTTCAGGTCTCTGAGATTCTGTCCGGTCACTGCCTCCCTCCCTCTCTCGACATCTCCCGAATCATCTCGTCCGAGCCGCTGATGGGAATCGCTCCCGAGCTAATCAAATCCTTCACGATGCCGTCCGCCTTCCCGCCAACGAAGTCGATAGACCTCCCTGACTCAGGACGCACAAGCAGCAGCCTTTTGCCCATGGCAAGGGCCGTCCTCGCAGCCTCCATGTTCTTCAAGTTGCCTGGGCCGACCGGGAACGGAGAGACGACTATCACATCAGCTTCCTTCATGAGCCTCAGGTTGTCCTCGTGGGCGGAGTCGCTGATCGCCGCGAACGGCATCTCGGCGACCGTGGGAACATGAAGGTCCTTTGCGTTCTCGAAGTCCGAGTCGAGCACGTTGAGCACCCCGGTCGACACGCCGAAGCCCGCATCCAGGAGGGCCTTCATGAAAGGCCCTCCAACTCCACCCCCGCACAGCAGGTGGACTCTCCGTCCGTGCCTCGGGGCGGGTGAGAGCGTCGAGTGGGGCATCACATAGACAGCGTTCGTGAACGGGTCCCTCCTCACCACGACGTCCACACCATAGACGCTCTGGATAGTCTCCGGGTTCAGGACCTCTGCAGGCGGCCCGATCGCCTCCAGCCATCCGTTGCTGAGGAGGGCGATTCTGTCGCAATACCGCGCAGCCATGTTGACGTCATGAAGCACTGAGATGACGGTGATCCCTTCCTCCTTGTTCAGGCTCTTGATGAGGTCCATGATCTCGAGCTGCCCGCTGATGTCGAGGTATACCGTGGGCTCGTCAAGAAGCAACGCCTTCGGGCTCTGCGCTATAGCGCGTGCGATGATGACCCGCTGCCTCTCGCCCCCGCTCAATGCGAAGAACGGCCTGCCGGCGAACCTCCAGGTATCGGTCCTCTCCATGGCGCTCTGCACCGCATCCGCATCCGCCCTGGACGCTCCGGCGAACCTGTTACTCCTATGTGGGATCCTTCCCATCATCACGATGTCGTACGCAGAGAAAGTGAAGTCCGTGGTCGAGCTCTGAGGGACCACGGCGAATGTCCTTGCTAGGTCCTCAGGTGGAATGTCCTGGATCGGTTTCCCGTCTATCATGATGGAGTCAGGGTCTGAGTGCAGATAGTTCATGACGCACCTGAGAAGGGTCGTCTTCCCTGACCCGTTCGGCCCCATGAGTCCTAGGAACTCGCCTGGGCCAACATCGAACTTGACGTCCCTGAGGACCTTCTTGTCCCCGAAGGAATAGGACAGGTCTCGCACGGCAAGCTTCATGTCGCCTCCCCCGAGAGCCTGTTGCGTCTCAACAGATACAGGAAGAACGGTCCGCCGCAAAGCGCAGTGATGATGCCCACTGGAAGCTCCGTCGGGGCTATCACCGCTCTCGCCATCGTGTCGGCCAATATCAGGAATATCGCTCCTGTGAGCGTGGCCGCGGGGACAAGTATCCTGTGATCGGCTCCGACAACAAGCCTGACCATGTGTGGGATGATCAGGCCGACGAACCCAATGACGCCCGTGAAGGCGACAGCTGCAGCCGTCATGACGGCTGCGACCACCAGCATGATGGTCTTCAGGCTCTCCGGGTCCACGCCGAGGTTGTGAGCGGTCTCCTCTCCCAGGAGGAGAGCGTTCATGTCTCGGCTGAAGATGAAGACGATCAATATCCCCACCCCGGCGGCAAGGGCGACAACATAGAACGCTGTCCAAGTTGACGGCGAGAGGCTTCCCAGAAGCCAGAATATGATCCTGTGATACTGCTGGCCTGAGAAGTAGATCATTAGTGAGACCACCGCCCCCAGGAAGGCCGCAACAGCCACGCCCGACAGGAGGAGCGTGTTGACATAGACCTTCCCGCCGACAGTGCCGAGAGAATAGACCAAGAACACAGTCAGCAGAGCAGTCGTGAAGGCGAGAGTGGGCGTCATCAGCGCTCCGAACAATGCTGTGGTGCCGAACCCCACAAGGCCAGCAAGAACAGCGCCTACTGAGGCCCCCGACGACACTCCGACGATGTAAGGATCCGCCATCGGATTCCTGAAAACTGCCTGCATTGCGGTTCCAGCGCACGCGAGCGCTGCGCCGACGGACGCAGCGAGCAGCACTCGCGGGACGCGAACCTCCCAGATGATGTTGATATGGCTCTGAGTATAGTTGCCATCGACTCCGAAGATGATCCCAAAGGCTTCCTCGAATGGCATGTACTCCGGGTCACCGGGACCGATTGGACCAATAGGCCCCACAAGGATTGCCAAGAACGCCGAGAGAGACAGTCCCACGACGAGCAGGAGGAGCCAGATAAACCTCCGTCTCATCACCTTGACGAAGTCCACTCCCTCGCTTTCGCTCTCCGTTCTGGGCAGCGCCATCACCTGTTAGAATCCTACGGGAAAAGCTCTGGATGGATTACTCCCGCAAGCTGCTCCAGGCAGTCGACGATTCTGGGACCGTACCTGCTGAGCAGATTCGCGTCGAGGCCATATATATCGCCATTCTGCACAGCGACGATTGTGTCCCATCCGGACCGGTTGAGATATGTATCTTCGGTGAGAGTCGACCAAGGACCAGTGGTGTAGACTATGATTTCGGGGTTCTGAGCTATCACGAACTCGCTCTCGACCATCGGATACTCGGAGCTCGTGTTGTGCGCGATGTTCTCTCCGCCTGCGGCCATGATCAAATCGTCACCGAACGACCCTGGACCGTAGGTCCAGAGGCCCATGAACTCGTCATATTCGATATACACCTTGGGCATCGACACTCCGTCAGCCAGGGTCTTGTTCTTCACGGCATCTATCCGCTCAGCGAGCTCATCCGCGACTTGGTCCGCCTCGCTGACATGACCAGTGATAACGCCCGCAAGTCGAATGGTCTTGAGGACATCCTCCAGCGTGCGGTCAGCAAGCAGAACGTAGGGAATCCCCTGCGCGGAAAGCTGCTCCAACTCAGCAAGGGGAACGAGGTCGCCCCCGACAATCAGATCTGGCTGCAGGGCGACTATCGCCTCGACGCTGAGGTAGTAGTTGCCCACCTTCGGCAACAGGGCCGTCTCCGCCGGGTAGTCGCTGAAGTCGTCGACGCCGACCACCTGAGAACCCGCGCCTATGGCGAAGAGTATCTCAGTCGGCGATGGCGCGATCGAGACTATTCGCTCCGGAATGCCGTCAAGAGTCACCGTGCGGCCATAATCATCGACGATGGTGAACCCCTCGTCCTGCTCTGTCATCGTCGCGCCGACGAAGTAGCCTCCTGCGAAAGCGAATAGTCCTGTCAACAGGACTACTAAGACCGTCCAAACGACCTTCGTGGATTTGCTCATTCCCTGAGATGTCATGCTTGTGCCTCCTGTTTAAAGCACACTTGAAATATTGAAAGTGTATTTTAAACTTGCTGCTGCAGCGAGGAATCTAACAAAGAGAAGATAAGAAATCCAGAGTGAAGGGGTTTGAACCTGCGGTCTTCAGGGAGCCTCAGGGTGCTTTGACGCCTTCCTCGACGCTCGCCTCGAGGATGTCCATGGCTTGATCCAGGATGTCGTCGGGCATGATCATCGAGGGGTGCAGGCGGATGACGTTGTCATAAGTCCCGCAAGTGAGAAGGATCATGCCCTTCTTCATCGCAGCGACCTTAATTGCCTTCGTCTCCTTCGCTGCGGGGGTCTTCGACTTCGGGTCACTGACGAGCTCCATCGCCATCATAGCGCCCATGCCCCTGACATCGCCAATGATCGGGAACCTGGACTGCATCTCCTTCAGCCTCTTCGTGATGTATGCGTTGATCTTGGGCACGCTCTTCATGCCCTTCTCGATGACATCGAACTGCGCAAGTGCCGCGGCGCACGCCACTGGGTTGCCGCCGAACGTCCCGCCGAGGCCGCCGACCTGAGGAGCATCCATGATCTCCGCCCTGCCAGTGGTGGCCGATACCGGGAATCCGCCGCCTATGCCCTTGCCGCTTACCAGGATGTCGGGCTCGACGCCGGGCCAGTGCTGCACGGCCCACATCTTGCCTGTCCTGCCCGCACCGGTCTGTATCTCATCGTCGACATACACGACCCCGTGCTTCTTGCAGATCTTGGTGATCTTCGCGTAGAACTCCTTCGGTGGCACGATGAACCCTCCCTCGCCCGCGACAGGCTCTCCCACGATGCACGCGACCTTGCCCTGGAACTGCGGCGACGACCAGACCTCATCGATCTTGTCCGCACACGCGACTCCGCAGCCCGGATATTGCATCTTGAACGGGCACCGGTAACAGTATGCGAACTCGACCTTGTATGTCTCGGGCAGCGGGCCGAATCCCGCCTTGTATGGCATCTCCTTCGATGTGAGCGCCATGGCCATCATCGTCCTGCCGTGGAACGCGTGGACGAACGAGAACGCAGCTGGCTTCTTGGTGTAGTGCCTGGATATCTTCACGGAGTTCTCGACAGCCTCTGCGCCCGAGTTGTACAGGACGCTCTTCGCAAGGCCCGGGTGAGGGGCGACGTTCGCCAGCTTCTCGGCGAGTCTCAGGTATCCCTCGTATGGGGTCACCTGGAAGCATGTGTGGAGGAACCTGTCTGCCTGCTTCTTGATGGCTGCCACGACCTCAGGAGGCCGGTGGCCCACGTTCGTGACGCCAATGCCTGAGCCCATGTCGATGAAGACGTTGCCATCGACGTCCGTGAGAAGCGACCCTTCAGCCTTGTCAATGTACACGGGGGCGCTTATCCCCATGGCTTTCGACAGAACCTTGTCCCTCAGCTTTCCGAGCTCCACGGACTTCGGCCCGGGAACCTCGGCAGTCTTTATTGAAGCCTTTTTCGCTGCCATGCCAATACCTCGAAGTTCATGCGATAACTAGTGCATTCGCTCGTGCATAGTTGAAATCATAGATATCCTTTTGGAACAAACTTCAAGTTAGTCCCCAGGACATGGCGAAAATTCGACAATCGCGACAGGCTTTCGAAGAATCCTAGTAGTAGCCCGCGACGCTCCCGTCGCCCGCTTTGCTCTTCTTCTGCGCGTCCCGGTGAATGACCTTGAGCTGAGCTTCGAGCCTCTCGGCCTCCTTGCACAGGGGTTCCACATTCAGGTTCAGGTGCAGAACCATCTGATCGATGGCGGAAAGGATCAAAGCTGCCGCGCGGGCGTCCGCAGCATCGGGTCTGGCCTCCGCGAGAAGCGTGATGACGTCGAAGCCGCGCCTCTTGCCCTCGTTGAGCAGCACACCGGCGGTCCCGGATATTACGCCTTCCACGAATGGTTCAGTGTCGGCCTTCAGGAGGAGTTCCTGGGCGCCCTCAGTGCTCCCGATCCCGTATACCGCGACCTCGCCCTTGTCCTCGCCCTCGGCTTCCTCCTCGCGCTCGATTATGAGGCCGCCTGCGGCGATGATCACCTTGCACTTCTGCATCTGGGCGAAGTCCATTATCGCTGTGCCGACATCCCTCAGCAGGTTCGCCGACGGCTGGAGCTCGGTCGAGAACACGACGATCTGCTGCTCGCCCGGCTTGATCTCGGACCTGGCGTAGACCCTGGCAGGACCGAGCGGCTCTCCGTTCCTGATGAGCGACAGAGTGGGGAATGAGTCCGAATCCATGACGGCGATGTATTCGAGCTTCAGAAGAGCGATGAGATAGTTGGCTACGATTGAGCTGACGAGGCCGACGCTCGGGAACCCGTCGATCACGACGGCGTCTCTGAGGTCCATCCTCTTTAGCTCTACAATGTCCACTTTTCCCATATTAGACCAAGATGATGCTCTTATGATATAGAACTTGACCGCATGGGTTCGGGTGTTTCGAACAATCTGCTAAGGTTTAATAGAAGTGTGCATTATGTAGACCGAGGCCAGATGGGCCGGTGGCTTAGCCAGGATATAGCACTGGCCTTCTAAGCCAGTGGTCTCGGGTTCGAAAGGTGCATAAGCATCCGAAATTCCCGACCGGCCCGCTCGGCCATCCAAAGGAATATAAAAAGGAACGGTGTACGCCTGAGGTGCGCAAGGGAGACTGACGCATGAAACGGAGCTCAAGGGCCTGGAAGAAACGCGGAAAACAGCGCTGGAAATGGCGCAAGAAGAAGATGAGAAGGCGGAAGAGAGCTCAGAAGCTGCGCAAGAAGTGATCTCCCAACACAAATCCATTTCTGGGGGTATGGGGTAGCCTGGTATCCTTACGGGCTCCAGTTATGGGAATGATTTCCGTTGGGTTTGCTGACCAGTGATGACTAACTGGAGCGATGACCCATGTTCGAAACGCGCGGAGTCGCTCTCCGCGTGGAGGAAACCCGTCGATGAGGGTTCAAATCCCTCTGCCCCCACTCCCATCCATAGCGGGCATGATCCTCGTTCCGAGAGAATCCGTGTGGCATAATCGGAGCGGGATCGGGCACCCGGGCCCACTGAAAAACGATATGTATCGAGAGCGGCATGCCGGGAGTCAGTATTCGAGCGGGTGTCGGAATCTCGGATGCGTGTCATGGGGGAGTGTCATTGAGAAGAGAAGTCACTGGCGGTTTACTGAGCATAGTCGTTGCGAGCGTGCTACTTTTGCCCGGGTTGTCCTTGGCATCTGCGGAGGACGAGCCTGCAGGTGGCTCGTGGACCATCGCGCTGTATGTAGATGCTGACTGCAACCTCGAGATGTACTGGGAATCTCCCAGCCTCGAGTACCTGCTGAACATACCCGCGAACGACGGGCTCAAGATAGTCGCGTTCGTGGATTGGCTGAGCGTTGAGGGCACGGATGTCATCGAAATCTCTGGCGGATCGTCCGAAGTGGTGGCATCATACCCGGAGATGAACTACGGGGATGGCGCAACATTCGCGTGGTTTCTTGAGCAGGTCGGGAAGAACTACGCCTCAGACCACCTCGTTGTAATCCCGTGGAACCACGGAAGCGCCTGGAAAGGCTTCTGCTGGGACGAGACCTCGGCGAACGACAGGATAACTCTGGATGAGATGGGCGATGCCATCGTCAGCGCTGGAGTATACATAGACATACTCGCGTTCGACGCCTGCTCCTGCTCAAGTATCGAGACTGCGTATGAGGCCGCAAGCACAGGGCTCGTGGGCCTCCTGGTTGCATCCGAGGAACTGGTGGCCGGAGACGGGTTCCCTTACGACATGATGTTCACGCCGGTCGCGCTAGACCCGAGCAGAACCCCTGAGCAGGTCGCCAGGGACATGCTCGCAGGCTGGGTCTCCTCGTACGAACCCCTTGAGTGGGCATGGTACTCGACCCTTGGAATAGTCGACCTCAGCGTGATTGCGGGATCTCTCGACACTATGGCAGCATGGACCAGCCAGATGCTTGAGGGAATGCCGGACAACATCAATGACTATCGGATGGCACTTACGAAGAGCTACTACGTCTCGTGCGGATCTCACTACCAGGTTGACTTGGTCGATTTGGGAAGGCACATCATGGCTGACCCTGACCTCGCTGGAGACTCCGAGCTGATGGAGACCACGAAGGCGATGGTGGACCTGATGGAGAGGGCGGTCATAGATGTGTACAACCCGGACAGGACGGCTGCCTGTGGCGGCATCTCGATCTACTGGGGATCGCACAACCAGGCCTGGAGGACGAGCTACAACGAGTACAGCACCGTGGACTTCGCTGCGGACTCCGGATGGGCCGAGTTCCTGATCCAGTACAACCTGCTGTCCTGCGGGTGGATGAGGATAAGCAAGTAAACGCATTAGTTGAGGACAGGCTTTTCACCTGTCCAAACGTTATCCTTTCTATGATGAATGAAGAGCCTCTGTTCTTTCCCGACAGAGCCTCGTGGCGGAGATGGCTCGCGAAGAACCACGACAAGGCATCCGAGGTGTGGGTGTTGGCGTACAAGGTCCACATGGGAAAGAAGTCCCTGAGCTACTCCGAGGCGCTCGATGAGGCCCTTTGCTACGGGTGGATCGACAGCAGGATGAGGCGCATCGACGACGAGAAACACATGTGGAGGTTCGCTCCAAGGAAGCCAGACAGCATCTGGTCCTTGAGCAATAGGAGAAGGGCCGAGATGCTCATCAAGGAAGGCCGCATGGTAACTCCTGGGTTGGCGAAGGTGGAGGCGGGCAAGAGAAGTGGCAAGTGGGAACATGCACTAGCCCCCAGCAAACCGCCCCGGATGCCGAAAGACCTCAGAGATGCCTTGATGAATGACTGTCGGGCATGGAAGAACTTCCAGGAGTTCGCGAAGTCCTATCGGACGGCGTACTTATACTGGGTCATTTCCGCGAAGAGAGAAGACACCAGGAAGAAGAGAATCCGAGAGGTCGTCAAGAAAGCAAGACAAAACAAGAAGCACTACATGCTCTGAGCGTCCGCTCTCGAGTGAAGCCGCTACACGAACGATCGATGGCAGAATGGGCTCCCGCCTCACCGTGTCCCTAGGCACGATGACTCGTCCCTCTATGACGGCGTTATAGTCCTGTAAACACAGGGCTAGCTGGATTGGAGCTGCTTCGGGATCGGATCCGATGGCTGCGAAGTTTCTCGTTAGGTCAATTATCATTATCTATCTGCTATCGAGTAATATCATCCGGGACCACCTATGGGAAAAGCAACCGGAGTCGGAACCATAGTCTTCGGCGTGATCATGATCATCCTCGGAATAGGCGCATATTTCTCTGGAGAAGAGTCCTCCACGACGAGCCAGGGCAGGATGGCCATAGGCATTGTCATAATACTTGGTCTAGGGCTCATCCTCAGCGGCATGAACGCGAGGGACAAGGCGAACAAGAAGGAAATGCAGGCTGCGCAGGCCCTACAAACCACACAGACAGTACAGACCGTGCAGACTGTGTCTGAGCCGTTGCCGCCGCCCCCGCCGCCTGATGCGCCATCGGCAATCAAGTGCCCGGCTTGTGGACGCGATGTTCAGACAGATTTCGTGGCGTGTCCCTTCTGCGGGAAGTCGCTCAAAGCGAAGTGCCCTTCATGTGGAAAGCAGGTCCAGCCTGAGTTCGTGGCATGCCCGTACTGCGGAACCACCTTGAAGGGAAACTGAAAACGGCGACGCTCCTCGGTCAACTCCGCCTCTGATTGGTAGGATGCGCGCTATCTCATAGTCCAAGACTAGTCCAGACTGAGATCAGGCCTTCTTTTCCTTGGCCGTCTTCTCCGAGGTCTTGTCTGCCGTGTATCCCTTGATGAGGTCCCCGAACTCCCTGAAGCCCAGGTCGTTCGGCCTCGCGAGCCTGTTCAGCACGGCGTCCATGGCGCCCTGGCTGCTGACGCCAATGGAGGAGAGCACTTTACCAAGCTCGAATCCTCCTTGCGATTCCGGAGTGCCGCCGGCGAATACCCTGAAATCGGCGCTCGCAAGTGCCTTCGCGCCCTCGACGCCGATCGCCTTGTTCATGTCGATCATCTTTTCGGCAGTAAGGGCCCTGATCGCTAGGTCGTCGAACCTCGTGAGCGCCTCCTGCAGCTTCAGCTTGCCCTCAGCCTCGGCGAGCAGCAGCTCCCTGGTCATTGCTGCCTCACCCTTGGCCTTCTCGGTGAGCATGAGGTTATCGCCCTGTCCTTCGAGCAGCTTTCTCTGCTTGCGAACCTCTTCGACGGCCCTCTCCTGCTCGGCGATGACCAGATTCTTCTCCTTCTGGATCTCGGCCATCCTGACCTGCTCAACCCTGGTGACTTCAAGCTGCTGGAGCCTGGCCATCCTCTCCTGCTCAGCAATCATCTTGTCCTTGACCTGAGCCCTCTTGGAGACCTCCTCCAACCTCTGGATCTCTCTGATCGAAGCAGTCTCGTCGGCCTCGGCCTCCTTCAATCTTGCGGATTTTATCTGCTCGGCGTTCTTCTGCCTCGCCT
>Ga0299912_10005033_pt1 | contig 10836 bp, 9 predicted proteins | sample RVTome_2_FD_207667 | JGI IMG/M metagenome (GOLD analysis project Ga0299912, IMG submission 207667) | Soil microbial communities from uranium-contaminated site in the Upper Colorado River Basin, Wyoming, United States - RVT95D214 (version 2) ... | reverse complement strand
TAGGCCATCCGGAAGGGAATACGAGCCCATACCACCAGTGTTCGGACCTTGGTCGCCCTCGAATGCACGCTTGTGGTCCTGCACGAGGGGGGTTCCAACAACGTGGATGCCATCTACGAATGTCTGGAGAGTGAATTCTTCGCCTTCGCACCTTTCCTCGATGATTACGTGTCCGCCGCTATTAAAGGTTTCTTTCGCGTACTTCAAACCCTCCTCATAATTCCGGAGGTGTTCACCCGCTACCTTGACGCCCTTGCCCCCGGTCAACCCGTCCGGTTTCACTACATATCTGGTTTCGCCGAGCTTCTTCATGAAAGAGAGGATAGCGCCCTCATCGTACTTGGCAAAGGTCGTATGGGATACATTAGAGGGTATCTTATACTTGTCTAATAGTGCGCGCGTGAATATCTTGGACCCCTCGAGCTGGGCGCACTGAATCGTTGGGCCCACGCACGCAATCCCCGCACTCTGGAGAGCATCGGCGCACCCGACTACGAGTGGAGCCTCGGGTCCCACAACCGCGAAGTCGCATCCCTCGGCGAAAGCCACGAGGGCTTCGAAATTATCGAGCTTGCCGACTTTCACGTTACCATTGCACAATTTGATGATCCCTGGGTTCCGTGCTGCTAAAAACGCACGGAGAGTAGCGCCTCCGCGCACGAGCGCCTCAGCAAGGGCGTGTTCCCGCGCGCCGTTCCCAACGAGGATGACCTTTACCACGATTTTAGTCTCCTATTGAATCCTTAATAATGGGCGTTTGACTCTCGTTTCTTGATATCCATCTCTGATTGGCAATTTATCAAGATTGCCTACCAGCGCGAGTATCACGCGGAGAATTAATGCGACAATAGACAGGGTTGCATAAATGTTACGAAACTAACAACAAGGAGAAATTCCATCCTGATGGCGAATGTGATTCTTGCGAAAAAATTCGGCATTATACATACAATTCTCGTTTCAATCTTCTTTGGGACAAGACGAATAGGCCTTCCTCCGAGCAATTGAGAAGAGAGTACGCAACACATTTTAACTCATAATCAGAATACTTTTTGTCTTGTCATAGTCACACATTTACCAATTGAAGAATATTGAATTTAAATAAGGTCATCGAACGAAATTCATAAATTCTCAACACAAGAACATTCAAGTAATTTTCAAGTAATTTGGCTTGAATGGGTGCCTTTATGGACATTGCATATATTAACGCCCAATTGCAAAATACTAAAGTGAATGTTGACTCTATTCATGGTATCGAAATTGTGCTAGAAGCCTTCGTGAAGAGAATCACCGAGTTATTTGGGAAAAACGCGCTATTATCAGCAAGTTACCAGATTGGAGCAACCCCTGGGCAGAAAATCGCGGAACGATTACTGACCGCGCGGGGGAACGTAAAATTTACGAATCCCCTTGAAGCTTTGGTTGCACTTTTCAAGGAAACGAAGAAGTATTTCAATATTGAAATTGTGCAAGTGGAGAATATCCAGCAGAACGCATCAGAAATTGTGGTAAAGATGAAAAACCACTGTTTCTTGCGAAACGTCATTAAAGACCGCCCCGTCTTAGCAGTAGGGGAACCATTATGCCGAATCAACAAGGGGTATCTTGAAACCGCGCTGAGACTCCTGACAGGGAAGAGGGTGGAACTGTCCCGCGTTGGGGACGATGCTGCTGCCGACATGTGTTTAGAAACCATTCGTTTCCAACAGGAAAAAGTTTTGGGTCCAAGTTAAACCCAATCATTCTAAGTTTTTCCAGTCTATGTGGAATTAATCCCCTTCTTGCCCGCGAGGATGAGCTTGAACCGGAACTTAAAAAACACAATTAAAATATTCGAGGAATCATATGGTAAAAGGTGGAATATGAATATGATAAAATCGAATCCAGAACAATTCAAAAAACTTGATACAAATCCCAACGAGGGTCCGTTTGTGATGCTGAATCTCCTGAAGTTTAAGGCCCAGGGAGGTGCTGCCGCTTATAGTCGCTATTTAAATGAGGCCAGCGTGTTTGCTGATAAAGTGGGAAGTAAAATCTTGTACCTGGGAAAACCCTATGAATTACTCAATGGTTCGGAAATTTGGGATCTTGTCATGCTGGTGCAATATCCGTCCCGCAAAGCATTTTTACAGTTGATCAACAATCCCGAATATATCAAAGTCCACAAGTTCCGCGAAGAGGCCTGTGAACGAGCTGTCCTCTATGCGACTGACCCGATGAAGTTCAAGGATCTGCCAAGAAAATAACCATACTTGATTATCCTAAAAAAATCAAACCAGTTAAAAGGTCATCTGTCCATAATTCTTTTCCATCTTTACAGACGGGGTTTTCCATAAGAAGAGAAATCTTCTCGTGGCAATAAATATTTTAGGCAGACTTTGTTCTATGCTTAAAAGAGTCGACAGTGATTTAAATGCCAAACCTCGTCAAGGACCTACCTCCAGGTCCCAATCCGCCCGAATTCATCTATGCGGTCATCGAGATTCCCATGAGATCTCGTAATAAATATCAGTATGATGAACAACTTGGATTTTTCTACCTCGACCGCGTGTTGCCGTCTCCATTTGGTTATCCGCTAGATTACGGATTTATTCCCCAAACCAGGAGCGATGATGGTGATGCGTTGGACGTCCTCGTCATGTTGTATGAATCTACGTTTCCGGGATGCGTGCTGACAGTCCGCCCCATCGGGGTTGCCCGTATGAAAGACGAGAAGGGAGTGGACGACAAGATTATGGCTGTCGCTGAGGCTGACCCGCGGTTAAATAACATCCACGAGCTGACCGATCTAGGTGATTTCTGGTATCGAGGTATCACCCATTTCTTCAAGGAATACAAACGGTTGAATATGCCGGAACAATGGGCGGAAATTATTGAATGGCAGGACAAAAAAGAAGCACAGCAAATTATTATTAAGGCGATTGATCGTTTCAAACACGCGAAGCAAGAACATTGAGCGATGAGCATGCGTAAAGTACAAGAGCGGAAACCAGGAGAGAATGGTGGGCGTGACATCGCAGACACGTTAATGAAAATGGGGCAGGAAATGTCCGAATATGTTAAGAAAACGGCGGAAAAACGTTATCGGGACATCTTCAAGGACATTGAAATTAAATTGCGGGAATTTTTCCTCCTCTCGTTTATTGGCCTCTCCCTTAGTGCAATCCTCATTGTAAATACCGTTGGATTCGTCCAGTTTTTCCGGAACGACTTCACGCAATTCCTTGGTGTGTCGGGGATTATGGTGGGTTTCATCATTGGGTTAGTCATGTCATCATTTTTATTGCACAGGATTGAAAAAAGATACCCCTTCTTGGCTATTATCCTCATATTTTCCTCATTGATACAATTCGCTTATCCCTGGTTAAGTGCAAATGAGACCCCCGTAGTTCTCCAGATCGTGGTTATGGTTATCAATGGGTTTAATTTCGGCATAACGGTGATCATTTATGCCACCTTATTCATAGAATCCACCACAATTATGGAACGTGGGCGAGTTATCGCCCTCAACTTCATTTTAATCTTTATCGGTGCGATGATATTTGCATTTTTTGTTATTACAGGATTCTTGAACAACCTTGAACCTGACATCCAAATGGGAGTTTATCTAGTTGCCGCCGTTCCAATAGGGACAGCAATCTACTTAGCAAGAATTCAACGTAGTGAAAAGATCCACCCGAAACGGCCTGAGATCTCTCCTAAGGTGCCGGTGAAAGTGACAATCCGAAATAAGAAAACTCTTCTTTTTTACGCAGTAATATTTTTTGCATTTTCTGTGTCGATTGGATTATTCTTCCCCATCGGAGAAGTCGAGCATATTTTTCTCACATCAGGGGGAGACCAAACGCGTCTCATCCTAATCCTTACGTTATCTTCAATTTTAGTTGTGATAATTCTATTCATAATTGGGTATGCATATGATTTCTTGGGGCGACGGATTGTTATTGGGATATCTGTTACTTTTCTTGGTTTGATGAATTATACCCAGATTTACCTGGGCATTTATGAACCGCTCATTATTGCAATTACTTTCATAATGGCCCTAATAATGGCGATCCCATTGATTGTAGGGGATTTTTCACTACAATCTGAAGTTCCAACAGCGAATGCGTCATTTCTTTTAATAACTTTAAGTGGAAGTCTCCTGGGGGTATTTTTAAAAGGCCATTTTTTGGAAACAGGGACAAGACAAGCCACGGTTATGGCACTTGCTATCCTGGTTTTATTCATCCTTATGAATACAAGAGAGACCATCTCCTCCAAGGAACGATCCTGGCCGGAGATGTTATTCCATTTATTTGTCATCCATGAATCAGGTATGTTACTTTACGAGCATTCCTTCAAGGACATTAGAACGGGAGTTGAGTCTGACCTAATTTCTGGGGGTATCGTTGGTTTGACCGCGATCCTTGAGGAGATCGTGCGTGGTAACCAGCGACTGCGAATTATTGACCATGGTGACAAAAAAATCCTGTTCAGGTTTTCCTCTGATCTGAAAATCATTTATGTGTTACTCATCACCGATGATCTTTTAGTTATTCGTAACAAGTTAAAGGCATTCGCGGAAGCGTTTGAAACACATTTTGCCGATCAAATTGCAAAACTTGGCGGCGTCAGATTAGAAACCTGGAGTGGCACGAAAGACCTCGTACAAAAATATTTCGAGCGGAAATATTTCCTCGTGTAAAAATCTAAGCGTTGTGATTGCTTGAAACGAATTGTTGTTGTAAAGTGGGACCTCCGGCGGGGTCCATTGCCTGTCGTGCAATATCCTCCTGAAAAAACGTTTCTCGACAATGAAACGTTTCTAAAACTATGGTCGATCCACGAATTACAGGAAAATCCGGTCATCTCGATAGGGCGGGACAGCGTTACCTTTTTTAGTTACCGGGAAACTTTGAAAACAGGAACTTATTTCGTTGTCTTTGCTACGGACGAGCATTTGGAGGAGGGGTTTGGGGAGCTGCATGCGGGAATGTCTAATTCATTGCTCGCAACCCTTGACACGCCGCATTTTCTTCCATCCCTCCAGGAAATGTTCAAGATTATCGGAGAATATACTACTCTTGCGCCTGAGCAATTAATTGCTACACTCTTCTTGGATCCGGCAAAGATTGCCATCTTTGATGAAATACGGGGAGGTATGTTGAACAAAGATCAATTACTCAAAATTCTTAAAAAGAAATATGGGCTAGCAGTGGTTAACTTTGACTTGCTCATCTCACCTTTCATCCGTCTCGGTGTAATTCATCCTGAGATCCTGTTTGAAGAAGAATATTTATTCTTACAAAAGGATTATTTCGTTGCCCGCTTGCCCCCTGATTATGCCAAGTCCACAGAAGTTCTCGGGACGGAACAAACCGAATACCTCATACAAGCGAGGAGTTTTTATTCTCAAGATTCAAACCATCCCTCGACACCTATCCCCCCTACGTTCGTGAATTATTTTAAAAACCCATTTTTTACCGTCCTTCAAGGATTAGGGGAGAGTCCCTTACTCAATACAGAGGTACTCGATATCCTAAAGGGGGATGAAAATCTCTATGCAGAAATGCTAAAAAATAAAATCATCGTAGAAATCAATAAACGGGTATTCCTCCTCGCAGGCGTGACTTTCGTCCCCATTAAACCGACTTATATCTTGAGTGATTTGAGGAAAAGGTATTTTGACAAGCAGATTCCTGTTGAAATTCTACTCCGTCAAATGGAGATCTTGGACCAATAGAGTCTTCTGCACCGAATTACTGCTTCAAAAGCTTTTATCAGGTTAAATGGGGGGTCCATTTTTGAAATATTGCAACCGACTCACCCAAGATTTTTGGAATTCGGTAATCTGAGATAAAATAGACCCGCCAACCCACGCGGAAAACATTCGTTCTTTCGGGGCGAAGATACGAATCTTGGGGACTTCTTGATGAGTTTTCGCGAGGGCTATTTCGATCTCATGTTCTAAGCGAAGATCCAAATTGGGGAACATCGAAGACCCACCTGTCAAAAAGATATTATTGAGAAGAGCCGGGCGCGTTTCTAAATCACAGGAATTTATGGAATCGAGGATGGCATTCACGATTGACTGGGTTTCCATGTTGAAAAACATGGGATTAAAAAGTAGCTCCGGGACTTGAAAACGCTGCCGATTCAGAACAATCTGTTCCCCGTCCGGTAAGCGGAAATCTTTATTGAACTTGGTGAAATCCTTCAGATCCGTCTCGTAATCCAGAGAAACGAAGCACATTTTCTCTTTTACCGTACGTACCAGTTGTTTCTCGGCGGATGTTTCAAGCTTGAAACCGGATTGCTGAAGTTGCCACGCCATAAACCGGGTAAGATCAGATCCCCCAATATTCTCGATGCGCACCCCAGGATTCACGAGAAATCCTTCATAATATGGTACCACCCGCGTGCTCGATTCAGCAATATCAACAACTAAACCGGTCGTAAAACCTCCCGCGTATAGGGTTAACATCGCATCGATCGCAAAGTAAATCCGCTGGACCTGGTATTTCTCGAAGAGGAGTTGGTACAACTTGCGTTTATCCTCATCGGTGAATTGTGGGTGGATCGCGTAGAGGACACTGCAGAGTGACGGGTCAACCCTGAGGACATAAAAAATATAATCGAGGAGCTTTTCAAAGAGTACCCAATCCACGATGGTGCCATTTTGGATCGGGTTCGAGATTTTATACAGGCCAAGGGTATCGCTGATGGAGTCCCCCACGTAAAATTGCTTCTCAGCCAACATTCCTACCTGTTGGTATTTCGGTTCGCCAACCATTGTCAAAAATGTAGCCGCCGGACTATCGCTGCCTGCAAATCCAACCTTTGAGCTAAATTGCCCAATATCAAGGATTACTGTTACTAATTGAAGAGCCACACTTTCTCTTTATCCGAACGTGTAAAAATATTTTTATAAAAACTACCAACCAAGACTAAACATAATTTCTTTATTTAAATGACGCCTTCTTTCTCCAATTTGAGCTGGAACTCGCATCCTAGCTGGGACTAGATCTTAATTTCTAGGTGAACCTGCTTAGTGCAGTTGCGCCCTTTTCGGAAGGGTGCCTTGAACCGCTGGTTCTGGTAATCCATATTCGCCCGGTGCCCCCAGTCCAGCTCTGGGTGGGCCTTGAATACCTCCACGAATCGAGAGATGGCGGACTTGTGGGACTGGAGCGTGTGGATCGCAGTCTGTAGCTTTTCCGAGTACGACGGCCTGACGACCAAGTCGTCTATCTCGCGCCCGATCAGTCTTGGAACGGACTTGCTCTCTTCAACCGAAAAATAGTTGCGCCTGATCGAAAATCCTTTTTATACCAAATTGGGTCCGTTACATTGCACGCCAATGTTCACATAATTCCGGAGGAATAAGCACGTTAAAAATAAGTCAAGAAATGAAGTCAAATCAACAAAATAATTTTGGAACGGTAAACATAATGCCAGATTCAAAGGAGAATCACAAGATAGGTTGGTTCTGCAGTTATACGCCATTAGAACTGTTACTTGCCGCGGGTGTGACGCCAATCCGAATAACGGGGCACTCAGATCCCATCCAGACCGGCGACACGTACATGCACCCCAACTTGTGTCAATATGTCCGAAGTTGCATCGATGCCGCAGCCACCAATCATCTCGGTAATCTAGCGGGCGTGGTGTTTGTCAACTCGTGCGATGCCATGCGCAGGTTGTGTGACGTGTGGAAATGGTATGTCCCTACAAAATTTTCGTTTCTCCTCGACCTTCCTGTAGGGCAGACGCCGATAGATCTAGAGTATTACTACGGAGAACTTGAAAAACTGAAAGTAGCGTTGGAGAAACATTTGCAGATCCAGATCACGGACCTATTGCTTAAGGAAGCCGCAGCAGTTTATAATACTGCTAGAGAGGTATATCGCCAACTTGACGCCTTACGTAAAACAACCCCAACCTTGATCAGCGGTCAGGAGATGTTGCAAGTAGCAGGGAACTTCTTTGGAAAATCTCCTGGCCTCTGGGTGCGGGAGGCCAAAGCGTTATTAGCGCAAAAACGCACGAAGAAACCCGAGGTGCCACCGAACACCAACGTAAATCATAAGCCCCGGATTTTCATTGCAGGGAGTCCGATTCACAGTCCAGAAATTGTGGGGTTCATTGAAGAATGTGGATTTGATGTTGTCGGGGAGGAATTGTGCTCGGGCGAGCGATTTTTCGATATGTCCGTGGACAATCAAGCGGACATGCTCTCCGCATTGAGCAAAGCCTATCTTCTCAAACCTTCCTGCGCCCGGATGATGAATTTTCCCGAACGGGTAAAACGCATCGTGGCTGGAGCCCGCAATGCCCGAGCAGATGGCATCCTCCACCACACGCTGAAATTCTGTGATACTTATGCGTATGACTTCCCGGCGCTCAAAAAAGAATTAGACGCGGAGGGTCTCAAGATGCTCTCCATCGAGGGAGACTGCACGCTGGGGAGCATCAGTCAGTTAAAAACGCGAATCGAAGCGTTTCGCGAGGTGTTAGTAAATCAATAAGGAGGTTTCGCATATATGTCGATGCTGAAAACATATTTTTCCCAAGTGACGGAGGGTCTGAAGAAAAAATTAGAGCAAAAAGTTACCGCCCGCAGGAAATTCATTTACGAAATCAATCGGGCCGGCGCGCGGATGTTTGACCCTAATTGGTCCATCGCGTGGACGAGTTTTTTGGCGCCTTTTGAAATTTTAAATGCTATGAACGTGTCCGGAAATTTCATCGAATTTGTGGCGGCGATGCTCGCGGGGGCAGGGTTGAGCCGCCCGTATTTTGAGCGCGCGGAAGCTGCCGGTTATTCGATGGACGGGTGTTCTTTCCACCGTGCTGTCCTTGGTGAGGTAATGGAGGGATTCCTACCGAAACCCGATGTTTTAGTTGGTGCGACTTGCCCGTGTAATGCCGGGATCAAAACACTCCAGCGGATTGGAGAATTTTACCACAAACCTACGTTCATCATCAACCTGCCATACGATAACTCACCAAAATCAATAGATTACTTGGTAAAGCAATATAAAGAACTGATTAAATACATCAAAGTCCAGACCGGCCGGGACCTCGACGAGGACCGCTTGCGGGCAGCCATCAGGTTGAACAACGAGGGGCGGGAATATCTCGTAGAAGCTCTCAACCTGTGTAAAAATGTGCCAAGCCCCGCGAGCTTGAATGATTGGAATAATTTCGTCATGTTCGTACTCCTCGCAGGCACCAAGGAGGGGGTCGAGGTCGCGAAGGCCTACCGGGATGAATTCCAAGCGAAGGTAGAACAAGGCATCCCTGGCATACCCAACGAGAAACACCGTTTGCTGTGGATCCAAAACCGGATTCAGTTTAAAACAGATCTCCTTGAGCAGATTCAGCGAACTTACGGCGCGAATGTGGTCATCGATGAACTAAATTGCATCTATTGGGAACCAATGGAAGAACGCGATCCGCTGCGGAGCTTGGCGATAAAGCAGATAAATCACCCTCTAGTTGGTTCTATCGAGCGGAGACTCAAGATCCTCGCTATGCTCGCCAAGGAATTCAAGGTAGACGGAGCAATTAATCCCGCCCATGTTGGGTGCCGCCAAAGTAGTGGTGGACGGGCGCTATTCAAGGAAGCGCTCCAAGCAGTGGGCGTGCCCCTTATCCATTTGGACGTGGATATTGTGGACGAGCGAAATTACGCGGACGGTCAGGTCTTGGGACGCTTTGAGGCGTTCATGGAGATGCTCTGACATAGAATGAAATTCTGATGGCATCTATTAAAAGTCAAAAAAATATCCAAAAATCCTAAAAAAACTACGTTTAAAATAGTCGGTTAATGGATTTATTCTGGATGTCCGTCCCAATTGACCTTGCTTTGATAATCGTGCTCCTCGTTGTGGGGTTAGGAGTGGCGCTTATCACGTCCATGGTGGGCTTAGGAGGGGGCATCATCTTTGTCCCAGTGCTCCTCCTTTTCTTTCAATTTCCCGTGAAAAATGCTATCCCCATTAGTTTGCTCGCGATGATGGGGAACACAATTTCCTGCTCTATCGCATATATCATCCAACGGCGCATTAATTACAAACTAGCATTCCTTTATGACGTAATGGATCCAGCAGGGGTGTATGTTGGGGCATTACTGGTGACGATTCTTTCCGAGAACGTTATCCTCGGGGCTATTGCAGGCATTATCATAGTTTTGGGATTTACTCTCGTGCGAAAGGCTCGATCAACCAATATTAAAAGGGGGACCTCATTTGATGGCCAATGTCTTGCAGAAGCTACAGAACAAGGGAAGAAGGTTGAAGGACAGGGCGATTCAGAGAATATATCCCCGGCCCCAGTCGATCTCGCAAGGAATGTGAAAATTTCAAATATACCGGCGATTTTAACATCGAGCTTTGGCAGCGGTCTGGTAAGTGGACTTGCAGGTCTCGGGGGTGGAATTACCGATACGACCACGATGATATTAATGGGGGTACCCCCTCGTGTTGCGGCGCCAACGTCCGAATTCGCGATGGCGTTCACGAATCTTATTGCGGTGATCGTCTATACTCTTATGGGTAATATGGTCTGGGAAGCCGCGATCCCATTGATGTGCGGGGCAATCGTGGGGGCCCAAATTGGGGCCCATTATTCCAAAAAAATCAATAGCCGTAATTTAATTTATATCTACCAGATTTTTAAGGACAATTTCGTGCGGAACCTTGTATGCCCTAAACTAGGCGAGATTGGACTTTTTTCGCGATCGTATGATTAATAAGTCATACCTCCTCTTTTAAGCGCATTGCAAATTCAGGTTGAATTGTGCTCGATTGGACTAACACGGGCGAGAACATGCCTCGCAAGGCGAGTTGCGGG
>Ga0299912_10005032_pt1 | contig 10838 bp, 8 predicted proteins | sample RVTome_2_FD_207667 | JGI IMG/M metagenome (GOLD analysis project Ga0299912, IMG submission 207667) | Soil microbial communities from uranium-contaminated site in the Upper Colorado River Basin, Wyoming, United States - RVT95D214 (version 2) ... | reverse complement strand
CGAGGAGCATAATCATGAACTGTTACCCTGAGTTTTACCTGATAAGTGTTCTCATCAATTTTTTTCTCTTCGAGTATTTCGTAGGTCTTAACTGAGCCGGTAGTCCTGGTTGCATAAGCAGTCCCGGTCGTTGCAACTGATACCGAGTCGAATTCGACCTTTTTCTTGGCCTGCCCGCTGTCGATTTCGACTCCGGCTTCTGAAAAACCAAATTCGTAAGTCCCCGAACCAACGTCAACACCCCGGACCTGGCCGACGGCTATATACAGAGCATTTCTTATTGCTGCGTCTCTGTTGCTGCCCTGGCCAACGACTTCTTTGATGACAACATCGTTTGCATCCGACGCATACAAATTCACACAGGCCAGAAGTCCAATCGCAAATACGATATATGTTCTTTTCATTTCTTTTACCCCCTGAAAAGGTAGTTATAATTTTTACCAGGCAACTGATTTATTGCTGCCTCTTTTGCCGACAATTATTTCCTTTTGCCAGAATCTCAGCCCTGTTTTGGCGTCGCTGAGTTTTAGCTGGAAGTAATATTCAACCTGCTGGCGTTTCTTGTCGTAGCGGATGTTTCTCTGGAAGATTTTTCCTGAAATACTAAGCTCCGGAGCTATAAGAGTCCCTCTTGCAGCTACCGTGCTCTGGTCAAACTCCTCAGAATCCCTTAGCTCTCTTGTTTCATGAATCAGCTTATCGGTGCCGCTGCCGACAGCCGACGACATTACCGCCTGTCCGCTGTTTAATAATTCCTCTTCAATCTTTGCCATTAACTGGTCGGTGTCGATTCGCTGCATCGTATCGTTGACGATTCTGCCGGTGGCAACAACATATCTTCCGCCGTCTTTCTTTTTAAGGGATCCTGAACCGAGCAGAGACTGAACCAATGCGCTTGCCGCCTGGTCAAAGTCTCTGTAATCAAGAGCCATAACAGGTTTACCTTCATCGTGCACGACATCGATGTTTGTCGTTTCTTCTCCACAGCCGGTAAATAGAATGCTAAGTAATGCGATGATATGTAATGTTCTTGCCTTCATAATTTACTCCCACTTTCTTGTATCCATTCTGAAATCTACAGCTTCTGTCCTTGGCGCGACAACTTTAAAACTAAAGGGGGACTTGCCCATCGCCGATGCCCGCAGCCATACACTCGTTTTCGTTTCAATAACCAACCCGCTGGCATCCAGCCATTCAACCCTGTACCTGAACCGCTTGGTATTATACGATTTGTTATGTCCGTTGACGTGCAGCTCCAGAAAACCAGCGTCGTTCCTTCGCAAGACAGCTTCATCTACCACGATACCTTCTCCTATCAAGGCGCTAAACGCCTTGGCGACCGGACGGGTAACAATATTATCAACAAGGGTATCGCTTCCAATCCCTTCTCTCACCTTGATTCTGGATTCGCGCTCTTCACCACAGCCAATGGCCAAAAAAACTACTGAAATATAAAATAATATCAACCTTTTCATAATTTTTCTCCGTTAATCACCAATTTTAATTTTCAATATGTCATAACATCATAAATTAGGGCCGTTTCTTTGAACGGTATTCTAACATAGACCATCGCATTCTTACAAGGTGGAATTTGAATCTGGACAGGCGTCCCGCCAGGCGGTTCTATCGTCATAATCCTGTCGTCAGGGATATTCAGCCTGGCCACCTGAAAATCCTTTGGCAGGGTTGTCCAGATTCTCACATCTGCTGCTGTCGTAGCAAAAGAATACGCAGCTACAACAATAGATGCTATTGCTGCTTTGGAACTTCCCTCCTGGTCCAATACATACTGAGCTGCTGCTTTTGCTGTTGCTGATATTATAGCCCTTGTCAAAATAGCCTTAAAATCCTTACTAAATTCTGTTTGAATGACCCTGTCCATATCAGCAATCTGCTGTGTGGGGTATGTATTACCGGCGGCTTTGACCGACAGATATGGATACGCCTGTTCCCGAAATTTTAATTTTGGTAGAGCAATACCAACATACTTGACCTTGCTGGTCACAATAAACAACGGCAAATCAACCCTGAATTCTTCCTTGACCGGCCCAAGGCCGTTTTCAAATATCACCCATACCGTATCCTGCAGCTGTTGCTGTCCATTCAGGATTCGTTCTACCAGAGCCAAATCCCCAGCCATATAATCATTATCCGGAACCATACCATAAGATTCTTTTAATAAATCAATCGCTTTGGAGTAATCACCGACCAGGGTAAAATAAACCCCTGCCAGGTAAGTAGTAAATGGATTGACAAAGTCCGGATATGCCTTGAACTCATATAAAGAGGGATATTTTTCGGTTATGATTGATTCTACCTTGGGATTCTCAACGCTTTGCCTGACCTGGTATCTTCCTTTTTTCTCTTGCTCTTCTATTTCACTCTGGACTTTAGCTATCTCCTTGGCGAATTTCTCCCTTGCACGTCTTTGTCTATCAAGAGCCCGATTAAACTCTACTCTAACAAGGTCGTCTTTACCCTGCTTCATAAAGTTTAATGCCTTGTAGGTATTGACCATCACCCCGTCATACTCTTGCCCTTTGTATGGAATGACATTCTCATTAACAACCGTAGAAGCAACGGAAGCCGCTAATTCATTTTGGTAGTCGTGGTAATTTAATAATTCTTCCGATTTATCAAAGTATTCAGCGCTTTGCTGGTAGTTTTGTCTTAACCTCTCAACCGAACCAACCTGCAAAGCCCACAACAAATCGTCCTTCTTTGGCTTTTTGCCTTTCTGAATTTTGCCCATTTTTGATTGAGCAAACTGAATCGATTTTTCATAATCGCAACTTCTAAACTGCTCGTTAAAAGTATTCAACTGGTTTTTAGGCGCATTGCACCCAACGAAAAAAGGCATCAATAATAAAATGAGATAAAACCTGCTACTTAAGCACCCTCGCTTCATAAATCCCTTCATATACTCTATATTTCTCATCTGTTATAGAGACTCCACGCTATTTTAAGGATATAATCTGATTTAGCTTTTCCTCTTACTACTCACAGATAACCGTGCCGGGACTTTTAATTTCATCGAGAATATCGGCTTTTCATTTTAGCCCACCGAGCCGAGCTCGCTTTCATTGAAACTACCTCAAGTCTTGAATTAATTCAAGGATAATTAGGCACTTTTTTGAGAAATATACCCCCTTCCAGATTGACACTTCCGAATGACCCCTCTTGCCGCCTTAAGAGATGCAAATAATACAATAAGTAATAAAAAAATATGCAAAGACCTGCTTCTGAGAACAATCGGTAAATTGTCAGGCACGTCGAGTCTATATCATATTATATCAGCTAAAGTCGGGTAGCTATTTTTGCCGGACAACTAAAAGCCGTATATCGGCTTTAGCTGTTCAGCAGTCGGCAACGAATTGTAGAACTCGCCTCTTGGGCCAATGTAACCGACGCCCTGCTTTCTGAGTGTTACCGGCGTGACGGAACCATTGCTGTTGGTAACATTGACCGTAACAGTGTTTATTTCTTGTCGGAGACTATCCACCTCGGACTTGGCTTTCTTCTTGTCCTGCTCACTGCCTATCATATAGCCGGCGGTGCCGCCTACTGCTGCTCCAATCAACGTCGATTCCGTATTCCTGCCAGCCAACTGACCAACACCAGCACCGGCTAATGCTCCGACACCAGCACCTGTCTGGGCATCACTCTCACAGCCGACAAAAAATGCCAAACCCAAACTCACACAAACAGCAATCAAAATTGTCATCCACTTTTTATCCATTTTATGCCTCCATAAATTTTTACCTATCAAAGCATTAATTTCGGATTTTGCTTTTAACCAATTTTTGCTTATTTTACTACTGCCTGGGCGAAAAAATCAAGTAAATAATTTTGTAAACCGGCAAATACCCACATTTAGTTAATACTTTATCGGTTGTTTGGCTGCAATATCTTGAAACAACCAGTCTGAGCCGGCAATTTTCCTGTCGCAGGAAAAGTAAACACTATGCACTTTTCATTATGTAAAGACGCCGAACATTACAATATTATTGCAGCGGTTAAAAAGATGTAATCAGCAGACTATAGGAAATAATCTGCTCTGATATCAGCTTATCTATGAATGTCCTGCTGCTGATAGGAAAGCTCTGATGTTTTCTGCGGGAACACCAGGGGGCACAGTGCCACCGCAAGAGAGTATAATTCAAGTTTTGTCTTCTACCGATTCAAGGGCTGCTTTTACACTGTTATAGATGTCTTCGGGCTTTCCAGCCGACAGAACATCGCGGGGCTGAATATTGCTGAGTAGAATAATCGAGCGTTGATATTTCTGCCCAGTCGCACAGCCAGGGGCTGTCAATGAGAAATCCTACCGCCAACGGCTGAATCAGCTCGCCATTTAAGACAACCAGAAGCTTTTCCCATTGCTCATCCGTCATACCGCCGTTGTTACCCTTTTAGCTTTGCGAGCAAAATGAACCACGATGATAAGCCCAACAAAGGCAGCGATGATTGCGATGCTCCACCATCCTATCCTCGGCCAGACACTCCACATACTAACAAATGTTGCTGTAGCAGTGGCAAGAACCATCAAAACGTTCCATGCGATGCGGCTGCCGCCTCGCGGCATACTGTCGCCGAGGATACTTTTGTTGTTCATCAGAAGCAAGAAGGTAAAGTACGCGATTGGTAGAAGCAGGTTACAAAATGCCGATGTCGCAATTGCCAGCCAGGGTGCCGGCTGCTTCCAGAAAATAGCTGCCAGAGCACCTACAGAGACCATTAGAGCGCCTATCCGCTGGGTCCAGCCACCTGGAGGCCTATTAAGCAGCTCGCACAGACAAAGCCCGTTGATTGCCATAAGCATTGTTGCGGCACTTAGGCCCAGACCCATCACGCCAATGCCAAATATGTATTGTGCAATGACATTGCCAGTCAGAGGTGCCAGTGTGTCGGCCAGATTAAAGTTGTCCCGCTTGATAAGCATCGCTGCCATTCTTTTATCTGCGTATGGCAGAGCCGATATTCGCTGCTTCTTTTCGGCTTGCGACAACTGTGAAAAGGATTGCTCACCAATTTCAAATTTTAAGCGTTGAGACAGGAGATTATTATAAGGCCCGACAAGATTCTTTGCTGGCTCGACAGTTACTATCCCGCCCTCTTTATCTGGCACGAAACCCGGTGCCGGCACGGTATAGAATCGCGAGGCCGAAGCCATAACAACAAAGCCCGATGCAAGAACGAATGGTATGAATAGACCTGTCGAAAGGTCGAAGATTGCCAGGCCGCGGAAATCCCGGTCCCAACCCCTTCGCAGCATCGAGTAGGGGAACAGGAACGTCATATTAATGCCTACAGTTGCGGCCATTGCGCTTACCATCACGTCACGCTGCTGACCGATGACAAGACTTGCCCAGAAATGGCGGCAATTTTCGGCAACGGCCTGAAGATAAGGAGCAAGACCTGCCGTGGGTCTGAAGAGGAACTTCAGGCCGGGTATTAGCCCTCGAAGAACTGCGTTCCAGTCCATACCTCCTTCTTTGAAGCTCAGCTTAACAATAACGCCTAAGAAACACAGCACAATTATGCTGACCATTCCTTTTATTGTGACTTCAAAGATTTTTACGCCTCGTTTTCCGGCTCCGTAGAACATCGTCACAATAATACTGAGCAGCAGAAAGAAGCCGACCACCACTATCCTGCCCCAGGGGTCAGGCATTGCTTTCGGCCCGACGAGATTTGGTAGCAGGTTCTGTTGAACCGCAGCGGTTCCGAGAGTAAACTGCGGCATAGACCAGACGAGGTTAGCCGCCATTGATGCGAATAGCCAGCTCCAGCCAAGCACAGGGCTGATGTGCTTATTGATTGCCTGCAGCGGCCGCTGGCCGGTAGAAAGTGTTACATAGGAAATGGCGGCGAGCATGACAATGCCTAATATCATCCCCAATGGCTGAAGCCACAAAAAAGTAAAACCGGATAACACGCCCAGATAAAGACTCGATGAGAATGTTACGCCGCCGACGGTGATGCCGCTTTGGAGCCAGCCCGGACCTGATAGTTTCATGTAAGTCTTTATGATTGCTGCTCGGCCTTTTTCTCTCGCAGAAACTATCATTTGGCGGTCGCTTTCAATGCGCGGTTTCATCCCGGTTGTACCGGAACCAGCTTTTTCTATCTCTTTTGGCGCCATATTTTCAACCTCCCAATTATTTAGAGTTCTAACTGCCGATTAAAAGTAAAGTCAGAAATTACCGTATCGTCAATATTGTTACCCGGTGCAAGAATCCTGTCAACCCCCTTTTTACAGCTTAAAAATTTTTGAAGCCAACTAAGTCAGGTCGATGTGAATTTCTGTTTATTACCGTCACTGCATACTCACACACCTATGGAGAGGACTCCGTTCACGTCAGTGCTTTTGTCTGCGCTGAATTTCCCGAATAACGGCTGAGTTATCCAGGTCTGCGTCACCTGCCGCGATTGCCTTTTGCAGAATATCTAAGTGCACCTTAGACAAAGGAAGTTCCTGGCCGCACTTTTGCGCATATTTGAGGATAATCGAGACATCTTTGTGGTGTTGCTGAATTTTTGCCTGGGGCGTGAAATCACCTTCCAGCATTTTTTTGCCTTTGACATCCATCGCAACTGAGTATGCGGGGGTGACTTTGAGCAGTTCAAGAAAGGCCTTTAGCTCAAGGCCAAGCTTGCTCGCAAAGACAAGCCCCTCGGCCAAAACCAGCCGATTCAGTCCAAGAATAAGATTGCTTGCGAGCTTGGCTCTGGAACCACTGCCGGTAGCACCTAAGTAAAATATCTTCTCGGCAAGTGCGCGAAAAATATCCTGACAATTCTCGAAAGCTGTCTTGTCACCACCGACCATAAAAACCACATCGCGGTTTCTAAGCTGCTGACTGGAACCGGAAAAAGGAGCATCCAAAAAACGTGTTCCCCGCATAGTGAGCCGTTGTGCCAATGCCGCTGTTTCATCAGGGTCACCGGTCGAGGTATCAATTATATATTCCGGTGGCTTTGCCGCCTCTAAAATACCTGCTGAACCTTCGACAACCTGCAGGACAACGTCGGTATCCGGAAGTGAAAGGATAACGCGATTGACTTGCCCGCCAACCTCTGCGGGATTATCCAGAGCTTGTCCACCCAACTTATTAAGGTGCTCGCATCTTGCTGAGTCGATGTCGAACCCGACAACATCGAATCCCTTGGCCAGCAGACGCTCAGCCATCACCGTGCCGACAAGACCAAGGCCAACAAGTCCGACCTTATCTGTCATTTTGGTGTCCTTTTTTCTATTTGAGTATAATCAGCATTACCAGCACGCAGGCCAAACAGATTCCCAGCGTGATAACAAAGCCCACCCAGGACTGGCGCGACGGCTTAACGATAAAAAGCCCGCCGGCAGTAAGCCAACGCTTATCTTGAGGCACGGCACTATCCAGCGGCAATTCGAGCTTGTCCTCCTGGCCGATGGGAACATAAATCTTTTTGAAAAATTTGTCGATGACTTCTAATTTTGGCGGGGCTGTGATAAGACTGCCAATCACACCGCTGGTAATTCCCATTAACAGTGGCAGCCCGACAGTCACCGAACGTGCAAAGATTAGCTTCGGCCCAGACCAGGCGAGGAACCCAAAATCACTTAGGGACTGCAGCAAGCCCGCGTCGGGTGCCCAGCTACGGACGCCGCCGCTGACCGCCAACAGACCTTGTTGCACGAGGTCTGCCTCGCTCCAAGAGATGAAGTGTCGAGTCAGGAGAAATATTGCTGCGGCCACAATCGTGCTGCAAAACATCCCTGTTGTGTTCATCCGCCGCCAGAGAATGCCCATTGCTGTGGCAATACCCACCAGACCCAATATATTGAAATAGTCAAGGATCGCCCTTACAAGGTCGTTGCGCATCAGAATCGCAACACCGAGTGACAAAATGGTAATGAAAACACCTATAATCCGGCTTAATCGCACCAACTGCTTCTGGTCGGCCTTGGGATTAAGGAAAACGTGATAGATATTTTTTGAAAAGAGTCCCGCCACTGTTACCTGAACGGCGCCGCCGGAAGCCATTGCTGCAGCCATCATGCACGCAAGCATCACGCCCTGCAGCGGAGGAGAGAGCAGCCCACGAATTGAATCACCGAATGCGGCGTCTTTATGGACTGCCGAACCTTTGTTGAGCAGATATACCAGCCAGCACAATCCAAGCAGACACCAGCCCATGGTGCAGACACGCTTTAGGATATTGCCATAGGTGAAGCCGACCCGTCCTTCCCATTCAGTCCGCCCTGCTCCGCAGACGCTCATCAAGTGCGGAAAGGCCAGCATTGTCAGCGGTGCGTTAACACACAATAAAAGCACATTCAATAAACTAAATCCCTTCGGGTCAAATAAGCTGAGGTAATTGGCTCCGTGTGCCTCTAATGTTGTGCGCATCCCGGCCAGGCCGCCTACCTCCTTAAGGCTGAGTGCCGCAGGAATAGCAAGGAACGATAGGGCAATTATCATCAGCCCCTGAATGAAATCAGTGCGTATTACTGCGATAATCCCACCCCAGTAACTGTAGATAATAAATACCACCGTAGTAACAAATAAAATACCGAAGAACCATACCTCAGAGGTCCTGCCCATCATTCCTTGCACGGTGCGGGTTGTCGCAAGCAGAACGCTTGCCAGGAAAACGACCATTCCCACCGTTGCGACGATAATATACAGCACACTGGCTGCCTTGCTGAAACGCTCTTGGAAGAAGTCGGCCAGCGTTAAACACCTCATCCGCCGAATTATTGGGGCAATAATCCAGTAGAATGGCGTTCCGAACAGCCACATCCATGAGACCCAGATGCCGGATGCCCCGCTGACAACGGTCTCGCTCATCACGCCAGCTATGTTGCCGGGATGTGTGCCGGCACCGAAGGCGTGCATTATCATCATCGGCACCCCGAACTGACGCTTGCCCAATAGATACCCTTCCTGACTGGCAATTCCCCGCCTGCTCCACCAGCCAATCAGGAGCATCCCGACAAAGTATAACATCAATATAAGCCAAATCGAATAGTGTAATCCAAGAAATTCCATATCTACTCCTATTATCGACTTTTGAACAATAGGTCTCGAACACCAGCGAGCTTAACGTATCCAGTTCACATTCGTGCCTGTATTCTTCACCATGTTGACATCCTCGATGCACATATCAATAGTTTATCAAATCACCGCAGTTTGGCAAGGCCCTGTGGCCTTTACTTACTTAGCTGTCAAATCAAATGGTGAGATGTAATCGCCGTGTTTGTCCTGGGCTGCCAGCAGGCGGTCCCGTTGCTGGCCGAGAACCTTGAAAACTATAGGCGGTGATTCTGCAATATTCTCACGATGAAACTTCTCCACGCGGTCGATTTTGGCTAAGTTCTCTGGCACGCGGATCGTGAACTGCTTGATATAATCTTCCTTGGTGTATTCCTTATTGAGCACTTGACGGAAGAGCACCACAAGGTCTTCATATTTTGGGATAAGTCCGGTCGGAGCAGAGACGGCATCCACATCTTTATGAACACGAAGCTCCATCCATTTGACCCACACATGTTTGTCACGGACGGCGTTGACGAAATTCCCTTCCTTGTCCCGCAAAAAGTAGTTAACGCCAAACACCAGCGGCGGTTTTTTCAAGCCTTTGGCGAACTCCAGATTGTTCCGGATATATTTGCCCAGAGGAATGGCCACGAAATCCTGAATACTCATTAGATTGATTTCAGGTAGTCCTTCCTTACCGACGGTTGCGAAGGTGGTCACGGTTTCCAGCGAGGCACCGTAAGCAATGATGCCATGATTCCAGTCGAAACCCTGCTGGACAGGAACGTAGGCCTTCGAATCCCGCCCGCCGTATATGATTCCACTGAGCACAATACCCTCAGGATTGTCCAGCTCCGGGTCGCAATTCGCCAGCGCCTTGAGAGCGACGGTGTAGCGAGCGTTCTTGTGGGCCAGCGGTATCTCATTTCCGCTTGCATCGCGCTTGCCCTTGAACCATTCACCCGAAAAGTTAACACCTTTATCGGGAACTTCGCATCCCATACCAAGCCAGTAAGGTTTGCTGGCGTTGACCATGACGTTCGTGAAGATCACTTCCCCTGGCTTGTTCAGCACTTCCCAGATAGCCGGGTCATCTTTTGAATTGACGTTTTGAATAATGCCGAAGATACCTGCTTCAGCATTAACAGCCCTAAACTTGTCGTTTATCTTGCGAAAATACGCTATGTCATCCCCTAAAATCGTCTCTCCAGGAAGCATCGCTGTAGATGTTTTACCGCATGCACTCGGGAACGCACCGGCGAGATAAGTCTTCCGGCCTCCGGGACCTTTCACTCCTGATATGAACATATGCTCAGCAAGCCATCCTTCACGGTCGGCCTTGCGAATCGTAAGTCGCAGAGCAAGTTTCTTCAGGCCCATTGTGTTTCCGCCATATTGAGTATTGACGCTGTAGACCGTATCCTCAATATAGTCAATGTATATTCGCTTCTTGTCCACCTCTGTGCTAATTTTATTTTCGTCCATTTTTCCAGCCGAATGCAAGAACAGCAAGAAATGGCTGCCACTATCAATCTTCTTGAAGTGCTCATAAGCCGGCCGATATAAAAGGTCCTCATTATGAGCAACGTACCATGAGTCGGTTATCTGTAAGCATGGGACGGTAAAAATGGAACCTGTCGGCCCAAGCGAGAGGAAGCGCACTATCATCGTCCGGCCTTTCATAGAATCCTTCAGCAGTGACTTGACTTCAGCTAAACCTTCTTCGCGGTCTATCTGATTGAGCGCCTTGCTGAGAGAGTCAGTTTTGGGCACCAAGTATTTTGTGACTTCTCTATCACGGCCTTGGTCCTC
>Ga0299912_10005030_pt1 | contig 10838 bp, 8 predicted proteins | sample RVTome_2_FD_207667 | JGI IMG/M metagenome (GOLD analysis project Ga0299912, IMG submission 207667) | Soil microbial communities from uranium-contaminated site in the Upper Colorado River Basin, Wyoming, United States - RVT95D214 (version 2) ... | reverse complement strand
ACACGCTGATAGCAAAGATGCTTTTCCTAGCGATCCCGCCGAATGGAAGGATGCTGATTTGGACGGCGTGGGAGACAACACTGACGTTTTCCCCAACGAAAGCACTCAGTGGGCAGACTGGGACTACGACGGCTACGGAGACAACCCCCTCGGAATCAACCCTGATGAATTCCCTGATGATCATAACGAGTGGAGAGACAATGATTCAGATGGAGTTGGAGACAACGCAGACTTCTACGACAGTGGCAATGGGAAGATCAAGATTTCCATAGACAGCTACGAGAGCGACGGCACGACCGGCTCCTGGAATTCAGGTAATCCGTACTTCGTGATTCAGGCTTACTCGAGCAACAATGGATCATTTCACCAGTCATACACGAGCGGTGTATTTACGGACGAATACTATCTGTCATCACCATTTTCAGTGACCATCGATATCGATGACTACACTACTGCGTTCAGCTTCAGCATCACTGTATACGATTATGGCTTTGAGGACCTAGTGATCGACTACAGCCCTGAGTCCGCCTATACGGGCTATATTCATATGATTTACCCTCCCTTCAGCGGTTCTTGGTTCTACAATGGAAGTGATGACGGTCTGACTGAAGTCGACTGTATACTTCGCTACTCTGTTTCTGTCACCGCGTGACAACTAGGGTGCGCCAGATGTTGGAAGACGAGGCGTGCAAAATGTGAAGAATCGATGAGAGGTGTTGCGTCATCGTCTCAGCTCTCGCTAATTGTACCCGAGTTGCGAACCGCTCGCTCTTCAGGGGTTGTAATTCCAATGGATCCACCATTGCTCTGAGAAAAGACCATAGGGGAGGAAAGGCGAGTGATGTTCAGATTCTTACTTGAGCGTTGATTGATAACCTCGCGGGCACGCTTCACCAATACGAGCCTCGCCCGTGGAGCATTACCGAATCAAGACACGACCCCGATTGGAGGTTGCCGATGTTCAGGGGCTTATGTCCTTCACCTGGCACAGCAAGCATGCGTCAACAGCAGAGGCTCCACACCCCGATGGATGGAGTGCCCGGATTGGATCGGATACCGTTTCTTGAACCATCGAGGAACCCCGGTTCAACCATTCGGGGCATCAACCCGATCGCGTCGATTTCCGCGCTTCCAGGTCTATCGTATCCAGCAGCAGGCGGAGGCGCCGGCCCTTGCTCTCAATCTCATCTTGCGTCAAGGTGTCCGCCTCAGGGCACAGGCCGTCGATGACGATATCGCCTTCAAGCGTCAGGTTGACTGGATAGATGACACAGCCGAGCGGCCGTGAGGCATATTCCTTGCACCGTTTCCGGTCTTGGTCATAGAAGAAACAGTGAGCCCCGACGTTACGCAGACTAGGTCTCCCGTCGGCGCCCCGACAGGAGAAATCGTCTTTGTGGTAGCCACGGCGTTCCAGCCGCGCAATGTCCGCATTGCAGAGCTCCATCTGCGTATCCTCGCAACATTTCTCGCAATGGGAGCAGCGCATCGAATCACTGAGACAACGAGGATAATTAAAGCTTGGTGCCAAGATCACATCCCGGTAATGACCATCTTGACTTCTATCCACGGCAAGATTGTCAGGAAGGGTTCATACTGGAGGATAGTACAGATATGATTCCGCTCTCTTCTGCAGAAACGTTCAAGAATGTCGGTGCCTTCCCGCCTTCGGAGAACACTCTTCAGAGCCGGGCATCCTCTGAAAGAGGATCTCCTCTTGCTAGGTTGTGAACAAATGAAGGTCGTTGAGCTAGGATGCGGAGTCTGTGGGCTCGTGTGCGCAGAGCACCTCGCAAGGAATTCCAAGATTGACAGTCTGGTTCTAGCGGACGCGAAGACAGATGCGGCGGATTTGTTGGCCAGCCGCCTGAAGAAAGACAGAGTCTCAGTCAAGAAGGTGAACGGAACAGACCCAAAAGCCTTGAAGAGCCTATTCAAGGATTGCGATATCGTCATTGCCACCATGCCCTGGCGGCTCAATATGATCCCCTTGGAAGTCGCTGCGAAGGTCGGCACAAACTACATTGATTTTGGCATGCCATTGGACAGTACGGGCGCGGAATTCGACACGCTTGACAAGATGTGCAGAGATGCGGGGATAGCAGCCATGCTCGGGATGGGCGAAGAGCCTGGCATGTCCGACGTCTTTGCGATGCACGCCGCCAGCAAGCTCGACAGGGCAGATGAGGCGCACACCTATGATGGCGACACTGGCACAGTTGATGGGCTGGAATTCTTCTCACTTTGGTCTCCCGTGGACTTGCTCGATGAAACGAGCGTCCCTGCAGCGGTTTTCAGGGACGGCAGGATCGAGTTCATTCCTCCGATGAGCGCAAGGCAAGTGTACGATTTCCCACAACCTTTGGGACCCCTTCCCGTCTACAAGACGAACCATGACGAAACCTACTTCATGCCCATGGGCATCAAGACGCTGAGGAACGCCTCCTTCAATATCGGGATCGACGACAAGTTCGCCGAAATGTCCGTCACGCTTCGGAAGATGGGGCTGCTCAGCAAGGAACCGATAGAGGTGAAAGGCATCAAGGTTCGACCTCTGGACGTCGTGGCTGCGATGCTTCCAAACCCAGCTGACCTCGGTGAGAAGGTGAAGGGACATACTGGCTTCGCAGTCGAAGTGATCGGCGAGAAGGATGGCAGGAAGACCAAGGTGAGGATGTTCACGACGATGTCCCACGAAAGGGCCTACGAACTCTACCGGACCAACGCGGGCGCGTACTACGTGGGGACGGGAGGTGCCATAGCCACTGAGATGTTCATCGACGGCGAGGTCAAGGAAAAGGGGTTCGTGATTCCCGAGCAGCTGCCAACACAGAGTTTCTTGTCTCGGCTCGGGCCAAAGGGCATCAGATTCAAGGAAGACATCATCTCACTTTGAACCGGCGACGACTCCGCATGGCAGACTGAGGGCTACGCTGTTCCGCATATCCCGCAAGACGTCATGCCCCGCTTTTCGAAGTACCTCTGATGGTAGTCCTCAGCGGGATAGAAGATGGTGGCAGGGACTACCTCAGTGACTATCTTCTGGTGACGGTAACGGTCAGTGGCTTGGAGCCTCTCTTTCGAGGCAATCGCAGCTGCCCTCTGATCAGGCGAGTGGTAGAAGATCACGGACCGGTACTGCGAGCCGACGTCGGGGCCCTGCCTGTTCACAGTCGTAGGATCGTGTATGTCCCAGAAAACCGACAGCAAATCATCATATGAGACTACAGTGGAGTCATAGTCGACCTCGATCGCTTCGGCATGTCCGGTTCTGTCCGAGCACACGTCCTTGTAGGTGGGGTTCTCGAGCCTGCCACCAGTGTATCCCACTCGGGTGGATACTACGCCTTTGACCTTGCGGAATGTCGCTTCGACATGCCAAAAACAGCCCGCTGCGAATGTTGCCTTGTCCAATGTCATCATCCTCGGATGGTTTTACGCGGAAGGCGTGCAAATAGCTTGTCCCAAAACCCACGCAAGTTCCTCACGAAGGAATAGCCGGGTGCCGGAGAATCAGGGAGATGATACCCTGACATAGCGGCCTCCCGAGAGAACGGCCACCATCGCCTTTCCCTTGAAGATCGCACTGAACTCGATGCGCTCCGGACACCGCTTGTCAGCGCCGACCCGGAATGTCCCGTCGCCGAGCGCTACTATCGGCTCTTCCTTGCCGTCATGCTGGATGAACACAAGCGCTTCCTTCCTGAGGACCACCCTGAAGTTCGAGTTCCAAGGGTTGTGCGATCTGTAGTGACCGGGGTACGGGTCCCACGACCTCGGATAACTGAGCACCCTTCGCCCCTTGTACGAACCCTTGAGATACCAATCTGCGCCGTGATAGACCTCCGATACCTTGTCGGCCTTGCGACCGAACTTGAACAGGAATAGGCGATAGTCGGAGTGGTCCGCGAGGAATGTATCCTTGTCCCGCTGCTCCAACGGAATGGTCTTGTTCCCTTTTGCAAGATACAACCGGTCGCGCTGGCTTCCGAATAACACACGCTTCCCATCCAAGCGACCATAGTCACCTGCATAATCGGAGGCGTTCTTCACATGGAAGGGATCGCGCGGCGCGGGGAGACTTGGGAGCCTCTTCCCACGGACCGCAGCGTTCAGCATCGTGAGCGCGTTCAGAGCAATGTTGTTGGAGTCCACATGCGAGTTGTTGAGCGTGACAACGCCAAGGCCGTCGTCCATATCTGCCAGTATCTCGGAAATGAATCCCAGCATGCCCCCTGTATGACCGACATACGTATGGCCGTTGGCGGTCCTGATTCCGAGACCAAGACCGTAGTGCTCCTTTGTATTCGCATCTGATGAGTCCACGATCTTCTGGGTCAGCATCTCGAAGCTCTTCTGAGAGATGATACGGCGTTCGGGACCCATGCCCTTGTTCAGAATCATCCTAACGTACGTCGCCATATCAGATGCGGTCGAGACTATCGATCCGTCCGCAGTGTCGCTCTCGAACCAAGGTGAAGGCGCGAGCCTGCCATTTCTCGGGAGCGGGCGGTCGTCATGATAGGCGCCGTATCCAACAGGAAGGCGTTTCCGTATGTCGTTCCAGATCACGGTTTCCGTGTCCATCATCCCGAGCGGCTCCGTCACCCGCTCCTTGATGATCTGACCGTTGCTCTTGCCAAGGAGCTCCTCGAGAACGAGCCCCAGTATCTTGTAACCTGTGTTCGAGTAGTGGTAGAATCTCCCAGGTGGTGTGGGCGCACCGATCTCTTCAAGAACCAGGGCTTCTGAGTACGCCGAAAGCGACTCATCAGTGCCTAGGGTGATGCCGGCGGTGTGACTCATAAGGTGCCGGAGGGTTATCGGCTTGAACCTCGTCCTGATCTTGAGCCATGGCAGGTGTTCCGTCACGGGGTCGTCAATGTCCAGCAGCCCTCGTTCCTGCAGTTGAAGCAGCACGATGCTGGCGAACGACTTGCTTATCGACCCGATCTCGAACTTCGAATCGGGGCGTACCGGAATTCCCCGTTCCAGGTCCGCGTACCCATGAGCCGAAACTTGAAGCAAATGTTCCCTGTTCGTAATCCCGACGACCAAGGCAGGCACGCCAGAAGCTCGGAGATCCTGACGGACGAACAGGTCGATTTTCTTGAATGCGTCTTTGAGCCGAGGGTTCTTGATTCTGGAATGATTGATTCTGTTCAAGTGGACTACCTCTTGTTCTTCGCGCGCGCGAAATCCACTCGAACGTACTAATAACCTGCTTCTCAAACACATTGCGCAAACAAGGGAGCGTCTTTCATGAATCCGCTCAAGTGGGTGAATCTTAATCTATCCGTGTCATCCTCTGCCCGGAAGGCAACTCCGGGATTTGATTTCCAATGATGCCGAAACTAGCGATTGTGCGTGAGCCCGGGAATTCCTACTCGAAATGCATCTCCTGCCACCCGTTGCGACACACCATCGACATAGGGAAGGCTAGGAGACAACACGCAGAGTACTGTAGGGTTCTTGCCGACCTGGGCCTCGAACTAATACAGGTTCCCAGAGATGATGAAAATGCCGATTCGTGTTTTGTCGAGGACAATGCGGTGATCCACCATGGCAAGGCCCTCATCTGCAGAATGGCGAAGGACAGTAGAAGAGGCGAGACCGGCGCTGTCGAAAGCATCCTCAAGGGCATGGTAAGGGTAAGACGGGCGACAGCGCCCGCGACGGTGGAAGGTGGCGACGTGGTCCATTTCTCAGACAGGTTGCTGAGCGGGGTCACCCAAAGAACCAACGAGCACGGCATTTCGCAGATGCGAGAATGGCTGGAGGTGAAGGTCGATACCGTCGAGGACCCGAGCATCGTCCATCTCAAGAGCTACGTGACCTACCTCGGCAGGGACTCCGTCATCTCGACGAAGAGGTACTCCAAGCATCCCGCCCTTGATGGCTTCACGGTGCTCCTCGTCCCTGAGGACGAGGGGTACGCAGCTGACACGCTAACTATCGGGGACACCGTCCTGATGGCGAAAGGACGCCCCCGGTCTCAGGCGCTTGTCGAAGACGCGGGGTTCGAGGTCGTCTCGCTGGACGTCAGCGAGATCGAGAAGTGCGAAGGCGCACTGACCTGCCTATCCTTGATACTCTGATGGACGGCCTCTGCCCTCAGCAGAACGTCAGTACTGTAATGTGCAGTCCAACACATCCCCTGCTCACCATAGGAGGATCTTGGGTGAAAGGTAGAGTCGAAGTAGGCGACAAGGCGCCGGAGTTCACGCTGAAGAACGAGAAAGGGGAGAATGTCAGCCTGAGGGATTTCATTGGTAAGAAGGCGGTTGTGCTCTACTTCTACCCTAAGGATGACTCCCCGGGCTGTACGAAGGAGGCCTGCGCCTTCAGGGACAACTACGAAGCGTTCAAGGATGCGGGTGCCGAGGTCATGGGCGTCAGTTCGCAGTCGGAGGAGTCACACAGCATCTTCTCATTGAAGTTCAATCTGCCGTTCACTCTCCTTGTTGACGAAGGGGCCAGGGTCCGTAAGTTGTACGGGGTGCCATCATCGCTGGGGATGATACCCGGAAGGGTGACCTATGTCATCGACAAGGAAGGGATAGTGAGACACATCTTCTCGTCACAGACGAATATCGAGGGACATGTGAACGAAACACTCAAGGTATTGAAATCGCTAACCTGATGTCGTCTGGCTATTCAGAACCCTTGCCGGGCCTTCCTGCGATGGTCCATATGATATCCTGCCTCGTGATTATCCCAACAACCTTGTTGTTGTCGACAACCGGAAGCCTGTTGATATTGTTCTCCGCGATTATGTGGATGGCCCTGTCAAGGGAGTCCCCGGGTGCCAGGCTGAGGACCTTCTGATCCTTCGGCAGGACTGCTGCTACCTTGCTCTCAGCGACCGCTCGGAGGGCCAGAGACAGTTCCCTGAGCTCTTCTCTATCTACAGCCTCTGGATCGGTTCCCTGCGTCGTGGACTCCCTCAGCGACCTTGCCTTCTGGACTCTATCCAGCACCGCCTTGAAAATATCCGTCATGCTGAGAATGCCGACGAGAGCACCATTGTCGTCGACCACTGGAGCGCCTGAGATATCCATCTCCATGAGCAGTAGCCAGGCGTCCTTTACGTCTTCCGAGGCACGAATAGACACGACCTCCCTCGTCATGACGTTGTTCACGCTCATCCAGCGGCTGCGGGCCGCACTCCCCTCCGCGAAGACTCCTCCTTGCTGCATGGTATCTCGCGGATGGATAGATTATCCTTTCCCAAGAATGGTCCGGAACAATTCGGGTGACGAAGACGTTCGCGAACGCGAATATCGTCACTCGATAGATAATGCTGCCACAGACTAGCGGAATGTGACTTCCCTCCTACGGCAATAGCCGACAAGTCTGCGATGTGGGTATGGACGCCGGCGCTGCAAGGATTCGGAGGCTGGCAATTGCCTATTCGCAAGTCTTTCGAAACGACGCTGTGAAAGTGCCCGTCGGCGTACCTCGACTTCTAGTGCAACCAAAGACCATGACAAGACGTATCACTTAAAATATCGAACATGTCGATATACCTTCTGGTTCCAAGGAGGTCCTCCTTGGATTGCGTGGGGGTGCAAAGAAGTGGGAGAAGTTTTCGCAAGAAAAGCCAGTGGGCTAGTCCGTGAAGCCTCGCTGCTTGACACTTTTGGCATCGGATTCATGAACAACACACTTGGTGTGGGTATATGGACTATGGCAAGCTGGGGACTGTTCATCTCACCGCATGGCAACATGCTGCTGGGATCGATACTTGCATCGCTGATGTGCATATTCGGCATAGCTTTTGTCTGGGGATTCCTGGGCGGCTCAATGCCGAGAAGCGGAGGCGACTACATCGCAAACTCGAGGATCATCCACCCCGCGGTGGGCATTGCGATGTCGATGACGAATGCAGGGTTCGTGATGACTTTCTGGATCGCGACTCTGGCGCCGTTCTGTGCCGATCCTGGCATGACCTCGCTTCTGTCGTCTCTCAAGGCCGATCCGGATCTTATCAACTGGTTCACGACACCTGAGGCCATTGTGGTCGTCGCCACGCTGGTCAATGTCTGGGGATTCTTCATCGTCATAACCGGTCTGAAGATCTACAATATGAACCAGAGAGTCATCATGCTCTTGGCATTCTTCACCTTGATCGTGACCGGCATCGTGCTAACAACGAGCAGCCACACGGACTTCGTGAACGCCTACGACTCGCAGGCAGCAATTGACGGCTCGATGTCATATGACCAGACGATATCTACGGTCAGGGACATAGATGGAGTGGACCTGTCGGGACCTAAACCTGGCTTCGATCTTGGAGCGACTCTGGCGCTGTTTCCCGCCATAGCATGGGCTACTGCGTACGGGTATCAGATCACTTTCATCTGCGGTGAAGTGAAAAGGCCTCAGAGGAACATCATCCTCGGGCAGGTGCTCGCAGCGGTGATACCGGCAGTCTTCCTTGTTTGGTTCGCGTGGGGTCTCGTCAATGTCATGGGACAGGACTTCCTGGGCGCAATCGCGTACATCGACAATGGCGATGGCGGAGCGGCAATCGACAGCTTCACATTGTCAACAGGCAGCAACACCTACAGCATGATATCCTTACTGACGCACAACAGCTTCGTCCAGTTCTGCATAGGTTCGGTGTTCATATTCTTCAACCTGTTATGTATGCCGATTTCGTACATTGCTTTTAGCAGAGCTTCATTTGCATGGGGCATGGACAGATTGGGACCGATGTGGTTCACCGACGTGAACCCGAGATGGCATTCGCCCGTGAAGAACAGCATCATAATGCTGCTCATGAGCGAGATAGGCATCTTCATCTACGCGTACTGGGCGTCTGCAATAGATGCGGTGGCGATCGTCGCGCTCGAGGCAATGTCGGCATGGGGCGTGATGGCAGTGTCAGGCCTTCTGTTCCCGTACGTCAAGAAGGTGAGGACCATTTGGGAGGCGTCCCCGTACAAGTTCCATCTGGGGCCGATCTACGTGATGACGGTTGCATCGATAATCAACCTGGCTTTCGTCGGCATACTGATTTATTACTTCTTCACCGTGCCGGCGCTGGGAGCCATTTCGACTTGGGGTGCGGCCGTCTACGTCACGATATGGATCTTCGGCCTGCTCTGGTACTTCCTCTGGGTTAGGCACTGGAAGAAGCAGGGAATAGACCTGAAGATGGCCTGGAAGGAGTTGCCTCCTGCCTGAAGACGGACGAAGGACGCAGAAACCCTGGAGAAGAGGGCAGAAAGGCCCTCTTCGAAAACCTTTTCTTTTTCAATTCATCCTCTGATGAGCCTATGGCCTAGAGCTTCGGAACGATCTCGTGGAGGTCGAACGGTTTCTTGAAGACAAACATGGATTTCGGTCTCCACTTGTTGACCACCTTGATGTTGTCGTAGTCATCGAAGTAGAGTATCATCCTGTAGTCCTCTGGCTTCTCCCCGCCTCTGTTTGCCTCCTTGGCGAGCGACCGCAACATCTTGTTGACGCATTCCTTCATCTTCTCCCTGTAGGGAGCGTACTGGTCCTGCGTCTCCCTCTCGTACCTGATGACCTTCTTCCTGATTCTGTAGTCGACTACTGTGGCATAGTTCATGGCGACGATCACGACCAGGACCGCGATCATGGAGTACAGAAACGCGTGACCTCCGAAGGGGTGAGGGCCTAGCACCCTTCTCCAAGCTGGCACGATCTGAATGGCAACGAAACCTATCAGGACGATCAGACCGACTCTGTTGACGATCTTGATCCAGGCGAGCGAGCGGATCATCCGCTCCACGCCGGGAATCTTCAACGGCATATCGGCGATCTTCTCAGCGGCTGGTCGAGCTTTTACCCACATATCGTAGTGATCCTTGAACCTGGTCTTCTTGAGCTCCGAAAAAGTCTCATCTATCCGGTCGACGTCCTTCCTCTTGTAGGCGCGCGTGTCGTCGAGGAAAGCTATGCACTGCGCCAGTTGCGAAACGGGGTCGACCTTCTTCTCCTTCTTCTTCGGCATCCGAGGCACCTGTGAACGCTGCCAGCGCAGTCAGTCGCAATGCCCTAAGTGGCTTATTAGGCTATGCGCCGGTCTCGGGAGAAGCCGTGAGAGCGTCAAAGCTCTCAGGTCATCTTCGACTGGGTCTCTTTGATCGCTTCCTCGAATATGTCGATTCCTATGTCCAACTGCTCCTTGGAGATGATGAGCGGCGGCGCGACACGGAACACGTTTCCGAACATGCCTGCAGTTATCATCATCAAGCCCTTTCTCCACGCAAGACCCTGTATCTGGGGGACATATAGAGGCTCCTTGGTCTTCTTGCTCTTTACAATCTCGACCCCGATCATCAATCCTTTCCCCCGGACATCGCCGATGATATCGTACTTGTCCTTCAGCTCGTTGAGCCTCTTCATCGTATGAACGCCAAGCACCTTCGACCGCTCGGCAAGGTTCTGCGAAAGTATCTCCTTCACGTGTGCCAGACCTGCCGCTACGCTCAATCCGTTCCCGCCGAATGTTGACGAGTGCGAACCTGGTCTCCAGACATCCATGATGCTCCTCTTCGCGACACAGGCTCCGAACGGAAGCCCCCCGCCGGAGGCCTTACCCGTGAGCAGCAAGTCCGGAATCACACCAGCAGAGTTGCATTCCCATATCTCACCTGTTCTGGCAAGTCCTGACTGGATCTCATCCATTACAAGGAGGAACTTCTTGTCGTCGCACAGCTTCCTCATTCTCGGCAGGAATTCCTTTGGAGGGACTATGTATCCACCCTCGCCCTGCACCGGCTCGACGAATATAGATGCAGGTGAGTTTGCCGGACCTCCGAACTCAAGGATTCCCTTCTCAAGATAGTCGATGCAGAGCA
>Ga0299912_10005029_pt1 | contig 10842 bp, 12 predicted proteins | sample RVTome_2_FD_207667 | JGI IMG/M metagenome (GOLD analysis project Ga0299912, IMG submission 207667) | Soil microbial communities from uranium-contaminated site in the Upper Colorado River Basin, Wyoming, United States - RVT95D214 (version 2) ... | reverse complement strand
TGCTCTATGTTGCAACGGGAGCTGCCCTTGTCACATTGTTTGGATTCGTTCTGCTGAAGTGGCCTGGGAGGGCGCGAGGCAAGCCCACTGCAGTTAGAGACGAGGAAGTGGAGGATGAGTTGCCATACGTGGATAGGGAGGCTAGGCGCAAGGAGCTTGTCGAGAGGAAGAAGAAGATCCTAGAGGAGATGGAGGGGCTCAAAGGCAAGAAATCCTCTGAGGAGCTCAAGAATCTCAAGAGAGAGTTCAAGCAGGTGCGGAATGAGCTGAACAAGCTTCCGAAGGCTGGCGAGATCATTGCTGCTCCCGTCAAGGAACCTGATACTGGAGCTCTGTCCAAGGAGCCATACGAGGCCGCCCTGGCATCCATAGCCAGGCTCGACGACGACTTCGAGAAAGGCAGGCTTCCCGAAGGCGCTTACAGGTCCCTTAGGAAGGAATACGTTTCGAAGGCTGCGGCACTCATGGCATCGAAGAAGGATGCGCGCGACGGAGCCGAGAGCCCGCTCGTTGCAGAGAAGAACAAACTGATGGAGGCGATCCTCGCCCTTGATGACGAACGCGAGAAGGGCGAGATAGATGAGAAGGTTCACAGGGAACTGCGGGCTTCCTACCGCAAGGAGCTAGCAGAAGTGACCCGGAAATTGGATAGTCGAAGGGAGGAGGGATGAGGACTTGAGCGTAGGGGACCTTATGCTAATCGGAGGGACATTGGCCGCTGTTGGGGCAGCGGCCACGCGCACGCTCGCGTTGCGCTCTGGAGACAGGAGGATGACCAGCGTCTCGGTATTCCTCTCCATGTTCACATTCTTGTTCGTCTCACTTGCTCTCCTGCTCCTCGCGTACTACTTCTTGTCATCGGATTTCAGCTACTACTATGTCTGGTCGTACTCGTCCACGGATCTCAGCACGGTCTACAAGCTCTCCGGAGTCTGGGCGGGGGCGGAGGGATCGTTCCTGCTTTGGATATGGTTCATGGCTCTCGTGCTTATGATCGAGGTCTTCATAGAGCCACGTAGGAAGTACCTCGGTGGCAACTTCCATGGCATATTCCAGATCGTTCTCGCCTGCGTCATTCTCATTTTCATGCTCATCTTGTCGGACATGAACCTGTTTCGTGGGACCGATGGATGGTATCTGAGCCACTATCCCGATGGATATGGGATGAAGCTAGTACTGCAGACACCGGAGATGGTCATACACCCACCGGTGGTCTTTGCTGGCTACGCCTTCTGCGTCGCGGCGCTCGCGGCTGGAGTCGCCTACTTCCTGAGCGAAGACAGGAACTGGTTCGCCGTCGCGATCCCGTGGGCAAGGCTTTCATGGATATTCCTCACTCTTGGCATAGGGATCGGCGCGATCTGGGCTTACTACGTCCTGGGCTGGGGCGGATACTGGGCTTGGGATCCGGTCGAAATCTCGTCCCTGCTTCCATGGCTATTAGTTACAGCCTTCCTGCATACGATGGTCAGGCACTCGAGAAAAGGGGAGTATGATATCATTGCCCCGCTTCTTGGCATGCTTTCTTTCGTGGCCGTCATTTTCGCGACCTTCGCGACAAGGGCGGGTGGGATATGGACATCGTCAGTACACGCGTTCGGGAGCTCTGTGGGTGCGAGCGCTGGTGCCCGTCTGGGCTACATACTGGAGCATGATTCCGCAGTCCTTGGCATATTCTCACTGATGCTCGCGCTCCTTGCTCTGTCGATATCCCTTGCGTATCGGAAATACAGCCTGTCGGTTCGGCCGGTGGGAGAGCCGGAGCCGGAGAAGTTGAGCGAGTATGTCAGCGACAGGAACAACATGTTCCTCACCGTCCTTCTCTTCGTTGCGACCAGTGCGATCATGCTGCTTCTGCTGTTCAAGAACGTGAACACATCTCAGAGCGCGAACTACGACGAATTCAACCAGAAGATGTCGCTCTTCTTCGTTGCCATCATGGTCACAATGTCAATATGTCTGCTCTGGAAGAGACTGGGCAAGGAACGAACATTCTGGTTTGGAATCGTGCTCATTGCTGTTTCCGCAGGCCTGGGTATTGTTGCGGTTGCAGGGAACCTGACGAACGGTCTTGTGGCGTTCAGTCTGCCATCCTATGTCGTCGCCGTCGGTGCCTCGGTCGTCAAGCTCGCAAAGTCCAGGGTTATCGGTTCTATGAGGAAGACACTCCAAGCGGCTAGCCCGCATCTGATCCATCTCGGAGTCGCACTGGTGCTGATGAGCTTTGTTGTCTCTTCGAACTTGCAGTCATTCCCAACTCAAGGTCAGCAGGGCGGTGTCCTTGTCAATCTCGGACACGAAGTCTCCGTTGGTGACTACACGGTCAGACTGACTGCATTGGATTCGAGAATCGAGGCGAAGACCATTGGCGGCATGAATGTCGACCGGATCATGGAGGGAACCGTTGACATATTGCGGGATGGCAAGCAACTGAGGACCGGCATCGTCCTCACGGACCTGTACGGGTTCGGCATCGACGGCGAACTCGATGTTGTCGACGTGGACGTATACATCTACAAGGCGGTCCTGAACGACCTCTATCTCGACTTCCAATGGCGCGATAACAGCTCTGCGTACATACAGGTCAAGGTCATTCCCTTGATGAACACCCTGTGGGCGGGCCTCGGTCTCTTGACGGTCGGCCTGTCAATAAGGACGGTCGTCTGGAAGCAGGAACCTAAGGAGACTCTGTCGGCCGAGAAGTCGGGAGATAAGTCGGTTCCGAGGCGGCCAGATGAGAAGGAACCTGGCATATCCGTGAAATCGGAAAGGGACTACGAAGCCCTCGTAGAGGAAGAGCTGCGCAAATTCAAACAGAAGAAATCCGGCTGATTTCTCTATCGAGATCTGCTGCACGCCGCCTGTTACTTGAGGGCCTTCTCTTCCTCGTTGTCGGGCACCTCGGGGTACAGCTTCGCCCCGCACTTGTCGCACCTTGGCTGGTCCGCGCGGTTCAGAGCGTCGCATTGCGGGCATCTCGTGGCACCCGTGGCGGCTCTTCGAACCGCCTTCAGTCTTTCAGGGTCGAGCCTGTAGAGGGTAGCAATGGTCAAATCGTGGTACGAACCGCTGTCTTCCCTGTCATCGGACATATTCGCCAATCCTCTCGACGTCATCGACTGGCGAATAGATAAATGAGACGCTAGGAACCCCGCTTATGCGGGGTTCCAGAAAAGGAAAAAGAGTTTGTGCGCTCAGTCCACCCTATTCTTGTTGACGTACTTGATGCAGTCCTCGAGAATCTCGAGGCCGACATCGAGCTGCTCCTGCGGTATGTTCAGTGGCGGGATGTACCTGATGTTCGACTTGCCGCATGGCAGGAGCATCAGACCCTTCTTGAAGGCCATGTCCGAGATCTTGTCCCTGCTCTTCGCAGCGTTCTTCTTGGACTTCCTGTCCTGGACGAACTCGTGAGCGAGCATCAAGCCCAGGCCGCGAGTATCTCCTATGATCTCGTACTTCTCCTGCATCTCCTGCAAGCGCTTCTTCGTCTCCTTGCCGACCTTTGCGGCGCGGTCAATGAGCTTCTCCTCCTCGATCACGTCGAGTGTTGCGAGCGCGGACGCGTGAGCAAGTGACGCCCCTCCGAATGTGTTGGAGTGCCGTCCGTATCTGTCGAAGTTCAGCTTCGCATCGACGATCGTTGCACCTATCGGCAGGCCTCCTCCTAGCGACTTGGCGCTGCATATGATGTCCGGTGCAACGTCGAAGTGTTCCGCTGCCCACATCTTTCCCGTCCTGCCCATGCCCGACTGGACCTCGTCGTCGATGAACAAGCACTTGTACTTCCTCGTGAGGTCGAAGACCATCTTGACGAACTCCTTCGGTGGCACGACGTATCCGCCCTCACCCTGGACAACCTCCATGCTTATCGCGGCGAGGTCGTTCGGCGGGATCTGCTGCTCGAAGTACACATCCTCGATGACCTTCGCGCACCACATCCCGCAGCTCGGGTATTCCAGCTTGTAGATGCATCTGTAACAGTATGCATACGGGACATGGAACACGCCCGGCATGAGGGTCGCAGTGTAGCCTTCTCTCTGGACCCATTTGCTAGCGGTCAAGGACATGGCACCGGTCGTCCTTCCGTGGAACGCTCCCAGGAAGTCCAGTATGACCTGTCTTCCGGTCCCTCTCTTCGCGATCTTGATCGCGGATTCTACGGACTCGGCTCCTGTGTTGGAGAAGAAGACCATCTTCTTGTTCTTGCCTGGGGCGGTCTTTGCCAGTCTTTCGGCGAGTCTCGACTGCAGTCCACAGTAGAAGTCCGTACCCGCCACATGCGTGTACTTCTCCACCTGATCATGGATCGCAGCCACGACCTTGGGGTGCCTTGCACCAACGTTCAGGACCCCGACGCCAGCGTAGAAGTCAATGTACGTGTTACCGTCGACGTCTTCAATCACTGATCCCTCCGCTTTCTTGAACACTAGCGGTGCGGTCTTGGTCGCCTTGACGATGTACTCGTCGTCCTTGGCGACGATCTTCTTGGCCTCAGGGCCCGGAGGCTCAACTCTGATGTTCGGAACCTTTTGCATTTCGATTCCCCTGTTGCGAATAGGTAGGCTCACTACTGATTAATCAGTTGTGGAAATACGGACCTTACTTGAGCTGAAATCAGGCGAATCCGAACATACAGATACGATTATCGTATGATATTCCTGGCGCGTGCCAAAGGCAGCGCAGTGCGGAAGCGAAAATTACAATTCGATTCTAATTATAATTTGACAGGAATACACTTGTCGTAGGCTCACGTCTTCTCCGCTCCTCCCCCGTGCTGGCGTGAGGCCGACGACTCTTCGCGAATCGAGGGCGCCCCCAAACGTATATAAAGGGGCCACATTTTAGGGGATACCTCCACAGTGAGGCTAAGAGCTTGAAGTATACCAGATTCGAGAGGGCCAGGATTATCGGTGCCAGGGCGCTTCAGATAAGCCTCGGAGCCCCGATACTTGTCGATGTCGCCGATGAGACGATCGACCCCATCGAGATAGCCATAATTGAGTACGACAAGAGAGTCATACCGATGACTGTCAAGAGAGAAACCTGAGGAATCCAGATGGACGAGGTATCTGACACTCAACCGCAGACGGACACTGGCGCGCATCTTCTGATCCCCGAGGATGTCTACCTCACGTCAGGAGTCCACATCGGCACTCAGCAGAAGAGCGCCGACATGAAGGAGTTCATTTTCAAGGTCCGCTCGGACGGGCTCTACGTGCTCGATGTCAAGAAGACGGACGAGCGCATCAGAGTGGCGGCCAAGTTCATCTCAAGGGTCGAACCGGCGAGGATTCTCATAGTGTCGGCAAGGCAGTACGGTCAGAAGCCGGCAAAGATCTTCGGAAAGGCCATCGGCGCGATGGTCGTCGCTGGGAGGTTCGTGCCCGGTTCCTTGACGAATCCGATCCTTCCCAAATTCGTCGAGCCGGAGATGCTCTTCGTGACCGACCCGGCAGCTGACGAACAGGCGCTCAGGGAGGCCCTCAACGTCGGCATTCCCATCGTCGGGATATGCGATGCGAACAACGAGACGAAGTACGTCGACCTGGTCATCCCGTCGAACAACAAAGGAAGACGCGCACTTGCGACCGTCTATTGGCTCCTCACAAGGGAGGTCCTGAAAGCCAGAGGACAGCTGGCCAGCGATGAGGACTTCAAGATGACTGTGGATGAGTTCGAGGCCTCTCTCTAGGCGAGACGGTCTCATCGTCTTTTACAGGGTAAATCCGAAAGGCTATTGGTGGCCTGATTCCATCCCCTTCTACGGGTCAGGGGAGACATGAGGCGTCCTAGTGTCGCAGGCATGTTCTACGCGGGTGATGAGCGCTCGTTAAGAAATCAGATCGAATCATGCTTTCTCGGCCCCCTCGGTCCTGGAAAGCTACCGAAGATCGGGTCCGCAAAGCGACAAGTCCTTGGAGGGGTGGCTCCACACGCGGGATACGTTTTCTCCGGCATGGTCGCCGCGCATCTGTATTCGAGGATAGCAGAAGACGGCCTTCCGAAGACTTTCATCATCCTGGGACCGAACCACACTGGTCGCGGCTCCGGTCTGGCTATTGCGACTCAGGATTTCGAGACTCCTCTCGGCGTGGTCAAGGTTGACCGCGAGCTGGCGAAGGCCATCAGGAAGGACCTTGTGGACGAGGACGATGAGGCTCACAGGGGAGAGCACTCGATAGAGGTTCAGCTTCCGTTCTTGCAGTACCTATCATCGGACATCAAGTTCGTCCCTATTTGCATGGGGATCCAGGACTACGAGGCGGCGGTCTCGGTCGGCAAGACGATCAGGGACGCCATCAAGGACAAGGATGTCGTCGTGATTGCGTCTACGGACATGTCGCACTATGTGACAAAGGACACTGCCAAGAGGAAGGATGGGATGGCCCTAGAGGCCGTCAAGGCGATGGATCCGAAACGACTCTACGAGGTGGTCCGTGACGAGAACATATCAATGTGCGGCTACGGGCCAGTCATGGCAACCATGACTGCTTGCGCAGGGGGCAAAGCCACGCTTCTCAAGTACGCAACATCGGGCGACGTTCAGCCAATGCGGGACGTCGTCGGCTATGCTTCGCTCGTAATTGAAAAGTGAGATTAAGGGGTCGCGTCCTAGCGGTTCCGATGCGACTGCCAAGGATCACATCACGAGTTGTGCTAGCGTTGATGATCCTATCAGCCGTCTGGCTAGCTCTTGTCGTGTTGTCTCCTCTTCTGGTTCCCTCGAACACGCTGAAGGACCTCTCGGGGGTGGTCGGCGGTCACGAGAACGAGAGTCAGTTCAAGACCCTCGGTCCACTGCCCCACGCCATCTATTGGCTCGGAGATGCGGAATGCCATCAGTTGGCGAGCCGCAGTCATTTCCTCAACGGCAACCAGATGCCTTTCTGCGCCAGAGATGTCGGCCTCTTCTTGGGTTTGGTGGTTGGTTTCTTCACGGCCACCTTCATCAGATGGAAGATTCCCCCACTCCTCGTCCTGGTGGGGCTCGTGCCGATAGCGATTGATGGCGGCCTTCAGCAGGTGACGTCTTACGAGTCGACCAATCCCTTGCGTCTCGCAACAGGCCTGGTTGCTGGTCTTGTGCTCGCGCTTCTGTTCGCCCACTTCCTGTTCGTGATCGAGGAGGATAAGGCAAAGCCAAAACCGGTGATTGTTGAGCCGTCGAAAGTCCCGGAGAAGAAGACATCTCCGGACTCGGGTCAGTAGGCAATCTCACAGGCATTGGGCCAGATTCATGGCAATCGTTTTATAATAACCAAGCGGATTCGGAGGCTGGAGGATGGGAGTTACGCCCATCTCTCCTGCAAAGGAGGGTATGAATTTGGCGTCAAACACGAGGAACTGCGTTTCGTGCGGAAGATCGATTGCATGGGACGCGAACGTATGTCAGTATTGTGGGCATGATTTCCGGGTCCAGATGGCTCCAGCTCAGCACGAAGACCACGTGGGCACTGGAATAAGGATCGTCATGTACCTGCTTTCGTTCTTCATCCCAATACTCGGTTTCATCATCGGAGCGATCTTCTACGTTTCAGGCGGACGAGATCACAAGCATGTGGGCAAGATGTGCGTTCTGATAGCATTGTGGCCAATAATCCTGGTCCTGATATGCTTCCTGCCCGCACTAGCGTGGATTACGTTCTGGTGAGCGCGAGCCCCTTATATGCGTGAGGAAAGGGAGCGCCACATGCTCCGTTTCCAGTGGAAACGGCGGTGCTCCTAAGCAATCATTTTATAAGCTGCTGGCTCATCCACACACTTGAAGGGCGGGAGCTTCTCCCGCTCAGACGAAATGGAGGATGAACGATCATGGCATCAAGTCAGTCGGGAACTAGAAGTTGCGTTGGCTGTGGCAGGGCCATAGCATGGGATGCGAATGTGTGTCCATATTGTGGGCACGACTTCAGGGTGCAGATGGCCCCGCAGATGGCACAGCCTCAGATCAGCGAAGGGATGAAGATACTGTTCTACATCCTGTCGTTCCTGATCTTCATAGTGGGGATAATCATAGGAGTGATATACTACACCAAGTCGGACCCTGAGAGCAAGCACGTGGGCAAGATGTGCATCATACTCGCAATAGTCGGTGTGCTCGTTTGGGTCCTGTGCGCGATCGCGATTGCGGGTGCGTCGCTCATGGCATTCTGATTGTCCCAAGGAACCTGAAACCACTTCCTATTCTTCCTTTTCGTCAAATCGGTCATTAATGTGACTACCTGATTCGATAAGGTAAGCGTTAATGCCGATAGAGTGCATGCAAGGGTCGATGGTCGCCTTCGAATCCATCCTCATGTTCCTGGGCTCAACCGTTTGCCATCAGCTGCCTGAGAGGTCATACATCTTTGAAGGATTCCAGATGCCGTTGTGTGCGCGATGCATCGGGATTCATTTCGGTTTCGTCTTGTCGACGCTGTTCTTTCTCACGGGATCGAGGCGATTCGCCTCCGGCCTCCCAGGCACAAAGCAGATGATCGTACTCGGGGCAATCATGTCATTCTTCTTGGTTGACGCGGTCATGTCCTATTCGGGGATCAGCACTTCGGACAATCTGCGCAGGACGCTCAGCGGTCTGTCCCTTGGTGTCCCCTTCCCATTCGTACTCTATCCGCTGCTGAACACAATCCTTTTCCCGGCAAGGAACCCAAGGGTCATGCTGCTGAGCCCTCTTGACTGGGTTTGGCTCGTGGGACTCTTCGGTCTAGGCGCCGTCCTGATATTGTCCGCTACGCGCTTTGCCCCCGTCTTCTACCTCGTCTCCGTGATTGGCGTCATCGGAGTGTTCGTCTTCTTCACCGCCCTGCTTTCAGTCATCCTCTCCCTCCTGATGGAAAACAAACCATTCTCGGCATGGCGCAAGGTTGCGGGTGCCTCCCTATTGGCCGTCGTTGTTCTGATGATTTTGGCTGCCATCCATGAGGCGTTCTTCCCTAGCATCTGAGTCCTTTCTCGGTCCAAACCTCCATAATCGTTCCGATTATGGCCCTTTTCTCGCCAATAAATGCCAAGAGATATATTCTACCCCGCCTATCTTAGATGCCGTAAAGTGCTGGAAAGAGTCGTTTCTCTCCGGTGCTTTCGCTTAGGAGGGCTAAGGATGGAAGCCTCAAATCAAGGTAAGACAAGAAACTGCGTTTCTTGCGGAAGGGCAATAGCGTGGGATGCAAACGTATGTCAGTACTGTGGGCACGATTTCAGGGCTCCGGCTGCAGCACCGCCGCACGAGAAGACCATGCTGTCGATCGTGGGCGGGATTCTGATACTCGTGGTGGGTATCATGGGTCTGGCGATAGGCGGGGTGTTCTTCGCCATCGACATCAGTGACCTGGACGCCTATGACTTCGGTTCCATAACGGGTTTCGAGGATACGCTCCAGAACATACTGTACGTCTGCGGAGCGATATTCGTGATCCTCGGTCTGATTGCGGCTGTCGGAGGATTCTTCGGCGTCAGGCGCAAGCACTGGGGCCTCGCGATACTCGGAGGAGTACTGGGCCTGTTCATAATCACGCCATACTTCATCGGCAGCCTACTGTCCCTCGTTGGTCTTGTCCTATTGGCAGTGTCCAAGAAGGATTTCGACTGAGAGCACCAAACCACAACGGTCGCTGGCCTGCCGGGCCGCGACCTTCTCGTTCTTTGTTTCCTCGTCCCCGGGCTATAATACAGCACGCGCCTAGTTCGCTCTAGATCCTCTTCATCACGCCGAGCTCAGGTTCGTAGATTTCGCCCTTGTCCAGCAAGCTAGCGATGATCTCCTCGAGCCGCACCTTGTCTATCTTCTTGGCCTTTGCAGTTTCGACTATCTTGTCCCAGTGAGCGCCTTTCGTGCCCGACTCTAGCGATTCGATGAGCTTCATCACGACATCCTCCTCGTCAGCGCCGACGCCCACTTCGTGCAGCTCATCTTCCTTGGTCTCCGCCTCTTCCTTCTTGGATGGCGGCTTCGACCTCTTCGCCGAAGGCTCCTCGGCTTTCTGGCGAGGCAACCCATCAGCATCCGGGAGAATGGATCTCAGGGCATCCCTGACCGTGTTTCTGAACCTGTCGAGATCGATGTCCTTGTAGTACTCGATGGCGCGCACGACCCCGTCCGCGAGGTTCTCCGGATATCCGAGATTCATCAGTTCCGCGACGGTGGGCTGGCTCATCTCTAGCCCGGCCTCGACCGCGTCTATCCTGAGCATGGTGCTCCTCGCGGTCTCTACCACCCAGTAGTCCCTAGTTTCGGCATCGACCTCGCGTATCCTCTCTGGCCGGATGCTGAGATACTTCACCCCCTCCTCGGGCGAATAGGCCCTGCTCTTTCCCACGACCGCCGCGAACGCGGGAGGAGACATCTTGGAGAGTGACATCGCAGCGCCTGGCTGGTACTCGCCCGCCGAGACGTAGAAGGTGCCCGTTGGATCCGTGATCCTGGCTCTGTACCTCTGCTTGCCCTCCTCGCCAACGTCCTCAATGTCCGTGACGACGCCGACGACGAGCATGCGGTTGATCTTCGCGCCGAGAGGCGTGACTATGTAGGAGACCGGTTTCTCGCCCTCTCCGGAGTGTTCCATCACCGACGAATTGTACTCCTCGGCGAACACTCTCCAGGCCACTTCGCGCACGTTCATTCCGGCGCCTCCAGCTCGACCAGGAGCTTCTCGGCCTCCTGCTTCACATCTATCGCGCTCAGCTGCGCCTCCTTCACTATCATCGACAGACCGTACTGATCCGCCGTGACAGGTCCTGAGACTGTGAGGACCTTGAGCGTGAGCCGCTCCTCCATTTCGTCCTTGACGATGTCGAAGTTCATCTTCTCCTTGGCCTTCTGCATCGACTCGTCGAGTGTGATAT